>Ga0114973_10001899_pt1 | contig 15288 bp, 19 predicted proteins | sample M_140807_MF_Meta_FD_87025 | JGI IMG/M metagenome (GOLD analysis project Ga0114973, IMG submission 87025) | Freshwater microbial communities from Lake Montjoie, Canada to study carbon cycling - M_140807_MF_MetaG | ecosystem: Environmental > Aquatic > Freshwater > Lake | place: Lake Montjoie... | reverse complement strand
TGCTGACCCTGGATATTGAGCCTAAAAAAGCGATTTATGGCAATCGTGGTCATCATACGATTGGGTCGGCCGCCACACTCTTGCAATATTACGCACCCCGCTCTATTGACGCGATCATTGCCAACGGTTTGATCGGCTTTGGAATGAATCAACTGGACGATTGCGAAGCCCTTCTGGCGGGTACCCATGCCTTACTCAAAGAAAATGGTTTGTTAGTGTTGGGCTACAACGATGGCGCTAAATTTGTGAATTTCAAAGTTCGCGATGCAAAAAATTACAAACTGTTCGAAGAATTTGTACCGAATCATCAAACACTTAATCGCTGCCAATATGAATTCGGTGATCACACGTTTGTTTTTTTGAAGCCGATCTATTGAAGAAAGTGTCTTAACAATGCAAACGCAATCACCATACAAACGCAACAACCGCGCGAACCTAATGCCAAGAAAAACGCATTAATAATGCAATCGCTTGATGATTAAGGTGTGTAATGCGAAGATTTTTTTGGGCTAGTATTTTTGCATGTGTGACGATGAGCCTAGCCAGTGCGAACGCACAAGAGCCTTGTTTGCAAGCCAATACAGCCTGCACAGAGTGGGTGACGCTAGATGATCAGGGACAACGCGGCCTGATCTATCGCTCATATCCGTTGACACAGCGAAATGACTCGCTTGAGCACGTGGTGATCGTGATTCATGGCCAAGGGCGAAATGCCGATCGCTATTTTCGTCATGGCTTGGCGGGTGCATTTTTGGCAGACGCCTTGAAAAATACTTTGCTGGTTTCGCCACGCTTTGCCTCAAATGAAGGTAAAAGCTGCCGCGACAAACTGGACGCGAACGAAGTCGGTTGGGTTTGCTCGGGACCTGAAAGCTGGCGAAACGGAGGCGCGCAAACAACCCCAGCCGCCAAAAATTTACAGTCGTTTGATTTTATGGATGCCCTAGTGCTCAAGCTGACGGACAAGGCGACTTTTCCGAATTTGCGTACCCTCGTCATTTCCGGACACTCAGCAGGTGGGCAATTCGTCAATCGCTATCAGATGGCGAATCGGCTTCATGAAAAAGTCACAAACGAGCGCAACATACAAATATCTTATGTGGTCGCAAATCCATCGTCGTATACTTATCCAGACGTTTTGCGACCTACACAGGCTGCTGTCCCGTCTAATATCGCTGCGGCTGCATCCGGGTATGTTCCTTCTGTCTCGGATGCGAAAGATCAGCACGCTTTTGTACCCTTTGTAGATGCCGGGGGCTGTCCGAATTTTAATCGCTGGCCTTACGGACTAGAACATAAAGTTGGCTATGCGTCTCAAGTTAGTGATGACGTACTGAAGCAGCAACTGAAAAAACGCCCAGTCACCTTTTTGTTAGGCGAGCTCGATATCTTGCCAACTTACGGATTTGACAGTTCGTGTGCAGCGATGGCACAAGGGCCGACTCGCTTAGCCAGAGGCTTTGCCTACGCAAAATTTTTAACCGATTCGTTGCAGGCCAAGCACCCAGCGGTGCTGGTTCCTGCCTGCGGACACAACGCGCGTTGTATATTTAGTGCAGAAACTGCTTTGCCTTATTTATTTGTTAAATAATTAGAAGTCGCGCTCGGGCGTGCGTCGAACAAAAAATCTCAGCTCGATCAAGACAAACTCAAAAGGGGACAACATGAGTATTCAAGGAAACAAGCCTTCACGTTCGCACACTGCTGCGGCCGTTTTATTGATGGCGCTGTTGGCTAGCGCCAGTTCAACAATCCTCGCACAAACCTGGCCAACTGCGCGCCCTGTGAAAGTCATTGTGCCTTCGGCGCCTGGCGGTAGCTCTGATCCCTTGGCCCGCATGATGGCAGAAGAATTAGGTGGTGCCTTAGGTGGGACGTTTATTGTTGAGAATCGCCCTGGCGCAAACGGCAATGTTGGTGCCTCGCACGCAGCGAAGGCTGAACCCGATGGCTATACCCTTTTATTTTCGTGGCCTGGCACCTTGATCTCTGCCGTCACCATGTACAAGGCAAAGCCTTTTCATCCGATCAATGATTTCGAACCAATCGTGTTGATCGGCTCGATTCCGAATGTCATCGCAGTCGATGCAAAACTGCCAATTAAGACATTGAACGACTTGACCGAATATGCAAAGAAAAATCCAGGCAAGCTGAATTTTGGCTCGACCGGCAGTGGCAGCTCATGGCATCTTGCAGCAGAGTTGTATAAAAAGGTAACGGGCGTGCAGATGGTGCATGTGCCCTATACCAGCCCCGCAGCTGTCAACAAAGATTTAATTGGTGGCGATTTACAGGCAGTGTTTCCGGGCACCATGGCAATTGCTAGTCTTGTTAAAGACGGTCGCTTGCGCGCCTTAGCGATTATGGCCGACTCGCGCACCAGCGTTTTGCCAGATGTTCCCAGCACAAAAGAGCTAGGGTTTCCAGAGCTTGAATCCACGACCTGGTTTGCCTTTTTAGCACCCAAGGGCACCTCGCCTGAGGTTGTGAAAAAAGTGAATCAAACAGTGAATACTGTACTGACCAAGCCGGCACTTCGTGAAAAAATGACGAATCTGGGGTACACCATCATGGGTGGAACACCTCAGCAGTTAACCGATTACATGAAAAGCGAAATCGTGAAGTGGGGCGAGGTTGTTGAGTTTTCGGGCGCAAAAATCGATTAACGATGCGAGGCTATCCTGCCCGCGTGTATAAGTAGCGCGCGGCAAGTCAATAGCCGAAGCGCAACGTTATAGTCAAGCACGCTTGCGCTTAGGGGCGCGATACGCGACAGCATCAAAGGAAAAAAATGAAACCTGACTTCTACACAAAAGCAGTTTTAACCGTGATCGCCTCGGCCTTGGTAGTGATTGCAGCCGAAAAAACGATCACCAACGCTCACGCGCAAAATCGGCCCACTAAAGTGGTGATCTGCGATGCGTATGGTAACAAGTGTGCGGGCATTGATGGGTATGGCGATAACGGCGCGCTGTACATCAGATCAAAGTAGTGTGCGGGCTACTCTAGCCCCTCAATGAAGGCTTTTATTTTCGCATGCATATCATTGGTCGCCGCATCCGAGCGGCAAACAGCGAATTGATTGAAAACGTTTAATGCTTTGCCGCACTCACCATCAACAGAGGGGGTGTGGGCGCCGCGGTTTGAGGTGTCCCAGCCGTGCGTGGCGTCTGGGTAGTGTGTCCATGCGGTTGCGTCTTTAAAGACGCGAGTTGGACAGCGCTCGGGCGGCGTTGCAGTATCCTTACCTGCTGTAAATACTAGTACGGGTCCCCAATAGGGGCCAAGCATTGGATCGTCTCGCCAGCCTTTGCTATTGCAGTTGGGATACAAACTAAAGCCTGCCCGATATAAGCCGCGAGCCTGCTCAGCGATGAAGGGTTCGTCTGTAAAGGTACGCAGCACAGTCCATCCACCTTGACTGCCACCCATCAAAAACAACTTTTTCTGATCAACCCCTTGGTTTAACAGCCATTTCCCAGCAGCAATGGCATCTAAGGTTCTGGCATTAGCACCGAGCCGAGTGTAGGTCGCCCAGTTTTCGTCCTGACCTCTGCTCCAGTAGCTATCGAGAACGAGTGTGTTGGCACCCAGCTGGTCGCGTGCCCAAACAGCCGTCGCAAAGTCGCCGGGGGTCAGCCCGTGACCGCCATGAACGATGACCACAGTTGGTCTGTTTGCGACCCCTTGCGGATGCGGAGTCCAACTCGCTAAGAGATTTCCCTTGTTGTTATAGGTCGGGATGATCGGGCGCATCGGCGCCAAGTTGACTTTAATGGTGTTGTTATAAAGGCTATATTTTGTAATGGGACGCTCAGGCGCCACAGTAGCAACGATGGGGGGTTGAAAATAATCAATATCAGCACTTGTTAGCGGAATCGCAGCGCAACCCGCTAGCGTCAATAAGGCCAACAGCCAGAGGTGCCTAACTGGTCTAGCCAAGCTTCGAGTGAGGTGATGTCTATTCAAACGCACAATTCATCTCTATGTCAGTCGATCACGTTCGTTTGAGTTGGCATACTCTCGCTCTTAAAAATTGCTGCACCTAAAGAAGGCGTTTGAGTTATTGTTAGCGAGTGCATAAAAAGATATTGAAGCTTATCGTTAAAAAGGAATTTATCATGCAACCAAAAATCGCTCAAAAAGCACCGTATGCTGTTGAAGTTGTTGCAGGTCAAAGTTACTACTGGTGCTCGTGCGGCCAAAGTAAAAAGCAGCCGTTCTGTGACGGCAGCCATCAAGGCAGCAGTTTTTCGCCCACTAAGTTTGATGCGAGTGAATCAAAGACGGTTTATTTCTGTGGTTGCAAGCAGTCAAAGAATGGCGTTCTGTGTGATGGCAGCCATAACGCTCTTTGAAGCTTTTTTCTGAAAATATCGTGATTGTCTAAACGCTGCATATGGTCACAGCATCTCCACTTGCAGCGTGTTAAAACTGCTTCACGCAGTTGTATGAATCCCCGCTTGAGTCACTCAGTTAATCCGCGCTTGAGTAGCTGAGTAACTTACGCGCGCTCTCTGGCCCAGTCACCGGCAGCCCTGCCGGGTCAAGTAAGCCAAGTTGCACCAGCACGCTGGCTTGATCCCAATAAATGTGTTCGTGTGTCAATTTAAGGTTTTCGATTCCGGCGACCACGACAAAGGCGATTTCGACCTTTTTATTGGTTGGTGCGATATTAGGAACCATCCACTCGATTTCTGCAGTGTGAGTAAACGAAATGACTAACTCTTGCACGACTCTTGTGCGCCCAACCGTAACGGACACGGTCTCGAATTTCACATCAGACGGAAAGAACTTTCCGACAAGATGGTTTGAATAAAACTGTTTGACGCCTTCGTAACCATCGCCACCAATCATATTGGGGACGTTTAAAAGATGCGGGTTGGCGGTCATGGTTGCCATCGTGGTGGCCATGTCGCCTTGCATTTCTGCGGCAATGTGCTGCTCAAGTACGTTTAACATGCCTTGCTCGTCAACTGAATAAGCCATACGTTAATGCTCCAGGCAAGTGATTAGTCTTGTAGCATTACCGCACAAATGTTGGCCTCGCTGAGAAAAAGATAAGGTCTAGTCAGGGCGTGGCATACTGTTTGCTGAATTCAAGTGCTCTTTGCGTTTTAAGGTGTGCCCGCTTCGTAGAACATGGCCAAAAAAGGTTGGCAGGTGCGTTCTGACTAGAGGGTCAACGTGGTGCTCAACAATCACCCAGTGACTCGTTAACGCTTTGTAGATCGCATTGAAAACAAGTGAATATGATCAAAGCATCTGCAGCTAAAAAAACACCCGAACGCGAGCGCACGTTTAACCGCTGGGTATCGCGTGTGCCGTTTTACTACGGCTGGGTGTTGATCGGTATCGCCTTCATTACGATTGCGATCGGAATCAGCGCCCGAACCTCGTTTTCCCTCTTACTCCCACCGTTAATCGACGAATTTCACTGGTCGCGCGGCTTAGCCTCGGGGGCTTTTGCGTTTGGATTTTTAGTGTCAGCGGTGCTGAGCCCCACGGTTGGGCAAGTGATGGATCGCTACGGGCCTCGGTTTTTGCTTCTTGCTGGCGCCGGCCTCACCGCGTTGGGCTTGTTTCTGGCTACTTTGATGCAAGAGCCGTGGCAGCTTTATGCAACGCTTGGGTTTCTTGTGGGGGGCGGCACAAACCTCATGGGGTTTAGTGTTCACTCGATATTTTTGCCTAACTGGTTTGTTCGGCGTCGTGGTTTGGCCCTTGGTATCGCGTTTTCTGGCGCGGGGATAGGGGCCTTGGTGATTTTGCCTTGGTTGCAAGAGATCATCATCCGCGCTGGCTGGCGTGCGTCGTGTTTGGCGCTCGGGGCAGTCGTGTTGTTGACTCTGGTGCCGCTGAGTTTTTTTGTCTGGCAGCGCCCTCAGGACCTGGGGCTCGAACCCGATGGGCAGCGTGGTCAGACAGAAGCCCAAGTCAGTGCGAGGGTGTCAAACGTGGTTGATCACGTCTGGGTCAACGTCGAATGGACGATTGCAAAGGCGATGCGAACCCCGCGGTTTTGGTGCATCATTTTTGGTTATTTCTGTGCACTCTTTGCCTGGTACGCGGTGCAAGTGCATCAAACAAAATATCTTGTAGAAATTGGCTTTAGCCCGGCCACGTCAGCGTGGGCGCTGGCGCTTGTGAGTGCCTTTGGTATGTTTGGTCAAATTGGTATGGGCGCGCTATCTGATCGGATTGGTAGAGAGTGGGCATGGGGCGCAAGTTGCTTAGGTTCAGCAATTTCGTGTGCGGCCCTGCTTGCGCTTGAGGGTGCGCCCACTCAATGGTTACTGTATGTGATGGTGATTTCACAGGGCGTATTGGGCTATGGCATGACTGCCCTGATGGGACCCATTGTGATGGAGATGTTTCAAGGAAAATCCTTCGGCTCAATCTTTGGCGTGGTGACGATCGCAGTGATGGCCGGAGGTGCCGTGGGGCCGTGGGTCACAGGCGTGATTTACGATGAGACGGGCAGTTATCGCGTCGCCTTTGCGCTCTCGCTGGCGTGTTGTTTGCTAGCGAGTATCGCGATTTGGATCGCCGCGCCGCGTAAGGTCCGGTTGGTGCAAGGAAGGGTTAAGCGTAAATAGACCTTCTTGTTTAGCAACACAGCGAAAAAAGGGACGTCTGTTTTCAGAGAAATTAGGAAAAAAATCAACAGTGTTGATGTTGTATTCACTTACGTGGGACATTAAGCAGCTGATTGGCTAGTCCCGAGAAAAATTGTCGATTGAGCCAAATCGCGACGATGGTGCTCAAACTGTGAAAATTAAGGTTATTCTAAGTGCGGCAGTGGCGTCGTTTTACAGACTAGACACTTCACACGGCAGTCTTTAAAAAATATACGAAGACTTGGCGCGATACCCCGAAAGACGACAATTAATTTTAAAGGGATCTGTTTATGGAAGCCGAAAAAACGTCCGAAGCGATCATCAAGGTTGGCGATGGCGAGAAAAATCCTCACGCAATGAAAGCCTTAATGATCTCTTTGTTTGCTCTGGTGCTATCGCTTGCTGGCTTAGGTGGTGCTGAAGAACTTAAAATTATGTCTGCTAGCAATATTATCGAATCCAATTATCAAACTGTGACAGAGTTTCGCTCATTAAGGCATTCGTTGTTACAGGACAGTATTGAGCAATTAGAGATTCATTTAAGTGCTAACTCGCCTTTAACTGCGCTTGAAAAAAACAATTTAGAAAAAATTGTTGCGAACAAAAAGACAGACATGCAACTGCTCGAATCTAATGTTGACAAAAAAAATGGAAAAAAAGAAATTGAATTTAAATTGTCACAAGTTCAACATGAAAAAAAACTTGCTAAAGCTAAAAATAAATCCTTTGAATATGGAGAAGCCCTGCTTCAGATCGCCATAATTTTAGTGTCAACGTCGATCATTTCTGCAATAGGCGGCCTGTTGCTTGGGGGTGTTCTCGTTGGAGGTTTAGGAATGGCTGCGGTTCTCAATGGTTTCTTTTTATTTTTTACTATTTCGACCTGATCCCTCGGGCCGGCATCGAACTGGCGCGCGCACCAAGCCAACTCGATGCTGGTAGCGATCAATCCACAGACTTTGCAACTGTATGACTCTGTCTTAATGCCTGAGATGGGGGTGTCTCCACGCACCATCACGATGTTTAACGGCCAAATGATGACCTATACGGCCGGTAACAACCTGAACCTTCAGACGTTGTACCGCCATGTCTGGAATCCCTCAGCGATTAGGGGCTAAGATCACGTTCTGCCGGTCGTCGGCATCAGCGCGCACTTCTATGGCTATTACGCGCTCTTGAGAAACGTTCATTGGCTGGTGCCAGACATTGGCTGGAATAAAGATGAAATCCCCAGCCTTGTTATCGACTGCAATTTCACCCTTCTCGCCAATCAGCGTTCTTGAATTTCCTTCAATGATATAAATGACAGTCTCTGTATCCTTGTGCATGTGACGCAGCCCCTTCATACCCGCAGGGAGAATGATGCGATTCATAGAGAGTTGCGTGGAGCCGGCGGATGCGTTGGTGATCCCCGGATAAATTTGAACTTGTTGGCGAGTAATAATCGGTGTGTTGGATCGAATGGTTGTGACACCACCGCTATTGGGTGCCACGATCTTCTCATTAGCGGCCAACGTAGCATCCTTCGGATCTGACACATGTGCATAAGACGGGGCAGCTATCGCAAGGCCGACACTCAGAATGCAGACGTAACGCAACAGAGTGGTGTTTGAAATAGCCATGCTCATAATTTGATACTCCTTGTTTAAAGATAGATTATGTTCAGCGTGAAAGAATGATTTGGACAATAGTATTGTCGTGGGTATCGGTGCGGATTTCAACAAAAGTGAATGTGTCCGTCTTGCCCTGAGCGGGCATAAACGTAATACCTAGTCTCTGTGCTTGAGCGCCACCCTGTGAGCTGACACTCATTGTGCGAAATCGTCGTAGACCTTGTTTTTTCGGAAGTCGGACAGAGTTGATCCAGAAGTGTTAACGTTCAGCGAAAGCTGAAGGAGTGGACCATCCACTGCCCGCAGCGCAGTCTCACCTTTCGCTCGAGGCTGGCAACCAAGCTAGTTGACCCGAGTCACATACACGAATGTTAAACATGAGTCGCACCCCACGACTACCCATCGGCTACACCTTGGCGCCCATGCGCGATGAAGACATTAATCAGTTGGCCGAATGGGCCGCAATTGAGGGCTGGAATCCCGGTCGCTCTGACTTGGCAATTGCGCGGCGCATCGACCCCAACGCATTCATCGCCTTGCGTGACGGTGATCAGCTCGTTGGAGGTGGCACTGTCTTCAGGATCACGCCTTCGTTCGGTTTCATGGGCCTGTTCATCATCCGCGCTGACCGGCGCGGCGCAGGCTTGGGCCGCGCGCTATGGCATCATCGGCGCGATCGCTTGATCGATCGGCTTGCGCCTGGCGCGACCATAGGTATGGACGGTGTGTTGGACATGGTGCCTTTTTACAACGATGGCGGGTTTCGACTGGCTCACCACGACTTGCGCTATCAGGGTGTCGCTTCGGGCGAACACGACCCCTATGTGCTTGCGCTGGTCGACGAGGACCGCACTGATATCAGGCGCCTAGATGCAGCCCTGTTCGGCGCAGATCGCAGCGCATTTATCGATGAGTGGCTCAGCGCTCCCGGCGTGCAGGCCGTCGTTATACGCTCAGAGTCGCAACGAGTGCTTGCGCTCGCGGCTATTCGACCGGCACTCGATGGTTACAAGTTTGGCCCCGTGCTGGCAGAGTCGCCCGACCTTGCGCGCCGCGTGGTTGGTCACTTGCTGTCGATGGTCGAAGGCCAAGCCGTCCAGATCGATGTTCCTGAGCCGAATGCCTCAGGGCGGGCTCTGGCAGAGTCGTTTGGACTTAGTCCTGTCTTTCGTTGTGCCCGGATGTATTACGGACCCACACCCAAGGTGAATGTTCAGCATGTCTTTGGTGTCACCTCGTTCGAGTTCGGATGACGATAAGGCTCATCCCAACAGCGCTTTGAGTGCGTTTATCGTCAAGAAAATCTGCTTGATCGAGTCCTTCAACGAAGCTGCACGCATCGGAGGCCGCAACTTGCATATGACCGAGGTAGTCCGTAAGCCACGGTCCCTTCATACGGGGATAGCTTCTTGCAAAACTTGCTGCCGAAATTTAATTGGCAGATCTTGGGGCGTTAGTAAATCAACGGGTACGCCAAGTAATTCTTCCAACTCGACCTGAAGACCGCCAAGATCGAATAGGGTCGCGCCCGGCAATACGTCAACCAGAATGTCAATGTCGCTACCGTCATGATCTAGGCCATGCAAAACGGAACCGAATACGCGTGGGTTAGTCGCGCGGTAACGGCCCTTTGCTTCACGGACAGCGCTACGTTTCAACTCAAGTGCGACAGAAGGTTTCATGTTGATGGGCGGTGCAATGATGGCTCCGGGGATGATGGGTACCAGCCGCTTGTCATGAGCAAAAATAGCAAAACGTTAGGTTTTGACTCAGGCCTTGGCAATCATCTCTTTAATAATTTTGTCGCCCTTCATGTAAATAAGGGGCGTGCCCGTCGCTTGTGACACTTTTCGAGCTAATTTTCGGGCGCGTTTTAGCGCTCGAATAACGACCCGCACGTGTTCAGGATACTCAGGGGCTAATTTGGCCATTATTTTTTACCTTTCCAGTCGATCGGTGTTGGGTCTGAATCTGTATTGTCCAAGACTTGCCATTCATCAACTACATTTTTGTAAATTGTATTGAAATTTTCGAGCCCTGCAATAAATCTGCGCTTGATGACATCGGTAGGAATGTTGTGGCCACCTTGTTTCACTCTGTTTCGCACGCGCTCAAGGGCTATGTTTGATGATCTGAGTGATAGAAATATCAATGACACATGGTAGCGGGAAGAACGCCACTGGCTTATATGTCGCGCATAGCCTAGCCCAGAAAGTGTAGTTTCAATGACAAAGTTTTCACGTGCTTTAACCAGGTGCTTGATCTGATCCAGCATGACTCGCCCGGCGGCAATTGCAGCGAGCTCGGGTTCAAAGGGCGACATACCCGCCGCTATCAGATCGGCATTCACAAAGTGTTTAAAGCCAAGTTCTTTGCGAACAAACTCTCTTGCAAAGGTTGTTTTGCCTGCTCCGTTGGGGCCAGCAAGAATGAGAATTTTGGGTGTGTCTGTCAAAGGCGAAAAATCTCGTTTATCAGGCATATGTCGCCACTGCGACGAGCAATCATGGACTTGCAGCTTGGTTTGTTGAGCAACAGTTGTTCTGATTTTACCTTGAGAATCAAGGATTTAAGCTGGTGCCCGAGGCCGGAATCGAACCGGCACGCCTTGCGGCGGGGGATTTTGAGTCCCCTGCGTCTACCAATTTCACCACCCGGGCCTTGGGGGATCGCGCGCGAGGCGCTTTGGAACGAAGACGTGCATTATACGGTGTAATAAAAATTTTGCGCGCGAGGCTGTGCTTAGGTATCCTCAGTCTCTGTACACAGGTCTGCCCAAGTCGCGGATCGCCCCGTCTTTTCGGTAAGATCTGTCGCAAACAAGCTCAAACACAGACTCCAATACAGCCCCAATTCAGTCAACGGTCACTCCATGCAAAGCCTTGATCTACAACTTGCACGCCATGCCTCGTCGCTCACCTATGCCGCCTTAACGCCTCACGCGCTTGAACGCGCAAAGGTCTTTTTGCTTGACACCTTGGGCGTCGGCATCGCCGGTGGAAGCACACCTGAAATCCAGCCCTTGCTCAAGGCGGTCCGCAGCTGGGGCGAGGGTGCCGAGGTCGCCGTGTGGGGCACTGATCTCAAACTGCCCCGGGGGCAGGCCGTGTTGGTCAATGCCTACCAAATCCACTGCCAAGAGTACGATTGCTTGCACGAAGGGGCGGTATTGCATGCAATGGCAACGCTGTTGCCGGTGCTGTTGGCCGAGGCGCAGGTACGCGGTGGGGTAACCGGCAAGCAACTTCTCACCGCCTTAGCCGCGGGCGCTGATATTGCGTGCACGATTGGCCTGGCTTCAAACTTAGGATTGCGGTTTTTTCGCCCGGCAACTTCGGGTGGCTTTGGCGCAGTGGCGGGGTTGGCGAACCTGCGCGGCTTTGCTGCCGACACCACCCTAGCGGCCTTTGGACACCAACTGGCGCAGGTCAGTGGCACCATGCAGGCGCACACCGAGGGTAGTGTGGTGTTGCCCTTGCAGATTGGTTTGAACGCCCGCGCTGCGCTGCAGTCGTGTGACTTGGCTCAGGCAGGGTTTCCAAGTTTGCAAACACCATTGACGGGAAAGTTTGGCTATCTCACGATGTTTGAAACCGACTGGGATCTTGAACGCGCCATGGTTGGCTTGGGGCAACAGTCAAAAATCGCTGACCTCAGCCATAAGCCCTACCCTAGCGGGCGAGCGACCCACGGTGGTATCGAGGGTGTCATGATCTTGCGTGAGCAGGCCAAGTTTTCAATGCAAGACGTTGTTGAGATTACCGTGATTGGGCCACCCTTGATCAACCATTTGGTCAACCGCCCACCGTTGCAGAACCCCACTCCAAACTATGCACGCCTCTGTATGCCCTTTGCGTTGGCCAAGGTGTTGCAGCACGGCGTCTTAGACGCCATGCACTTCAGAGGTGACGCCCTGAGCGACACGCAAACCTATGCATTGGCCTGTAAGGTCGTCATGCGGGTCGACGACAATCCCAATCCAAATGCGCTGGGCCCACAAGTGGTGCGTGTGCGTCTGACTGATGGCCGAGTGCTTGAGCACCGCATCGACGCCATGCTGGCCAGTCCCACGCGGCCACTCAGTGAGCAGGCGCGTGCCACAAAGTTTGACCGATGCTGGCAACTGGCGGCCCAGCCGATGCGCGACTCTCAACCGTTAAAAGATGTGGTCGCTACCTTAGAAAACTGCCTCGATATAGGCGACTTGGTGCAGCATTTGGCGGCGAGCCAGTGATCACACCCATCCTGATGGCTAAGCTGTTGATCGTGCCATCGATGCTGTTGTTGTTGACGCTTGTGGGTCGACGCTATGGGCCCACTTTGGCAGGTCTTTTGTCTGCCTTGCCTGTGTTCGCGGGCCCAGTGCTCTTTATCTTGGCCCTTGAACAGGGTAATGTCTTTGCAGCACAAGCAGCGCAGGGTACCTTGTTGGCTATTTTGGCGATCTTGGTATTTAGTTTGACCTACGCTTGGATGGCCATGAACTTTGGGGTAGCAGTCAGTTTGCTGTCTTCCTATGCGACATATATTCTCACGGCCTACCTCTTGCAGTCTGTGCATCTGCCAATCGAACTGTGTTTTGTTGGGGTCATTGCGTTGTTGTTGTGCGCCCAATGGTGGTTTCCAAAAGTTGCAACGCAACAGGCGGTCTCAGGGCCCACTGGCCCAGTGGATTTAATGCTGCGCATGGTGCTTGGCGCCTCGCTCGTTGTCGTGGTGACCTACTTCGCCTCAACCTTTGGTTCGCGGCTGAGCGGCATTTTTGCGATGTTTCCCTTAATGACGACAGTATTGGTTGGCTTCTCGCACCACCAGTCTGGTGGTGACTATGCCGTGGTGCTGCTTCGAGGTATGGTGTACGGCTATTTTTCGTTTGCGATTTTTTGTTTGCTTCTATCCCTATCTTTACCTAACTTTAGTTTGGTCACCAGTTTTTCGATCGCCTTGTCTGGAGTGATGGTTGCACAACTGATGACTCACAATTTTTTGAGGCGACGTCAAACGACCTGAAGCCGGTTGTTAGCCCTTGAAATTTAAGATTTACCCCCCAAATACCTGTCACACGCTCGAGCCTAAGAGATTTTGCCCTGAGCGCACCCTGTGGATAACTTTTCGGTGAGCATGATGAATCAAGCAACTCCAGCGGCAGACGCCGCTCAAACGATGGGTTTTCAGGCTGAAGTCAAACAGCTGATGCACCTGATGATCCATTCGCTTTACAGCAACAAAGAGATTTTTTTGCGCGAATTGGTGTCTAACGCTTCAGACGCTTGCGACAAGCTGCGTTTTGAGGCGATTGATCAGCCAGCGCTGCTCGAGGGCTTTGGTGACTTGCACGTGCGGGTTGATTTTGACAAGGCCGCACGCACGATCACGATCTCAGATAACGGCGTTGGTATGTCACGCGATGAGGCAGTGGCCAACTTAGGCACGATTGCCCGTTCGGGTACGCGCGAGTTCTTTTCTAAACTCACTGGCGACAATAAAAAAGACGCTCAATTGATTGGTCAGTTCGGCGTTGGCTTTTACTCGTCATTTATCGTGGCAGATAAAGTCACGGTTCGCACTCGCCGCGCAGGCGCGCCCGCCGATCAAGGCGTCGTGTGGGAGTCAGACGGCCAAGGTGAATTCACCATTGCAGCAAGCGAACGCGCTGAGCGCGGAACTGAAGTCACACTGCACTTGCGTGCCGATGAAGACGAGTTTTTGAATGGCTATAAATTGCGCGAAGTGCTGCGCCGCTATTCAGACCATATTTCTTTGCCTGTTGAAATGCTCAAAGAAGAGTGGGATAAGGATAAGTCTGAGCAAGTCAAAACCGCCGAGTGGGAAGCCGTCAATCAGGCCAATGCCTTATGGACACGTAGTAAGTCTGACGTGACCGACGAGCAGTACCGCGAGTTTTACAAGCATGTGTCGCACGATTTTGATGATCCACTTGCCTGGACGCACAACCGCGTTGAAGGTCGCAGCGAATACACGCAACTGTTGTTTATTCCGAAGCATGCGCCGTTTGACATGTGGGATCGCGATGCGCGTCGTGGCGTGAAGCTTTACGTCAAGCGTGTGTTCATTATGGACGACGCCGAGCAGCTGCTGCCTTCGTACCTGCGCTTTGTGCGTGGGGTGATTGACTCGGCCGATTTGCCACTGAATGTCTCGCGTGAGTTGCTGCAAGAAAGCCGCGATGTGAAAGCGATTCGTGAAGGTTCGACCAAACGTATCTTGAGCATGCTCGAGGATTTGGCTGAAAACAATCAAGACGCTTACACAACCTTTTGGGCCGAGTTTGGTCAGGTCTTAAAAGAAGGCACGGGCGAAGATGCAGGCAATATTGAACGCATCTCTAAGCTGCTGCGTTTTGCTTCAACCAAGCAGGGCACAGACGCACAGACGGTGACACTTGCCGATTATGTTGCCGAGATGAAAGAGGGCCAAGACAAAATTTATTACGTCACGGCCGATAGCTACACCGCTGGTAGCAATAGCCCGCATATCGAGATTTTCCGCAAGAAAGGCATCGATGTGTTGGTGATGTGGGATCGCGTTGACGAGTGGATGCTGTCACACCTGCGTGAGTTTGATGGCAAGCAGTTGGTGTCAGTTGCGAAAGGTGGGCTTGATCTTGAGGCCTTGGCCGATGATGAAGAAAAGAAGCACCAAACTGAAGTGGCTGAGCAGTTCAAGCCCTTGGTTGAGCGTTTGCAAGAGGCGCTCAAAGATCGCGTCAAAGAAGTGCGCGTCACCTTACGTTTGGTCGATTCGCCTTCGTGCGTGGTCGTGGGGCAAAATGATTTAAGCCCGCACCTGCAGCGCATGCTGAAAGCGGCGGGTCAAGCTGCTCCTGATGTCTTGCCTGTGCTTGAGATTAATCCTGAGCATGCTTTGGTGGCGCGTATACAGACAGCTTCTGACGAAACGTTTAACGACTGGGCGACCTTGTTGTTTGAACAGGCGCTACTGGCAGATGGCTCGCAATTGCCAGATCCAACTGCTTTTGTGAAACGTGTGAATCAGTTGCTGTTAGCGTAATTGTGACGCGGGGGCTTTGTCTA
>Ga0114973_10001893_pt1 | contig 15304 bp, 11 predicted proteins | sample M_140807_MF_Meta_FD_87025 | JGI IMG/M metagenome (GOLD analysis project Ga0114973, IMG submission 87025) | Freshwater microbial communities from Lake Montjoie, Canada to study carbon cycling - M_140807_MF_MetaG | ecosystem: Environmental > Aquatic > Freshwater > Lake | place: Lake Montjoie... | reverse complement strand
TTACTGGTGGTGCTGTTTGTGGTACTGGTTTTACTGGTGGTGCTACTTTTTGTTGTTCTTTTTCTATATTTTCTCTTTCTTTTAATTTTTTTTTTACATCTGTAATAATTTTATTTATAATTGTTTTCTCATCTTTACTAATATTTTTAATTAAAATTTCAAGTTCTTTTATTTTTGCATTTATTTCAGCCGAAGGTGTATTTTGATTGATTGAATCCTTTAACTGGTTAGCTTTAGATACATTTGGCTGTCCTACTGGTGGTTCTACAGTTGTTTGTACTGGTGGTTTAAATGCAATACCAGAACCAGACTGTAGTTTTACATTAGTATCTAAAAAAATATCAGAATTTATATTAAAATTACTTCCTCCATTCAGATCTATGTATATAATATTATTATAACCATTTGTATTGATATAGTTTTCCATGTTAACTAATTAATATTAGTTAATATAAATTTTTACAATAAAATAATTTAACTTAAAAGTTACATGAAGTATAATAAACTGGGTATGGAATCACATCCTTAATATTTTTAATCCCTGTCATATACATTAAAAATCTATCCAAACCTAGTCCAAAACCTCCATGTGGGGCTGTTCCAAACTTTCTTAAATCAGTATAAAATTCTAGACCCTTTGGGTTTATTCCTTTGCTAGACATTTTTTCTAGCAATTTAGAATAATCTGTTTCTCTCTGAGATGCACCTATTAATTCTCCTACACCTGGAAGTAACAGATCAAATGACTCGCAAGTTCCATCATCTAATTGCGCCATATAAAATGATTTTATCGACTGAGGCCAATGAGTTAAAAATACTGGTCCACCAAAATGATCTGTAAGAAGTTTTTCACATGCAGAACTCATATCTTGACCATACTCTGGAGCAACTTCTTCACCTAGTTTTTCTTTATTTGATTTGATTAATTCAATAGCATCTACATATTTTATTCTTGTCCAAGGTTCAGGTTTTAATACTTCAACATATCTTTGCATAAATTGTTGGTCTACAAAATCTGAATTAAATTTTCCAACTTGTATTAGTTGTCCTAGATCTTCTGCACATAATGTATAGACCTGAGTCATCACATAGCGTACATATTTCTCTGCAATATTCATTAGATCTTCAAATGATGTAAAACATTGTTCTATCTCTAAATGAGAAAATTCACTTACATGTTTTGATGTTAAAGAATGTTCTGCTCTAAAACTCTTGTTTGTTGTATATACACGACCCATTGACATTGCTAAACCTTCCAAATGAAGCTGTGATGATACCGTTAAAAATACTCGACGTTTAAAATGATCTTTTGACCAATCAATCATACCATCCGGAGTTGATGGTATGTCTGATACTTTTTCATCTAGTAATTCAGTTACAGTAAATACACCAGCTCCACCTTCACATTCATTTACTGTTAGGATATTTGGATCCAAATGTATAAATCCTTCCTCATCATAAAAATCATGTGTTGCTTTCATCATCCGGTGTCTAATCCTATTAACTGCTGAAAAGAAATTTGTTCTTGATCTTAAATGGGGTAATCCACGTAAAAAATCAATTCCTAACTTTGACTTTGCAATAGGATATGTAGATACATCTGTAATTGAACCATGGGATTTAATTATTTGGGGTTTTAGCTCCCAAGAACCAGATTGCGTAGGATGAGCAGTTATAATTCCTGTTACTTCAATAGCTGTTCCTGTGGTTAGCTCATCAATAATAGCTGGAAATTCTGAGCTATCCCCAACTATCTGAACAGCCCGTGCATCTGAACCATCTGAAATAGTTATAAAAAACATAGTAGACTGAGATCTAATAGATTTAATCCATCCATGTGTTATAATTACTGTTTCTGATTTAATTAACTGTTGAGCTCGAGCTATTAATTGGCAATTAGTTAGTTTAGACATTTATTTATTTGATAGATACAATTACAATTAATACCAAAAATAATATTATTCAATTTTTTCTTTTATTCATCAATTATTTAATTTTTTACACAAGGTTAAAATTATTTAATTTTTTACACAAGGTTAAAATTATTTAATTTTTTATTAAACTATCATACTTTTTCTTATTTGTTTCAACTATATCTCTATAATCATATGTCAAATCACCTATCATGTCAACATACTTCTTTTTTACTTTATCTGATGATTCATACTCTTTTATTTTAGCATTTAATTCAGTCTCTTTGGTTGGGTCTAACTTGATCCCAGCTGCTGATAACATAGTTTTAGCAAAAAATAGAGCATTAACCCCACGATCACATAAAAGTTCTAATACTTTGGATTTATCCTTAGTTTGCCATCTACAGATAAAATCTTCATCAAAATCAAATAGTTGGACACGATTATCTCTCCTATTTGTATTTAATATATTCATACGTTCTGGTTTATTAGGATTTAGATGATAATCTTTAACAAACTGTTTAATAGCTTGATCAGGATTATTCACATATTCCAAATATTTTTTAGTAGGTATCTTGTAACTTGCATCTCTAAAAGGTAACATTTCAGTCATATCTTGAATTTGATTAGTACCAGCATTAAGATTAATATTTAAAGTACCTATATTAGTTTGGATATTTTGATTACCATTATGTATATTTCCATTATTTATGTTTTTATTTTTAGGATTTTGTTTATGGTAATTAATATCTTTATTTTCTAACTCATCACAAACATTATTACTAATATGATAATTTAATCTTTGTTTAGTTGCAAATATTTTATTGCACTTAATACATTTAAATTTATTAAATTTTGTGCATACTCCATTTAATAAATGATTGTCAAGATTTTGTTTTGATGAAAGTACTTTGTCACAATGACAACATTTATATTGTTTATTTGATATTATCGAATTATTTATTATATATTGATCTTCTATTTGTACTGGATTTAAATGTTTATTTATTACATTACTAAATATATAATCACATATTATTAGTCTTTTTAAATCATGTAAATCTCCACATATTGGACAATTTATTTCCATTTATAAATATACTAGATTTATTTTTAAATATTTTTTAAATCTAATACTATTTAATGTTTTTTTAACAATTTAATGTTTTTCTTAACAAGGTTATCTTATATAATTTAACGAAAAACTTAACAATTTTAATGAAAACCTTAACAATTTATTTTAATCTCTTTTATATCTAAAAATATTTTATTCTAGTATAAAATTAATCTTATTTAACGTAAATTTAACAAGGATTTTTCAGCGGGAGAGAGAGATTTTTTTTGTCCTCTAAGAAATATTATATAATCTATCCTAATCTAAATAATATTTTTTTTACACATTCTAGATTATATATAGTTTATAATACATTTAATGTAATCCTTAATAAAGTGTTTGTAATCTATATTAGTCTATTAAATAAAGTTTTTAGATTATAAATATATATTTTAATGAAAACCTTAACAATTTAATGTTTTTCTTAACAAGGTTATCTTATATAATTTAACGAAAAACTTAACAATTTTAATGAAAACCTTAACAATTTATTTTAATCTAAAAATAATCTAAAAAATATTTAAACTAATATAAAATAAATCTTATTTAACGTAAATTTAACAAGGATTTTTCAGCGGGAGAGAGAGATTTTTTTGGCTGTTTAAAAAATATTTTTTAATCTATTCTAATCTGAAATAAAATTAAAAATATTTATTTTGATCTATTTAAGATTATGAAATTTTTAACCAATATTTTTGGTCCTCTAAGAAATATTATCTAATCTATTCTGATCTTAAATAAATAAATTAAAAATAAATTTTTTCTATTCATATGATATATTTTAAATGAAAACAAAAACTTTAGTTTCAGGTCTAATTATTTTCTTAATTTGTCTTTATGTGATGTATACACCAATGCCAACTCAAGACCAGTTAACCGCACATACTGCAAAAGCCCTAGTCATCACATGTATGGATTTTAGACTTATTGATGACGCTGTATATTTCTTAAATTCTAAGGGTTATAATAATAATTATGATGAATTGATCTTGGCCGGCGCAAGTCTAGGATATAATCAAACTAAATATGAATCTTGGAAAAAAACAGTTGATGATCATATTGGGTTAGCAAAAAAACTTCACAATATTAAGGAAATTATTGTAATTGATCATTTGGACTGTGGAGCTTATAGAATTTTTTATAATAAAACAAAAATTTCTAGAGAAGAAGAAATTGAACTTCATAAAGATAATTTTGATAAATTTGAAGAGCTAATAGCTAAAGCTTATCCAGAACTTCAAGTATCAACTTATTTGATGGATTTGAATGGAAAGATTGTAAATTGTTAAAATAACTAATTTTTTAATTATTTTAGTAAATAAATTAATAAGATATTATATAAGTTTCAAGTAATTCTTCTTCACTTGCTAATTTATGATCTGGTTTGAAACTTTGATCAATTGTTCCATGTACACGAGCAATTTCTCCTTCTGGTACATTAATAATATCAAGATCTCTTGTATCATTAGATGTATTTGTTTTAATTGTTAAAACACGATGATCACCATCTCCTGATGATCCAATGTATATACCCCAATAATATGATAGTGATTCATAATTAAAGTTAATACCAATTAACTCACCACGTTTACATTGTCCTACATTAGTTCCACCTGGATATAATTGTGGTTTTTCAGTTTCAGTAATAACTTTTCCAACTTTATTATGTAAGAATTCTTTGAAATTATCTAAAATAACATCAAGTAGATCATCTGGTTTACCATTACCCTTATGATCTTTATAATTTGAATCACCAATTTCAGATAATAAATTAATAATAGTTTGAGGTGGTTTAATACCTCCATAGTTTGAAAACTCTGCAGAAAATACATTAGAAGAGAATATTCTTTTAAAATTATCTATCATGACTTTGTCAATATCATTTTCAGTAACATGTAAATCCATTCCAGCATATTTAATAGTTGGTTCAGAGTCTCCAAAAATATCTGCATTTAATTTAAATTTAATATTTGAACCAGATGTTACTGCATCAAATCCTACTCCATCCTTTAAATCATCAAAACATGAATCAATTAGAACAAGTGCACCCATATTTGGAACATAATAATCAAAACCACCTATTTTGTACTTCCAATAACCAATTGAATTATCTGAATCTAAATCTTTAATAAATATATTTCTTGACCATGACATCTCTTTTATTGCTATTCTTTTTAAATCCATTACATAAAATGCAACTAATATTTGAAAGATTACACTAATCCATGTTAGTTCATCATGTATTCCTGTATTTAGCTGTTTACGTATTGGTCCTTCATCAATTACATATGCGCGTGTTGACCAATTAATGATATTTTGATTTGCTGACTCTGTTAATGCAACAACACATTTTGAAGATCTAGCTTTAATATCTATTTCAACCTTTGAATTTGATAAATCAAATATAACAACTTTTTTATCATCAGAGTACTCAAATTTATGTTGAGTTTTTATCTTATCAATAGCAGATTTAGAAGTATTAGTTGCTAAATAATCAGCCATTTTATCTTTAGTTAAAACAAGTCCATGGTTTTTATCTGAAGTTATCATTGAATTTATTGTATCTGAAAACATATTGTTCTTAAGAATATGATTTGAATTTTCATACTCAAAGTTCTTATCAACATAAGACTGTTTGAGAGCTTTAAGTTTTCCAAAATCTAAACCAGAATTTGAAGTTATATAATAAGAATACATAAAAGGGAAATGAGGACATAACTTCTTTTTTAAGATTTCTTCACGAATATATTGATACCACATTATTTCTCTCCAAACATCTGAAAATTTCTTTTTAATTGCACCATGATTTAATCTATTTGCCAATTCATCATATAAATTCATTCCATAAATTCTTACATTTGCACCAACTGAATCTTTTGCACACATAATAAAATTTGCTGTTTTATAAAGTCTAACAGGATAACATGATCTAAACATAACAAAATTATCTGGCATTGTTCTATAAGGATTATTTGTTAAACGAGAAAAATGATAAGGATTAATTTCTAACATTTTCATATATGATAGCAAATTAATAATTTCTGGTCTTGATTTTTTTGAATCTGAAAATCCAATCTGTTCTCCATCACCTTTTTTAACTAAAATAGATCGAATATAAGAATATAGAATCTGACGTTCACCCAAAGTAGTCATTCTATTATGTGTTACTTGAGTTGGTGGAAGAATATCTTCAAATATTTCACCAGTTGATGTTATTTCACCATCTGCTCCTTGGATTGAAATATTATATTTTTTAACTATTGGAACATTATATTCATTAAAATTCCATGGAACCATATATGTTGATGCAATTGGAGAAGTAAAAGGGTTTGGGACTGGGACTGTTGTTGATGGATAAACTGGTGCGCCAGTTGGTTTAGATGAACTTTTTGAACCTAGAATAGAATCCATTACCTTCATTTCAACTATTGGTTTTGGTGGTTCTTCTGGTTTAATCATTCGTTCTTTCATTTGTTCTTGTTGTTCTCTATCTTTAAAGTATACAGTTTTTGCTTTTTTTTGATCATTAGTTGTTGCTGGATCATTTATTAATCCATTAAACTTTGGTATTATACGAGCACCTCCTTTCATTTGTCTAGCATTATTTTTCAAAAAAAAAAATTAGATTTTGTAGCTCCATTAATGTCAATGAATTCTTCAACAGAACTAGATCCACCCATTTGACCCATACCCATACTCATTCTTTCAGCAGAAGATCTTGGTAGACTGGCCATTGCAGAAGCTGGTGGCATTATTCCAAGTTTAACAAGTTGATCATTAGTAACACCAGAACTTAAACCCATTGATTCAGAACCAAAAGTAGATCTTGGAGCCATTTGATTAATAGCTACTGGATTAACTTGTGGAAGACCATTCATACCCATATTCATTCCCATAGGACCCATATTCATGTTCATATCCATAGGCATATTCATAGGCATATTCATATTCATTCCCATAGGACCCATAGGCATGTTCATAGGCATTTGACCCATTTGCATTTGATTCATACTTGCTTGTTTTGTTTCACTATATTTGTAATTGTTAGCACCACCAGATGAAACAGAATCTAAAGATGATAGTGAATCTGGTAAATCTTCAATGTTTCTAGATTCTGATTTTAGGAAAATGGAATTATCACTTGATAAATAACGGAAGCCTTTAATAGTTCTACTCTTGCTTTCTTTATCTTTACCACCACTTTGTATACTAGGATTCATTATAATATTAGAAAGTATAATATTTTTACTATTTTTTTGTATATTTTCAATTATTTTCTTAATATTTTCTTTTGTTTCTGGTGAAGTAATAATTTCTTTTAAATCATTTAAAAACATAAGTAAATCCCAAGTATTATCTAATGTTTTTTTACTTTCAGCTAAATCATCATTTTCAACATATTTAGGTATATATGTCTCTGAAAAAAATCCAAGTTTAACTTCATATCCTTCATCTGATAGTGTATATTGTTCTGAATTTAATTTATATAAATTTTTTTTTGGTTTTTTGTTATAAAGTAGAATAGTATCACATGTTAAATTATTTTTTCTAAATCCAGGAAATACATTTTGTATCAAAGCTAAAGTATGTGCTACTTGAAATATAATTGATTCAAGTTGTTCCCATTTTAATTCATTTGCAATTTCTGAAAGAATATTAGTTTTAAAAAAATGTTCATAAACAGTAACATTTATTAGTTTATTTTTTTTATCAGGAATATCTCTAAAATCTGCATATACTTCTTTATAATTATCTAAAAAGTCATTTAGTAAATCTAGTCTTACATCAAAATTCATCAAATTTAAAAGTATTCCTTTACTTTTTTTTGTTACAACCAAATCACTTAGAAGTAAAGTTACCAATGAATTAACATTTTCAGATGATTTTAATGAATTTGTATTTTCATAATCAGAAACCAATTTAATTTGTACATTAGTTGAATATACATTCATTTGTCTTTTAAATGTATATAAATTTTTTTTTCTCCATTGCCATGTTAGTTTAGCATTAAATATATTATTAACTAACTGTTTTTGTTTTATTTTGTCTAAGACTAATTTAATATCACTAATATTAATGTTTTTTAAATCAATCTGATCAACTTCATAACATTTTAAAGATGTAGATTTTTCTCCATATAAATAGTCAAAAAGAACTTCGGATAAAAAATCAATGTCAAGATATTCTTCTGGATATGTTGGTGAAATCATATTGTACTATAATTAATATAACACAATATTATTTTTATATGAAAATAATTAAAAACTATTTTTCAAATTTATTTATAAACTTGTAACACTCTTGCCGATGGTTCTCCACCAGTCTCTACCCAGTTTGGTAACCAATACCCAGGTATTACATCATTTGACTGTAGTACACATCTATTAAATTTTTCATTAAATCTTTTTCTATAATAATATGATTCTTTAGACTTACACATTCCATAATAATTCATATCTCTAGAATTAAAATCTTTGTCAGAAACTTTTGTTTCAATCCATTCTGTTATCATTTCAAACCATGACTTTTCTTTTGATGAAACACCATCTGAAAATGCCTCTTTTTTTCTGTATAACACTTTGTTTGGAAGAATTCCTGGATATAAAGTAGCAAATGCATCCCTAATTAGTTGTTTTTCCATTCTGGTTTCCATTTTAATGTCTTCACCTTCAGGATTTATCAGTGTAAGCTTATTTTCTTTATCTTTCCCTTCTGGAATATTCACCGGTATTTTTAATTCAGGATTAATTCCCATATAGTAATCAACAAAATCTTGGTCTAAAAATGGTAACCGTGCTTCTAACCCATGAGTTGATATACAACGATCAACTCTTAATCCATCATATCTATGTATCTGTTTAACAAGTTTTATTGTTTCTTTTTGAGCTGATTCTGCATCTGGTGATAAATAAAAATATAAATATCCCATTTCTACTTCATCTGCACCATCTCCATTTAGAATAACTTTTATATCTGTATTTGATGATATATATGAACCTAATAACATTTGTCCAACTGATGCTCTTATAGTTGTAATATCCCAGGTTTCTGTTGTATCAATAACTCTATCAATTGCTTCAAGACCTTCTTCAGGTGTAAAATAAACTTCTGTATGTGAAGATCCAATATGATCAGCCACCATTTGAGCATATTCCAAATCTGTACCTTTTTTCATTCCTATAGAAAATGTTTTAAGATTATTTACTCCAAGTATCTTGGCTGCAATTGCACAAACTAGTGAAGAATCTAATCCACCTGATAGTAAAGCTCCAATAGGTCTATCTGAATCTAATCTAACTTTTACAGCATTTATTAATCTATATGTAATCTCCCAATATAAACTAGATTCTGGACTATTATTTATTTTATATTCATATGTATAATATGTACTAAAACTCGATTGTAGAACATTTGAGCTAACATTTGATGCTATTGTTAAAATTTTTCCTGGTGGAAAAACTTCTGGCTGTGATGCTTCTGGATCTAGCACTCCAGAAAGTAGTGATCCAAACATAATTCTTTTAATAGGAGCTGGATTTGATGAATATAGTGTATAAGTTGGAACATTCACATAAGAATAAAATAAAGGACGTACACCAATAGGATCTCTTGATATATGTGTTTGTGTTGATCCATCTGGATTAATTTGTGTTAAAACAAATGCAAATTCACCTCTTAACTCTTTACATACTGCCTGAATTGAACCTAATTTCCAATAAAGATGCATAATTACTTCACAATCTGAATCTGATTTAAGAAAATTAATAAAACCATATTTTTCTGCTAGATCCTTGTAATTATATATTTCTCCATTTGCTTCTAACAAATAAGTTATACCTGCTTTTACAAAAATAAATGGTTGATCTCCCAGTGGAGTTAAATCATGAATTGCTAATCTATGAAATCCATAAACAATATTTTCAATATGTGTAATTGTTGATTTGTCAGGTCCTCTTGATTTTATAGAATCAAATAAATTTAACCAGTTCTTAAGCTGATATTTATCAATTGTTTCAGAATTAATTACTCCCCAAATTCCACACATAATTAATATAGTTAATATATGTAAAAATGTTTAAATGGATTTATTTATTATTTGATTTATATAATTTGACTTATATTATTCTTTTTACAATTATTTTTTGCAATAAAATATTTTTCTTTATATTTTAAATATTTATTTTTGGTAGAACCAAATACATAATTTGATCGTGATGTTCCATACCAAGTATTTGATTGTGGTTGACTACCAAATGCTCCAAAATTTGATTGTGATTTACTACCAAATGCTCCAAAATTTGATTGTGGTTGACTACCAAATGCTCCAGTATTTGATTGTGGTTGACTACCAAATGCTCCAAAATTTGATTGTGGTTGACTACCAAATGCTCCAGTATTTGATTGTGGTTGACTACCAAATGCTCCAGTATTTGATTGTGGTTGACTACCAAATGCTCTAAAATTTGATTGTGGTTGGCTACCAAATGCTCCAAAATTTGATTGTGATTGGCTACCAAATGCTCCAAAATTTGATTGTGATTGGCTACCAAATGCTCCAGTATTTGATTGTGATTTACTACCAAATGCTCCAGTATTTGATTGTGATTTACTACCAAATGCTCCAAAATTTGATTGTGGTTGGCTACCAAATGCTCCAGTATTTGATTGTGGTTGACTACCAAATGCTCCAGTATTTGATTGTGGTTTGCTACCAAATACCGAAGTATTTCTAAAGTCTGGAGTACGTGGACTTTCTTGACTGTATTCACTATTTAAACTATTTATTCTAGATGAACTAAAATCATTATATTTTAGTGGTATATTTATTTTTGTATTACCCTTATTATAAGATGTTCCTTGATCATAATTAGTATAGGTTGATTCTGGTATTTTTTTTAAATTTTGATTTTGTACCTGAGAATTAATACTCATTCTTTCAAATTCATTACTAATATTTGTTTCCACAGCTTGAGTTGAGTTTCTATAACCTAAATGTGTAATTGGATGTTTAAAATCTATGGATTTATTTAGGTCTACACGGCATGTTAATACATGTAATCTAAAAGTATAATTTGGGTACTTTTTATTATGGTAATTATCAATTATTTGAATAACTTGTCCCAAAGTAATTGATGTATCATAACTATCTATATTAATTACTATAGTACGATCATTACAATCAACTACTCCAGAATACCATTTTTTTTGTTCATCTTTTGTAAAAAACATAGAAGAAGGATAATGATTGCCTGGACCGATTACTTCTTTTGGATAGGTATTTCCTGAACAAGTATGTGTTTGAAAATTATTTAAAGAAACATAAATATGACATTCGGGAACATAAAAATATATTTCTCCATTAGTAGGCAATATTTCTGAATAAGTTTGATAATCACCACCATGGGCACTTAATGTATAATGAATTATTCCTTGATAAGTAGGATATATCATATATAATAAATATATTATATAATAAAATTATTTTATAAAAACAGTTAACTGTTTATTAATCAAATTTAGCTGCCCAATCATATTTTTACTAATAGTTATACGTGAACAATTTGAGTTACCAAGTTCTGTTATCAAATGAATTAAACTCTTTGTTTTTGCAAAAGGGATCGAATAATGAATTGCTATGCTAGTAAATATTTTTTTCCAATAATCTAAAATATAAACCTCTTTACTACAATCTATTTTACACCTAAAGTCTCTTTGAGTATGAATGTATCTATCTTCAAATATTATATTAGGAATTGAATTTGCATAAACTTTATATATTTGAGTATAGTTTTGAACTAATTCGATTAGTCCAGGTATAATTGTAGTATCAAATGATTTGATGTTTGGGATAAGAATATCTCGAAGTCTTCCACGTTCACACCATGATGGTGTTGAGTCCCAAGTATATGGGATTGAAAAAGTATGTGCAAATTTTAAAATATCAGCTTTTGAAATAGAAAGAAGAGGTCGTGATATACAAATACCTTTTTCTAATCCTTGGATTCCCATTCCAAATAAATTTTGATAATTTTTTCTTTTTTTTATATTTGAAAAAATATTTTCAACACAATCATCTTGATTATGTCCTAGAATCACAGGATTTGATAATCCCCCTGTAACTTGATAATAACATCCAAATCTTATTTCACGAGTTATTGTTTCATAAAATTCTCTATCTAAATCTCTTGTTCTTTTAATTTCATTAATCACCCTCACATAATGACAAATACCTAGATTTGCACATACTAACCCACACATATCTATTTCAACTTGTTGTTCAGGTCTATTAGCATAATTAATACTAATTGCTTTTATAGGTAGTTCAGGAAAACATCTTTTAGCTAGTATAAGACAAACCATAGAATCAACACCTCCAGATACTGATATTATTAGTTCAGTACATTTAGGATTTATTTTAGATATGTTTGACTTGAATTCTTGAACCAAATGATTTGTTTCTGGTATTAAATTTATATTTGTTTTAAATAAATTAGAATTAAATTTAGGTGATCTAGTATCTAAAATAGGATCAATTAAATCTATATTATAATCAGGATTTACTTTATAAATAAGATCTTGTTTATCATAGTAAGAACTTAATGCTTTTATAGTTGCTTGATAAAAACGTCTATACATTGGTTGAGATGGTTGGATTTCTCTCCATGTACTAACTAATTTTACACATTTATTTAGGTACTTGGGATCAAATGTATGTCTCCATGGGAGCAAAACAAAACATCTAGATTCTGGGTCTAGTGTCTCAATCCTTTCAACTATCCCAGATGTTTCAAGTAATGCACGAGCTTTTATATCATAAGGTTCTAATGATTTTTTAGAACTATCAGATCTAAAAATATGTCGTGGGATTTGATCAAATAAAATTATTCTTGATAGAATAATTTTATCCTGAGATGGTATAACTGAATCTATCAATTTTAGATTCATCCAATTCTCATATTTTGTTTTAATTAGATAATCTACTTGTTCAGTACACCCAAACCATTTGTCTTTCATAAATCCAAACCAAAAATCTAATAGTTCTAAATCTAAATTAATATCCATCTTATAAATTTAATTAGTACATATGTACTAATTAAATTCAAACAATTTTATGAAACAATTTTTTTACAAAAGGTGGAAAATAGCCCTCCGGCAATTTTTTTACCAAAGGTAGATATTACCAAGTAGTTCTAATATTATAAAATTGTGTAGATTCTTCACAAAATTCTCTTATTAATTTTGTTCCATCTGCATTATTTTTAATTGTTTTTGACCATTTACATGGTGTATCACAAAACTTACCAGTAAGTGATTTTAAACATGCATCTTTAGTTTTCTTATAAAAACATTCACCACAATTAAAAGCTTGAGATGTAGATCTAGAATCTATAAAATCATTAATAAATTTTTCTTTTAATCTAGATGTATATAAATCTGTAATTTTTATATGAACCAATATAATCAAAAATATTAAAATAAAATCTTGTAAATTCATAACTATAATATATCCAAGAAATAAAATAATTATTTTATTTATCCATGGAACAAAAAAGTCGCATGCAGAAATAAAATTAATTAATTTTGTTAATTATTTTATTAATCCATGGAATCTCCTTTTTATATGCTTCTCCATGTGTTTCTAAACATAAAGGTATTTTAAATCTATTAGCTTGTCTAATGAACTCGGCTAATCCAGATAGTTTAATATGACCTTTTCCAATTCTTTCATGTCTATCCACATGGGAATTATATGGAGTTTTTGAATCATTAAAATGTATTAGAGCAAGATGCTCTAATCCTATCATCTTGTCAAATAAAATAAAAAAATATCTAACTTTCTTTTTTGATCCAATATCAAAACCTGCAGAGAAAATATGACAAGTATCTACACATAGTTTAAAAATTTTTTTATCTTCTTTTGTAAATCTATGATAAAAATTAGCTAATTCATCTAAACCATTATCTTCTGTAACAAAAAGTTCAGTTCCTTGACCTGCTGCGGTTTCTAATATTAACTTTGTTTTTAATTTTTCTTCACGAATTTTATCTAACACATATTTGATAGATTTATACATATTTAAAGTTGCATCATTTACATCTAAATCTAATTTTTTACCAACATGAATAACACAACCTATTGCACCAATTTGATCTGCAATTCTTAGTTCAAGTAGCAATCTTTTAATTTCATTTGATTCTTCATTAAATTCTTTTGCAAAGTTTAGCACATAAGGACAATGAACAACTATTGATGTTTGGTTATTTTCACAGTACAATTTGACTTGTGGTCCTATAGATTTGTATTTTTTTAAAGAATCTTCTCCAGCTCGACCCATTGGATTAGTAACAAATATTTGCATAAAATTACCACCATATTTATTTACTTCATCTATAGATTTAAATAAATTAGCACTAGGTAAATGGCATCCTATTAAATGATTAATGTTTTCCATTATGTTAATATATTAATATATATTTAAATAAAAAATTGAGATAAATCAATTTTTATAGTTAATACAATAGTATTTAGTTTTTGGATTAACAACAGATAATATTATCCTTATTTATCTTTTGTATTTATTGCACCTAGAGATATAAAAAAAGGTTTTGACACTTCATCTGATAAAATAGATGAGGAACAGTTTAGACGGAAAAAAGGAGGTGGATCTAAAAAGGCTCCTAAACAACTTGTTCAAACAATTCCAAACTCTGGGTCAATTGGAAAGACAATGAAAAACCAATGTTTATGGATATCTCTTTGCGAGTTTCTTAAAACAAATGGCCAGCTTCATAGCACTACAGTTGAAGAGATTAGAACACGAGTTCAAACTCTGATATCTCAACTCAATGAGTTTCAAGATAGATTCAAAAAAAAATTCACAAGCAGATTCAAAATGCCCCAACGATAGCAGGAGATATTAAAGGATCCAATGGTGTTAAACTAAATGGTCCTACAAATATGTTTGATTATATGTCCCATGGTGGTTCTGCAGAGGCAGCTTGCGAACTTTATGATTTAGTCATAAATATTTATTGTGTTTGTGGTTCAACACTAGTAACACCAGAACCAATAATTAGTTTTGGTTCTGGATCAAGATGTGTAAATATTGCATACTTTAATGAGCATTTTGAACTAATCATTCATGGTATATTACCATAGAACTATGTAATAGTATGTAATACTATGTAATACTATGTAATACTATGTAATACTATGTAATACTATGTAATACTATGTAATACTATGTAATACTATGTAATACTATGTAATACTATG
>Ga0114973_10001891_pt1 | contig 15320 bp, 12 predicted proteins | sample M_140807_MF_Meta_FD_87025 | JGI IMG/M metagenome (GOLD analysis project Ga0114973, IMG submission 87025) | Freshwater microbial communities from Lake Montjoie, Canada to study carbon cycling - M_140807_MF_MetaG | ecosystem: Environmental > Aquatic > Freshwater > Lake | place: Lake Montjoie... | reverse complement strand
GGTGTTGTTCTTTCTTGATCACCAGCCGCGAAGGGGTCGGATTCGGTTACGGTTGCAGCAAAGGTTTCTGCGAATGACTGAGTTTCACCCGACAATATCTGTTTCTTGAATCCGCTTGTTGAGGCGTTCGCGAGATTATTAGCAACTGTGTCGAGCCTCCGTATCTGATAGAGACCGCCGGAGGCTGCTATGTATGTTCCTCTATCCATGTCGTATGCGCTGATCGATTATGTGTATGTCGTTAATTCGGCCTGTTATGGGTGATTTAAACTTTAACGCCGAGAGCCTCCAAGAACACCTAAGCGCGGATCAACAGCCACGCGCTTAACTGGGGCGCGCGTTGATGCGATACGTCTTTCTCCCTGTTTTTGTCGCACCGCCATGAGCAACTGCACCTGCTCTGGCGCAAGATTACTTCTTGCGACTACCTCATCGACTGACAATCCGTGTTGAATCATCTCCTGCGCCTGGATCAACTGTTCACGCGTTACACGTGGTGTGCTTGGCAATCTTTCACTTGATACTTTGCGATGAATTGAGTCAGGTCGTGCCGATGATTGGCTTAAATCGGAAACTGGAGCAGATTGTGTCAAACGATCGCTCATCGGCGTGAAGGCCGGTTTTAGTGACTCCTGCTCGGATGATGGACGAGCAGCTGATTCGGCAAATTGAGATCTTGATTGACGCTCGCCCATCTGAGCTGCCTCTTTTTCTCCAGCGCCGAATATATCCACCTGTTCGGGAGCCTCGTACCAATCCGCTCCGCTCTGTTTTGCGGCAGCTATAATTCGTTCATGAGTCGGCTCAGGTTTGATGGCTGAATTAGTAGGCGCCGCAAAAGCTTCTTGATGACTCTCGATCCGAGAAGGAATGCGGTCATCAGCAAATCCTCTTACCTGCTGCTCTCGGGTCTGGAAACGATTTAGTGCACCGTTAAGAGCATCAAGTCCCTTTTGAACCTTTACTATCGCAATATCAACATTACCGCGAGTTTCTTCAGCTTTTGATTGAACTCGATGAACTCTCTTTTCACACGTTTCAAGATCAAAGAGAGTCTTTTCAAGATTCTCCTGACGCCTAATCAGTTGGTCATTTAGAGATTTTCCTGCCCCTTCAGCCTCTCTTATAAGGCTGCGAATAGTGCCCTCAAGTTCGCCTAATTGCCTTAATCCCCGCGGATTAGTCGGATTGCGAAGAACCCGATAGACAAAGAGCATTATTGAGCCCATAAGAGCGACATCTGCTCCCAAGGTCCACATCGCTATGCTTGATGGTGCGCTCATAAAGGTTTCCACCTCAGTCACTATTCCTCGCCCCTCTTCCGTGCTTCAGACGCAAGGCGCGGCTCCGGCAATATTGAAGTCCCGTCAAAAAACCACCCTTGCCGTTTTCGAGACCCGTCAACTTGCTGTCACCACTCAGGGCAGCTATAGTTTTCCATTTAGACCGGAATTTGTGAGATTAGCTCTCGGTAAATGGCTAACTAGACAACGGTCGTCATCGCTATCCTCGGTAGGTATTGCAAAGAGCTTGCCATAGTGAAATACCGCCTCCGAAAACTCACCAATTGGAGACTTCAAATGGCATCTCAATCGAAGCTCGAGCCGCTAATAGGTGGAGATGTCTCGGATCTTCGACGCCATTTTCAGGAGATTTTTCGGGCCGTACAGGCAAACTATTGCGCTGCTCTTGAACAGTTAGAACCTGAGGCAACCTTTAAGTCCGATGAGTGGACAAGATCTGAGGAGAAGGTCATTAAAAAAGGGTTTGGTTTAACCCGCGTCCTTCGCGATGGTGCCGTCTTTGAACAAGCAGTGGTGGCTTTAAGTTCAGTAAGCGGCATTCTCCCGACAGCGTTAAGCGAAAAGCTCATCGGCGCATCTGAGCCCGCACCATTTTGTGCCGATGGCGTTTCGTTAATCGTTCATCCGCGCTCCCCCATGGCACCGACAACCCATGCAAACGTTCGGCTCCTTACCGTCGGTGACAAAACCTGGTTTGGAGGAGGTGCCGATCTGACCCCTTACTATCTGTTCGAGGAGGATGCGACTGCCTTTCACCGCCGACTCTTCCAGCTCTGCGAAGAAACTCGTCCAGGCTGGTACCAAACTTTCAAGGAGTGGTGCGATTCCTATTTTTATCTTCCTCATCGCGGAGAGGCTCGGGGTATCGGGGGGATTTTCTACGATTACCTCGGGCGAGATTCTCTCGAAGATCTTCGTGATGGAGCCGCACTCACCGAGCGGCTCGGATTCGGCCTTGCTTCATGCTATATACCGATAGTAGAAAAGCGGAAGGATATGCCGTGGGGGGATACACATCGCACCTTTCAGGAGATTCGGCGGGGTCGCTACGTTGAGTTCAACCTGATGTACGATCGAGGCACCCAATTTGGACTCCAATCAGGGGGGCGTGTCGAGTCGATCTTGGCCTCTCTGCCCCCTCGTGTACAATGGTCTTACGGTTTTGTGCCAGAACCCGGTTCAGAAGAAGAGAAGCTTATCGAAACAGTCCGCAATTCTCGGAACTGGCTCGCTGAGAAGGGAGAATAAAGATCTTAACCCTGTAGGATAGACCTTACAGATATTTCGACTTACCTGGTAGACGCCGAAAGCGGTACTGCACGCGCCTCCACAACATTACCCACCCACTTAAATAGAGGTCCGTGTGTTTTACCCAACCATTGAGGAAGCAACAAATCAAGCCGAGGGCGACTCTTTCACTCTTAGAATCTACCCGACTCTTTATGCACGATTTAGCCTAGCAGCGATCTTTGTATTAGCGACAACCGCAGCGGTAATGATCGCATTTAAGGCGTGTGGAGGTGAAGGCTCTTCCACCTGTCATCCAAATATAATCCGGGTTATCGGCCTAATTCCCATTGGCTTTCTGCTCTCGCTCCTCCATTTCCGTTTTGATAACGCTTACCTCTTTGATGATACAAATATCTACCGCGAGGAGGGTCGGGTATCGTTCCGTTTCAAAAGTCCATCGATTCGCTACGCTGACATTAAAGGAATAACTGTTTACCAAACGTTTTGGGGGCGAGTTTTTAATTTTGGCTCAATAGAGCTTGGCACCGCAGCGACCGGCGGGAACGAATTAGTAATAACAAATGTTCGTGCACCTCACGAACTCTCAGAGCTTATCGAGGGATTTCAGCAGCTGAATCTTGACCAAGATGATTGGAAGTCGCTCTAGCAGGGTGATGAAAATGGCTTCGTTGTGGCCAATTTTCACCACTCTCAATAGATTCCGTCTCCCTCAGAAGATTTTTGCGGCCCTCAAGCCTTCCACATTAAAAGCCGCGGCTGCGAGCCGTTCCCGCATAGAAGATGCAACCTAGTCTTTCTCCCCGAAAAGGAGCCGGTGTACCTCGGCGATCACTCGTCGCTCCTCACTCTGCATCCCATCTTCAGCGAGCGCTATCTGTCGCAAAATATTCTCGATAGCGTGAAGCTGCGATACATCGAGCGATTCACGAAGCTGTTCAGCCGCATGCTCAATCGAAATCCCCTCAGGATTGCTCAGCGCCGCATCAAGTAACAATCCCGCCGATTGATTTGAAATTGCAAGCTCCTGATTCATCGACTCAAGTATCCGTCGAAATTCCTCTCGTCCCAAAAAACCATCAGCAATAGCAACCGCCGCACAAAGGGTGATGACAGCCCGCTGCGATGACGAAGAGAGACGATCTCCCCACTGATCGAATAGAAGGCTTACCTCCACATGACGTTGATGAGAGGGACTAAATCCGAGGAGATTGAGAAAAAAATCTTTGAACATATTAAAAAGTTCTCTTAAGTGATTCTCGAAAAGGGCCGTTACCACCTATGAAAGTTTTATGGGTGCCCCTCAGGAAGAGGGGTGCGGCCCTCACCAAAGGGGGCACCATAGACCGGGTCGCAGAGCCCGATGAAGCTTTCGGCTTGAGCGAATGGAGTAAGATCAATCTAAGTTTTCACCCCCTGTGGCGAAAGATCTTAGTAAGAAGAGTTAACTAACTACCATTACGCTATAGCCGCACCTTCAACCCGCCTGCTCCCCGATTTTATCCAGGATGGAACCGTTTTGAGAGGTGATGGGGGTATGATAAAACTAGTTGTTGCCGACGACCATATTGTTATTCGACAAGCTCTCTGTCAAATGCTCGAGGCTCGAGGAAAGTACGAGGTCATTGGACAGGCCTCGACCGGAGCAGAACTCCTCAGTGTGCTCGCATCTCACAAACCCGATGTGATTATCGTCGATGTTTGTATGCCGGAGCTCGGAGGTGTCGAAGCGCTCCAAGCTCTTTCTGAGCGAGAAACAGGAAGAGTGCCAGCTCTTGTCCTTTCAGGGGATAGCCAGCCACGAAACGTAAAGGCCGCAATTCAGGCCGGCGCTCGAGGCTTTTTACCCAAGGATGTCGAGGTTCAGGAGATTGAATTTGCGATAGATACCGTGCTCAAGGGTAACACATACCTGAGCCCCAGTATCACGAAATCTTTCATAGACAATAGCGGACCGGCATCCGCACCCCCAAATCCTCTCGAGGTTTTATCCGAGCGAGAACTGGAAGTGCTTCGTCTTCTAGCAGATGGCCGAGCAAACCGCCAAATCGGCAAACTCCTAGGCATCAGCACCCGCACCGTAGACACCCACCGAAGCAATATCCTGAAGAAACTTGCCCTGAAAACTAATGCTGAGCTTGTTAAGGTGGCGATAGCTCGGGGGATAGTTGCGGTTTAGTTGGGGGGGGTTAGTTCGAGTAGTGAGGCCAATTTGTATGGGGAATTGGCCTTGCTGGAGTTGGATTGGGCTTGTGATTTGGTTAAGAGGGGGAGGCGGTTTTATTTTTGAAATAGGGGTGGTTTGGAGGTAGGAAGAGTTGTCCTTTTTCCGTCACACTAATTTGACCGCCTTGGTCAATCTCTATTTTCGCGAGATCTGTTATACCGTAACAGTTCCCCTCTTGCCCGAGCTGAACCTCATAGAAATTATCAAGACTGCCGTTGTCAATGCTCCCTTCTCTGAGTGAATAGAGCACGGGGTATATGACACACTGCCCATCCGAAAGTTGCTCAACGGAAAAACATTTACCAGCCAAAACATTACTTTGAATACCGATCTCTATCATTCCTTTCTGAAGATTTGCTAGGATCTCCTGAGCACTTGAATTCTGACTTACAATTGCCCCGAAATTTACTGCACTATTAGTGTCAGACGAGTTGTTAGTCGCCGACGTGTCAGCTTTCAAGCTCTCGCCAGACCCGCCATCCCCTTCCGTTGTCCCAGCCGCTGCATCGGCGGAAACGACCTCCCTTATTGCACCAAAAGGTTCACTGCTGAACTGTTTCCGCAACCACACCTTAACAAGCTCAACGTGATCGTCTTCTTCGATTTCTCTATTTCCGTTACTAGAATCCGCCTCTTCCGAAGGTGACACTTCTCTTCGTATAAATTGCGCTCGGCCCGAGAGCAGGTCCGACAATTCCCGACGAAAAAAATCTTTCGAATCAGGATCCTCAACATTGTCCTGCGGTTTTGATGCCGCTTTTTCGCCTGTATTAGACCCTCCCTGTCCTACTGATGCAGTATCAGCATCCACCGTCGCCGCATCATTCGCCGATACTGGATCTCCTATAACTCGGTCTGACGGCCCGCACACGTCAACCGCACCAGCACCTGCCGGAACGTCCAATATCTCAACTGGTGCCGAGGGTACCAACAAATCGGTAAATCGTTTTAATGGAGGCTCGACAAGTGAAGCAACCTGACCAAGCTCGTTTCCGTTACCCGTGTATTCGCTTGAAATATCGTCCTTATTAAGGAAATCAAGCAGTGCCTTATTTTCTTCTTTTTTATCTTCGTTGTAGAACTTGGTATCCGCATTATACACCAGCCCCTGAAGGCACTTCTTTACGACCTCTGCATCACCCAACTCTCGAATGAAATCCCCAAGCAGTTTTTTTTCTCCTTTATCTACAACAAACGTGTTTGTCACGTCTTTTCCAGATAGATTAAGGTTTTTTAATTGCTCTGGATTCCAAACATTGCTGGCGACTACCGTACTACCATCGCCGTCTTTATGTTCGGGTAAAAATCCAGACTCTTTCCTTTCTGTGAATAATTTCCGCCTTGCAACCTCGTCTTCAACAACCTTCAAAGCTTTCTCAGGAGTATCAACCAATGCTACCAAATGCTCCTCAGGCGGGATCGATGGAGCCGAGAGAGTATCCACGACAGCCGCTCCTCCCGCAACCGCAGCACCCTCCCCCCTCGCTCTCCCATCCGTCGCAACACCCGCCATCCCACAACTCCCAAAAAAACTTCTCTACCACCCTAAACCACATCCCCGCCCTAGTTATGCCCCGCATCCCCCACAGCGACGCCCTACCGCCCGCTACTCCATCAACGCCGGCCTGTGCAATCCGCGTTGAGCTGCCAAAGTCATCACTGTGCTACACGCCAACTCCAGACAGAGCAGGTCGCGGGGGCCTAATTTTATTCGGCGGCGTTCTTCTTCGGTGCGGCCGGTTACTATTCGGAGCCACGAAGTTTCTTCGCCACTTAGACGGCCTTGGGCGCCGGTTGGTTTGTCGCGGTATAGTTTAATTAAGGCATCTGATTCGCCAGCTTCTTCGTTACCCTGAAGCACGACATTTTCATCCAGCGATTCGAATTCATATAGGAATGCTCGACAGGTTGCCCACAAACCACCTACCGCATCCAAGGGTATACAGAGATTTAGTGAACCTGGGGCTTGCGCGTCTTCGACACCATTCACGATCGGGATATAAAAAAATCTTAACCCCTCCGCTTCGGGAACCAATTGTAACCGTCCGAAAGACTTATTGATAAAAAATGTAATTCCACCAGTGTACATAACCTTACTCTCTCAATAAATGGGTGGGCACTAAGCCAGCGGTGCAAAGGAAAAAAGAACCCACTCGCAATCACACCAATCCGGTGAAGTATAAAAGATGGTCTCAAAAAAGGGAACTGGTCGGTTTCGCATTCGGCTGAACTATTCTCGATATATCGGGGATAGTTCTCAACAAGATGACCAAACCGAAAGAGGGGTCCCCTCCTATCATCCCTTTACTCATCCTCTCCCCGTTGAGTCTGACCACGGGGTTGAAGGCGAAATCGCTCTCTTTTTTCGACACTTTTTGATTCTGAACCGTTTGATTCACCATCCTTTACTTCACGGTTCGGGGGCTGATTGTTCGGTTTAGGCTGATTCTTCGGTCCCCCATCGCGAGAACCGCTTTCGCGCTGTTTTTCATCTCTCTTTTGATGCTGATTGCCCTTCGTCTTTTCAGAAGCGTTAGAGCGTTCACCGGTCTGCCGACCATTACCTGACTGATTCTCCTGATCTCGGCGTGGCTGACCTCGCTGCCCGGACTGTTCCCTCGACTTATCTTTTTTTGATTCAGGGCGTTGCACCTCTTGTCGACGAGCTGCGCCGTTGCCTCCCTCCTTATCGCGCTGGGGCTGCGCAACCGGCGCTGTTTTTACCGCCCCCGCCGATTCGCTTTTTTCGGCCGCCGGCTTCGCTTCATCCCCCTTGCTTGAGCTACGCACTGGCCTTAAGACGGGCCGAGAGAATGATGGGAGCGCCGCTCCGCGAGGCTTGCCCGGCATAATTCCGCCCCTTGGTGCATCCCCCCCACCGCTCCCAGGACGGCGAATACCTCCAGCTCCACGGCTCTGCCCTGACGAATCACCAGCACCGCGATACATCTGACCTTGAGGCCGCTGCATCGGCTGCCCACCACCAGAAACCGATTCCTGCTGCTCCTTAACAAAGACCTGTTCATCAACCCAATCGGCAAGCCCAATCTCATCTTGCTCGAATCGCTCAAGCTGCGGCAGAAACTCTCGACCCTCCCACGTCTCAGGGAGCTCAGAATTAAACCAAAAGGTTCGCCCCTTCACCGGCCGACCATCCCCGAGATCGAACCACGCCAACCCCTTTTCAGCGGCCATTTCGTGCTTCAACTCCTCGGAGCTGACAAGGTCCTCTTCATCCTCAGAAAACGATATATTTTGAGATTCGTTGTCCGTCATCTTCGTTGAAAAATCGAGATGCCCCTTGAAGAAGTTCTGACTCTTACCGGTGGTAACGCCCGCACCGATCGATTTTTTCATCGTGGTTACTTTGCCGATCCACTCGGTCATATCCATCGCGGTGCGGTTGTCCCCTATCCTCATCATCACTTTCAGGTTCACGTTCGCCATGACCCGCTCGTAAAACGCCTCGCTCAACCCTATCGAGGCATCGGTGAGCCCCCCGGTCGACTGAGCCCCAAAAAGTAGCGCAAAACGCCCCTTTCGAGCGAGCTCGAATAGGTTGGCCCAGGTCGGACCAAAGGTCGATGATCCCTCGTCGATAATAACTAAATGTGGGTCTTCAAGATTGTACACCCGCGACGAGGTTATTTCGCCTATTGAAACCTCAAGATCTTCACGGAAAATCTTCACCATACGCGCGGCACTTTCAGCTTCCTCAAGTCGGGGCAACATGAAGTAGATTATTTTGCCTCGCAAAATCGCATCAGTAAGAACCAGATCGGTGTGACGTGCGCAAAATACCGACCCTGCATCTCCCGCTGAGATAGAGTGAAGCTCCGAGGCGATTCCGCGCAAATTATCGGTTATTTTCCGCATGTCGAGCTGCCCCTTCATGTCACGATAACTTGCCGCGAGATGACCGAGCTCTACCATCGCCTGACGCGCCCCAATTCGACTCAGAAGACTGCGCAATTGCGGATAAGCAACGTTGAATGTTGAGAGGGTAACTGCGACATCACGGATAGACCACGCCAATCCCATACTCTCTAGCGCACGCACCACTCGGTAGATCGAATCTGACGCAAGCCTATCGTAGTGCTTCGTCGCGCTCTGATCGCTTGTTGGAGGCAATCCGGCTCGCAATACTTTCCTCGCCTTTACATCCGCCCTCTGATTTGTCATCACAAAGTTGTAGGCATGAATCGGATCGAATGGATCAATAACGATAAGATCCTCAATCCGTCCGGTATAGAGAGCCATTAAGATAATATGCGCAAGGGTTCCCGAGTCTCGCTTTGCATCGATAAAGGTTAATCCGCTTGCTCGTCCTCTTGCCATCTGCTGAAGCATCAGCGACTCAAGCCATAATGTCTTTCCGACACCTGTTTTCGCAAATACACAGCCGTGCGTGATGATATCGTCATCGTCCACATAGAGCGGCTTACCGGTCTCAAGCTCGAACCCGACTAGGTACCTATCAACCACCTTCTTTCCGCGAGATTTTGCATCATTCACCATCCGCTTTATCGCATCCCGTTGCGGAGGCATTCCGAGGACCGGCTTTCCTCGTCGACGCACACTCTCTTCACCTCGCTCACGCTCCACATTCGAGTACTGCGCCAGTCGACCAGCCGTTTGGCCAAATATCATCGCTGGCAACAAACCGAGCGCAGCAAGCAGTTGAGGAGGGAGCGCATCTCCTATTGGCGAGGCGCACAACAATCCCATCGCAGCGGCAGCCCACGCGCTTTGATGGATCGAGCTTTTCCTGTCTTCGCTTCGAACCTGCTGAAAATCCTCTTTCTCAAATCGACGTGCCATCGTTAGAACCTTCCTTCATCAGCCTGAGAGTAATCCTCAGAATCATCCTCTGCATCCCCGTCACCACCATCAGAACCATCTTCACTCGATTCCGTTTTTTTCTTCTTTTTGCCCTCGAGAAAGAGCTGATATTCCTGACGCGATTCGGCTAATTTCGCCATCGAAGCCTCTGGGAAGAGCGAAGCCCAGCCCCGACCAAGCCGCGCTTCAAGTCTACTTCCACGCAATGGGACCACTGCCTCCAAACCGGCCCGTCCCTTATCGTTTAGCGGAAAATGATCGTGCTCAATCTTTAAAATACAAAAAATAACCGAAGAATCGGGAACCGCCCGATTTCCAACGCGCCTAGCCAACCAACCATTAGAATTGAGAACGACTCGAAGCGCACACCAATCCTTTACCTCCTGTTCATCAAGACCAAATTCCTCCCCTATCTTTTTTCTATCTGCAAATGAGAGGGGAGGAAGAATACGCTGGTAAGCCGGCACACTTTTGCTTTCGGCCCCTTCAGCATTCAGCTCGGCCGCCATCATCAACAGCCTCTGCTTCTGACTCACTAGCGCGACCAAATCACCGATCCGCTCTATCCACTGACGCGGAAGAATCTCACGCATCTGAGCAAGGAGATTTCGCACCGGCATAAAGACGACTTCAGAGGGTCCAATACAGGTCCCCTGAACAACTGTCGATTCGCGGCGTTGCAGAGTTTCCACCAATCTCGCAGACCACTCGGTGTGCACCTCTGCAACAATCCCAACAAGTTCAACCTCATCAATACTCGTTGCCAACTCGTGGGGGTCCGCCAAAAGAATCTCTACCCATTGCCGTGCCGCTCTCGCGGGAGCAGCCATTGTGAGCGGAAATCGAATCGGCCCCATCAGACTAAATCGCGACCCATATATAATAGCCTGCCTAATGAATTCCCTCTCGTAAAAGGAGGATTCATCGCCAAATGCTGCAACCGAATGCAGAACGGCACGCGCACAAAGCTCTGGGAAGCACGAAACTCGAACCCAACGACCTCCCTCAAAGCTATAGGCGAGAACTTTTCCAGCCTCGAGCGCAAGAATTATCGTAGCTACCTGAGCGGGAGTTAAGGTTCGCAGCGCATCACGATATGAATCGGTCAAAACTCGATGAAATCCAAGTAAAAGACGATGAGCATATCGCTCGACGGTTATGCCTCCCGAATCACTCTCGCTATCACCTATCTCATAGAAAGAATCATCGTCGTACGTTCCATCTAGGTAGTGACCGTGCAGATACAATGCTCGCTCAAGAGCTACCTCGGTAATCTCAATTAACGAACCTCCCTCGAAGACCCGTTCAATAACCCGATCCTCACTCATTCCGGAGGCAAATGCAGGGATGCGCGGGTCGGCAAGAATATAGCTGATAAGTGTTTTATTTGTTTCACTTAGCGCACCGTAACGCTCCAAAACTTTAAAGAGCGATGAGGAAAGAACCGCCTCTTGGGAGGCTTCTGGTGGGCACGCAAGACCTCGTACCTGAACATCGGGAGCGCCGTTATCGGCCATTTTAAAGAGACCTGCTCTAGCACCTGAGTAAAAGAGCCGTCCATTCCCCATCTGACCCAGAAGATCCCTACCCTCGTAAGTCCCTCTATCTAACGAACGCTTTACCCACACCCAGATGACATAGGCAACCCACGCCCTCCACGAAATCAGCAGAAAAAAGAGGAGGTTGAGAATACCGCGATGAACAGAGAGTATGGCGATATGACTAATAGGCGGATTTACCGAATCTGATGTAGCCTCGGCCCAACCAGACCCACTTGAAAGAACTGAATCCGATAGTCTGTTAAAGATCCATCTCTCGGGAGGAATTCCAAAGTACCACAAGAAATCAGAAAGAGACTGTTCACGATCGAGATACCCAACCACCCAATCGCTCTGAAGATCCGGCTGAGCTCTAAGTGCTCGAGTTCCCTCTGGGCGCGCCCAGAAGCTGATAAAAAGAGCAATAATCACCGCCACCGCGCTAAGGACGGCCATCCCGAAAAAGCTCGTTCCCGAACGACCAAAGCGCTTCAGGTCGCGGAAATCAGCTGAGTGCTGCCGCGAAAGTGAAGCGGACTCGGAACCCACGAAACCTCTCTCTAGCTAAAAACAACAATTTCAAATAGTTACAGGGTGCGAAATGGAATACGACCTGTACTTAGCCCTGACAACTCCTTTTACGTTATGAGGACAGTATTAAGTAGTGTGCTTCAATGAATAGAAAGCTAAGCCGCGATTCTTTTTGACGAAAGTAAGCGAGAACGCGGAATAATCACAGGACCGCGAAATAATCACAGGACAAAGTCATGCATCTCCAACGGCGGCTCCCGGTGCCAACCCGTAAAGGGTCCAGCCGTATCCCTGCTCACCATCTCCGCTCGTAAGAACAATATCCCAGCCCGGCTGCGGACACGATTGTTGACCTGAGCTTGAAAGCCTAAAAACCTCTCCCTCAATCGTCTCTACGATATCAATTCCAGCTTTTCTATTATCCCACGATAACGGCCGAAATCCCCCTGAATACCGAGACTCAACGACTCGACCTACCCGAACACGACGTCCATTCATGCTGACCGACTCACTCCTTGATCCAATCATTCTAACCTCGCAACTCTCTGACCTCTTCAAATTCGCGCATCTGTGATCCGCATGATCTTGCACACGCATCCCGAAACACTCGATAAGCTCCACAGCGCGACGACCTTAGCGGAGCTTATGCTAGCTGTAGCGATAAAGTACATCTCCGCGAGGCTGCTGTCCAATGTCACTGCCTCACTATTACCGATGCCAAAATATCAAGGGATCACCCGATTTTTCTATTCCTGAGAGCTGGTACCGCCCTGATCATCATCGGATTTATTTGGATGATATGAGTCAACCCGCTCCTTTAATTCCTTCCCTGGCTTAAAAAACGGGACCCGTTTTGGCCTAACGCTGATCTTTTCACTCGTCTTCGGATTTCTTCCGGTGTAGCCGTCTCTCTCCCGAACAGTGAAACTTCCGAATCCTCTAATCTCTATCCTTCCCCCTTCTCGCATCGTTTCCTTCATCGACTCATAGATTGCCTGAAGTACTTTCTCTGCCATTGGTTGACTGATAGCAGCCCGCTCGGCCAATTTTACGATGAGATCTGATCTATTCACCCTGCCTCCATAAAGCGAATGAAACTGTCCTTACTTTTGATGAACTCTCTCCAAGGTAAGGAGCAATAGCCCATCATCTTCAATTTCAGCAACTGCGACTGCACGCTATTTCAGGTAAACCACAACTGCGGCAACCCCTCTTTCGTCCCCATTAACCGCTAATGCTCATAGCGTACGGCTCCCCGCAAACTCCCGCAAGCTCCCAAAAAAGCTCGGCGAAAAGGAGCAACGGATACGAACCGTTTCCGATGCTCACTCCGATTGCGCCTCAACCAACTCTGTGAAACACACAGTTTAATTCTCCACCCTGCAACCCAACAAATACAACTCCGGCTTGGTCCTCCGGTTGATCAATCAGTAATTCGGCAACAAGGGTCTTAACCTCGCGCTGGATAAATCGCCGAAGTGGGCGAGCGCCGAATTCGGGGTCGTAACCCTCTCGGGCCATGAATTCGCGGGCCTCGGGTGAGACCTCTAGCTTTTTACCCTGCTCATTCAACCGCCGCTGAAGCGCTGCCACCTCAAGATCGACTATCTTCCGAAGTTGGCTCTCGGAGAGTGGACAAAAGATTATTATTTCATCGATTCTATTTAAAAATTCCGGTCGAAAACTACGCGACAAAACTCCCTGAACCTGATCCGCCGTCTCCATTAGAAGCGCGCCCGAGGAATCAAAACCGTTCAGAATGTACTCCGAAGCGAGGTTGGAGGTCATTATGATGACGGTATGGCGACAATCAACGGTGACACCCTGAGAGTCCGTAATGCGGCCGTCATCGAGCACCTGCAGAAGCAGATTGAAAACATCTGGATGCGCTTTTTCCAGCTCATCAAAGAGGACCACTGCGTGGGGGCGCCGTCGAATCGCCTCGGTTAACTGCCCACCCTGATCAAATCCGATGTATCCGGGAGGAGCCCCGATTAATCGGCTGACCGATGCCTTCTCCATGTACTCGCTCATATCGAGCCGCACAATCGCCTCCTCGGAGTCAAAGAGCGCCTCTGCGAGCGCTTTAGCGAGCTCCGTTTTTCCAACTCCGGTCGGTCCTAAAAAAAGAAAACTTCCAACAGGTCGTTTCGGATCGTTCACCCCGGTGCGTGACCGCATAATCGCGGCACTCACCAGATCAACTGCATCGTTCTGACCAATAACCCGCTCATGCAAGATATCGGCGAGTCGTCGCAATTTTTCTCTCTCTCCCCTCAAAAGCTTAGTCGCGGGAATACCGGTCCATCGACCGACAACCGATGCAACTTCATCTTCGCCCACAGACTCACGCAGCAGCCGATGACCCGAGGAGGAAAGACTCATGAGCCGCTGCTCTTCATATCCGATTCTCTGCTGAAGCTCAGACATAACACGCGATGACAACTCCGCAGCTCGCGCTAATTCGTATCTTCTCTCAGCCTCCGCTATCGAAATTTTCAGCTCCTGCATCTCTTTACGCAGCTGAGATAGCGCGCTGATCACCCGCTTTTCATCTTCCCACTGAAGACGCATCGCAGCCATTTTTTCGCGCACCCCATGAAGCTCGCGCCTCAATTCCGGGAGCCGATCTATGCTTTTGCGATCGGTCTCTCCACGAATCGACGCCTCCTCAATCTCAAGCTGTCGGCTGCGACGAAATAGATCATCAAGCTGCTGCGGAGTTGAATCAAGCTCGGTGCGCACCGTCGCGCAAGCTTCATCAACAAGATCAATCGCCTTATCAGGCAAAAACCGTGTCGAAAGATAACGGGTGGAGAGTCGTACCGCTGTAATGAGCGCACCATCGGTAATCTTTACTCCGTGATGAATCTCAAGCCGTTCCTTGATGCCGCGAAGAATCGCGATAGCATCCTCTTCGGAGGGCTCTTCAACCGGAATCGGTTGAAATCTTCGCTCTAGCGCGGGGTCTTTCTCGATGTATTTGCGATATTCAGCAACCGTTGTTGCTCCAATACAGTGAAGCTCACCCCGAGCCAACATCGGCTTGAGAAGATTCCCCGCATCCATCGCCCCGTCACCCTTACCAGCCCCAACAATAGTATGAAGCTCATCGATAAAGAGAAGAATATTTCCCTCAGCCTCCTTCAACTCCCGCAACAGCTCCTGAAGCCGCTCCTCAAAGTCTCCCCGATAACGTGTGCCCGCAACTAGCGAACCAACATCAAGGGCGAAAAGAATCTTTCCCTTCAAACCGGTTGGCACATCTCCAGCAACAATCCGCTGCGCCAACCCCTCAACGATAGCCGTTTTTCCAACTCCCGGCTCACCGATCAATACCGGATTATTCTTCGTCTTACGCGATAAAATTCTCACTGCACGCCGAACCTCTGCATCTCGACCGATGACCGGCTCAAGCTTTCCTGCTCGGGCCTCACTCACAAGATCACGACCGAACCGCGAGAGATTTTTTGTAGCAATTCCCCCTGAAACGACCTCAGCTCGACCCTGGTCTGCCTGCACGAGGCTATCAACGAGCGCGAGTACACGCGCTTTAGTAATTCGATACTTTTTGAGCACCCGACCTGCATAACCTGGCTCGATACTCTCAGTAATCCCAATAAGAATCAG
>Ga0114973_10001890_pt1 | contig 15322 bp, 11 predicted proteins | sample M_140807_MF_Meta_FD_87025 | JGI IMG/M metagenome (GOLD analysis project Ga0114973, IMG submission 87025) | Freshwater microbial communities from Lake Montjoie, Canada to study carbon cycling - M_140807_MF_MetaG | ecosystem: Environmental > Aquatic > Freshwater > Lake | place: Lake Montjoie... | reverse complement strand
GGGACGAGGTCGACTTCGGCTCCGGGCGCTGCCCGCTGAACGGCCTCGCGGAAGGCTGTGGCCCCCGCAGACGGCACGTCCAGGACGAACTGGGCGGGCGCCCGCTTCGGAACCGACCGGGCGATTTCCGCATCCAGACTGGTCTGGATGGCCGCGATCAGGACGAAGAGGGTCAGGGACAGGCCGATGGCGATCACCAGGGCGGAAGTCTGCGCGCCCGGACGGTGAAGGTTGGACACCGCCAGTCTCAGCAGGGGCGAAGCGGGTCGGGGCAGGCGCTGGGCCAGGGTCCTGACGCCAAGCCCCACCAGCAGGAGCAGGAGGAGGACGCCCCCCGTCGCCGCCAGCACACCAGCGGAGAAGAGCGGCCCGTCCGTGGTTGCCAGGGCAAGGGCCACGGAGGCCGCCGCGGCGGTCCCGACAATGGTTGCGTCCCTCCTGGACATGCGGGCGGCGGGCTCAAGATCGGTCCGCCAGATGGCGGCGGGCGGGGTTCGGCCGGCGCGGGCCAGGGGCGGCCAGGTGAAGATGAAGGCGATCAGCAGTCCCTGGGCAGCGGCGAGGACCAGGGGCCAGGGATGGAGGACCAAGTCCGGTTTCACCGGCAGGCGGTCGCCGAGCAGGGCCAGGAGGGCGGGCGCCAGGGCTGCCCCCGCTGCGAGGCCGGTCGCGATTGCGCAAGCCGCGACCAAGGCGACCTGCAGGAGATAGAGGACTGAGACGTCACGGTTGGAGGCCCCAAGGACCTTGAGGGTGGCGATGGCGCCCCGCCGTGCCGCGAGATAGCCCGCAACGCCGTTACTCACGCCTATCCCAGCGATCACCAGGGCGGACAGGCCGATCAGGCCCAGGAACTGCCCCATTCGCGCGAAGAAACGGCTGGCGCCTGGCGCGGCGCGGCCGTGGTCGCGAACCTGCCAGCCGGCCTCTCCGTGGGCGCGCTTGAGGTCTTCCGCCAACTTGTCCGGCCGGCGAAGGTCGTCTGGTGCCAGCCGGATCCGGTACTTGGCCTGGAAGAGGCTGCCGGGCTGGATCAGGCCCGTCGAGGCCATATCCTCCAGCCGGATCAGGGCGGCGGGACCGAGGCTGAAACCCTCGCCGACCCGGTCAGGCTCAGAAGCCAGTACGCCAGAGATACGGAACTGGGCCTTGCCGACGGCCAGGCTGTCGCCGACCCCGACGCCCAGGCGCTCGCCAAGTCCGCGCTCGATCAGCACCTCCCCGGATCCTGGCCGATCCGTTGCGGCGGGGCCTGAAGGGGTGGCCACGGTCAGGCGGCCATAGAGGGGATAGCTGCTGTCGACGCCCTTGAGTTCGGACAGGATAGGTGGGCCGCCGCCGCCGCTGGCCATCGCCCTCAGCCGGACGGTCTCGCTGACCTTGCCCATCTGCGCCATCTCCGCCTTCTCGGTCCCCTCGGCGTACCTCTGCGTGAGGGCGACCTCCAGGTCACCGCCCAGGAGTTCGCGTCCCTTCCGGGTCAGCTCGCCGGTAATGGCCGCCGTCAGGCTACCAATGGCCGCCAGGGCACCGACCCCGAGGAACAGGCAGAGGAACAGGAGGCGCAGGCCGCGGAAGCCTGCAGACAGGTCCCGTCGTGCGATCCGCCAGAGCAGGTGGAAGGGTGCGGAGGTCATGCGGGCCTGTCGGATACGATCCGGCCGTCGGCCATCTCGACAATACGGTCGCAGCGGGCTGCCAGGTCAGGGTCGTGTGTGATGATCACCAGGGTGGCGCCTGTCGCGGCCCGCCGTTCGAACAGCAGGTCCGCCACCCGGCGCGAGGTGACGCCGTCCAGGTTCCCCGTGGGTTCATCGGCGAAGATCAGGCCGGGCCGGGACACCATGGCGCGGGCGATGGCCACCCTTTGCTGCTCGCCGCCCGAAAGCTGAGCGGGATAGTGGGTCAGCCGGTCGCCCAGGCCCACGGCGGCCAACTCCGAAGCGGCGCGATCCCGGGCATCCGTGGCGCCCAGAAGCTCAAGGGGGGTGGCCACGTTCTCGAGCGCCGTCATCGTCGGCAGGAGGTGGAAGGCCTGGAGGACCACGCCGATCCGTCCCCGGCGCGCCCTTGCAAGTTCATCCTCGTTGAGCGGCCCCAGATCCTGTCCGTCGATCCGGACCTCGCCGGAGGTGGTCCGCTCCAGCCCCGACAGCACGGCCATCAGCGACGACTTTCCGGAACCGGAGGGTCCAAGCACCGCCAGGCTCTGTCCCCGGGGCGCATCGAGGTCGACGCCCTTGAGAATGTCTGTATTTCCGAGCGAGAGTGTCACGCCCCGGGCGCGGATCATCAGGTCGGCGTCAGGGCGGTTCATTCGAGGAGGCGTCCAGTGCGGTCGGGTTGGTGGCTATATGTGGTCCTTGCCGGGCTTTGCCAGATTATTGGCGCCTGTTCGCCGCCGGACGACGCTCGGAAGACACAGGCCGCGCCCGCCCTGGCCGCTGTTGCTGACGGCCCCCTGGTGGTCATCTTCGGGGACAGCCTCTTCGCCGGTTACGGGCTGGAGCCGTCCCAGGGCTTTGCGCCAGCCCTTGAGCGGGCCCTGCGCCTCAGCGGGCGTGCCGTGACTGTGGTGAATGCCGGCGTCTCGGGGGATACGACCGCAGCGGGTCTCGCACGGCTGGGGTTCACCCTCGACGGCCTGCCCCGCAAGCCGGACCTGGTGATCGTTGGTCTGGGTGCCAATGACATGTTGCGTGGCCTCAGCCCGGCGCAGACCCGGGCGAACCTGGGGGCCATCCTCGATGAACTCGACAGGCGCAAGGTCCGCGCCGCACTCACCACAATGCTGGCGGCCCCGAACCTGGGCGAGGACTACGCCCAGGCCTTCAATCCCATCTATCCGGACCTGGCCCGGCAGAGGGGTGTGCGCGTCTATCCCTTCTTCCTGGAAGGCGTGGCTGGAAGGCCCGAGCGGCTGCTACCAGACGGCATGCACCCCAACGCCCAGGGCGTCGAGGACATCACGGCCCGCCTGGCGCCCCGGATCGCCGGGGACCTGCCGGCCGCACCCGGAGCCCCAGCCGGATCCTGAGCCCCCGGCCCGCGGTTACTTGGCCGCCGGCGCCGCAGCGATCACCTCAACGGGCAGGCCAAGCTTGTCGAGCTGGGGTTTCACCACTGAAGCGTCGCCCACGACCACGAAGGTCAGTCGGGAAGGATCGATGGCCCGGCGGATCGCACCATCCATGTCCGCTGCGGTCATGGCGCCGTAGCGCTCGGGAAGGCGCTCGTACCAGTCATCCGGTCGGTTGAACTCCGCGATTTTCGAAAGGCCCGTGAGGACCGCCGCGCCGCCTTCAAAGGTTCCCGGAAGCTCCCGGGTGGCGCCGTCGACGGTCAGCTGCCGCTCCTCGGCGGTGGTCCCCCGCGCGGAGGTGAAGTCCCGGACGTCCTTGAGCAGTTCCGAGATCGAGTCCGCGGTGCGGTCGGCCTGGACCGGAGCATTGATGCGGAAGGCAACCCGGTCAGAAGTCTCCGAAATCCCGGATCCGACCCCGTAGGACCAGCCCTTTGTCTCGCGGAGGTTCATGTTCAGGCGGGACAGGAAACTTCCCCCCAGAACGTCATTGCCCGCCTGCAGGGCCAGCAGGTCGTCGCCGCCCCGGGCCTGGAGGACTTGTCCCGCCGCGATCACCGACTGGGGCGACTTCGGCCTATCGACCAGAACGATCCGGTTGCCTGAAGCCGCCGGAGGCTCGGAGAAGGTCTTCACACCCCGGGCAACCCCCGTTTGCGGCTTCCAGTCGCCGAGGGCGGCGTTCAGCCTGGGCAACAAGGCTGAGAGGGGCAGGTCGGACACAATGACCAGGCGGCCATTGTCCGGCCGGATCCACCGATCATGGGCGGCTTTGAGGTCCGCAGGCGTAACGCGGCCCACCACGGCTGCATCCCCGGCACTGCCGGCGCGAACGCCATAGGGGTGATTGGTGCCGTACAGCCGCCTGGAGAGTTCGGCTGCGGCCACGGCCGAGGGATTGTTGGCCTCTGATGTGATGCGTGACAGCTGCTGCCCGCGCAGGCGTTCCACTACGGCGGCTTCGAAGGTCGGACGCTGGAGGACGGCGGCGTAGAGGGCCAGCGAGGGCGTCAGGTTCGGGGTCAGGGCGTCAAGGAGGACTCCGGACCGGTCTGATCCCGCAGCGGCTCCCAGGCTGGCCCCTAGCATCTCCGATTCTTCGGCGATCTGCCGGCTGGAAAGTCCGCCAGCGCCTTCTGTGAGGGCTCGAAGCATCATGGACTGCAGGCCGAAGTCCCGGACCTGGTCCGCAGCGGTGCCGGCATCGAAGCTGGCGGTGATCAGGGTTCGCGGCTCTCCGGCCCGCTGGGCGTAGACCACCGGCATGCCGTTCGCCAGGGTGGCCCGCTCGATGCCGGGGAAGTCGAGGTTCGAGACCTTGCCTGCGCCGGGCATGGCGGGTTCAGCGCGCGCCGTACGGGCCGAGGTCGCAACCCCCGTCCGGTCAATCCTAGCGCCCTTGGCCGCCGTATCCCCTCCGAGGGGGCCGCCGTCGAGGTCTCGCTCGCCGGGATCGACGCGCAGGGACAGGGCCGGCCGGCCAAGCCAGGTCTTCAGGGCGGACTGGACCGCCGAAGGGGTGAGGGCGGCGTAGGCGTCAAGACGCTTCCGATAGAGCTGGGGATCATTGTTGTAGAGCTCGCCCTCGGCGAGGGTCACAGCCTTGCCCCCAAAGCCACCCACGGACTCTGTTGCGCGGATCTTGCTGGCGATCTCGACCCGCCGGGCCCGGTCCAGCTCCTCCGCCGAGGGGCCGGAGGCGATCAATCCGGCAATGACCTCGTCCATCCGCTTGGCGACCAGGTCCGGCGAGACGCCGGGGCGTACGTCTGCCGACAGGGTCAGGACTCCCACGGACTGAAAGACGCCATAGTCGGCACTGACCGAGACGGCGATCTTCTCGTCCCGCACCAGGGCGTTGTCGAGCCGGGAGGACGACAGCCCACCGAGGACGCTGACCCCCGCCTCGAGGGCGACGGTGGACAGGTCATTCAGGCCCGGCGTCGACCAGCTGCGGTAGATCCGGGTGGTCGCCACCCGGTCCTTCAGGGTGAGGCTGACCGGGGCCTTGAGGGTTACCGGACCGTCCGGAACGGGGGCGACCCGCGGGCCGCGGGGGATGGCACCGAAATACTTCTCAACCAGGGCCCGGGCCGAGCCCGCGTCAATGTCGCCAGCCAGGACCAGGACGGCGTTGTTCGGGCCATAATTATCCGAGAACCAGCGCTTCACGTCGGCCAGGGATGCCGCGTCCAGGTCCGCCATGGAGCCGATGGTGCTGTGGCGGTAGCCGTGGCCCTGAGGAAAGAGGTTGTCGTTGATCACATACTCGACCAGGCCGAAGGGCTGGTTGTCGCCCTGGCGCTTTTCGTTCTGGACTACCCCCCTCTGATTATCGAGCTTGTCCTGGGTGACGGCCCCCAGCAGGTAGCCCATGCGATCACTTTCCAGGAACAGGGCCCTGTCGAGGGCACCGACCGGGACGGTCTGGAAATAGTTGGTCCGATCGAACCAGGTGGTTCCGTTGAAATCTGTGGCGCCCACCTCCTGAAGCGGCTTGAAGAAGTCGCCAGGGGCGTTCTCCGAGCCGTTGAACATCAGATGCTCGAAGAGGTGCGCAAAGCCAGTGCGACCCGCAGGTTCGTGCTTCGAGCCGACGCCGTACCAGATCGAGACCGCGACCACCGGGGCCTTGCGGTCGGTATGCACCAGCACCCGCAGGCCGTTGGGCAGGGTGAAGCGCTCGTAGGGAATGTCCACCAGGCGGGCCAGGTCCGCCGCCGAAGCGGGCTGGCTGGCGGCGGCTGAGTTGGACGCCGGTGCGGCAGAGGCGGGCGCCGTGGAGAGAGCGATGAGAAGGGCGAGGCTCGCGCCCGAGAGAAGCCTTCCGGCGAGGGTCATGAAAACTCCGGTGTCAGGGCCGATCAGGGTTTCGGCCTTAATATCCCGCAGGGATTACGGCGATCCTCGGGCAAGGCAAGGGTCTTGGTACCGCAGTGTCTGCCCGGAGCTCGGACAAGAGCACTGGACCTTGCCCTCAGTCCGTCCAATATCTCTGGCAATTGAAGAGATATCTGTGGGAGGGCGGACATGGCTGACGGATCAGCGACGCGTAAGGCGGTGCAGGGTGCGAGCGTGGATGTGGCTGTCGTGGGTGCCGGCTTCGCCGGCCTCTACATGGTCCACAAGGCGCGGGAGGCTGGCCTTTCGGTCCAGGGCTTCGAGGCCGGGGGCGGAGTCGGGGGCACCTGGTACTGGAATCGCTATCCTGGGGCCCGCTGCGATATCCCCAGCCTGTTCTATTCCTTCACCTGGTCGGAAGACCTGGCCCGGGAGTGGCGCTGGAGCGAGAAGTACGCACCCCAGCCCGAGATCCTGAAGTATGCCGAGCACATCGCCGACCGCTTCGGCCTGGACTCCGCCTTTCTGTTCAACACCCGGGTCGAGAGCGCGATCTTCGACGAGGCATCCGGACGTTGGACCGTGAAGACCAACCTCGGCGACGAGGTCTCCGCCCGTTGGGTTGTCATGGCCACCGGGTGCCTGTCGGTACCAAAATCACCCGAGATACCCGGTGCTGACAGCTTTCGGGGGGAGACCTACCTGACCGGCCTCTGGCCCCATGAGGGCGTCGACTTCGCCGGCAAGCGGGTTGCCGTGATCGGCACCGGTTCGTCGGCCATCCAGTCCATCCCGCTAATTGCCCAGCAGGCAGCCCAGGTCACCGTCTTCCAACGGACTCCCAACTTCTCCCTTCCGGCCCTCAACTCGCCCTTGGGCGAGGCTGAGGTCGAGGGCTACCTGGCGGGCTTCACCGCCTACCGGGACATGCTCCGGAGCGGCCGGTCCATCTTCCCGGCACCGCCGGTGGACCTCCGCGTCCAGGGGGAGGAGCTGGAGGCCCTGAAGGGCGGGCTCTGGAACGGCATGGGCCTGATGTCCCTCTTTGCCATTCCCAACCTGATGCGCATGCCCGAACTGAACGAGGAGGTCGGCGACCATGTCCGCGAAAGGGTGCGGCAGATGGTCCGCGACCCCGAGGTGGCCGAGCGGCTTGTTCCCCGGGGCTACGCCATCGGTGCCAAGCGACCCTGCGTCGACACCAACTATTACGACACCTTCAACCGCGACAATGTGAGCCTCGTCGACCTGCGCGAGACGCCCATCGAGACCATCACCGAAACCGGTATCCGCTCCTCGGCGGGTGAGACGCCCTTCGACATCATCATCTTCGCCACCGGCTTCGACGCCATGACCGGTGCCCTCCTGAAGATGGACATCCGCGGCCGCGGCGGTCGGACCCTGGGCGAGGTCTGGGCCGAGGGCCCAAAGACCTATCTGGGGCTGATGGTGGCCGGTTTCCCCAACCTCTTCACGGTGACCGGGCCGGGTAGCCCTTCGGTCCTGTCGAACATGATCTCGTCCATCGAGCAGCACATCGACTGGATCAGTGGCGCGATCGGCTGGGCCGACGGTCGCCAGGTCCGGACCCTGGAGGCCGACTCCGCCGCCCAGGAGGCCTGGGTGGAACACGTCAACGCCGCTGCGGAAGGCAGCCTCTACCTGGACGCCGCCTCCTGGTACATGGGTGCCAATGTCCCTGGAAAGCCGCGGGTCTTCATGCCGTACATCGGCGAAGGCTACAAAATCCGCATCGATCAGGTGGCGGCCCGGGACTACGAGGGTTTTCGTGCGGAGTAAGGCACCCGCCAGGACTTCGGGCCAGGGAGGGCTCCTGAGGCGTCTGTTCGCGGCCACGCTTGCGGCGGGAAGCCTGTCTGCGGTCTCTGCGCCGGCCCAGGTCGCGCTGAAGCCAGATACGCCGAACCTGCTCTTCTGGAGCCCCGACCAGCAGGCCCGCTGGTACCCGGCGATGGAGACGGTCTACCAGACCCGGACCATCGCCGCCGGCGATCGGATCCACGCCCTTCCCCTGGCGGGTGGGGAGATCGACCCGGTCTTCACCCATGCGGGAAAGACCTGGACCGTCGACGCCTACATGGAGGCCTACAAGGTCTCCGGGCTCCTGGTGATCCGGGACGGAAAGGTCCTTCTGGAGAGGTATGGTCTTGGCCGACGGCCCTCCGACCGCTGGACCTCGTTCTCCGTCGCCAAGTCGGTCACGGCGACCCTGGTGGGCGCGGCGATCCAGGACGGGTACATCAAGAGCCTCAAGACCCCAGTCACGCAAATCCTTCCCGAGCTGAAGGGGTCCGCCTACGACGGCGTGACCCTGCGCCAGCTCCTGATGATGAGCTCGGGTGTCCGCTGGAACGAGGACTACGGCGATCCCAACTCCGATGTGGCCAAGGGGCCAACCGAGGGTCTGAAGCTGGCGCAGGGCAAGCCCGGCCTGAACCCTGTCGTCGCCTACATGCGCACCCTGCCGCGCGCCCATCCTCCGGGGACGATGTTCAACTACAACACAGGGGAGACGGACCTGGTCGGCATCCTCCTGGCCCGGGCGGTCGGCAAGGGCATTGCGGAGTATGCATCCGAGAAGATCTGGAAGCCCTACGGCATGGAGGCGGACGCCGCCTGGGTGACCGACCCCGGCGGGCTCGAACGGGGTGGGTGCTGCATTTCCATGACCCTGCGGGACTACGGGCGGGTGGGACAGTTCGTCCTGGATGAAGGCGTCGTCGACGGCCGGCCCATTCTCCCGCCTGGATGGGCGCGGGAGGCGACGACAAAGCAGATCGACAACGGCCAGGCGGGCTATGGCTATTTCTGGTGGATGCAGCCGAACGGTGCCTACCAGGCCACAGGCATTTTCGGCCAGTCCATCACCACCTTCCGGGAAGACCGCATCATCATTGTCGTGAACTCTGCCTGGCCGAAGTCCGGCGGCCCCGACCTGCGCGAGGGGCGGATCGCCCTGATCACTGCCCTCAGGAGTGCGGCGGCGGCGCGCTGACCGGCATCTCCATCAAGGGGGTCAGGTAGCGGATGAAGGCATCCGAGGCCTCGTTCGCCAGGGCCTCAGCATCGGAATTCGGCTCGCTGAGCAGCAGGTCGAGAATGGCCGCCGCCAGTTCGATGGCGACCCGTGCGGCCAGCATCGCACGTTCCGGCTCCGTCCCGGACCTGCGCATCATCAGGTCCGCAAGCATGGCGCTCACGGCGCGGCTTTCAGCCGAATCCAGTTCCTGAAGCTCGGGGGAGAGCCGGATGGCGATGCGGATAGAACGCGAGCCCGGGGAGTTGAGCCTTCGGTTTGCGGCCACGCGCATGCCCTCAGCAACCGCCGCCTTCCAGGGCCGGCCGGCGTCGATCTGGGCGACCAGGCCTGAGATTTCGGCCTTGAAGTCGGCTGTCAGGCGTTCCGAGATGGCGGCGAAGATCGCCTGCTTGTTGGGGAAGTACCTGTAGAGGGAGGCGATGTTCACGCCAGCGCGGCTGGCGACCAGGTTGGTGTTGACCCCTTCGAAGCCCATTTCCGCCGCGAGTTCGGCGGTCGCGGCGAAGATCCGCTCATAGGTTTTGCGACCCCGGCGGCTCGAAGGCAGCACGCGCAGCCGGTTCTGCCGAGCGGCGCGCCCGGCTGGCGGTGTCGGGGAACCTGCGTCCTCTTTGTCCATGACTGCCTGCTACACCCGCCCATAGATGGAAGCCAGCGCTGCGCCGCGTGGCGGCTTGCATTTGCGATCGGGCCGGGAGACGGTTGGTCCAAGCCTTTGCGAGCAGAGTGATTTTGGAGGAACGAGTGTTATGGGCTGGAATTTCGGAGACATCCTGGACGCGGTGGGCCCCAACGTACCCCCAGAGGCGCCCGCCTTCATCCACGGATCGCGGGTCATCAACTGGGGTGACGCCGTCCGCACCACCAACAACACGGCTCGGAGCCTTATCGCCCGGGGTGCCCAGCCTGGCGACAAGATCGCCATCTACATGCGCAACCGCCCGGAATACCTGCTGACCGTTGCAGCGGCGTGGAAGGCCCGGCTGACCCACGTCAACGTCAACTATCGCTACACACCTGACGAAGTCTGGTACATCTTCGATAATTCTGACGCTCAGACAGTGGTTTACGCCAGTGAGTTCAGAGACGCCGTCGCCGAGATTCGGCCGCGCCTGCCCAAGGTCAAGACCTGGGTCGAGGTCAGCGATACCGGAGAGGTGGCACCCTTTGCCGAGCGCTTCGAAGCCCTGGGTGAAGAGGGTAACGGCGGCCCGCTGGATATCGAGCGGTCCGGCGACGACCAGTTCTTCATCTATACCGGCGGCACCACCGGCATGCCTAAGGGGGTCATGTGGACCCACAACGACATGCGGGAGATCACCCTCCAGGGCGCCCGCAAGCTGGGTCCCGTGCCCGAGACCCTCGAGGCGCTGGCCGAGGCGACCCGCCGTATGCCGGTCGGTTCCCGGATCCTGCCCGCGCCGCCCCTGATGCATGGGACCGGGCTCCTGACCTCCATGGGAACCATGATGTCCGGTGGCTGCGTCGTCACCCTGGAGAAGCCCAACTTCGACGCCGAGGAGCTGCTGGCCGCCATCGACGCCCACCGACCCCAGACCCTGGTGATCGTCGGCGATTCCTTCGGCAAGCCGATCCTGAACGCCCTCAACGCCGCACCGGGCCGCTACGATGTGTCCAGCATCCTGGCCATTGTCTCCTCCGGCGTCATGTGGAGCCAGGAGGTCAAGAAGGGGATGCTCGAGCACATGCCCCAGGCCATGCTGAGCGACGGCTTCTCGTCCTCCGAGGCCCTCGGCATGGGCAACTCGGTCATGACCAAGGACTCCGAGGTCCAGACTGCCAAGTTCATGCTGGGCGAGCGCTGCAAGGTGTTCGACGAGAACGACCAGCCCGTAGAGCCCGGCTCGGGCCGGTCGGGCATGGTGGCCATCGGCCCGCCCAACCCCCTCGGCTACTACAAGGATGACGAAAAGACCGCCCGGACCTTCCGAACGATAAATGGCGTGCGCTATTCCATCCCGGGCGACTGGTGCATCGTGGAGGCCGACGGCACATTGACCCTGCTGGGGCGTGGCTCGGCCTGCATCAACACCGCTGGCGAAAAGGTCTTCCCGGAGGAGGTCGAGGAGGCGCTCAAGACCCATCCCAGTGTCGAGGACGCCCTGGTGGTCGGCCTGCCAGACGAGAAGTGGGGGCAGTCGGTAACCGGCGTCGTCCGTCTCGCCGAAGGCGCCAGCCTGGACGAGGACTCCCTTCGCGCCCATGTCCGCCGGTCCCTGGCCGGGTACAAGACGCCCAAGCGCGTGGTCGCCACGGACCTGTCGATCCGGGCCAGCAACGGCAAGGCCGACTACGCCACCGCCAAGAAGATCGCCGAGACCACCCTGGCCTGACCGGGGTGGGTCACCGGCGGCGGACCTCCAGGGGGTAGCCGGCCCGGGAGGCCCCCGCCGCCCGGTCAAGGTCAGTCCAGCCGGAGACATCGCCCGCCAGGGTCGCCCTCCAGAAGGCGGACTGGAGGGCCCGGAGCCGGCCAACGGGCTTGCCCAGGACCGGGTCGCTCTCTGGCGCATCGAAGTCGCCGTGCCGGAATCCGTCCAGGATCGCTGCGTACTGGCGTCCGGGCGGTGCGCTTCGAAAGGCCTCCAGCCGCCAGTCCGGGGTTTCTTGGGCGGCACCGAAATCCCGGCTGCCTGTGACGCTGAAGAGCGGCAGGGACATGCGGTCGAAGGCGCCCCCCTTCAGCCCCAGGCGTCCGGAGCCCTGGCCGCTGATCGCCATGCCGGCGCGGAAGCCCGCGGGCAGGGGCGGCGGGGGTTCTGGCGACAGCCTCGCCCCGCAAAGGACCAGGGTCAGGTAGGCTCCGAAGGAGTGCCCCGCCATGCCCATCCGGGCCGGGTCTATGCGATCCCGGACCGGGGCGGGAAGCCGGGTGTCCCGGGCGCGTACCAGCGACTGAAGGAAGGCGATGTCCGCAATGCGGCTGCGCAGGAAGACCGGCCGCTCGGTGACCTCCGCCAGGGCCGTACCGGTCGGGCGGGCGCCCATGGCGGCGGCGAGGGCCTGGCGGACGGCGCGGGCATCCTCGGCCGGCAGGGTCGGGTCCGGGACCTGGATGGAATCCGAATGCGTCGGGTGGATCACGACCGTGCCACGCGCCGCCCAGTATCGCCCTGTCTCGCCAAAGGCTGAGAGCGACCCCCCAAAGCCGTGGCTGAACAGGATCACCGGCCAGGGTCCCGGGGCCGTCGGCATATGAATGCGGGTTGGGATCGTTCGTCCCCGGGCGGGGTCCACCAGGTCGATGCGATCGAGGGTCCGGATCGCAGGTTCAAGTCCCCGTGAGACGGCGAGGGCGGGGGCGGCCTGGAGCAAGCGTCGGCGACTGAACATGTGCTGATCCTAGCCGGAGGGGGCCCTGCCGCGCCAGTGGCGCCATCCCGGGCTGGCGTCGCTCTCTCCCAGCGGCTAGTCGGACCCCGCAGGGGGACCCTTATGACCCAGAACCTCGGAACGTCCTTTCGCCAGATGCTGGGGTCGCTGGTCCCCGAGGGCGAGGGGCTGGCCATTGACCTTCCGGGGGACTGGCTCCAGGGCCGGACGGCCTATGGCGGCCTGACCGGGGCCCTGTGCGTGGAGGCGGCGGCGCGCCTGAACCGGGACCTGCCGCCCCTCCGGAGCGCCCAGTTTGCCCTGGCGGGTCCGGCTTCCGGGCGGCTCCAGGTGACGGCCCAGGCCGTCCGTCGGGGCAAGTCCGCCGTGGTCATCGAGGCGGCGGTGACGGGGGAGGCGGGTCCGGCGGCCCGCGCCCTCCTGACCTACGGCGCCGGGCGGGACTCCCGGGTCCTGCGGACAGGATCCGGCCCTGCCGCCCCGCCCGCGCCGGACGCCTGCCCAGCCTTCTTCGCCGCCGATCGCGCGCCCAGCTTCGCCCGTCACTTCGACGTCCGCCTCGCCGGCGGTGCCCGTCCCCTGACCCCCGGTGCCGAGCCCCGCATCACCGTCTGGATCCGTCACGGCGACGGAGAGACGCCCTCGGGAATGCCCGCCTTCGTCGCACTGGCCGACGCCATACCGTCCCCCGCCCTGGTGCTCTTTCCCGAGTTCGCGCCCTTCAGCACCATGACCTGGTCCCTGGACATGATGGCGGCGGACCCCACGAGCGCCTCAGGCTGGTGGTTGCTGGACAGCGTCATCGACGCCGCGGGCGGTGGCTACGCCTCCCAGGACATGAACCTCTGGAACGACGCCGGCGAACTTGTCGCCCGGGCCCGCCAGATGGTCTCGGTCTTCATTTGAGGTGGCCGGAGTTCGGGACCTGGATTGAACCCCTGTGCGACTATGGGCACTCTGAACCCATGTCCGCCGCCCTTCCCACCCGCCGTCAGGGTCTGCGAGCCCTCACTTCTCGCCGCCTGCGACTGCCTGGAGGCGTCAGGCTGGTGGGTCACAGGCCGGACGACAAGGTCGAATTCCGGGTGCCGGCCCGAAAGGCCTGACTATTCCCGACCGCTGGCGCGCCAGACGCCGTCGGAGTTCTGGCAGACCTCTAACTGGCGCACCTGGCCCTCCTGTGGCGACTGCTGGACCCAGCGGCAGTGATCGCGGCTGTAGTCGGTCTGGACGACCTGGGGCGGATAGTCGACGCAGGTGACGGACCCCCGGCCGACCCCGTAGCCGACCCCGGCTCCAGCGGCTGCGCCCAGCAGGGTGCCGGTGGTCTTGTTGCCCTTGCCCGCTAGGGTCCGCCCGAGGAGGGCACCGCCAAGGCCGCCGATCAGGGCGCCCTTGGTCCCGGCGTCCTTTTTCTGCTGCTGGCAGACATCTCCCCGGCCGAAGTCCTGCAAGGGCGCGGCCTGGGCTCGGACCGCGGACGGCGTACCGGCGGTGAGCAGGGCGATGGCGGCGATTCCAGTGATCAGCGAACGCATGACGGGGCTCCCTTCGAGGTCTTGCAGACCCTATGTCACAAGGCAGCGATTGCAAGGCCGAGGCTCGGGGCTTCCCCGCTACACACCGAAACAGTCTAGGGTGTGTTCGTGCCTCCCCGCAGACCCCCGCCATCCGCGCCGCCGCCGCCTGAAGGGCCCCTGACCGTCGACTCTGTCGGCGGGGAGGGCGATGGCGTCATCCACTTGGCCGATGGTCGGCTGCTCCACGTCCCGGGCATCCTGCCGGGCGAAGTCGTGCGGCTGCGCGCCGGGCGCGAAGGACCAGTGCTGGAGGCCATCGAGTCGCCCAGTGCCGACCGACGGCCACCGCCCTGCCTGTACTTTGGCACCTGCGGGGGTTGCGCCCTGCAGCATTGGGACGATGCCGCCGCCCTGGCCTGGAAGGTGGAGAGGCTGAGGTCGACCCTGGCCCTCGAGCGCCTCGAGGCAGAGATCCTGCCGGTGGTGAGAACGGCGCCGGCCACGCGCCGCCGCACGGCCCTGCACGCCCGGCGCGGCGACAACCGACGGATTGCACGACTGGGCTTCAAGGCCCGCAGGTCCTGGAACCTGGTCGAGATCTCGGACTGCATCGTCCTGGATCCGGCCATAAACGCCGCCCTGCCCGGACTTCGAAGGCTGGCGGCACCCTTCCTTGAGCACCCGAAATCAGCGCCAACCCTGCATGTCACCACCACCGGGACCGGGCTCGACATTGACGTGACCGGCGTCGAGGCCCGCTCCGGGGGCCTGTCCGCCGACGCCCGCATGGCCGCTGCCGAAATCGCCGCAGAGCTCGGAATCGCGCGACTGACCCTGGCCGGGGACAGCGTCTTCCTGCAGCGCCGCCCCGTCGTGCAGTTCGGCAGGGCGAGGGTCGAGATCCCTGCGGGCGGCTTCCTCCAGGCCTCCGCCGCCGCCGAGGCGGCCATCAACGCTGAGGTCGGGGCCGCGGCCGCCGGCGCCCGCCGCATCGCCGACCTCTTCTGCGGTGCCGGCGCCTTCACCTTTCCCCTGGCCGGGATCGCCCCCGTGCTTGCCGCCGACGCCTCGGCCCCCGCCATCGGGGCCCTGACCGCCGCAATCGCCACCGCCCCGGGGCTTCACGGGATCACGGCGGAGGTCCGGGATCTCTTCCGGCGCCCCGTCCTGGCGACCGAACTTCGGCGCATCGACTTCGTGGTCTTTGATCCGCCCCGGGCGGGGGCCGCCGCCCAGGTGGCGGAGATCGCCCTGTCAGGGGTCGGGCGGGTGGCGGCTGTCTCCTGCAATCCGGCGACCTTCGCCCGTGATGCCCGCCATCTGGTCGACGCCGGCTTCAGGATCGAACGGATCCTGCCAGTGGACCAGTTCCTGTGGTCCCCGCACCTGGAGCTGACCGCCATTTTCAGTCGCTGAGACGGCCAGGCCCGGTCGCCTTGCCCCAGTGACCCGAAGCAGGCAGTC
>Ga0114973_10001888_pt1 | contig 15323 bp, 19 predicted proteins | sample M_140807_MF_Meta_FD_87025 | JGI IMG/M metagenome (GOLD analysis project Ga0114973, IMG submission 87025) | Freshwater microbial communities from Lake Montjoie, Canada to study carbon cycling - M_140807_MF_MetaG | ecosystem: Environmental > Aquatic > Freshwater > Lake | place: Lake Montjoie... | reverse complement strand
TTTTGTGGGTGCGAATAACTTGAACCTGTTGTTCCCAAGCGGACAGTTTGGCACGCGGCTCGCTGGCGGCAAGGATGCTGCGAGCGCTCGTTACATCTTCACACGGCTCGCACCAGAGACTCGTAAGATTTTTGACCCTGAAGACAACGCAGTTCTCACATATATGATGGATGATGGTCAGAAGGTTGAACCCGAGTACTATGCGCCGGTTCTTCCGATGATTCTTGTGAACGGCGCAGAGGGAATAGGGACGGGATTTAGTTGTTATGTCCCGCCATTCAACCCAGACGTAGTAAAACACAATATCCAGTGCGCACTCAAGCAAGTTGACATGGCTCCGATGGTTCCATATTTCAAAGGATTCAAGGGGTCTATCAAGAAAACAAAAGAGCATACATGGGTTCTTTCCGGTATTATTACACAGGAGGGTTCACAGATGCGCGTCACAGAACTCCCACCTGGAAAGTGGATCCAGGACTTCAAGGAGCATCTTGATTACCTAGTGGACAAGGGAACCATCCAAAAGTTTGAGAACCATTCAACTGAGACATCTCCGGACTTTCGCATCTGGGGTGGTGAAGGTTTGAAAGATGCGGCCAAGGAACTTGGTATTACAAAGACGATACATACGAGTAATATGTACCTAATAGGACCAAATGGTGCAGTCAAGAAGTATACAAGTCCGGAAGAGATCCTACTCGACTACATAGAGGTGCGTCTTCAAGTGTATCGACGACGCAAGTCTGCTATGCTCAAGGAACTTGATGTCGAGATTCACTGGCTGTCTGAGAAGGCGCGTTTCATCAGAGATGTTGCCATATCCAAGCGTATTCAGGTGTTCAACAAGCCTATTGACACTATTCATAACCAGCTTCGCGAGGAAGTTTATGCCGAGAACCTGTGGTCCAGGCTTCTTGATATTAAAACGTATCAGTACACACTTGAAGAGGTTGAAAAGCTTCAGAAATTGTGCAAGTCAAAGACGGCTGAACGCGACTCACTCAAGGGGACAACTGTGGTTCAGATGTGGGAGAAAAATCTGAACGACTTGTAGATGGAAGTCGTGCGAGTGGCACACTTCACGCAGAAATCAATTTTTGATATTCTAAGAGCATTAGGGTTAAAAGATGCACAGGCAGCAGCGGCACCAATCGCACCACCGCCGCCACTACCACCACCTCCAGTATCTTCACCTCTAATTACAGTCCCTGTACGGCCCATAGATGTTGCGGGGTTTTATATGGTCACGGGTGAGCATGAGGTGACGTTCTATGCAACAACTACATGGACGATTCCAGTTGGCCCAGGGTGGGCGGTTCACAATGTCACAGGGCTTCTAGGGCAGGTTATGACTACAGGGTCAAGTAATGTAACTGGAACTACAGCAGTCTCTTCGCTTGTATCTGAACCTTATAACTGGTCTTTTACAGTGCAATCTGATACTGACCAGGTAATAAATGAAGTTCGGTACGCAAACTCCGTAGTTCTTTATCCGCCAGGGTACGTCCCATTTGTGGGAGTTGCGACCACTTACCCTATAGATGGTTATTATACAGTTTTAGAGCACACTCCGCAATTTATTTTTACAGGTCCAGTTCCGACAAATTTTGGGCCAGGATGGACGATAAGCGGACTGACGCCTCTCACTGGTCAGTATGTTGTAAAAGAATTTGGAACGAACTTGTATGCCGGAACTGATAAGTACGGAAAACCACTGTTCAATACTACTGCTATTATTGGGACAGATGGCGAGGTTCCTCCAAACAATGCCACACCTACATATGTGACAGCGCGCGCAACAAGTCCAACTTATACAAAAAGCTTGCCAACTATTGGAAAATTCATAAAGACAGAACCTACAGAAGGAATTGTCAAAATTTATCCTAATATTGTAACTGGACTTTTTACAAAATTCAGAGACCTCAATACGAACTTTGAGTTTCCAGAACAGCCCCGAGACTTGAATGAAATTAAGGACAGGGGTTTCAGTTCGGGTGCGCTTTTGGCACTTTTTGCACGTGGTCCTCAGGATGAATTTCTGATAGGGAAAGAATCACGGTGGAACCCAACTTTCAAACAGCATACAAATGCTGTCATGTTTAATCGAATAACAGACTTGCCAGGACCTGACCCCACATATCAAGGAAAAGTAGTTCAAGTCACTCTATATCCTAACCAACTTGGAGATCTCATGTCTAATATGTACCTCCAACTTACGCTACCTTCGAACGTGAGTTTAGCGCCAAATATAGGACGGTCGCTTATTAAACAGGTTGACTTTATAGTAAATGATGTGGTCGTTGAAACACTTTATGATGACTGGTACATTATCAGGGACCAGATGTTCTTGGATGCCGATGAACAATATACCATGAATACAGCCATGAATGGAGTGAACAGGCGAGTTATCATTCCCCTTGAGTTTTTCTTTTGCAGGAGACATTCTGCAAATAATTCTAACCGAGAACGTCTTCGTCGGCCATATTTTCCAATTTGTGCAATGAAAAATCAATTAATTTATATACGTTTTACATTTCAGCCATATACTTGGTGGACAAATTCACCTACACCTGTAGATTTTTCTAACCCTTCCCTAATAACAGAGGAGTTGTTACTAGAAAACAACGAGAGAATGTATTACAAAAATACACCTCTCAGATATATCGTGAATAGCATCAAGAAGGATGCGACCCTCAGTTTCACAAGTAATCAGCCGGTTGTTAATCTAACAGCCGCATTCCCAGTTCAGACAATTGCTTGGTTTTTTAGAAATAAGAATTATGAAAATGTAACAAAATCAAATTATTTTGATTCAAGATATAATTACGGATACACTACACAATATATCCATGCAGCTGTACCTATGCAATTTCCATCTGGGAATACAAACTTTATCGACGTGATCACGTCGGCAAAGATAACCCTAAATAATATGGACGTGACAAGTGTACTTCCCGGGGGTCTTTATTTCGGTTTCAAACAACCTTTTGAACATTTTTTATCAATACCATCAAAAAATATATATTCATACTCGTTTGGCTTGACACCAAAAGAGTACAATCAGGGAGGATATCTCAATTTTTCAAAGTTAAATTCGCAGACTACAACACTAACGCTTACATTTAATCCTGTATACACGACACAGGTGACTCAGGGCTACAATTTGTATGTATTTTATTATGGGTACAACTTTCTTGAATTTCAGGGAGGGTTTGCAGGTGTTCCTTTTGTGTCGTAATCATATGACTAACAATTCCATTTTGAATGACCCACTTGAGGAAATTCAGTTGTGCGACAGTTGTGGTTATACCATCGAACTCAATGCGCTCGGTGCGGCAGAATGGGTCGAAGAGTTTTTTAGAGTACCCGTCGAGACTAGACTTGTAAGCGACGTGAACAGTGAACATCTTCCCATTCGGGCCAATGTAAGTGACGTGCTTGTTTTTGGCGTAGTTGGTCACAAACCACTCAATTCGTCGAAGGGACACACCGTTGTGATGACCAAGGATATCCTCAAGGTGTGCTCTATTTTCAGGGATGGCGAAAAACTTTGTCAAACTTGAAAGAAGGATGCTTGATTTACTCATTAATATTAAAATGGTTCTACCTTTTATCTAATTCCCAAAAACACGGAACTCTCTCATGTTGAGGTGGCTTTGGAGGTGGAACTTGACTTTGATGAAAACCACAATACCCGTTGGCCTTGGGATTCTTAAGACAACGAGTCTTGTCACCCTTGATTCCCTTGCAGAAACGGGTTTCAATTGCACTCATATCACGCACAAGTGACTCTACAGGAATTTTATATGAATGTGCGAGATCTCTGGCTAGATCATTCGTTCGAATGCTCATTCGCATGGTCACTTCCGTTTCGGCATGCTCCATAATTTGTTCTTCGAGCCATTTGTTAAGTTTTGAAATTTTACAATTGTAAATTTGAAAAATTTCAACGAGACTATGCTCCATATTTATACAGTGTCTGTGTGCCTTATGCGATTGATTTTGCAAAGCGCGCAAGAAAATCCCTCCTGGCATTGATCTCAGCACCACTCTCCACCTTGACCATGAACTTTTTGTCAAATATCGTATCAGGACATATGATGGGCTCAAGCAAGTCTTGAACAGGTTTCTTGAGCTGGTTCGTAAAATAATACTGATAGTCGAGTGGCGTGTTCTTCTCTCTGATCCACCCAGGGTCTTCAGCCTTTTCGTACATTTTGCCCGGGCCTTTGATAATTGCGAAAGAAACTCGGTCACCTTGCTGTGGCTCTGATCCCGGAGAACGCTCCTTCATCTTGTCACGAACAGTTGAATGAGGCATGGGCACTTTGTAATGAGACGCAAGCTGCTTGCTCATCAAGAGCTTTTCCAGAGGAACTTTGCCAGACATCAGGGTTCGAGCCGCTTCACGCGCAGCATCAATGACGGGTCGCGGGTCACTCGACTCGAGAATCATATTCAGAAGCGTCTTGAGAGTCTCTCGAACAAAAGGACAGCTGTCCCGCCTCACAACCTGCAGCCCCTTGATGTCGATCTTCTTGAACACCACCTCGAGGGCGCCGGTTTCAGAACGGCGTCCTTCATACATCTTTGCGGCATAACGCTTTTTAGAGTACAAAAAGTACGGACAGTAAACCTTCTCAAGTTCGAGATCATTCGGAGCCTTGAACAACTTTGTACACTGCTCTGCCGCAAGAAGACCCTGCTCCCAACTGTAATCGATGGCATCCTGACCCTTGCGACCCTGTACATCAAACTCAACCATTACTGAATCAGTGTTCTTGACAATTAGGGTTCCGCTTCCGGCAGCAAAAGTCCCCGCTTCAGTCTCAATATCATATACATATCCTTCCCATGTTTCGTGTAAGAGTTTTACATAATTTGAACCTTCGATATCTTTTCCAAAATGTAATAAATTATCGTCTTCTTTGATCTCATATGGTTTGATTAAAATTAAGTCTTCGTCTAGGAGTGAATGGTCTTCTGTTACATCAACTATTCCATAAGGCGAGTGAACTCTGTAAATTTTTTTACAACTTTTGTGTCTGACTACGCGTTTAATTTTTTTCCAACCGAGATGTGTCATGCATTCCAGATCGAGAGTTTCACATTGTTCGGCAATTCCTGTTTTGAAGTGGTCATAAGAAATCCACGAGTCGGCCAAATTTTGAATTTCAGGTCTAAATTCATGTCCATTATTTGTCCTAACGAGAACCGGAGTCTCTGGCATAACAGAGTCACCATACCGAACCTTTGCCCCGGGAAAGTTCGCCTCCACATAGTTCTTTGTCTCCTCGATCATTTGCCGACCGCGCATAGTCACAGTGCTTGCGATAGCAACCAAAGGAAGCATTCCCTTTGAAGCCCCTGTGAAACCGTACATGGAATTCATCGAAATCTTGTATGCTAGTTGCTGACCGTTGTAGACAGCCTCCATCGGTGTTCCCTCTGCCGCGGCCATCAGCTTTTTGGCCTTTTTGCGAAACGCCTTGAGGTCTGTCAGAATAACAGGCAAAAGACTTTGCACATTTTGGGCAAACCTGTGAGGGCCGAATTGCTCATACTCAATCCCTGGCAAGTTGTCGTACTTTGGATCCATTACGAGTGTTGAATAGCACAGGTTGTGCGCACACATAATACTCGGGTACAGACTCGCGAAATCAAGAGCCGTGATAGGGTTGTAGTAAGCACCTGCCTGTGCATCAAGAACAGTCGCACCTTCGTAGCCTTCATCAGCAGTTGCGTTCTTGTTGCGAAATGTTGGAATGATGAAGTTGAGCTGCCGTGCCTTGTATGCCATTTGGCTGAAAACCTTGATCTGCTGGCCTCGCTCGGAAAGAAAACTCAAAGGAACCCAACAAGCCTTCGCCATCTCGATCTGGTTCTGAAGCTGACACAACTTATCCATCAACTTGTGAGGCAGAACTGTATCCTGAATACAGTACTCTGCAACCTCGGCAAGGTTCTCACCAGACGCATATCGACGAAAAATCTCACGAACAGGCATGTCGAGTTTCTCCTCATTACTGAGAAACCGCTTAGAAACGTTGTTCAACGAATAAGACTCGAGTTTGTGTTCGCGTTTTACATCCTGAAAGAGATCGAATACATAGCGCCCCTTCATAGGAACCATCTTGAGCTCGTTATTTCCAAGAGCGCTTGAACTCAGATTCTTGATAACGAGTTCGACCGGGATGCCTTGAACACGTCCCCATACTGGGTCAAGCTTGCAAAAATTGGCGCGAACCAGCAGGTATTCAAGATCGAACCCAAAGATGTTCCACCCGGTTATGATGTCTGGGTCAACCTTTTGAAGGTGGCGCTCAAACGCAATCAAAAGCTCACGCTCAGTCTTGAAACTTGGAAACCCTTCAGTCTCTTTGAGACACAGACACGTGCGATCTATCAGTTCGTCACTTCCAAACTTGCGAGTCGTCATACCAATCTGGAAAACAACATCCTTTGGGTTCTTAGGGTCGGGAAATGCCCCAGTACTTGAATAGCACTCAATATCAAAAGACATGACATGAAGTGGCGCAATGTGATCGCGAGCGACTGGACGAAGCATCTTCCACTTGGGTTGCCACAAATTGAGACTACATGTTGTATCAAGTGTTACATCGCACGTCCCTGTTTCAAGCCACCCTGTCGACGCAATTCCAGTTATGTGCATGAACCGAAGCACTGGGTCTATGTTCGCTTCATGCACCGTAGTTCCACGCATCTCCGGCCACTTGTTGTTCTCAATGCACCAAGCGAAATTACGAAGACCTTTGTGACTCTTGAAACGGACGAGAAGAAAATCTTCAAGCTCGCCATTTCGGAAACCCCAGAGATCTGTTGATCTCCGCCGCTCTACAGAAGCGCACTTTGTGTGTACAAATGAAAGATCTTTCCATCCTTTCGGAGGTTTTATATAGAAAAAAGGTTCAAATTCCGTCCCGAGGGCAACAGACCTGCCATCCTCGGTACGGCCAAATATTCGCACCGTGTAAATCTCATCTATGTCACAGCCATCCCAAGCGACTGCTTGAAAGGTTGCCATTATATATTTAGAGGTGCTTGTTCTTAATACGGTGAGTCTAATGCATTTTGCAAAATAAACCACCTGAGTTAGAGAATTAAAACATGAATTTGTCAATGCCGTGTCTGCTTCTAGACGTTGATGGAGTGATCATTCGGGACCAGCTCCTCCTGGCTCATGTTAAACACAATGCTATTCGTTACGTTCGCGACAAGCTTCCAAAGTGTGAAGACCCGGCGGCCGTAAATCGTAGCTTGTTTCTCGCCTATGGACACACGGCTCGAGGTCTTCAAACTGGGTTTGGCATAGACGCTTCTGATTTTAACGAAAAGGTCTATGACAAGAGCCTACTGACACACTTGGCGGATGTTATCGATTCTCGCGAGTTTCAGGCAGATGCTGAACGCATCAATGATTCTATACTCGCGGGGTGGCCGGTCACGCTTTTTTCTAACGCTCCACACTGCTGGGTAGACCCGGTCGCGCGCGCAATTAGCGATCGCGTCAAGGTTCGATGCCCGGGGCCAGACCTTTCAAAAGCTCACTTGAAGCCAGAACTAGGTTTCTACCAAGAGTTTGATGATAATTGTACAGACTACTACTATGTCGATGATTCAATGAAGAACCTAGGCTCGGTTCGGAAAATGAAAAACTGGCATCCTATTCATTTTACAGAAGGAAACTTTGACCCACATTCATGGTGCCCACAGATTTCACAACTACGGAACCTACATATTAACAAGTTTATAATAAAAACTTGATAAAAATCTCCATATAATATCAACAAACCACCAAAAATAACCATTGATTCCACGACATGAATAATGACCAATAGCGCTATCACACTCTTTTGTAGTATAGTCCATAATTAATATAAAACGTTCACCACTTTTAAAATTTACTTTATGTAAACAATTACCAGCCTCTAAAACAATACCCATGTTCTCTTTAAATCTAAAACTTCCAAGCCCTTCTATTGTAAATATAGCATCTGATGTATCATATATTGGTATAACAACTCTATACTGTTTCACATCATCTCCATATCTTTTTTTGTCGTGATGATAGTTTTCATAATATTGAGCCTTCATTCCTTCATAATAATAACGAATCCAACATCTCTGAGCATCGAAAGAATTTACAGGGTATAATTTTTCACCAACAAGTTCTGAAATCTGTTGCGTAAATTTAGGATCACTATATAGAGAAATTTCAAGGTCTTCATTGAGTTTCTTATTTTTTTTAGAAGTTTCATAAAATTTATTAAATAAATTTTTTTTACATGAATCTTCTAAAATTTCTGGAATTATAACCCATCCTGGTCCTTTTTTGACATCAGCAAGAGTGTTTACATCACATTTAAGATATACGGTATCTACACGTTTTGAATATATAAAAAATGGAATAAGTATTGCTATAATAAAAAATATAAACATTAATATAAGATAATATGTTTTTTGGAATACCATATATATTATGGATATTATCTTTTATTACAGGTACATTTTTTTCTATTATTATATTCGAAGATGTTAATTTTATTATTTATCCTGTAATTATACTAAAAAATATATTTTTAAAGGTTATTTATGACATCTTTAGAAATTCTGTAAAAAATGTAATCGCCATCTAAAAATAGAGTCTCAATTGTCTTTGTCAATATTCTTTCGTATGAAAAATTTGGGTCAATCTCTTTCGCAAGACCCTCGAGCAACGTATAAGAACGAAGTATAGTCAGGGTTGTAGAATCAAGCTATACAGGGACCACTAATCTATTATTTCTGGGTTGAACACGTCTTCGTCGTCCTCTTTGGGCTTGAGAAACTCCTGTTCCTTTTTGGCAGTCTGCTTTAGCGCCTCGTGAATCTCACGGAAGGTGTCCATGCGCTTAGATTCGGCGATACGGCGCTGGCGAGCCAGGCGCTTGGGCAGCTTGAAAATGGGCTGAGGGGATGCGCAAGCACATATCATCATGTGATCTATTCAAAGAATTTAATCACACGCGTCCGACCACAGAATGGATTCCTATATTTTGAACCAGAAAATTTTCCTTGGAGATTGTAGATGGACTGTTTCAAGTCAAAATTACTCTATGTAATTTTGCCATATTTCAATTTTTGTGGCTTCAGGCGACGTCGGGAATTATTTATAAATTTTGTAAATGAAATTTCTAAAAATTCAAAATTGAAAATTATAATTGTAGAATCAATTGGTAAAACACCATTAGGAAATCTCAATGTCTGGAAACATGTAAAATATAATTCTGATAGTAAAATATGGATCAAGGAAAATCTAATCAACAAAGGTGTATCATTTCTTCCCAAAAACTGGAAATATATGGCATGGATAGATGCCGATATATCATTTCTTAATGACCATTGGATCGATGACACAATTTACGAATTGAAAAAGTCGGATATTGTACAAATATGGCGCTCAGCTGTAAATCTCGGGCCATTTGGTGAAACTATTCGGGTCGATAAAAGCTTTGGGTACATGGCTGCCGGTAGCGGTACTGAATGGACACCTACGGACAAGTATGGAAACTGGCATCCAGGATATGCCTGGGCGTGTACTCGACGTTTCTATAACCGTACAGGTGGTCTCATAGACTGGGCAATTTTAGGATCGGCCGATAGACACATGGCAATGGCAATGATTGGAAAAGCAACTGAGAGTAGCCCGGGAACCATACATCCCCACTACCGTGAGATGCTTGAAGAGTTTCAGTTGCGTGTAAAAGGAATGACAATTGGGTGGGTCAATGGAACCATAATACATCACTGGCATGGGTCCATGGAAAACCGCAAATACAAAGAAAGATGGAATATTTTAACTCTGAACAAATACGATCCGTTTCTAGACATTGGGACAAACAGCGATGGAATTATAGAACTAACCAAACGAGGACAACGCATGGAAGTTGAAATTAAAGATTATTTCCTAGGACGAAAAGAAGATTCTTAAGAAAAACTAACCGATACGATAACAATACTTGTTACCGCAGTGTAAAAAAAAGCCTCCCTAAAAAAGTTTTGGTTTCTGGGCAAAACATTAACAAATAAATTATCTTGTTGTACAATTTTGAGACTCTCGTGTTCGGCTCGGCACATCGGACACGTGAGCTTCATCTGCATGCATTTGATTAGGCACTCCATGTGCATGAGCTTTTTACAACATCCAAGCGTGGCTACATTTCCTGTAAGGGGATCCATGCAGATCGGACACTCCTCCATAAAGATAGTAGACATTTTACTTTTATATGGCGTACCTATTGTGCAAAACAAAGACTTGCAATTACACCAAACAGCCCACGCCGGTCAAAGTTGCCCGGAACAACCCAAAGTCCTGTGGAACGGAAGCTGTTTGGTTTACTGAAGGTTTCGGACCCGACGGCCTTTCTAAACTCGCCCAGTATGGATCTCTTCTTCTACACAATAGATGGGTGCATCATAGAGGAGGGCCATCGTGAAGAGTTTGCGCGAGGGCTCGAGAAACGTCCAAAATTGAACCCAAACTTCCAGAATGTCTACCTTTTACCAGATGGAACAATCATCCGGGAAGAGGACAAAATCATAGCGGCGCAAAGGATATGGAAGGAGCGAGCCTATGCGCCTCCGGGTACTCTATTTGCAAAGAGAGGGTACATGTATCGCAAGTTGTCGGAAATTGAAAGACCTATTTCTTAGCTTTCAGGTGCATTATTTAAACACATATAAAAATATAAATTGCGTGGTCCAAGGAAATCAAAGTCTCTTCACGGCTTTTTTGGGGTGTTCCCTGTATAAAAATTCGCGTCACGAGCACGTCAGATATCACAAACGTAGGGCTAGAGACCAATAAACACAATGGAGAACAAGATTGCTGCCGTCGATCGGGAGATTGCGAAGAATCGCGAGTCATGGAACCTTCTCAATAAAACGCGAGAAAACCTCATTGTCGCAGAGGTTCGCCGCACCGCGATCGAGTCATTCCCATCTTCAGCCACACAGATCGCCAAGGCTCTTATCGCCGTCTACACTGAGTCCGATGTGAGTCTCGAAACTCTCTTTGGGGTTCAGTCTGCCGAGGTGAATACAGCAGGTCTTCTGCAGATGGCTCAGTGGCGCGATGCCAATACAATCGAGATGTTCCTGAATAATGGGGCCGACGTAAATGGTAAAGATGCTGGGGGTTTCTCTGTCCTTGAGGCAGTCATTCAGGGCCACGACGGGTACTGGCGGGGCGAGTCGAAACACTGGAATGAGGAGGTCTTCAAGGTTCTGGCCAAGTACAACGTGAAGTGCGAGATCTCTCATGGGTGGATCATCCCACAGTGCTGCGATGGAGCCCCCAAGTATGTTCGAGACTTTCTAGGACTAGATGACGATGAAGATGCTCAGTAGATAGAGTCTAAGTGTGTTGTGTAAATAATGGAACTTTCTAGCACTTTCAAGTGTCCCTGCCGTCCTGAATTTACATATAAAAATGCTCATGCACTCTCGATTCATAAGAAAACCAAGATGCACCTATCATGGGAGACGGTCCAGGATGTCAAGGATGTTCGCGTCAAGTCTAAAAAATATGAGAACGAAGTCGAGCGTCTCAAGAATAGGCTCGTTCACCGAGAGAATATAGAGGCCGAGCTCCTTGCTCGAATTAGAACGCTTGAGGAATCCGTTGAATATTGGAAGAAGCAGTGCGAAGGAATTTATGTCAACTAAAAATTCGTGTTTTGTCAGCGCCAGTGTCCCTTGTCTTCACCAAAAACAAAAACAAGCCCTTACGAATGGATCCCAAGTTCCTCACTCGCCTCAACGCTCTGATGGCCAAGCGCACCTTTGGGAAGCCAATGTTTCGGCGCGAGTTCAAGGACTACGCCATCATCATCTGGCTTCGCGAGGACGGATTGTTCCACTTTACTAAGTTTGATCGTAAGACCCAAAAGTGTCATACACTAAACTATCGGAACGGCAAGACGACCAACCATGAGTGGAGCTATATAGAGTCTGTGTAAAAATTTGAGTTATTTCCCCGCCAGTGTCCCCTTGTCCCTAGATTTTTATGAAAAATGGTAAACACATTCGTCACCTCAAGCAACCTCGTGGAGTGCGCCAAGTCTCTGGACTATCGCCGACTAGGAAAACAGCGTGTCGAGGCCTATCAGATATGGCGGGCCCTCAAGGGAATCACCAAGGGATGGCGGAATCACCCTGCGGCCAAGGCATGGGACGGATATACATGCGGTCTCGCGATGTACACGAACGTTATGATAGATGAATGGGTCTCGCGAGGGTACAAAAACACCATGCAGAAATTGCCGCACTGTAGAAATCCGCGGTTTCCTCCATGGTGGGGATGGGAACCCCTCATAAAATCTCACCAGGCTTCACTGAACCGAAAAGACCCTTCATTCTATTCTTTCGAGGTCGGGCCCTACAAAGAATACGGATACATTTGGCCCTCAAAAGTTCCCGTAGAATATCAATGGGTCAAAGAACCTGTGCTTGAGGAACTGGCCGAGAGGGCCTAAAAAAAATCTTGCGTTAAATTAAATGCCCAGTCCAAAGAAAAAAACTCCTAAGCGCAAGTCCCCCAATGGCAGAATAGCCTCTGCAATGCGAACACTGATGCGTCCAACCTCGACCCGAGCACAGGTAATTTCTGCATTACGGTCTCTTCCTGTTGGCACCCGCATCCCGATAATGGGCCTCCGCCGGTAAAAATTCGTGTTTTGTCTGCGCCAGTGCCCCTCGTCTCCCACTTAAACCCACGGAGCCCTAAAAGAGTAAGAACAAAAATGTTTGAAATTCAATATACTAATAACGATTGGGAAGATACTTATCCTGTAGCATTTCGTAATACTCAAATTCAAGCAGAAGAATACATCTGGAATAGGAAAGAATCGTATAACAAGTTAGATAAGGATAATTTACCATTATTTATACTGCTTCCTAGTGAACATTGGCGAATTGTGTATATACCAGATGGTAAAAAAGCGTTGTTATTGAAATGAAAGACAAAACAATCCATATTTTAAAACGCTTTAATCTGTAAAAATTCGTGTTCTGCCAGCGCCAGTGTCCCCTCGTGTCCCGTAGAAGCCAAAGACCAAATGGAGGATTGCCCCGTGTGCCACCAAGCGCTCGAGTGGTGGCCGACGTCTACGACCACATGCAATCACAAATTCCATCAAGAGTGCCTTACCAAGTGGCGCAAGGTGAAATCATCGTGTCCCATGTGTCGGCACTCGCCTATCGCCGTCAAGACGACTACGTGTTCACGCACCATGTGTCAGAAGCCGGCCTTGACAAATCACGCGATGTGCATGGACCACATTCTCCAAAGGCATTTCATCCCATGCGAGTCGAGTGGCTAGAGTGAGGGTGTAAAAATTCGTGTCCTGTCCAAGTCAGCTCCAAGGAAATCATGAGCCTTTAACAAAATGGCTTCCTTCTTCAACATCGTCCACAAGACCGACAAGAGCTATGCGCCGTTTCACGCGTCTACGCATGAGTATGCGACTCGACTGTTCTATGGAATTCTCGCGAATAAGCCTGAACTTGTTGGACACCTAGAGATTGTGGAGATCACCCCCGAAGAACCCAAGACTTCCAAGCCCGCGCCCGAACGCCCTTGGTATTGCTGTGTTGTGTAAAAAAATATATAGTTATATTACATGCCGTCTAGTCCCGCGAAGCGCATCGCCGTCTTGAAAGAAAATATCAAACGGTATAACAACAAGTATACACCGCCCCCAGGGTGGCCCGCAGGAGGTTTGTGGTACACGCCAAACATTACTCGGATGAACCAGTACAGGAACTGGAAGAGGGAGCTAAAGAACCTTTCCGCGCGCACTATTCAGAAGCACGCACGCGCCGCCGCGACCCGGCGCCTTGCAGCAGCTGCAAAACACCTTAATAGTGTCCGAACTCCTAAAGGGAGACCTCTCGATCCAAACGCAATTCGTTTAATAATGAGTATGTTAAAACCACAGAGCCTCCAAACTTCAAGGAGGAGCTGAACCAAAATGTGCTAGAGAATCCTGTGGTTGACCCATGCACCGAATCCTATAGTCACATCTAGAGCCAGAACCTTCCACGCGTCTGGTGACCCGTTATAGGCCATGTATGCAAAAGTTCCCCATAGTAAGGAATGAACCGGGCGTAGGTCATTCCACCAGACCTTTTCGCCACCTGCCTCGGCTGGGTTCTGCCGGAGACCATTCACCCAGATGTACATGAAACCGACGGAGATACAAAGGGCCATTATAGAAAGGGGTCGGAGTAATTTCGGGTACTTGTAGGCTAGATAGACTAGAGCTACCCGAGATCCCATGCATCCGATAAGGAACAACAAAGTGCGTTTCGTTTGGGGGTCCATTTATATTACAAATCATTTTTTCTTGATGTATTCGAGAGCAAATTTTCCCAAGAAGAATAGAAGCACAATCCATATTATAATATTAATCAATTTTGCAAACTTGCAATAGAAACTATTGTCCTTTGCGTCACAGTTTACGAGCGTCCCTATTCCAAGCCCCAGACTGGGCATCTTACTTTTCGCCATTTATATTATAATATATTAAATTTCCCGTGAAGTTGGCGGTGCATGAAACCCAGTGACAATTTAACTCATCTTTTGTAGGCTGCGCAACTTGCCCGCATAGTAAAACCTTTAATTTTCTTCATAAGGCAATTGAGTTTACTGAATTTTCTGGGAAGTTTGAAGACTTTCTTGTTGGACTTGCGAACGCACTGCTTGTTCTTGGGGCCAGAGTTGCGGCAATTCTTCATTTAAGGTTTACCGACATTATATTCATAAAAGAGTAAGAATAAATGGAACCAGTTATTATTTTTATTTGTGTTTTTGCTGCTTTAGGTATATCTACAGTAATAGCTGCTTCTGTCCGTGATCTGTTGCTAATAAGAAAGAATGCCCTTCACAGAAGGTCTATGTCAGACGCTGAATGTATGATAGTTAAACCCACGGAGCGTTAAACATGTAGAATAAAATGCAAGTGGGATACGTATGCGAGTATGAAGTAAAAACTGTTCGTTACTTTCCTGAAGAATCTAAAAAGATTCCATCACTCCATTGGACCGAAGGTGATTCTGCGCCATCATCTGAACGTTCAAAGTTATTGAAAGAAAATGTTACTTTCGGTGAATTCCAAAATATTATAGAGGAATACAAAATTCGATATGGTGTTGGCGGGTTTCATTGGAACACAACGTGGAACAACGAAAACTCAGGCAGTGGTTTTGGAGGAGAATACATCGATAGAGGCTTTAATTAGTTAAACCCACGGATCCCTAAA
>Ga0114973_10001884_pt1 | contig 15348 bp, 16 predicted proteins | sample M_140807_MF_Meta_FD_87025 | JGI IMG/M metagenome (GOLD analysis project Ga0114973, IMG submission 87025) | Freshwater microbial communities from Lake Montjoie, Canada to study carbon cycling - M_140807_MF_MetaG | ecosystem: Environmental > Aquatic > Freshwater > Lake | place: Lake Montjoie... | reverse complement strand
TTTTTTTTTTTTTTAAAATTTTTTTTTATTTTTTTTTTGTTATATTTTGTTTTTTTTTTTTTTTTTTTTTTTTTTTACTTTTATTTCTTCTCAAAGTAAATAATTTCGGGTTTATTGAAATTGTTTTATTTGACATTTATTATAATATCAAATAAAAATAATTGAAATATAACTACTGTTTAAGAATATAAAGTACTCTGAATATACTTTTTCATTTCTAATTCATCTCTTCTGTTTTTTACATCTTCATTTTTTAAATAAAGTTCAAACCCTTTATCTAAATCTTTTAAAATAATTTTTTTTTTCTCATTTTCAGATTTACAAAAAACTCGTCTACTATGAGCAATTTTTGTTTTTGTTAAAATTGTTTCAATATCTCTACCATAAAATTTTAAATAATCTTTATTTTTTTTAAACCAATCTACATTTATTTTTGAATTTTCATCTACATCCCATCCAATTTCTTTAACTTTTTTCAAAAATATATTATACAAATCCTCAGCACAGTAGTCATCCGTTTTAAACCTCCATACAAATCTTGAATCTAATCCTTGATTATAGTTAAAAAAGCAATTTTTTAATTCTTTTTCATAACCAGCTATAATTACCATTAAGTTCTCTTTATTATCACTTAAAGCTTCGCATAATGTATCAATACATTCTTTAGAAAAACTGTCTCTTTGTTCTGAATTACCTAATGAGTATGCTTCATCTATAAAAAGTACTCCTCCAATTGCTTCTTTAATAACTTCACGTGTTTTTAAAGCAGTTTGTCCTAAATAACCTGCGACTAAATCACTTCTTGTTACTTTTTTAAATGTTCCTTTTGATAATATACCAACTTTACTATATATTTTACCCATAATTTTTGCTATTTCTGTTTTACCTGTTCCAGGTGGTCCGTAAATAACTGTATGCATAAAATCACCTTCAGATTTTGTACTTTTATGTAAATCCTGAATAAAATAGAGTATTTGGTCTACAATATTATTTTTTAAGTCTTTCATTCCAATCATATTGTTTAATTCTTCTAGAGGTTCTTTAATATCATGTAAAGCTTTCATATTTATATTATATTTTATAGCTGGGTCCAAGTTGTATGTTTCAATTAATTTTAATATATCAGAAATATTATTTATTTCAGTCTCAATATTTATGTTTTCTTGTGTTTTTAAATCTGTAAAAGTTTCGTCGCTTTTTTTATTATTAACAGGAATATGTGGTTTATAGCTATTATAAAGATTATTATAATACTTTTGATTTATATTCATAACTTCTCTATAATAGTTAGGGTCTATATTACTACAACTATTTAAATCATTTGAATTTTGACCAGTAAAGTTAGTTGAAGAATAATCGTTTATTTTAAAATTACTATTTATAGTTTCAATAATTTTATCAATTTGATTTTTTATATCATCTTCGGTTTTTAAATTTTTATATTTTTCATTTAAATCTAATTTTTGAGTTTGTTCGAATTTTTGCCTAGAATTTTGGTCTAATGTTGATAAAAATTGATTATATTTAATTATTCGACTAGGGTCCATAGCATTTTTTCTTCTGCGTTTATTTAGCATTGTATTATATTAATAGTTTTCATTTATATTATTTATATTATTATATTTTATTATTGTATATTATAATGCCTTTAGGTTATCAGTCAAAAAGAACGAGAACACGTGCTACATTAAGAAGACTTTATGGAAACCCTTGGGATTCTCCTAGAAAAACAAGAAGTAGTCGAAGTCCTAGAAATCGTACGCGTAGTCATAGACGAAGTAGTAGTTCTACTACAAGTTCAGCACACGCAGCATGGAGAAGCGTTTCTAGTAAAAAATAAGTTTTGAAATTTGAATATAAATTTATTTTTAAGTTGTTGTATGGTAAATATTTCACGTTATATTTACTAATAAAACAATTTAAAAATAAATTGAAATGTAAAATAACCGAAATAATGATGTCAAATAATACTAACAAAAGAACAATGAGTTCAAATACAACAACAGCGTTTGATATCGAAAATGATCAATACATTGAAATTCCATGGAATATTATTGATTCTTATTTTAAAGGACAGCATTTGGAAAGATTTGTCAGACATCAATTAGAATCATATAATAATTTTGTTGGATATCAAATTACTAAAACAATTGAAATGTTTAACCCTGTTCATATCGCATCAGAACAAGATTTTGATCCGGTTTCTAAAAAATTCTCATTAGAAATTTTTATTACATTTGAAAATTTCCATATATATAGACCGCAAATTCATGAAAATAATGGAGCAATTAAACTTATGTTTCCTCAAGAAGCTAGATTAAGAAATTTTACATATGCTTCTGCTACCACCATTGATATTAATATTAAATATATTGTTCGAAGTGGACCTAATTTAGATAATATTCAAACTTTTTATAAAACTATACCCAAAATTCATATTGGTAAATTACCTATTATGTTGAAGTCTAATATTTGTGTATTAAATCAATATAAACATTTTGAAAATACTCAAACCGGCGAATGTAAGTATGATGCGGGTGGTTATTTTATTATCAACGGTTCTGAAAAAACCGTATTAGGTCAAGAACGAGCAGCAGAAAACCGTGTTTATTGCTTTAATATTTCTAAAAACGATACTAAATATACATGGAAAGCTGAAATAAAATCGGTTCCTGATTTTAAGTGCATATCTCCCAAACAAATTAATATGATGATTAGTTCTAAAAACAATGGATTTGGAAATGCTATATGTGTTGAATTACCACGTGTTAAACAACCTATACCATTATTTGTCGTATTTAGAGCTCTCGGTATTATTTCTGATAAAGATATTTGTGAAAAAATTGTATTAGATATAAAGAATAAAAAAAACAAACAAATGCTTGAAGCATTACAAGCTTCTATTATTGAAGCTAATAAATATATTACACAAGAAGAATGTGTTAAATTTATTACTAGTTTTGTAATGTACACACCAATTAATATGGATAAAGAAACTGGTGCTAAAAAGAAGCATGAATTTACATTAGAAATTTTACATAATGATTTGTTTCCTCATTGTCATAATATGGAACAAAAAATTTATTTCCTTGGTTATATGACAAATCGGTTATTACTTGCTTCATTTGAAATTATCAAGCAAGATGATAGAGACTCTTATTTAAATAAAAGAGTTGATTTAACAGGTACGTTACTCAATAATCTTTATAGAAACTATTTCAATAAGTTGGTGAAAGATATGGAAAAACAAGTTATTAGAGAAATAAATACTGGTTCTTGGAAATCAAAAGACGATTATGAAAATATTATTAACTTAACGAATATTTATAAAATTATTAAATCAACGACAATAGAAAATGGATTGAAACGCGCACTTTCAACCGGTGATTTTGGTATTAAACATACTAATTCAAATAAAGTTGGTGTGGCTCAAGTTCTTAATAGATTAAATTATGTTTCGAGCTTAAGTCATGCTAGAAGAATTTCTACACCAACCGATAAGAGCGGTAAGTTAATTCCTCCACGTAAGTTACATAATACGTGTTGGGGGTTCTTATGTCCAGCAGAAACTCCTGAGGGTCAATCAGTTGGTGTCGTCAAGAACTTGAGTTATATGACACATATTACAATTTATTCGAATTCATTGCCATTGTATGAATACATTATGCCTAGTGTTACTCATATTGATAATAGTGAGGTAACTCCTATAGAAATGTATGAAAAAGTAAAAGTATTTATTAATGGTGCTTGGGTTGGTATTACTGATGAACCTCAAGAATTATATTTAATGTTAAAAGATAAAAAGCACAAAGGTATTATAAATATTTATACTTCTATTGTATTTGATTACAAGATGCGCGAGATAAGAGTTTGTAATGATAGCGGTAGACTTACTAGACCATTATTGCGTGTTGAAAATAAAAATTTATTAATAAATAGTTCTATAATTGAAAAATTAAATAATTCAGAATTAATTTGGGACGACTTATTGACAAATTCAAAAATAGATGATACGATTTTAGAATATATTGACCCTGAAGAACAAAGTTGGTCTTTAATTGCTACAAAACCTAAGGATATTATAGCCAAATCTGATAATATTTATAAATATACACATTGCGAAATTCACCCCTCTACTATTTTCGGAGTATTAGCTTCTTGTATTCCATTTCCAGAACATAATCAATCACCTAGAAATACATATCAGTGTGCGCAAGGTAAGCAAGCAATGGGTGTTTATGTAACAAATTATGAAAATAGAATGGATAAAACAGCGTATGTTCTTAATTATCCGATGAGACCTCTTGTTGATACGCGAATTATGAATATGATTCAACTTAATAAAATTCCTTCGGGAACTCAAGTAATAGTAGCCATTATGACACATACTGGTTACAATCAAGAAGATTCGTTACTTATTAATAAAGGTTCTATTGATAGAGGTATGGCATTAGTAACTGTTTATCATACAGAAAAAGATGAAGATAAACAAAAAATTAATGGAGACGAAGAAATTAGGTGTAAACCAGACCCTACAAAAACTAAAGGAATTAAAATGGGTAACTATAATAAAGTAAATTCTAAAGGTGTAATGCCTGAAAATTCTTTAGTTGAAAATCGTGATGTTATTATTGCTAAAATTACACCAATAAAAGAAAATAAAAATGACCACACTAAAGTTATTAAATACGAAGACCAAAGTAAGATTTATAAAACAGCCGAAGAAACATATATTGATAAAAATTATATTGATAGAAATGGAGAAGGATATAATTTTGCTAAAGTTAGACTTAGAACTGTCAGAAAACCTGTAATTGGTGATAAATTCAGCTCGAGACATGGGCAAAAAGGAACTGTTGGTAATATTATTCCTGAATGTGATATGCCATTTACTAGTACCGGTATTAAACCCGATATTATTATAAATCCACACGCTATTCCATCTCGTATGACTATTGGTCAGTTAAAAGAAACTGTTCTTGGTAAAGTATTAGTTGAACTCGGATTATTTGGTGATGGAACGTCATTTGGAGAATTTGATGTTAAAGATATTTGTGATGAGCTTATTAAATTAGGATATGAAGCTCATGGAAATGAATTATTATATAACGGATTAACTGGTGAGCAGCATGAATGTAGTGTATTTATGGGTCCAGTATTTTATCAGCGTTTAAAACACATGGTTAATGATAAGGCACATAGTCGTTCTATTGGACCAATGGTAAATCTTACAAGACAGCCAGCAGAAGGACGAAGTAGAGATGGCGGGCTTCGTTTTGGAGAAATGGAACGTGATTGTATGGTTTCACACGGTGCTTCTAGATTTACTAGAGGAAGAATGTATGATGCCTCAGATAAATATTCCGTATTTGTTTGTAGAAAATGTGGACTTATTGCTTCATATAATGATAAAATGCATATTCATCACTGTCGTACTTGCGATAATCGTGTTGACTTTGCTTATGTAGAAATACCTTATGCTTGTAAATTATTATTTCAAGAGTTAAATACAATGAATATAGCACCGCGTGTTATTACAGACCATTAAATTCTTAAATATATAAAAAATTAATAATAATTAATGTATAAATAAATAAAAAATTAAAAATTTTTTTTTGAACATCATATATAAATTATATAATAATTATATATGATATTTAAAGATATTTCAAATTTTAATAACGTAAATGATTATTTGCCAATTTTAGTTAGTTGCGTAAATATTGATTTATTAGTTTTATTTTTAGTTTTTCATGGTTTTTTAAATTCAGTATATTTAAAAAAATGGTATAAAAGATTTCAACTTTGGGCCATTTTAGCTGACATATCAATACTTTTCCTTATAATAATTTTAACGCGTTTTATTTATGGTTATATATTTTCTACATTTAACATTTTGACTTTTACAGGTTTAGCAGTTTTAATACAAATAATTCATGATTTATCATTTTCAATGTTTTTCACAACATTACCTAAAGGAATTAATTTTATGTTAGATTTTTTTAAAAAATATGCTAAAGAAGTTGGAATTAGTGCTCTACTAGGTGATAGTTTTATTATCATTTTAACTTGTTTAACTAGTTCATATTTTGCCAATTTTAGTTTAAATACTAATATAATTTCACTAATATTTTCAGTATATTTTTTACCATTTATGATTAACTACGAATAATTATACAACACGTCTTAATAAATTAATAATGTATGTTGTGATTGCGAATAATAATCCTCCCCATAATGTATCAATTATTACAGTTAAAATGGACCAATTTTTAAACAGAGCATAATTAGTGCATTCATATACACCATAAATAATTAAACCTAATAAAAATGCTTCGCTTACACTTTTACGTGGTTTAATAATAAAATAATTTATTCCTATTATTAGAAATATATAGCAAAAAGCAACTCCTAAAAAGTTTATTTTAACTTCTGAACCCTGAATGCTTTTAATCTGTTTATTAAAATAATTTTTAATTAGATTTAAATAAATAAAATCAATTACAACAAAAATAATAGCGCTTATTAACATTAAAAAATCAAACATTAATTATATATTATTAAAATATTTTTAATGTTTAGATAAAGTTTTATTATTAAAACTTTTTTTTACTATATTATTATATAAATGACAACTGTCGGATATACTAACGCAATAAATGGATTTAATACCTATTATAGTTTTTTAGCCGCTGATAAAAATAGCCCTGGTGGTGCTATTCGAGGATGGATGCCACAACCTCTACAAACAAATGACAGAAGATACCCTGAGTTTGAGCAAATTCGCTTTACATTAAAGAATGCCTGGAATACTACATATCCAAGTCAACTTAAACGTGATAGTTTAAAGAGAAGTATGGTTACTCCATTCCGTGCTGTTACAAATTCAGGAGATCTTTTATGTCGTGAAAACTTTTCTTGTGGTGGTCCATGCCAAACGCCTCAATTTAGACCAAATGTGTATGGTTTAAAACAACGTTTTGGTGCAACATCTAAATCTTGTCAACCATCAGCAATATATAACAGTCTCCAAGAAATTAAAAATATTCCATCTGCTACTTGTAATGTAAAATATGTGTATGATAGTTCTGATTATACTACTTATTTAAAACAGAAAGCAGTTAATAAGAATTACAATGACTTTTCATTTGGTGGTGATCAATCCAACGCAAGTCAATCTGCTATTAGACGTAGTAGAAGAGGTTTTGGATAAACACCATTTAAAAAAAATTATGACATATTTAATAAAAAAATTTTATTTTATTTAGTAACTTTTTTAAAAAAGTAAACATATATATGCAGAATACTAAAAGAAGCGAAATGTTATATAACAAAACTGAATTTAATAATCATTTAATTTGCCAATTTCCATGTATATTTAAATGCTGTAAATGTAAACGTAACAATACAAGTTTTGTTTCAAAAGAAATTTTAAGTCAAAATTGTTTATTTTGTGGTAATCCAAACTACATTAAGAGAGAAAAGAATAAATAATATTAAGTATTTTGTTATTCTTTTTATAAAAGTATATATTAAATGACAACTCCATATGCCGTTTCTACAAATATTGGTTCTGTATCTTATAATAATTATGTTAATGCTCCTATAACAGGACCATTAAGTACAAGCCAAACACCTTGTCAAATCCCCTACCATAGTTATGGTACATTAATAGGACTAAGACCTACTCCCCCTCAATTTTATCCGTCACAAGAACCAGTTTATGCTGATATGAATACAAATTCAAGATTGCGTTATTTAAGAGCAACAATAAGTAATCAAGATAAACAAAGACAAATAGCTTTAGGAAAAGCTACAACTCCATTGGCACATTTTACCCAATCTACAAATAGATATGCTCCAGTTTCATCTCATTTTAATTATATAGTTCCTATTCCATCATCTATGCGAACTGCTATAGCTAAAGCAAATGCTGTAGGACAAAGCGCATATAAAGTAAATTTACCAATTTCAGCACCTATTTCAACTAAAAATTATTATCCAAGTGGAGTAAGAACAACTATTAAGAGAGTTCGCTCTGGTGGATGCACTGCTCCAGCCAAAAAGGGTTCTATTTATAATTATAGTTTATCAAATGGTAAAACGTGTGGATGGGGTTCAATTGTGCGTCAAAATTATTAATTTTTATAAATAATAAATAATAAAAATATAATATTTAGTATTATTATAATATGCCATACACATATCCTTCTTTAACGCCTTATTACGGTCTAGGAAGCTACGGAAGAACGGGAGCCGCCGTTCTTATCAGTTCACCTCGTAATAGAATAGGATCTCAAGGCAGAATTTATTCTTGGTACAAGCAACGTGGTCAAGGACAACAATATATTAACTTTTTATTGAAAATTATTCCTCCTAATCCTTATGCAAACAAACCACAAAGTGCTTTAAATATTATCGGTTTCTAAATTACTGATTTAGACTACTAGTTTAGACTACTAATCTTTATAATAATTAAAAATAATATTATAAAGATTATATCAACATTTATTATAATGAATAAATATTTAGTTGAATTTTTAGGGACTTTATTCCTTGTATTCGTTATTTTTGCTACTGGAAATTGGATTGCTATTGGGTTTGGTTTAGCTATTCCTGTTTTATTAGGCGGACCTATATCAGGTGGAGCGTTTAATCCAGCTGTTGCGATTTCTCTCTATGCTGCTGGAAAATTATCAAAAGCAGATTTAATACCATATATAATTGTTGAAATTTTAGGTGGTTTAACTGCTTTCTTTCTTTATAAAAATTACGTAAATAAAGCTAATTAAAAACATAATATAATAATATTATTTCTTACATTATTATATAGATGCATAAAAAACATAGTAGAAAACATAGTAGAAAACACGGAATTAAAGGAGGATTTTTAGGGTTTTCAAACTGGGGAGTTAAAGATAAGTTATCTAGTTGGTGGCATGGAACACCGACACCTTCAGCAACTTCTTACGGTTCTACAGGTGAAAGCTCATATGGAGCACCAGCACAGCAATCGTATGGAGCTACAAGTGAAGGAACTATGGGAGCACCTGCTCAAGAATCATATGGAGCACCTGCTCAAGAATCATATGGAGCACCAAGTGAAGGAACTATGGGAGCCCCAGCTCAAGAATCATATGGAGCACCTGCTCAAGAATCATATGGAGCACCAAGTGAAGGTGCTATGGGAGCACCAGGTCAAGAAGCTTATGGAGGAAGAAGAAGACATATGCGTGGAGGATTTACTGCTAATACATGTAGAAGTAACTTGGCTTATCACGCCTCTCCTATTTATGGTATCAAAAATGCTCAACCTCATAATTGGTTAGGTGGAAATCAATATAAAGGAGGCCGAACTAGAAAACATAAATGCCGCAAAACATGTAAACACAAACATCGAAAATCTCATAAACATAGACATACTAAACATTGCCGACATAGAAAGCATTAAATATTTAAAAAATATATTTAAATATCTATTACTACAATATTGTAGTAATGGATTTAACCGTTGAATCAGATATTTATGAACCAAATATTGATGAAAATGGAAATTATATAGACTATATACCAGCATCAAATAAATTTAAAAATGGTTTAAGATGTTCTTGTGGGACTAGAAAAGACCATATTTTTGATACTAGACAGAGTTTTGTAATTCATATTAAAACAAAAACACACCAAAAATGGTTATTAGATTTAAATATAAATAAAATGAATTTTTTTACTGAAAATATTAAGTTAAACGAAACAATTAGTAATCAAAAAATAATAATTGCTAGACTTCAAAGAGAGAATGATGAATATGTAAAATTAATAGCACATTTAACAAAAAAAATCGAATTTAAAGAAACTAATAATATTGTTGTAGACTTAATCAATTTTGACTAGTTATAAGTTAACGTGACTTTTCCATAAAGCGATATAAAATAAAAATACCAACTATTGCTAAACTGGCAAAATATAATTGGTCTATTGGGTCATCTGACATAACAGGGCTAGCATCTTTTCCAACACCAGTTTGAAAAGTTTCTTGACAACTAGCTTTAGTAACTGGATTAAATCCATTTGAAAATGTACACGGGTCCATATTACCAATATCCGCTAATGTCACATATTGTGTTTCTGTAGATTGATTATTATTAACATCTATAGTCTGCATAGTTAATTGTTGGCATGGTGGAGTAGAACCAGAAGCAAATGCTCGCATAATAGCAAATGGATTTAATACATTTAAATTACCCATAGCACCTGGTATTAATCCTTTAAATTCTGAAAAATCTACTCCTAAACCACTTGATATAAATGGAATATTACCTACAGGAACATTATCAATATAAATATATCTATCTACACTTTGACAAGAACTGTTTCCTTTACTGTCTGTAGTACATTTATCTACTGCCGCACACTTAGCTCCGGTTTTTAAAAAAAATTTGTTTCCTAAAGGTCCACCTGTTGTTGAAGCCTCACTATTTCCTGTAACTAATACCTCTACATATTGTATTAATCCATTAATATCAGTAGCCATTTGTGAAAGAGTGCCTGTATCACTCATTCCCAATTGTTTTGGGGTTTTAATATTTTTATAATATGGATAAGTTGGTCCTAATAATTCTTGTTCAACAGCTCCAGCATCTTTTAATACTTCTTCAAATAAATTACTACCTGAATTCAATAAACCCGAACCAATATTTTCTGCATCTTGAATTATACCTGAACCAATATTTTCTGCATCTTGAATTATACCTGACATATACTTAAAATATATATATATATTTATTTATATAAATATATTTAATGATGTTACTAAATTTTTGTATAATGTTTTTACATTATATTAAATACTTATGTGTTAGGATTTTATGAACCTGATGGTGTCTGTGATGTCGGTGGTGTCTGTGGTGTTGTACTGGTTCCTGTAACATTAGGTGCGGAACCTCCCGTTAAATTATCAGCATATTGTTTTTGTGATGCTACTAATTGATTAACTTGATCTTGTAAAGTAACAACATTACCACTAATATCTTGAACTTCAGCATTTAGTCCTATTAATCCATCAACTTGTTGTTTTAAGACTTGTATGTTTCCGGCATTTTGTTGAGCTAAAATTAAAGCATTTTGTGGATTATTTGTATCATACGGCTGATAAGTAGAATTAGCACTATTATTTGTATCAAACCCCTCAAACATTGAATTATTATGTGCTAAAATAATTTGATAAATTATTAATATAATAAAAAATATTATAAGTAAAGTGTTTAATGTTAACATTAATATAATATAATATTACTTTTTATTTTCTTTCATAATAATATAAATGTCATCAGCTTTTTATCCATTAGGAATGAATCATATGCCTGCTTCAGGATATAATCATAGAAGTACATATTATAATAAACAATATGTTCCTCCAAAAGGTGTAGGTGTAAATAGTTTTCCTGTCGGAACTGCTCCAGGACATATAAGACCTTTAACTAATAAGGATCCTGGTAATATTTTTCAATCTGGTTCCTTTCCTTCTAGAGCTTATCCAAATACAAGAGTATTTAATCCAAGACCACTAAAACAATTTAGAAAAGGAAGAGTAGTGCCTCCAGAACCTACTACTGGTGTTCCAGACCTTGTAGGAAAAGACCCTTATAATAGTAATGTTACATTAACTATTAATGAAAATGCTTTAATTAATTATAATATTAATAGATTTGTTAAATCTAGTAAACCAACGCCTCTAGGTAGCGCAAGAAGTAGTTCTGGTTTATTAAATGATATGATGGGAATGCCCGGTGGTTATACAGTTAAAATTAATCCACTAACTGAAGTCGACGGTGTTTCACAGTTGAATAAAGACTGCCAAACATGTGAAGGCATAGGTATCGTTGCTAGTTATAAACCAAATTTAACTTATTTAGAAGAAAATCCTGAACCAAAATCTCAAACACCTCTTTTTTGTTGTAATGATGATATAAAAGCAAGACGTAGAGTTATTTATGCTAATACTTTTTTACCTACAAATTATTATACAACACACCTTCAATATTTAAAAAATAGATGTAAGACTTATGACCAAAAAGCATTTAACTTTTTATCATATAAAACTAATCTCACTAATGGTGTTTATAAAAATAATGCTTATTATATTTCTGTAAATGGTAGCAATGGTGCAACTCCTGGAAGTCCACAATCATTACCTAATGTATATCTAGCAAACTGTCAACCTAACGCGCAAATTTTTAATGCGACCGAAAATGCTCTTATTGGTCAAATGGTTTCTATTATGTTCAATGCTAATATTTTAACACAAGCTGAAGTGACAAATTTCAATACACTTGGTATAAATTCAATTCAAGGTTTTTTTTATTGGTTACAAAAATTGCCTGAAAGTCAACAAACACGAGCAATAAAAGTTTTTACTGATTTTATTAATAATCCATACTGGGGTGTGCCTCCTACAGGACCATCAAATCCTTCAGGATGTCAACTTGTTGTGTATAATCCAAATAATTATCAATATGCTAAACAAGGTGCTGTTAGTAGTTCTACTAGAATTCTAAAACTTAATGTTGATACTATTTCTACCAATGCTGCTTCTATTCAAAATTACAATAATACTGGACCATTATTAGTTAATGCTAATGAGTTGTATGCTGGAGTGTATAATAATATTGCTAATTTATATAAAAATAAACCATCTAGTTCTGGTTGTATCAAATATCCTCTAAATTTCTATCAATCTGGACAATTTCAGAATAAAAAATATTGTTCTTACAAGACACTACCTGAATATCGTGTACCTATTTCAAAACCATTCACATATAGAGATTATGTATCTGGATTGTATCATAGAACTAATCATTTCTCTCAATCTCCTAATACATATAATACAACAACTGGAAGTGCTCCTTATTCAACAAATGGAAGTCTTAGTATTAGTGCCATAGGTTCTATTAATACTCGTTAATCAGTTTCAACTGATTCAACTGGTTCCGTTGTTTTTATTTCTTTATTTATTGGTAAAAAAATATTTGTTTTTTCTGTAAATTTATTACAAGGTATTTTATATTTTTCACACCAAGCAACCGATTTTTGAATGTTATTTTTTTTAATTGTTTCTATTTTATCCTTATTTTTAGTTTTTAATATGTTCATTACCATGTCTAAATATTCTATTTGTTGTTGACCAACTATAATATTAATATCATCTAATTTCATTGTAAAATAATATGGTATTTCAAAATCTAAAATTGATGCTATATTTTTATTTTCTAATTTTTTAAGAAAAACCAATAATTTATAATAGTTTAATCTAAAATTTGAGGTTTTATCACTATTTGTTTGGAAATTTTTACAAACAATATATTTATCATATGATGTTACACTACTTGTATTAGGTTTTAAAATATATGTTTTTTCATACAATGATGATAATATGTATAAAATGTCAATTACAGGTTTATAAAAAATATCACTTATTTTAATGATACAACATCCATTTAATGCTTGATTTCTATAAATAAGCATCAATATTTCAATTAAATAAGTTATATAATTTTTTGTATTGCTAATTTTTTTTTCAAAAAATAAAAAATTAAATTTTGAATCACTAATTTGTTTCATTGTTTCATCATTTATCTCATTATAGCATATTATTTCATCATTAAAATTTTCACGTAGCATTTCAAAACATTCTATAGTTTCAGTACTATTATTTGTTATGTGTAACGTTTTAATAGAAACAAATTTATATGGTTCTAATACATTAAGTGTTGTACATACTTCTAAAAAATCATAAAATATATTACTTTTTAATTTAAGTTTGCTGACCGAATATTTTGATCCTGGGACTTGAGAAAAAATATATTCACATGGATTTACAATTTTCAAAATTTCATAATAATTATTATATGATAAATCATTTTCATTCGAACATATATTTTTAATTTGTTCTAGTATTTCATTACAGTAATAAAAAACACTATATGACACATATGGTGTTAAATTTTCATCAATACAGACTATAGGATTTACATTCATTATATTATTTGTTTTTGGTAATATATAATAACTCATTGTATACTATTATATATTATATAATTTATTTAAGTATGTTAACGTGTTTATTAATTATCTTCATCATCTTCAAGAATAACTAATTTTTTTGATTTTTTAGGTTTCTTTTCCTTTTCTTCTTTTTCTTCCTTTTCTACCTTTTCTTTTATTTTTCTAGGTTTTTTTACTTTTGTTTCAATAACAACTGGATTTTCTTTAACCTCATCAACTGCTTCTGTAGCCGGTACAAGTAATAATTTTTTTGATAATTTTCTTATTTTTGGTTTTAATTTTTTTACTTCTTCTTCAGCTACACTTTTAGCATGCGAACTTTCTTTAGCATCTCTTGCTGCTGCAGTTTCTTCATACTCACCTAATTCAAGTTCTACACTTTCTGTATTTACTGTTCTTACTTTTTTATAAATAAAATACCTATTTAAGAATGAAATTTTCTTTTCGGGAGCAGTCATAAATGGTGCTTGTTCATAGTCTTTTTCTTTAAATTTATTTCTAGCTATTTCATCTAACATATTCAAGAATAACTCGCTAAATAATCCAGAACCCTCTGGAAGCCCCATATCTTTTGCTTCTTCTCTACTTATAATTTCAAACCCATAAGCACTCATAATTCGATTTAAATAATCAAAGTTTACTAAATATTCTGATATAGTTTGATTAATAGATTCTTGATATACATCAATTCTATAACCAATTGAACTAGAATCGTCATTAAATGTATCAGCATTATAACCCTTTGTTATCTCCCATATTTTTCTACCATCCTCCATAATTTTTACCGAATCTCCTGTAGGGATTTTTTTAAGGTCATTAAACACTAACTTACCATCGTAACATGTGCCAATAAAGTAACCATTTTGTTTTGTACATTCTGCTACATTTTTTATAAACCCTTTTAAGGTATCAGGATTTTCAAAGAAGTAATGAATAGCAAATTGACAAGACGAAACACTAAATCCTTCAGTTCCTCTACCATATTGTCTAGATACACCTCTTCCAATTTTTTCTGGATCTTTTTCTCCTGAACCAAACAAGGCTGCCGTAATTTGTTTAGCTTTATCATTCAACATAGCACTACCATCTTTTATATTAAACGCACTATTACCATTTACAAATAAAGCATATGGAACGTTTTTATTAGATTTTTTCATTTTCAAAAATCTGGCACAAGCACCATCAAGACGATTTTCTAAATTATCTTTTGATATATCAATACCAAATACAAATGCCAATTTAGCAGCAATCCACTTAGGTAAGTCACCTGCTTTACCGCAAGCAAAA
>Ga0114973_10001872_pt1 | contig 15388 bp, 9 predicted proteins | sample M_140807_MF_Meta_FD_87025 | JGI IMG/M metagenome (GOLD analysis project Ga0114973, IMG submission 87025) | Freshwater microbial communities from Lake Montjoie, Canada to study carbon cycling - M_140807_MF_MetaG | ecosystem: Environmental > Aquatic > Freshwater > Lake | place: Lake Montjoie... | reverse complement strand
GCTTTGCGGCAAGATCAGGCTGAGATGACGATAAATCAACGCAAGTGACTTTAAGTTCAGGGTGCTCTAGCGCCGCAGTCATGCCGATCCCCCAAAGCGTCGACTGCGCGATACTCAAAGGTAACGTGTCGCCGATCAAGGTTTGGGCACGCTCAGTGACTAAGCAAACTCGATGTCGAATATTGACGTTATGTTTGATACACGCCTGAATCAAATGCAGCACAGTAGCGCCAGAAGTCAGTTGCGTTTGGACGGTGTTGGTCACGCCATTCGTTGAAACATCCAAGGGCCATAAATTGATAATCCCAGCTAGCTTAGGATTGGGGCCAAGTGTTTGAATAAAGTCAGAAAAGGCCACCGCACTGAATGGATCAATCGTACGTGTCGCTGTGCTTGCCTGAGCGAAGTTATCCCCGCTGGCTTGAACCACAATGCATGACTGACCGACCTGCTCAAGGCGTTGAGCAAGCAAATGGCCAATGCCAAGGCGATCAGTCAAGATGAGCCAGGGTTCTTCAAGAGAGACTTCGTTAATGTTAATTACTGAAGCGCTCGGAGCGATCGGTTCCCAGACGATTTCATGCATCAGCGCAGATATTTTGCGCTGAGCACTGCGGTTCAGTGCAGACAGATCGGCCTGACGCGCTTGTAAACCGATTAATTCGATCAATACATTTCCAGCGGCATCACACAGCTTGACGTCTGCAGTGGCATGCTCGTTATTACTGCCATCACGTAGAACGAGGTATGCGTAAGCAGGTACTTCATTAGCTTGTTTGAGTACTCGCACAGCTTCAATCGCAAAGGGCAGCCATGTCGTGCCTTTTTGGTGCATCCCCATCGCTAACAGAAGCGTAAAGCCTGCGTCGAGCATCCCAGGGTGGCGTTGTTGCATGGCCAGACCAGAGCGCGACGCAGGCTCTGTGATCACGCTAAGCGCTTCACGGGCGTTACGTTGGATGCTTTTTACCCAGCGATAGCTTGCACCAAGTTCAATTTGTCTGCCTGCTAACTCTTGCAAAAACTCTTCGATATTGACGGTCTGAGTTAAGCCCGCACGCAATGGCGCAAGCGCCAGCACTTCACTCACAGCGATTGTTGATTCAACAATATCCGCTTGGGCATGCTGACTCGTTAGGATCGAGTCGTTAGAAAGCGCTGAATCAAAACTGATTAATTGGGCTTCACGGTGACCTTGCGCATTTTTATCGATCACGACTTGAACGGTGCGCGTTTGATCTTTTTCGATGACTAAGGGTTCAGGGAAGTGAATATTGTGAAGCGAAAAAGCTTTCTCTTTGAATAAGAGTTGCGAAGCGTCTAACAGCATCGTGACGTGGCACGCACCCGACACCACCACCTCACCGTGTATCAGATGGTCATTTAAAAAAGGCAGGGCGACAGGATTAAAGTCGTTCTGAAAAATCGTATTCGACAACGTTGGAATTTGCAGCCGTTGTCCGAGCAGTGTCTGCGTTTGCTTCTGAGGCGAGGTTACCTGCGATGCAGGACGTTCAATCCAGTAAGGTGTATGTTGAAATGGATAGGTCGGAAGTGGTAAGCGCAGCCGTTGTTTGCCATCATCTAAGTTTTTCAAATCGGCCAAACCAAGCACGGCAAGTTGCGCCAGACTCTTCAGAATAGTTGCCCAGTTATCTTCAGAGGGCTTGATGCTGGGTAGCCAGATGCAATCATCGGGCAGGCATTGCGTACCAAGCCCAGTCAAGGTTGGTCGAGGGCCGATTTCTATAAAAACCTGGCAGCCTAGCGCAGCCATCTGTTCGAGGCCTGCTTGAAATTTGACCGACTGCCGGATATGTTGGCGCCAGTATTGAGGCATGGTGACCTCATCTGAGGCAGCAGTGCCAGTTAAATTCGAGATCAACGTGAGTTGGGGGCTGTGGAATTCTACGCTTTGAGCGATTTGTTCAAAACGATCGAGCATGGGCTCCATCAATATTGAGTGGAACGCGTGCGAGGTATTAAGCTTTTGGGTACGAACGCCTAAGGCGGTGAGCCGTGCAATCACCTTAGTCATAGCAGCGCTACTGCCTGAAAGCACGGTGTTCTCAGGGCTATTCTCAGCGGCAATCGAAATCTCTTTGCCTGCTCCCACTAGCAAAGGGCGGACCGTTGAGGCACTAGTGAAGACAGCCCACATTTCACCAGACTGCTCGAGGGATTGCATTAAGTTCGCGCGACCGGCAACTAGGCGAACGGCATCGTCTAGGCTCATGACCCCGGCAAAGCACGCTGCAGCATATTCGCCAAGGCTGTGACCCATCACGACATTGGGCATGACGCCGAGTGCCTGCCAAGATTTTGCCAATGAATACTCAAGAGCAAATAAGGCGGGTTGTGCATATCCTGTTTGATGAATGAGCCCCGTTGCAGACTCGTGATCGAACATGACCTCTAAGAGCGGCTTGTCAAGCAAGGGCGAAAAAAGTTCAGCGCACAGGGTTAAGTGCTCGCGAAATACCGGTTCAGTTTCGAATAAATGCCGCCCCATGTCTGGGTATTGTGAGCCTTGACCGGTAAAGAGAAAGCCAATTTTACTTTTCGTGCTGGATTTAGCGTTGTATTGGAAAGCACTCGCACATGACTCATTTTTTTCAAGTGCTGTTAGCTGCGAGATGAAGTCTTGTGCAGTTGCACCAACGATTGACACGCGTTGATCAAAGACTTTGCGACCCGTGTTCGCGGTAAAACAGACGTCGGCAAGATTGACCTCAGGGTGCTCGGTAAAATAGCGCGCAAAGCGCCCCGCGTATTGGCGCAAGGCGGCTTCATTTCGAGCCGTGAGCATCAGCACATGCGCCGTGCGCTCATGCGTCGCTGCAACGCGAACGACAGCGGGCGCTTCTTCAAGAATCGCGTGCGCGTTTGTTCCGCCGATGCCCAATGAATTCACGCCAGCTCGACGCGGTGTGCCAGTCGTCTTCCATTCACAAGCTTTTGTATTGATATAAAAAGGACTCTGTTCGAGCTTTAAGGCTGGATTCGGAGTCTTGTAATTCAGAAGAGGTGGGATGAGCTTGTGATGAAGTGCGAGTGCGGTCTTAATAAATCCCGCCGTGCCAGATGTAATCTGCAAGTGCCCCACATTAGTTTTGACTGAACCCAGCGCGCAAAAACCAATCGCCTGAGTTTGAGTGCGAAACACTTGAGCTAAGCCATCGTGTTCAATCGGATCACCGATCTCGGTCCCTGTGCCGTGCGCCTCAACCAAACCGATCGTTTCGGGTAATACATTTGCGACTGCAATCGCTTCTGCGACGGCAACAGCTTGGCCATCGCTGCTGGGCGCCATGTAACCGACTTTAGCGCCAGCGTCGTTATTGACTGCAGAGCCTTTTACGACGGCAAAGATATGATCGCCGTCGCGTACAGCATCGTCGAGTCTTTTAAGTAAGATGGCACCGACCCCGCTGCCAAAGATTGTTCCGCGCGCCTCGGCATCAAAGGACCGAACGTGCCCATCAGGCGTGACAATCATGCCTGGTTGATAAAGATGGCCCGCGTGCTCAGGAGATTGCACCGACGCACCGCCGGTGAGAAAGAGGTCGGTTTCGCCGGCCAGCAGTGACTGACAGGCCATGTGTACGGTCACCAGACCAGTTGAACAGGCGGTCTGTACATTGATGCTTGGTCCGCCAAGGTTCAACTTATAAGAGACGCGAGTGGTGAGGTAGTCTTTATCGTTTGCGACCATGAGCATAAAGCCGCCCATTGAATCGAGTGTTGCAACATTCAGATCATCCTGCGAATCCAGCATGCTTCGATTTGGAAGCACGTTGTTCAGCAAGTAGGTGTTCATTGCAGCGCCTGCATAGACACCCGTTACCCCTGGGTACGTGGTGGGATCGTAGCCAGCAACTTCAAAAGCTTCCCAGGCGCATTCGAGAAACAGGCGTTGCTGAGGATCCATGAGTTCTGCATCGCGTGCAGAATAGCCAAAGAATTCGGCATCAAACCCTCGCGCATCCGAAATCAACGGGCTAGCTTTGACATAATCGGGCCGATCAAAGACGTCACGTGAAAAACCGCTCTTGAGCAGGTCGTTGTCGTCGAAGAAAGTAATGGACTCAACGCCAGCGGCCAGATTTTTCCAGAAGGTATCAATGTCATCAGCGCCTGGAAAGCGGCACGACATGCCGATTACCGCGATGTCTTTGCTTATCCCGGTTGACTGATGGCTATTGCGTGCGTTCGCTCGTGCTTGTCCCTTTTCTGTTGGACTGGCTTGGGTTTTTTCACCCGATAACTGTTTGACGAGCATTTCGATCGTTGGTGAAGTAAACAAATCAACGAGCGTTAGGGTCGGGCCGAAGATTTCAGTGAGTCGCTCATGCGCTTGTATTAACGATAACGAATCGCCACCTAATTCAAAAAAGTTATCCTGTACGCCAACCTGGGGAATACCCAAAACGTCTTGCCAGATTGAGGCGATTTGTTGCTCGATGTCTGAGGCCGGGAGTGCCGAGGTTATCGGGTCCTCGTGATACTCAGCGCGGAGAGCTTCGACGCGCTCAATCAACGCAGCATACTCACCTTGTTGAAAACGTGCGCTCAGTTGCTTGTGCTGGATTTTTCCAATCGCCGTTTTTGGGATCGCTGCAGCGTCAAGGGGGATGAGGAAGTCGGCTTTGATACCAACGTGTTGAGTGAGCTTTGATTGAATTTGCTTAAATAAACTCGCTAACTCACGCTCGTCGGTGACCAAGGTGTGAAAAAACACCACAAGGTGAAGTCTATCTGTGCCGGGCGCAAACGCTGCACATGCAGCGGTATATGAAGGCTCGAGACCCTCGACTTGTTCGGCCGCAGACTCGATCTCGGTATTTGATAAGTTTGCACCATTAACGATAATTCCCATCCCCACACGGCCAAGCATGACCAGTTCACCATTTGAGATGAAGGCAGCATCGCCAGTGTCAAACCAACCATCTTCAACAAATGCTTGATTGGCCTGCGGGTTGCGATAGTAGCCTGGCATCAGGCCAGCGCCGCGTAGCTGAAATCTGCCGGCTGTCTCTTCAGGGACCACTTGATTGTTTTCGTCAACAATCCGCATCGACATGCCTGGAATGACAGGGCCTAAACTGGCAAACGAAATGCAGGTAGAGTCGTTGGGCGCAACATGTCGAATCGCACCGCTCAGCTGATGGCGGTCAATATGGACAAACTTGATGGACTGCCCGGCAGGAGGTAAGTGGTACGAGACCCCAGAACAAGTTTCCGCCATCCCGAAGGCTGAGATCAAGCTTTCACGACGTAAGCCATAGGATTGAACCGCTTCGAGAAATTCGGTGACGGTCGAATATGCGATTAATTCGCCCGCACTAAGTAAGCCTTTTACGCACGACAAATCCCATTGCCCATTGCTTGGGCTTTTGAGCGCCTTGCTGACCAGAGCAAAGGCAAAATTGGGTGCCCAACCGTGGGTCACGCGGTGCTTGTCAATCAGATCGAGCCAACGCAGGGGCCGCGCTAAAACAAATTCTTTTTGTGCGTAGACAAGTTTACTGCCCTCAAGAACGGGGCTGATGTGATAAGCCGAGATATTACCGATGTGGTCAAAGGGCAACCAACTTAAAATGACATCACTTTGTTGGCTGGCGCACAAGAGGTTGGTGCCGATTGCGCGCGATAAGAGGTTGCCGTGGGTCAGTTCAACGGCTTTTGATAATCCAGTGCTACCAGAGGACAATACATAAAACGCGACATCGCTTAATTTCGCTTGGTATACAGTTTCGATCGAGGCGTGCTGACGAAGTTTCTCAATGCTCGCGATATGAACGTTTTGTAGTTCTTGAGAGCGATTCGAGCCGCTCAGTGCGGGCGCTAACGCCGCAGTCGTGCAGATCAGAGGTTGATCGAGTAATTTCCAGATATGAATCAATTGTTCAAGAGCGCGGCTCTCTACCTCGTAACTGACCGGAATCGGTACTACGATCGGCTCGAGCCCTGCAAAGAGACAACCCCAAAACACGGGCAAAATATCTTCGCTGAGCGACAGCTGCAATAAAACTTTTTGTCGAGGTTGTAGACCTTGCTGTTTTAGCCCTGTAGCAATGCATTTGGCTGACTCAACCAGATGTCCATAGCTGAGGTTGTTCTCTTGGCCTTGGCTGTCAATAAAAACGATCGGTGTCGACGCCGAAACAGCAAGAAGAGCATTAGACAAATTCTCAAGTTTGCTGACTCGATCAGGCAATGCAGAGCCGTGTCGAATCGCAGGAAGTGTGCTCATAGGGTGGGCGCGGCGCATCAAAAATAGTGCCTTGTATTTTACCTTTCGGCTGCGTAGTAACCTCACAAAAACCGTCACTGAGCAGGGGCGGAAACAGCGCCTGACCCTAAAAGGCAGATTGTCAGCGATTTGCGCTTGACTTGCTACTCGTACAGCACGTAGTTGTTATTCAGATCGTCAAAGAGTGTCTCGACAGAGTTGTCGTTGTCGATGCCCGCACGAACGACAACCGTTCTATCGAGAAAATAATTTTCAAACCTCCAGCCGGGCGGCAGCCTGAGCATTGTGTCTAGGTTTGAGAGGTTATCGCGCGTCAAACTGGGCTGCACCTCTTGGGTATAGCCAACCATTATGTATGTCTCGCCTTTGGGTGAGACAAGCCGATGCACCAGAGTACCAGTGTTCCAGATGTAATGCGCTTCACCACGCACTGTGAATGGGACGTAGCTCGCCAAAGACAAATTTTTTGTCGTCGTGAGTTTTGTGGTGTTTAAAAGTTGCATGAGGCTGACTCGCGCTGTGCCCATAACAGAAAACTTAAGATCGCTCACCCAGAAATACTCTGATGACACAGGGGTCAAATTGGTGTCCATAATCTGCTGATGTGAACCACCCTTGACAATGGTCGAGAAGTATGAAACCGCCTTTAATTGAGCTGCAGCAGAGGCGGTAGTGACTTTAGCCAAACGCGACGCGGTGCAGTTTTGTAGGCGATAAGTTGACAGGTTTGTTATCCTGACTTCAAGTCGCCAAATATTAAAGTACGCAGCATTTAAACTACAAACCCAGTTGTCAGGTTGGACCGCCGTTGAATACGAGTTCTGAGCGTCCTTGCCTTGAGACGGTTTTGGGGGCGTAACTTGTGGCGTACTTGGTGGGTTGGGTGTCGCTGCGGGGGCAGGGCTTGTCGCAGGTTGTGCGAGGGCTGCCGAACACAAAACACTGATCAACACTAGTATGGGCGCAAAAAGATATTTCATATTTGCATTGCAACAGGTAAAAAAAGTATATTCGTTGGTTTTATCGTCGGATTATACGTTCTACCATCATGCATATTGTCTAAGGCACGCCAAATGAGAGCTTTTGACAGTGTTGGGTCAGCTTTTTGCAAGGGTTTTTGTCGCTTTAAACCTATACTTTTATAGTGAAGTCAGGGAGCGAAATCAGGTGGCCTGAAGGTGGTCACCCCATTTGTGAAAAAAATGAAAAAATTATGGTCCCTTTTAGCATTGTTGCTGTGCCTGGCGAGTGGTTCGGGCGTGGCGCAAGTCTGCTCAACCCTTACGGTGACTGGGCCACCGACAGCCGCGCCCTCTTCTTGGCTAAGTGATGGCAAGCTGATTGGTGCTGCTGTTGAATTTGCTGAAGGTGTCGCTCGCTCGGCGGGTATTGACAATGTTGTGATGCGGCCGTATCCGACCTGGCGCGAGGCTTTGGATGCGGCGTATCGCGGTGAGGTTGATGTGGTAATTTCGGCCAATTGGTCTGAAGAGCGCGAGCGATATCTTGACTTTGTGCGCCCGGCCATGTCTAGTCAATTTCTCTACGTGGTCGTTCGGCGAGGCGAAGCATTTGAACTGAACAATTTAGAAAACCTCAAGCCCCTCGCCGGGGCGATGGAGGCTGGCGGGACGTTTGGCGATGGTTTTTTTGGACAGTTTGTGAAGAAAAATTTAAATCTGACCATCGCACCGGGCATCGACAAAGTCATCGATCTGTTAATCGATAAAAAGGTGGATTACATTTTTGGTTATGAAAATTCTATCTACGAACAGATGATGACTAGAAATCTTGGCACAACGATACAAGTTTTGAATACCTACCCGACCCGCTCTGAAGGGTTCCTGGCGTTCTCTAAACGATCAAAATGCAGTGCAGAGCTGCGACAAAAATTTGCAGAGCAAGTGGCGTTGGCTCAAAAGATGCGCCGCTATCCTGCCTTGCTGAATAAGTACCGCGAGGTCTTTAATGAGAGCTTGACGAGGCCGAAATAAATGTGGACTGAGGCTAAGTTGGTAGTGGGTGATTGTAGGTTGGGTGACCTCACCTCTTGCGGAGTAAGCCGCATTGTCATGAAAACTAGTCAAGCGTTGTTTCAGCCATGACCATCACAATCGCGGTTGCAAATCAAAAGGGAGGCTGTGCTAAGACAACGACGGCCGTTAACCTGGCGGCGGCGCTGGCAGAACTTAAACAAAAGGTTCTTCTGATTGATCTTGATCCTCAGGCAAATGCTAGTCAGTGGCTCGGGGCAGACAACGATGCGCGTGGAGTCTTTGAACTATTCACCACTAAGGTTGCGGCAAATAGCCTGTTAGTCGACTCAAATACAGAGGGGCTAAGCTTATTGGCCGGTAGCCGAAGTTTGGCCAGTATCGAAAAGTCTTTAGCAGGCGAACTGGCCGTTGAGACGCGGTTAAAAAGACGGTTGGCCTCGCTTGATAATTTGGCATTTGACTATGTGTTGATTGACACGCCGCCCACGCTCGGTCTGATGACCTTGAATGCATTGTGTGCGGCACAGCAAGTGTTAATTCCTGTGACGACGCATGTGATGACGCTATCGGGTGTTGCGCAGTTGATGCAGACGTTTGATGACGTGAAAGACGTACTGAACCCTCAGTTGTCGTTACTAGGATTGCTACCGTGTCGGGTTGATCAGCGCACTCGTCATTCGAAAGATATTATCGAGGCGTTAATAGAAAGATTTGGTGAGCAGGTATTAGTTGCGCGCATTCGAGAAAATATTCGCTTGGCAGAAGCGCCATCCTTTAGGAAAAGCATATTGCAGTATCAACCAAGCTCAAGTGTCGCAGATGATTTTCGTGCGCTCGCGCACGAAGTGATCGCGCATCAGTTAAGGTAAATCATGGTCACGCAATCACGCAAAACAATCCTGAAGAATCCGTTAGACGAAATCTCGACTCGCGCCAAACCGGCTGATACGGCGAAAAAGTCTGCGAAGAGCCCGAATGCTGCTGACACTTCAAAGGTCGCGAAGGCTGCCAAAGTTGCGAAGGCTGCCAAAGTTGCCAAGGTTGCAAAGGTTGCAAAGGTTGCCAAGGTTGCAGAGGTTGCAAAGGTTGCAAAGGTTGCGCGCTCACGCAAAAAAAATGTTGTTCCCTCAAGCGAAATGCTTGCCACCGAGGCGAGTCAGTCAATTTCGGTCGCTAAAAAAACGATGACTGCCAGTGAGTCGACCCAAGCGACTCAAGCTCAATCGAGCCCTACGAAAGCGACACCTGCCAAGCCAGCGTTCGTGAACGCTACGGTAACGGCACAACCCCCGCAGGACGTGAAGGTTGCGAGCGCGCAGACTGCAGAACAATTGATGGCAGCAGAGATCGCTCGCTCGGCCCTGCCGACTTCGAATCGTGAAGAAGAAATTGTCAGTCATCCCTGTACCCCGATCAAGGTGCTTGAGCAACCAGGGGCGTTGAGCTCGCCGACCGTTGGGGGTGGGTTGCCTGGTTCGTATTTGACTGCTGAAGATATTTTTCAAAACGAATTGAGTCGAGCGCGCGTGTCTTTGAAGGCAGAGGCCAACCAAACCAAATTAGCGGCCCAAAAGATTGTTGCGCGTTGGTCGCGGTGGTCAGTCGCTGTCAGTTTTATACCGACCCCTTTTGTGGATATGGCGGCAATCTCTGGCGTACAGGTCAAGATGATTTATGACTTATGTAAGCTTTATAAGGTCGACTTCGAGCGCACAGCTGCAGTGGCGATTGCGTCAGGTGTTGCGGGTGGCGCAGCCACGCAAACGCTAGCAGGCGTGCTGGCCAAGCAAATGGCGCGCTTTGCGCCCGGAATTGGTCCGATTGTTATGTTTGTGGTAGAACCCTCAATCTCATATGTGACGAGTAAGGCGATTGGTGCCGCCTTCATCAGCCACTTTGAGGCCGATGGACGAATGCACGATTTTCAGCCAGAAAAAATCAGGCAATACATCGCTGCACAAATTGAAAAACGTAAAGCAAGATTTAAAGATAAAACCGTGCAGGCACAGGCTTGAGGTCACGTACCGCGAGTGACCCCTATTTTTTTAAATGAACAAGTTTCCCGATGCTGAATCCAGTTAAATCTGAGCTTATTAACTTCTTAACAGACTCAAATCCTCAACACTTGAGGCAATTGTGTCTGTTGGCGGCTTTGGTGGGCACCCTTAACACTTTGCTGATCGCCGTGATTAACAAGGCGGCAGCAAGCGTTTCAAAAAATGAAAGTGTGACGCTTATGTTTGTTGCGTATGCCGTCATATTTGTGGTGTTTTTGCTTGCCGCCCAGCGTGCAAACAGAGAAAACGTTGCAAAGGCTCAACAGTTTATCTATCGCTTCAAAATTCGCATCATGCATGATGTGTTTCGCTCTAATTTGCTCAAGGTGGATAAATTGGGTCGCGATTACATCCTCGAAGTCCTGAACAGAGACACCGAGATGGTATCGCAACAAGTCAATTCCGTACTGTCTTTGTTTCAATCTTTGCTAACCGTGTGCTTTCTGATGCTTTACATGGCCACAATATCGCTGACGGCCTGCTTAATCCTTTCAGTTGCAATCGCCGTGGTGTCTTTTTTCGGGGTCATCGAACTCAATAAGTTGGTTGGTGGAGTGCGGGTGTTGTCGGTAAAAGAGGCGCAGGTCAATGGGATGTACGCGGCCTTTTTAAGCGGTTATAAAGAAGTGAAAATGAATTCGCAGCGAGCATTGGGGTTGACTCGCGATCTCATTGCTGAAGCGAGAGTGGTCAAAACTGAAAAAACAAAACTGGTTCAAGACGTTGTGCAGTTTTTCACATATTTACAGATGCTAATGTATCTTGTGGTTGGTTTGATCATTTTTGTCGTGCCGATTTTCACACCTGGATTTTCGTCGGATGTGCTGACGGTTACGACGACCGCTTTGTTTTTAGCAAGCTCAGTGTCTGCTGCAATTGTTGTGGTGCCTAATATGACTATGGCAAACTCGGCGGCTCGTAATTTACGCGAACTTAGCGAAAGACTTTCGTATGAACATACCGAGCGAACCACCCCTGGGCTGACTGAGTTTTCAGAGATTAAGACGCTGGCGCTTGAAGAAGTTACCTATCTGCACAGCGGGGAAGGGGTCGCGCGACCCTTTGCGCTTGGCCCAATTAGTTACGAGTTTCAGATCGGCAAAGTGTATTTTATTCGGGGTAATAACGGTTCTGGTAAAACCACCTTGATGCGTGTGTTGCTAGGGTTGTATCAATCTCAGTCTGGCAGATTGCTCGTGAATGGACAACCTATTGCTGAACCGAGCAATGCGGCATATCGCGATCTGTTCGCTGTTGTATTTAGCGACTTTTATTTGTTTAAGAAATTGTATGGCATACCGACCACTGATGAGGCTGAACTCAACGAGTTGCTGACCCTATTTCAAATGGAAAACAAGGTTGCCATTGATGAGGGCATTTTCTCTGATCTCAATTTTTCAACGGGTCAGCGAAAGCGCCTGGCTTTGTTGGTTGCGTTGCTTGAAAAGAAGCAAATTATTGTTTTGGATGAATGGGCTGCAGATCAGGATCCAGAATTTAGACAAGAGTTTTATGAGCGAATTATTCCAAAGTTGCGAGAGCTAGGTAAGACAGTGATTGCGATTACACATGATGACCAGTACTACGAGTTAGCAGATCATGTCATTTACATGGAAAACGGTCGGTCTCTTCACGCGAAACATCAAGATTAAATTATGCTCAGTCGATTTCTAACTCTATGTAAGCGGATAGTGGGTTTTATCTTCTATCCGTTGACTTGGTTCGTGAATATCATCCACAATTGGGTTGCCCGTAATTACATTGGTTTGACTTTTTCAGTCATTCTTCTGTCCATTACTGTGGTTGTGCTGTGGCAACGAGTCGTGATCATCATTCCGGCTGGCTTTGTTGGTGTGATTTATCGCCCCTTGTTTGGCGGTATCGCGATGGACAAGATTTTGGACGAAGGCGTCAATATCGTTTTCCCTTTGAATACTGTCACTCAGTATGACGCTCGGATGCAGCTGAAGAAAATTGAAATGGAAGTGTTGACCAAGGATCAACTCAGGTCAGATATAAAAGTGTCTTTTCAATTTCAGGTGAACAAGTACGGATTGCCGATGTTGCACAAATTTGTTGGGCCTGATTATGTAGAGAAATTGATTTTGCCTGAGGTCACTGGTAAGACTCGAGTGATGTTTGCCGAATTGACTTCGCAAGAGGCTTTTACAAAACAGCTTGACAATGTTGTGAATGAAATCGCGATTATGTCTGATCAAGTAATCTTAGAAAAACTCGGTCCTCCCGGCCTTGACTATGTCAGGTTGTTGCGCATTACAGCAGTGCAGCTTGAATCGATGGAATTTCCAGCAGAGATACAGGCAGCTATTCGTAATAAAATTGCAGAGTCGCAGATCGCTGAAGCCGGCGTGTTCAAAGTGCAAGCTGCGCGTCTTGAGGCTGAGCGTAAAGAAGTTGAGGCGGGCGGTATAAAGAAATACCAAGACATTGTGAACGTGGGATTGACGGATAATTATGTGAAGATCCGCGGAATTGAAGCAACACTTAAATTGGCTGAGTCTAACAACTCAAAAGTTGTCATTTTTGGATCTTCGCCAAACGGATTGCCGCTAATTTTAGGTGGAGATTCAACCACTCCAACCGCGCCTCCTTCAGTGGCACCGACTGGTGCTGGTGCGGCTGGTGGTGGACCTAAACCTGTCGCACCTGCCGCTGGTGGATCTGCTGGTAGCGGCGCAACTGCTGGAGGTAAAACTGGTGGAGCTACCACTGCTGGAGCTACCGCTTCTGGAGGTACCACTGCTGGAGGTACCACTGCTGGAGCTACCACTGCTGGAGCTACCACTGCTGGAGCTACCGCTGCTGGAGCTACCGCTGCTGGAGGCACCACTGCTGGAGGTAAAACTGCTGCGGCACCTGGAGCTAGCGGATCTGGTGGTGGGTCGGCCGCTAATGGTGTAGTTACTGAGCCTGCTCGCGGCGGACAGCCTCCCGGGCCAGCCGCTCCAAATTCAGCCTCAAAATAGAAGCTCGACGTGCCTATATAAATAGCTAGTTAGTGTTTAGGAGACCTTCATGGAATTAACGATCGCTTATTACACCTTGTGTGTGTTGGTGGCTACCTTCGGAAGAAACTGTCGAATTGGCTTTTGGGGTATTTTGCTGGCCTCGTTCTTCTTGACACCTCCTTTAGTGTTTTATTTGTTGTTAAGTTTGAAGCCAACTGCGAGTCAACCTAAAAGCGCAAAGCTCCAAACTAGTAGTTGGTGGAAATTTAAGCAAGTCGGTTCGTGATTAGGTTTGTTGTTCTGTCTAGGCTGTTCTTTTATCTTTTTTAATTTTTATCTTTTAACTTTTATCTTTTATCTTTTAACTTTTATCTTTTAACTTTTAATTTTTAACTTTTAACCTTTAATAAACAAAAATAATCAATTTTTTAAGAGGCTTATATGACTAGGATGCTACGGCTAGTTCCGCTTTTATTGATCTCTGTCTTGTCGGGGTGTGCAGGGCTGACAAACTCCACAAGTTTCCGCGAAATGTCTTCGGCATACCGCGAGGTACTCGAGCAATACTCAAACGACAATGTGTTGTTGAATATTGTTCGCGCTTCAAAATCTATGCCTGTCAGCTTTCTCGACATGCCTTCTGTCACAGGTTCTGGCAGCGTGAGTAATCAACTGCAGTTCGGCCCCAGTATTCAAGGTGTCGCGCCTGGGTCGTCGCTTGCGGGTTTCTTTACACCGGTCAGTGGTTCAAGTTATTCCGCAGGCGCCACGCTAGGTGTGAACAACAGTTTCAATTTCACACAGTCATCACTAGACAATTCAAGTTTTATGGTTTCGTTTCTGTCTGACTTGAAGCCTTCTGCGATTGCAAGTTTAAGCAATTCTGAAAACGCTACGCGCGACGTTTTATTTTCGCTTGCCATCGAGTCAATCGAGGGACGAGATATGCAAGGAAAGACACTGGTTAATTATTTCAACGATCCGTACTCACCGAAATTTGTTGATTTTCAACGGTTCTTGTTTAACTTGGTGCGTGCGGGTATCACCATCGAGCAAACTCAAAGCATGATGCCTGTTTCTGCGCCAATGGACGGCGAGACAGTTAATCGTAGCTTGCAGGGAATCGCGACTGCGATTTCACTTCCCGGGACTGCCTTGGTGCCCGTGAAATTAGCCGGCGGACGCGATGGCTTTCAAGTCATGAGAATGATGCCACCAGACGCCCGCATCTGCTTACAACAACAAGCTGCCGATGAGCAGTTGTCGTTCAGAGTGGCTCAGTCGGCCTATTGCAAGAGTTCTAAGTCTGGTAACGTGGCGATCGACAAATCAAAGCCAGAAGTGACGTTGATCATCAAGTTGCGTTCTGTGCGTAACGTATTTGAGTTCTTAGGCTCATTAGTGAATATTCAAAACGCTCCTGATCAGCGCGTGATCAAGGTGGTTGACTCTGAGATAGTCGGTTCCAACGCGACCATCGAAGAAATCTATGCGAAGTCGAAACCTTTATTCATTGTGAAGAGAGGCACTGTCGTGAATGACGCTTTGATGACAGTTAACTACCAAGGTACTTCATACTCTGTCCCACGCGACGAAAAAAATGAAACTTACACCAAACAAGTGTTGGCGATGCTGTCGCAAATGTTGACCCTGACAAAAGTCCCAGGTTCAATTCCTCTATCGCCCGCTGTGCTAATCAAATAAAGTCAGTTTAGTTTTATTTGAGTTGTAAAAAAAACTGGCCCTTTGGGTCAGTTTTTTTTCATACAGACTTCAATCTCTAAATGTCTGCGCAATTTGATTGCAGGTGTCACTTTCACATAAAAAAGCGTCGACCACGAGTGGGTCGAACTGTATCTTTTTTTTCTCTAAGATGAACTGAACGGCCTCATCATGAGTCCAGTTTTTTTGTAGACTCTCTCTGAGACTAGAGCGTCATAGACGTCGGCGATCGCCATAATGCGGGCCTCTAGGGGGATCTGCTGCCCTTGTAGGCCCCTTGGATAGCCCTCGCCATTCCACCACTCATGATGCCCACCCGCGATATTTTTTGCGACGCTCAGTAAATGACTCTGCTCTTTGTCGTGTTTAGTGGCGGCAAGAGTATTT
>Ga0114973_10001868_pt1 | contig 15398 bp, 7 predicted proteins | sample M_140807_MF_Meta_FD_87025 | JGI IMG/M metagenome (GOLD analysis project Ga0114973, IMG submission 87025) | Freshwater microbial communities from Lake Montjoie, Canada to study carbon cycling - M_140807_MF_MetaG | ecosystem: Environmental > Aquatic > Freshwater > Lake | place: Lake Montjoie... | reverse complement strand
CGCAGATAAAGCAGCAGCGGAAAAGGAGGCCGCAGATAAAGCAGCAGCGGAAAAGGAGGCCGCAGATAAAGCAGCAGCGGAAAAGGAGGTCGCAGATAAAGCAGCAGCGGAAAAGGAGGCCGCAGATAAAGCAGCAGCAGACAAAGCAGCAGCAGACAAGGCAGCAGCTGATAAAGCAGCAGCTGATAAAGCAGCAGCAGACAAGGCAGCAGCAGACAAAGCAGCAGCAGACAAAGCAGCAGCAGACAAAGCAGCCGCGCCTCCTAAGAAATGGGATACTGTGCAAACAACGAGTGGTTTCAGGGGTACGGGTACGGCAGGAATTTCAGGTACACCTACAGGGATTGGCTCTCAGTCAAAGACTCTTAAAAATATGCATCAAGAAGCTTCAATTTCAAGTAGGAGACTAAAGGTTTTTACAGGAGGCAGAACGAGGCGAAAAAATCGCAAAGGAAACCTATAATCCCATGAATACATAGATTGACCTCATACGAAATAATGTATGATGCGAGTGAAATTGGATTAGATTGGAGAGGTACTCTTGATATGATGTCAAGTGTAGCAAATTCCAGATGCTCAATAGTTAAACCCAATAATCATCTGGAAGACTATACCGGCAGATTACGTGCGATATTAAAAATGGAGGAAACTGTCGTAGATTCTACTATGGGTAAACTCATCTGGGCAAAACGCCTATCTCATACAGATTCTAATTACAGGGATTGTCTAGTAAAGAAAAGTACATCCCAGGCTCATGCAAAGCAGGAAGCTGTAATACAATGGCTCTGTTATAAAACACTTTCTAGTCTTGGTTGGTCTCAGCATTGCCCTCCCATCTATGATTTATTTACGTATAATCATTCAATATGGTTTTCCATGGCACCCATTTATAAGGCACCGGTTCTAGATGTATATCTGAAGACATTGAATACATGGCGTATAAAACATCCATCCAATGGAAAAACGCTTCTGGGAATCTTATGTCAGGTAGCATCGTCTTGCCTCGCACTCCAGAATATAATCGGATTCAATCACCGTGATCTCAAACCAGACAATATCTTAATAAAATCTGAAGATACTAAATCACATGTGCTTAGTATTGACAAGATAACAATTACTATTCAGTCATCCCCCACAACAGTTCTTGTAGATTTCGGCTTTTCGTGTCTGGGACCAGGGAGACTCCCGTGGATTCAAGCAGGTGATGACGTTCTCCCACCGTTTGATGCGTGTCCAAGAGTGGGTCGTGACCTCTTTATGTTACTAACTTTTCTCCTATGGCGAAAAGACATCCAGGAAAGCCTTACAGAACAATACATTGAGTTTTTTAAATCATCTCTGCGTCTAACAACGGAAAGATGGTCACAAATTCAAGGTACGCGTTTGAATCCTAAGGACTGGATTTATACGATGGTTACAGATTATGGATTTCAATGTCCTGCACTGGATCCTATGACATGGTTGGAGTCGTGTGCTGCCATATTCCCAGATGTGGTATCTATACGCATCCATTCAGATTCGTAGATGGTTTCATATTCGGTTGGACTAGATGGGTCAGGTCCGAACCACTTACTAGGACAACATATGGTGCGATCTTCATACTCGTTAGGATTGAGCCAACAAGCCCACCAACTGAAAGAGGAATTGGATAGTATCATATGTTTAAATTGTGTGAGACTTGTGAAATCAATATAAGGGTTCTTATTTGATAGCACTACATCCCCTGGCTGTGTTATATTTTCTTTGACCCATTCCATATCATCTGTGATCCAGCAAACACGCCGTTTTTGTCCACCTAGTTTTTCGTCTATGGTGACGCGTGACCTTTTATAGTAGTCTGGGCCACAGACTAAGAACATATGAGAATCTTTGACTGTTATAAAATCTCCTCGGCGTACATGAGCGCCAACCCATTCTTCAGGTACTTCTATATTATTTTCTTGTAAAAGGCTGTGCGATTCAAGGATTAGATGGTAGGATGGTTTGAACATTCGTCTTATTTCATTCTTATATTCATTAAAATATTTACTGCTTTGAAAATAGCCAATGAGTATATAGGGTCTCTGTATTGAATCTTTCAATGAGGGAAAGGGAGTATATGTCCATTTAGGCTCTGGTAACACTGTCCAGAGTATATTATAATAGTCACTATTGGGAATAATATTCCAATAACTTGGATCTAAATACGTATTCCAGACAGGCAACCTATCTGGAGCATGTGTTATTGTCTCACTAAAGAGTAATGTATACCCATTCTTTTTTGCTAGAGAATAGGCCGCAGCAATCTGAAAGAGCTGATTTCCTAGACCACCCATCAGCTGGCAGCCTATCAATGCATCATGTTTACGAGTCATTTATTACTATATACGTCTAGGACTTTATACTGCTACACCACATGCGTACACGCTCCTTGAGGCCCATTTTAAATTTAGCCCATCCCATCAATACATTTCTACGATAACTTTCCATTTGCTCAGGATTTTGCTGGAAGTGTTGTAGGAGACCAGCAGCATGTCCCCAACTCTCTAGTTTTAAGAATGGTACCTCGCCATGTAGGAGTTTCAGCCAGGATTGCGTCTGTGGCGAATCTATGAAGAAGGGAACGCAGCCGCATTCAAGGGCTTCATAGAAACGATATGTTTCAGGGTTTTGACCACCGGGGCAGGGTACAAACTTCGTGTTTAGCATCATACAGATATACTCTTCTTCTTTTAGCTGCTTTGGATCTTTCCAATCATTAAACCACTTCAAATAATGGGGTTCAATTGCTTGTAAAATCTGCATGTCATTTGCCATGTCATTTGCCCGGTTATTCCAATTCGTACCCGCGAAGGCCCACATATTTTCACGGAAGGGAAGTTCGGGTGTTGATAAATGGGGTACGTCGCGATTCCCCTTAAATTGCCAGTGGTAGCCGAGGGGTATTACCATGATTTTAGGGTCAGATGGTAGATCGGGGCGAGAATAGAATCGTAATACACCTGTTACCTCGGGCCACATATAAAAGTCAATAGGGTCTGATAAATGTTCATCAGATAAATGTAAGATTTTGAATGTGCGGCCACTTGCCTTTACAGAAGATAACCATGCCAACTGTTCGGACCATAGGGGTTTAATAAGTACCAGCACAATATCTTCGTATTCATCCAGATTTGTACCGTAGGCAACTTGTTCAATGATAAAATCCTTTTGAAAAATATCTTCTAGCCATTTGGACTCATAGAGCGTGGAATGCGATAGCTTACATGTGTCTAGACTCAAAAAACGGAGCCCCTTCTTTTTTGGTACTACGATTGTACTAGTTGTACTAGTTGTACTAGTTGTACTAATTGTACTAGTTGTACTAGCTACTACAAGGGCTCTATCCAACTCCATGATTGGTGCGCCAATTTGAAGAGGTGGGTCCTTCATTAAGTGTTGTTGAATCTCCTCAGGACTAAAGCGCTCATCATTATTCCAGAGGTCACTATCAAACGCATCAATGCGATTAAAATCATTAAATTGTGCAGTCTTATAGACTGGATCATCATCTTGAGATGCGCCTGCCACCATGGGATCTAATACAAACAAATTCATTTCATCAACCCTATTACAAATCATGTGATCCGCACTAGTCCAGTAGCCGTCTTTCTCAAGTATACTCTTAAGTATTTTTTCGGCTCCGCGCCTAGATAAGACGTAGGCATAGGCACAGAAATGAAAGTATGTATTAGGCTCTTTTTGACCGAAAATCTTATTGGGTGCCACGCGGGCAAGACATGGGCCTACACGCTCCAGAGTATTGGCGAATGCCTCCCTGTTAGGTGGTAAGATACCACCGAGATAGACACAATCCCAGTTAGAAGGTAGACTCTTATAGGCTGTATTCCAGGCTTCTTGCCACCCAGGTGCTAGGCGGGCATCGTCTTCCATAATGAGATACGTCTGCATTTCAGGTGGTTCGCTAGTCAGCAGATTCCAGAGTTTCATATGGCTGAGTGCGCATCCCATAACTGCCTTTTTCCAGAAGAAATCATTGGTCTTGAATAGTCTCGTAAGGGATGGTGTGAGTTGTAACTTACGACCATCGTAGGCAGGTAGGCGACGAACATTTCCTCTGAAATAAGGGTGTTCATTTAAAAATGCCTGCTTTCTATCTTCGCGGCGATCCAGGTTTATGAAGAATCCGTCGTCAATCCCATCTAACTTTAAGAAGGGTATATGACTCTTGAAATTACCACGGTGTACATAGATACATTGACCGCTATAGAAGGTTGAGCGGGCTGACTCAGTACCGTGTACTTTGTTAAGTGGAAAGGATGGCACATTTTCACGCAGTCTCAAGATGCTAAGAATACTCTGGTCATGACGATGACCATATGGTTTTCCATCGGGTCCAACGCCAGTGAATTTGTCCCCGATTATTATATCGGGATCCTGGGACATCTTATATGCCTTTTGAAAGACGCGTGTGGGGAGGGGATGTCCCGCTACAAAGGCGCAGCCACCAGCCCAAATTTGCTGAGCGGCTTTTTCTTCTTCCGTTACTTTTAGAATATCACAAAAATCTTCATTACACCAGTGCCTATTTATCTGTGTGTCATCCTCTAAGAAGGTGAGTCCATTTGTTTGGCAACTAGATAGCCATTCGGTGGGCAAGCGAAGTGTGACAGAACCAGAATCAGTGTAATATATTGTGCGACCTTTCAGACTCTCATCATTTACAAGTGTATGGAAAATCCAGAGCTTCCACGCAAAGTGTTTGGCCGCCCAATAATCTGAAAACCCATGAGGTGTCTCTGTAGGGTATCGAATGAATTCGGTGGTTTTATATTTATCTTTTGTTAACGAGAGACTGGAATCTGTTACGTCGGCTCCAACATAGACGCGTGTAGGCATATTATGCGATTTCATGGCATTGAGCCACATGAGTACGAATGGCCAGAACCGCTGAGTTGCCCCAGTCACACAGAGTGGCTTTTCATTTGAAAGGGGTATGGATGGGGCTGTAACCACAACAATGGGTGTACTATGGCCTCTTTCTAGACGCATGGCATCTGCTTCGGCGGTTGTCTTTGCTCCTAAGAATGATGGAAGGTCGGTAGTCAGCGATTCCTTGCCAGAACACACTAGAATTCTACGTACCATTTCGGAGAACGTGCGTCTCACTAGGTCTCTAGAGTATGTGGATAAGGCTGGCACTGATACAAGCTCACGCCATTTGGCAGGGTTTGACTCAACTGCATCCACTAATTCAATGAGTTCAGATTCCGATTTACATCCATTTGCGTTAATGAAACCTTTTTCACTAAAATCGCGACCTACCTTGGAATCTCCCCAATAAATGGGAACACATCCAGCGGCCTTTGCATGTAGGAGTTTCTCGGTTGTATATCCTGGCGACGCTTGATTCTCGTAGGCAATACAGAAACGATAGTCTTTAAGGAAGGTGTGCTTTTTCATTTCGCCACCGCCTCCTCCTAAGCCTGCGAATATGATATCCCCCATATTGTTATAAAGACGACCCGCACTATCAACGGGCTTATACTTGTTAAGTGTCTTAAATGCGTCATTTCGGACGGTGTTTTTGGGATTTGTCACGATGAATGCACAGAATTTACTTCTCTTGGAATAATCATCTGGATTGGCCTTGGTACATGTGTCTATAGGGAGAGGTAGAGGATTTTTTAGTAAGGCGTGGTCTGCTCCAAACCAATCCACCTCAAACATCCAAAGGGGCATACGGATATAAGAATTATCAGAAATATCTGGCAATTTGTAGCCGATATTGAGTTTTACAGAAGGGTCCTTATTGGGATCTGTATTTTCACCGGTGAAATGGACTTTGGGCCATTCGGCAGGGAGAGTCTTCCAATCTTCACCGAATGGTCCGAATATCACAATATCGGGCTTCTGAGAACCTATTGTTTCTTTAGAATAACCGGCGACTTTGATATCCTTGGACTTGAGACCTGTCTGTATGGCAAGAGTGAACATATTATAGGACTCATTGAATTGGTCCCACATATCCGTAAAGAGGACTGAAAAGGTCCCAGGCTGGCTTACAGACTGTGTAAGAACTGGTGTAACAGCAGGTGTAACCGCTTGTGTCACAGACTGCGTAACCGCTTGTGTCACAGCGGGTGTAACAGGTTTAGGAGCAGCCATATTCATGACCTTTGTAAGTGCCTCAATCCATCCTTGAATCTTTGCCAGCGGATAAAACCTTTCAATGATTTTTTTACGTAGTTCAGATAATGTATCTAGTTTGCTACTATATCCAACAGATAAAGGTGTGTCTAGAAGTCTGCGTATGGCTTCTACTGCCCCCGTGATACTGTTATTAGGATAAAATGTAGTTTCAAGACCTAGGCCAAAATCGCGTAGAATTTCGCTATTATGTATTACTGGAATACCTACCCAAACGGCCTCTAGATTTGCCATTTTCAGGGGGACAAAGCGATTATGACTCAGTATAAAAGAGTGGGGATCATGTACCCAGTCTATAATACGCTGTCGTCCAATCAAATTATAACTGATATCGGGAACTGATGTGTGCTTCAATATATTTTCATTGAAAAATTTATTATCCTTCAGGATGTCCATATTATGAATCGTAATGCGATTAATATGTATATTTTCCTTATTTTTATGAAGTAACTCTCTGAGAGTTGTCAAAGGTAGTGTACAGGAGGAACAATTCGTAGTGTTTGTTTCGGTAATATGGAGGTTCCAAGGTGTATTCTTTTCTAAGAATTCGTAGGCTTGAGGCCAAACAGGGCTTTTAGTCTTGGCCCTATGGCATTCAACTATATCAGGTGTCCAAATCCAAGGCACTTTGGTTACAGGAATACTAGGATATAGTGATTGTAAGTAGTCAATATCGTCGTCGCAGGTGAATATATCGGCTAACCAAATACTACTAAGACCTTCCAGATTTCGTGACTCGGGCTTATTTCCGTAGACGGTAGCTTCAATATCTGAGAACAGACTTGGCTTGCGATTATACCAAATAGACTTCTTTGCGATAGCAGTCCTATCGGAAGGGTTTAGCATAAATGTAAGTTCTACGAGTAAATCTAGTACTTCACCCGAGTTTAAGAAGTCGCTTAGAAGGACACGCTTGGGGGCGTCGGCTTTGAATTCTTCAACATCCTCCCACCAGTCGGAACCCTCTTGTTTATGAATAAATATGACTTCGGCATTTATGGCTTGGAAGATTTTAGCTACAGAGAAACATGCATTGGCATGGCCTGCGCTGAACATAGAAAAACGAAGGTCCGTAGTTATACCTACTTTCATTCTTCTTACTGGATGTTTTTAGGATAGTGGGTTTAGACCGCACACGGTCACGGTCACTTCACACACGCTATAATTTCATCAATATCTTTCTTAAATTTATCATCTATGACAATATCTTTAACGAAAGGCAGCAGGCATATTGTGCTAATCTCAGATGACTTTGTAGGAGTTCTCGTAAAAATCAAATCATATAGATTCTTAGGCCACACCTTGTATAATGTAGAGTTTACCCCATTCGGTTCAAGGTACTTTATAATTTTATATAAATCGTCAAATGTATATTGAAGAACCATGTAGCCAGTATGTTTGATAGATCTTAATGGTTTCAAATCGTTCAGAATCCATGTAATCATATCATATGTTGCTTCAATATCAAATAACTCTTCAATCATTTCACGTACAGCAGTATGTTCATAAGGTTCGCCCTCTAAGCGATTTCCACCAAAGCCACTTATGTAAGGCGTTGTTTTATTTGGCTGATATCCTGCCAGAATATGGGTTTCATTTGTAAATATACATCCTGCTGCTGTAACTGAGTCAATTATAGGTTTCACTTGTTTCTTTTGAAAAAATAATGCAAGCATCTCTATATTCCTACATTATAATCATGATAAATTCTTTACACCTCTAAAGTCATATATGTATTACATATATTATCCGCATCTTCTACACCTAGATGGAAAAATGTCCACCATTGATGGAAACCAATAGGGTCATAATAGACATATGACTCGCAAAAGATTTCACGTGCCACTTCAAAGGGAGCAAGGCATAATCCCAATGCTTTCATCCCGCGATGGGCAAATATATCTTGTGCGGGCACCATTTCTGAGTATTCAGAACAAACTCGTACCATGGCAGATTTTTTGCGATAGGATAGGCCTCCTACTTGCGTAGATGTATCCCATACATAGGGTGAAGCAAGATAATCATATGCCAAAATGGATTCTGGTAAAGGTTTTCGCAGATAGGTGTCCATCTCCATAAAGAGTAAATTTTCACAAGGTAGGCTTTCGTAGAATTCTAGAGTCTGGAGTAAATAATTATATTCATTTCTGCCAACGGAGGGTTCAGGATTTCCTTCAAACGCCTGGATTATATTGACTGCACTGTGTTTGACTGGATCTAAAAGCCCCCGAATATAATCTGAATTTAAGTCTGAGCATATAATTGTAATACCCCATCCACGAGCAAAGTAAGCTGCATTATAGAGGATGAATTCTAGATTTGGGTGAATTCTTCTTTCTATAATGACAATACTACGACCTGTATCAGATGTACTAGGTACCGTATAATTAGACCAATATTCTTTGAGTGGACCCATATACCTGTCTTTCAGGGCACTGTATATGCGACTTTCTAGTACAAACCGCTTCTCATGTTTTTTTTCGTCGGTCATTTTACCGGCTTCCTCAGGATAATCATCAAACATATGGATATACCTATCCATTATTTGTTGTTAAACATTTATAACCATTTAGACCAGTAATTCTTGCCACGCCTTCTGTACATCGGGATTGTAAATGGAATGTCTCCACTTCAGTGTTTCAGCGAAACTCTTGTAACGCTCAGAATTATCCCCGTGGTGAATTTTGGCCTTCATTAGTGCGGCAGAACCACCACTCACACTATGCCCCTCATAAAAGTAGCCTATATCTGACCAATCAGGCGCATTATGAATGACTGGAAACCCAGCATGTAGATATTCTAAAATCATATAGTTATATTGGTTATTCCACTGATGGCAGATCGCAGTTGCGTGAGGGTGGTCACGCATGATGCTAGGAATATCGTGGCGACCGCTGAATGTAATGCGATTATCTTTGACGAGTTCCAGATTCTGAAAAACGGTCTCAATAAAGAAGGGGTTTTTCATGAGTCGTTCCCCATTGCCCACGAGCACTTCAATAGGTCTCTTATTCATCCGATAGTTCCTCTCCAGAATCATAATGGGTATGAGGGCACACTTTTGGAAACTGATATTGGGTTCCAAAATCACGTACATTTCCGTTTCATCAGACTTGCGTGGTCGCCACTGCGGTTTCCGAGTCCCATCCATTGTTAAGATACAGGGGTCCCATACATACGGGGCAATCTTCATACACTCAGGAATTGGCTCTACGTGGTTGAGAATCGCGGCATATTCTTGGTGCTGCTTATAATGCGGTGACACCCAGATTTCATCAATTTCCCCGACGATATGATGAGCAAAATGCATACCTGTATAGAACATGGGTGTTTCAATGTCAATATTTAGAATATTGCCGAGATATAGTTTGGCTACTTTTGCACCGGTTGTCCGAAAGAGGCGCCTTAGACTCGGGTCAATACTCATACCGATTTCAAGATATACGTGGATGGACATGGGTGACCTGACGACATCTTCAACTGTTATCATTCTCACATGTCTCAAGATAGGTGGTACATTATTGATATCTTTCGGCTTATCATTGACGACTAGAATAGGGGCGTATCCCATACTGTCAAATAACTTATATAGAATGAATACGTTCTGAAAGAGTCCGTTTACAAAGAGACTACCGTCGTTAATGGTAGCTGTGGCCAATAATATGATTTTTTTAGATTGAAGGGGTTGCCAGGGTACAGCCAATACACGACATGCGTCGGAGGGACCCTTTTCGCATTCATTCATACCTGGTAAGATGTCCATTATCTACGTAAATAAAATGGTTCTTAAATGGTTATAATCACGCGACAGCCTGCCATTGAAAGGATGTCGTGGCTGCTTTTACTGTGCCTGACCACGAATATGCTTTGAAGGATGAAATGGATATATTATCTAGTGTAATGAAATTAGGTACATATCCACTGACGCTTACCACGACATTGGGTATAGATGTAAATGTACTGACAAAGGTTACGATAGTGGAAGCGCCTGAATTTGTAGTAGATGACCCGTATCGTACTGTTTGAGTAATAGACGAAGTTCCTGAAGAACTACCTGACGTATTGAGTGTGACAATATTGCTATTGTAATATAGGTTCGTATTACTCAGATTCAGATTCGCATAAATATCTATAGCAGGATTGGCAGATGTAAAATTACTGAATGCGTCTGCGTAAATTGTGTGATTGCTTGTATTGACCATTGTTTGAATGTTGGCTACTTGCGTTTGAAGAAGTGATACATCATTTGTTCCAAGTATATTGGTTGGTATGTTTTGTAGAGGCACAATATTTACAATAAAGGGGCTTGCGTTCGTGGCCATCTGTCTAGATTATATTAAATATGGGTCGGTCTAAACCCGGAATCTGAGAATAAGACAAATCCCTCGTTACCGTAGACATGGACAGCAGGAGACAATTTATTACAAATTCGGATTCCGATTCGGACTCCGATATCGATTCCGAATGGTCAAGTCAAATGGGAGATGGAGCAAATTATGCAGATTTCGCCAGACAATTGAAATATGATAAAACGAATAACTTCGGGTCTCACTCCTACTATGCCTCTTATTCTACGAGTATGGAACGTGTTATAGATAACAGTCTCATTGAATATAATCATGCTCTCCCGGAGGACGCGTTGAAGGGGTACGGAAAGACGAAATTTGAGACGGCTAGAAAAGAACAGACTAGTCTGTTTTTAATTGATAGTAAGAATCGCGATAGATCAGCCTTTCCTCAACCCACAAATTTTACATTATACCCTCCAAGAGTTTACAAGAATGTAATCAGTATCCAGGTTGTCCAGGTAAAACTTCTCAGCAGTTTTTTTTATTTCCGGGCAGCGAAAGGGAATACATTTTTACCAGTAATTGAGCGAGGACGCGAAGCTATCACTAAATTCCTGGGGTTTCCTTTGACAAAAATAATCCATTTGGAAGAGGGTACTTATGGAATATCGGATCTCTTGAATGCCCTTCAAATTCAATTGAATTATACACCACTATTCTACGATTACCCGACTGAATTTTCAGGATTCGTAAATGCATTTACTACGAATGGGGATCTGAGTGTGAATTTTAATCAACCTGGGGACAGCTATTACGATGCTCTTAATAAGAAATATGTGATAAACCCTACAACTGACGTGATAACCTCATATTATTGGGGGAACCGTTACGCAGGACTATCACAATACACTATAGATCAAGTAAAAATTGCCTACTATTACCCTGTGTTGTATGAGTTAATTTTGGATACCACGGACACCGCATCATATCCATATTTGAATTTGAATGTTCCTTCTAACCTTTTACCTGAAGGAGATACGGTTTATACACATATAGTATTTAATTCATCTGGCTTGAACGATGATGTTAACCTGTATTTGATTAATCAAAATTTAAACAATCTTGATATATACCGATTACATAAGACGTTTCGGTACTCTTTAATTAATAGGTATCAACTCTCATATGATACAAATAGTTTGCGAGTGAATATCGTGACAATTTCATTAAATACGTCCCTTGTTAATCTTATAAATATAACGAATGCGAGAAATCTCACGACAGCCATTCAAAACGCAGGGTATACTTCACAGTCGTTTTCAAATACATCAAATGCGTTGAACCAGGCCAAAGTGATATATTCGGACATGTATAACTATATTCAAAAACAATTGACAACATATCTGGGTGTTGGGTATGCCACATATGGCATTGACTTTTTTTTGAATACCAATAATATTGTTTTTACGCAGAATGGCTTAATTGCATCAGGTGTCAGGCAAGGATATACTGCGGAATACCTGACATCTGGGCAAACACCTATTGTATCAACTATCACGACATATAGTAATTCACCAGGGTACTGGCCCAGGTTTCTTCCTGGTCCTAGTCAACACCAGGGTGGTATTAGTTCAGAAGGTATAAATCCATCTACATCCATAGTACCTTATAGCGTTACATCTAGTAATTTTCAATATGGTCTCCAAGTGATTGATTCAAGTAATTACTATTTACAGACGAATAGGTCTTCTCGTAGTGTTGACTCGTTAATTACAATACAGCCTGCGAAATATACAGTATTTAAATTTCGTTCTCAGACACGTCAGACATTACAGGTTGAAACTCTACCTCTACCATACTATTACAGATTTGCTGATTATAATAAACAAGGGCTTTACAAGGGTGTAATTGACCCATTTGGTAGTAATATGCCAAATACATATTTTTCCACGCCCTATGAATTTCTGTACAGCACTACCATGAATTCATTGATGGACAGTTCGAATTACTCAAGTATAATACTACAAGATGTGGCATCTATGCCATTTCAGGCGGCATTTTTGTCATCACCCACTTTGAATATGAATATCCAATCTAATTCTATACAATTTGAATTCACGGCTCCTTGGCCACCAGGTAATCTTTTGAGCACTGGGTTATACGCATACAATACAAATTTGTCATTTATTGCTACGGATTTCAATACAAGTAATTCCATGATAAGCACTACATTCGGTGCGGATGTCGCAGCCTATTTGTATCATGATAGGGCGGCATTTATGGCAGATATAGGCACAGATTTTATACGAAAGGAAAACCCGCTACACTATATTGCGTCAAATTCTTCAGGGGCTTCTAATACGGATCTAACCATATCAGTAAGTACATTTTCAGGACACCGATACTATGGGATCTTTCGTACTCAAGCATTATCCTTTGGGAATTTCCAATTTAAGCCGGTTGTTTACACGGACTCCAATTACGTAAATATAAGGACTGACTACGTAAATTTCAGCCCCTTCGGCGACCCTTCTAGAGCTTCTAATGTGGTAAACTACCCTTTTGTAGCAAATTACAATCCAGATTTCTTACGACTCCCAGTACAATCAACATTAGCAGGAATAGATCCATTAAATTCTAAATATGACACGAATGTAGGTGTGGGGGGGACACCTATTGGCTATGATATATCGGGTGTAAGTAACGATTTAACAGATTATAGGGGGTATATTCGGGGGCGGTATGGGTTTATTCCAAATTCAGCGTTGCGTACGGACCCTATGAATACCTATAATTTTCAGAGTATAACACCCTTTGACTCTAATGCAGACAGTTATTTTGGACCAGGTTCTCAGAATAGTATTCTACAACCAATTACAAATCAGACATATAGTTTCAAGGGTACTTCATCTCAACAAATTAAGATCGTTCACTGGTATGATAATTACTATATTCCACAACAGGTAGAAGACAATATAAGGGCAAGTACTACCATAGGGTTTTCTGAATTCCCTTCTTCCATTCAAACGACAGTCTCTGTATACCCTAGAAATTCTCAGGGAATTATTGAGTTTGGTAGAGGTATTAACGCCATTGGATTCATGCCAACAGATGGACTTTACGAAGTGAATTCATTCATGTTCAAGAGTGCTATTTACCCCCTTCAATGTATTTCTACCACAGCTGAAGATCCCAATAGCCTTATTCGGTATGTGGGTGTATTTGCTGGTTCCTTTTTGGCGACAAGTTATATTTCTATATCAAGCGCATTGACTGTCTTATCCTATTCAAGATCACATGTGTATGGGCCGAGTACACTTGCTTTAACACCAGGATTCGGTGGTGAAAAAGGCACATGGTACGAATTTGATTATGATCCCACATTTGTCCCAGCAAGTAACGTGAAAATCAACGGATATACTCAGGGCTCTAATGAACTCCTTAGTTACAATTCTATGTATTATATAGTACCATTTAACGCTGCTGGCTCAAATATCACGTTTTCCTATTTGACTGGTAGTGTTCTGCCTTATCCTCTTACACAAGTGGTGAGTACATCTTCTAATTATTTTGGTCAGACTGTAGCGGCAGTTCCTGGGACTATTGCTCAAAACTTCTATATTATGCCATCCACCATCAGTAATCCAGTGGAGGGATATGGACCTCAGGGGGGTGTACCCTATACCCAGTCACAGTATGAGCAGTCGCAGCCTATTACCACGACATCTATTGGATTTCGTGAATACCAGTATTTGGTAACAAATAGTAACGCACTATTTCCTTTCACTACTTCGTTTTCAAATTCCATCAGCACTATTTCAACGGGATACGTGGGTCTAACAACCTACGTATCGGAGTATTCTGATACATTATACTTAGTCAATTCTCTGAGTAATGGCGCGAATATCTCCAATGCCATTGTAGGATTTCAGGGTGCCACCTATGCCAGTTCTATCAGCACGTCTATTAGTATCCATGGAGGGACTATATCCTCCATGCAGTACCTACTGAAACCTTGTACAATTCTTGGTAATTATCCTTTCACAGCAATGTCTAATCAATATAGCACCATTTTATTTGAACCCATGGCTGGAACTAATTCCAATATTACTACACGTAGATTTGATATAGATCCTAGAGCATCTCCCCCTTTTATAACCGTTTGGATGTGGGGCGGTGGGGGTGGAGCATGGTATGGAAATGGTCAGGCAGCGCCTTCAAATCAAACAGGTGGTGCGGGGGGGTACGTGAAAGCCCAGATTAATATACAGACTCTAAAACAACAATATGGTGTGTCAAGTCTTTATTTTGTAGTAGGAAAGGGTGGGAATCGTAATAACGTCAGTGTTAGTACGTTAGACACAGCAGTCATACAGGGGTATGAGCAGCCGCGATATGGTGGGGGGGGTACTTCTATTATGGAAGCCAATGCTATAAACCCTGTCCTCAACAATATAAATATACAAGGTGGAGGATTTACTGGGATATTCTTGGATTCTAATTTGGCCACAGCACAACCCCTATTGATAGTGGGTGGTGGTGGTGCAGGAGGTGCGTTTACTATGGGAGGACCTGGTGGATTTGGTGTGGACCCTGTTCCTCTACCCATACAAGGCTTTCCGTTTTCTGAAGTTGATTTAACCACAGTGGTATACACACCTCTTACAATAACAAGTTTATTTGACTGGAATATACCATATAATCTACAAGGACAATCTGCACCAGGAGGCAATCTTTCAAACCTATATAATATATCAAATATACAAACTGGTGCTGGTTATCTTTTTGGTAGTCCTTACAGATTTGGTCAAGGAGGGTTTGGTTTAAACGGTGCCGTTATGGAACTCATCGATGAAGGGGGGGTTTTTGCTAATTTTCCAAGCGCAGTACAATCTTTGAATATAAATTATGATTCAAATG
>Ga0114973_10001866_pt1 | contig 15405 bp, 19 predicted proteins | sample M_140807_MF_Meta_FD_87025 | JGI IMG/M metagenome (GOLD analysis project Ga0114973, IMG submission 87025) | Freshwater microbial communities from Lake Montjoie, Canada to study carbon cycling - M_140807_MF_MetaG | ecosystem: Environmental > Aquatic > Freshwater > Lake | place: Lake Montjoie... | reverse complement strand
CCAAGAAGGGTTTATGGCAAAAGAAGCCCTATGACCAAGAAGGGTTTATGGCAAAAGAAGCCCTATGACCAAGAAGGGTTTATGGCAAAAGAAGCCCTATGACCAAGAAGGGTTTATGGCTAATAAAAGCCATTAAGACCAATTATTATCCGTATCGTGAATATTTCCTATATGATTACTCGATAAGGCATAACCGTAAATCTTACGTTGTATTTCATATAGGATCTGTTTTATGTTCTCGATTTCGGTATAAACACCAATGAATTTTTTATTCATTTTCGTATTCATATCTTCAATTATTTTTTCTATATGACTCTGTTTCGGTTCTTGTAATTCGTTTTTCGGTATCATACGTTTAATAATGATTTTCATCCGTTTAATTATGTCATATAGATAATATTGTCCTTGTTCTCGAATAATCGAGAACATTTTACTATTCTTCTCTGAAATGAAAACCGACGCCATATGTACGAAGGCCATATAATTCCCCTTTCTAGAAAGTACGATATCGATATCTTTTATTCGACCTATTTGATTCGTGTTCTCGATAATATCTATCAAGTCTTCTTTTGTATATGCTGGATGTACATATGGTATGAAAAATGAAGAATAATCCATATAGATGAATTATTCCGGGTTATCTTTATATTATGTTATAGGATAACTATCCCAGATTCTTTATTTGTTCTATTCTCTCCGGGCGATTGATTTCATTCTGTAGGATATGTCTCACTTTCATGAGAATACAATCCGTCTCCGGTTCTGACTTGGGGATATATTTGACCAATTTCGCATTCTTCGTTAGAAGTAGAATAGATTTTAGATCGGGGTTTTGCGAGAACTTGGAATATAGGGCCTTCTCCCTTTCTTCTTGGTCTCTACCTCCCTCATAATCGGGGTCTTTCTTGATACCATCCGGTCGTATTTTCTTCGTTTTCGATTTATCCGTCTTATCAACCCATATCCCCGTTTTCGAATCCGCGGCTTTCGCGTATTCTAGGTTATGCCCATAATCGGGGTCGCCTTTCCCTTCGGTTATAGAAAACGATTCATAGAATTTGGGATTACGCTTCCGGAATTTCGACGCTTCGATATAATGCGTCGCCGATGCCCAACGTAGGCCATCCACGCTTATCTCTACGAAATAATCATCGTCGAACATCCTACGCCATTCTTTATTATCTTTAAGACCCAAATCCGAGAACTCGCGAATCCGGTTCTGTGGTATAGCCTCTTTCATACCTTTCCCGGGTTTTTTCGTTATATCGGACCCCTTATGATATACAAATACAGTATCTTTATCATATGACCCACCCGCAGTATCTTCTTCATCGTCACATAGGAATCCTTGATCGGGGTCTAGACCCAATTTCGACCGAAAATTACGGAAATCTTGTATAAGATAATAGGGGCCGGCGTTTTGTTCGATGCATTTTATAGTAATCAAGATTTTAATATCGTAGGGAATTTCCGAGAACTTGAGGATACCCTTTGTCTTATAGGTAATAAGACGATAGTGATTTCCACTATAGGACATCATAATATAAAAATTGGGATTATAGAAACCCTGTTTCTCTATTTGCGCATTATCTATTTGAGTACAGTTGAGAACCGAGTTGGGGTCATGGTCGTATTCGGACTCTCCCATAGGAATGATTTTTATATTGAGTGCATTTTCCAGGGTAGTGATCGCCCAAATATCCGCCCAATATTCGCGGGTTTTCAATACTTCGCGGAATTGTTCGAGGGTTTCCACGTTTTTCATAAAGGCGAATTCGCGATAAAGACCGGTTTCCGTTTCCATCATTTTGTTTTCGTCGGCTAATTTCTCCTGTAGGACTTTATATTCGAGGATGACTTTTTTAGAGTCGCGGAGGATTTTATCGCGTTCGGCCTTATCGGACTCTTGCTCAATACGCCTTTTCAATTCCGTGTTCGTCTTTTTGAGAACATTCATCTGGCGTTCTATATCCATTTTACCTTGGACGAAAGATAAATAGATGGTCCTATATTGCTGGAATGTTTCATCCGTTGCTTCATTTGCCAAGATGGCCCGGAGTTTTTCTACGGTAGTTATTTGACCAATCTGTTGGAATGCGATGCGGATAGTATCAAAGAAACAGTCTCCGTTAGCGGCGGTTTCTATAATATCATAATTATTATTGGACATATATTTTTCGATCCATGTGGTTCTCTGCATTTTCTGGTATTCGGATTTGGCTCTCTTGGCGTCCTCTTTGGTTTCTTCCATGAGGGTATCTGGTATTTTCGCCGAAGTATTTGTAGTGAATACCCCGGGTTTCAATAGGACTTCACTGGCTATCTTTGCGGGTGATTTCTTTACTACCTCTGGGATTACTAGGGTAAGAGGGTCTTCTATATCTATGTTCTCAGCCGTTTCAGCAGCTAATTTATGCACTTCTGCTGAAGCTTGCACTGTTTGTCCTATAGAAGATTTCGCGATTTCATTTTCCGCGATTTCATTTTCCGCGATTTCATTTTCCAAATCACGAATCTCTTGTTCTGTATAACTAGCATTTAAGCCGGTCATATAGTCCTGGTTTACAAAACTATATAGGACCATATCTCCTAAACGGTTGAGATCTAAATCACCGCTATCGTCTAAGAATCGGTTTACCCTAGATTTCGGATTAGGATCCAAAGATTCATATTCAAATACTCCTATTTGACATTTCACTTTTTTATCATGGATAATATAAATCGGAAAATAATAGATATTGGTTCTCTGAAAAGTCTTCTTCTCTTTCCCATGTGCGATCAAATAGAGTTTCTGGTAAATTTCGATTTCATATAAGGGGCTTAAGAATCCTATATCATCGTCTTCTACATTACGATTTTGTTCGTATTTTATATTCTTCGGCGGTTCATCCATTATATTATTATAATATAATTGATTCTAATATATTCGACAAATTTATACCCCCAATTTTTTTATCAAATCCAAAATATCCATACATTTGAAAATAGCGCGGGTGGATAAGCTCGCCTTCTCCTTCGATTTAAGCTCCGATATCTGTCTTATAGATTGTATGATTCCAGGCCATTCGGCCTGTTTGACCAAGATCTGGATACATTCCGTAATGAGGATATAAAAGTTCTCCATTATTTCGTCTAATTCATATGTCTTATTGGGTTGTTCCATAGAGTCATATAGAATATTTACTATTTGACCAGTTATAGAGACTAGAATACTATTATCGAGAACTTCTTTCTTGACCAAGTTTGTTATGAAAGTCGTGGTGGCCTTTCTCGCATCGTTTTTCTTATTATATGCGGAGAAGTCGTCGTAATTCTCATTGGGGGCCACATAGTGGATATCATTCATGTTCTCGACATATTTGGATACGAATTCGTCTAAAATATCCTTGAATGTACTGAAACGGAAAAAGAGTTCTTTATATAGGTCGGCGTATACCTCGGAGAAGAATTTATTCGTACTTGCGATATCGAATATGGCATGTGCGATGGGTTTTATGTTCTCCTCATTCGTTTCGATATATTGGATAATTAATTCTTTATTTTTCTCGTAATTTTTGGCGGACATTTTATTCAGACAACTACGGATATCGGCGATGGTTTTATCGATACCCTCTTTTTTCTCTATGACGGTGGATTTGAAAGTTCTCAGGGTTTCCCATGATTCGTTTGCCCGTTGGTCTCTATCTCGATCTCTATCGCGACCTTTTTCTTTATATGACGGTTTTTGTATGGGGGTCGAAGTAGTGACAGTGAGATCCAATGCCTTGGTAAGTTCTCGAATAATAACATTTATATTATCCGGTAATATATATGTATTATCAAATATGACTTTTGTATAATCGTCTATTGAATATCTTGTCATATAAACGCGGATATAGTGTCATATAGGAATAATTCTATATTGTTTATGATAATAATATAAAAACATGTATTTATATTTTCTATGGATAGTACCGAGATTAAAGGTAACGAAAAAGGTAACGAAAAAGGTAACGAAAAAGGTAACGAAAAAGGTGAAGAAAAAGTAGAAGAAAAAGTAGATATAGATAATATAAAAGAAATCGAGAACTGGGATGAACTCGATTTGAAAACAGACCTTCTAAGGGGTATATATGCATATGGTTTCGAGAAACCGAGTGGGATACAAAAACGCGCCATACCCCCGATAGTCAAAGGAAAAGATACTATAGGACAAGCGCAATCGGGTATGGGGAAGACGGGTACGTTCTCAATATCCACCCTACAATCCATTGATACTACCGTGACAAAAACACAGGCCCTCATTTTGGCCCCTACGCACGAACTGGCGAATCAAATATGTACGGTAATGGGGGCACTCGGATCTATGATGGAGGGTCTCGTCATAAAAACCTTTATTGGGGGTACGTCGATACAAGAGGATGCCCGTCAAATACAGACGAATGTTCCTCATGTGGTGATTGGTACTACGGGTCGTGTATACGATATGATCCGGCGTAAATATTTGAGTACCCAACATATTAAACTCTTTATATTGGACGAGGCGGATGAGATGTTATCACAGGGATTCAAAGAACAGATTTATAATATTTTCCAGTATTTCAATTCGAATATTCAGGTGGCACTTTTTAGTGCGACTATGCCCGATGATATTTTGGAATTGACTGCGAAATTCATGCGTAATCCTATACAGATTATTATGAAAGCAGAGGAACTCAATTTGGAGTGTATAAAACAGTATTATATTGCACTACCGAATGACCATGCCAAATACGATACATTGAAAGACCTATTCGCTACAGTCACGGTATCACAGGTCATTATTTACTGTAATAGCGTAAAACGGGTTTCGGATTTATACCACGCGATGACGGAAGAGGGGTTCTCCGTTTGTCATGTACATAGTTCGATGGATAAGGCCCATAGAGAGAAGGAGTTCTCTGCTTTTAAATCGGGGTCATATAGGGTATTGATTTCTACTAATTTGACGGCGAGGGGTATAGATATCCAACAGGTGAGTACGGTCATTAATTTCGATATACCGAATTGTCCGCATACATATTTACATCGTATAGGACGTAGCGGTAGATGGGGGCGTAAGGGTATGGCGATTAATTTTGTTACTAGGTGGGATATAGCGGCTATGCGGAAAATCGAGGACCATTATAAAATACAAATAGAAGAATTACCGGATAACTATGGGTCGAATCTCATGGGTTTATAATCTTTTTTTTAGAGGGTGTTTATAATCTGTTTTATAGGTTCTATCAAATTGGTCATATAGATTTTGGGGCACCTTCGGTGCCCCCCTCTACCAAGTTCTCAAAATATCTATTTACACCTTTTCTCATTTCAACACTTGTGAAAATGCCCGTTATCAATGAAACCAAAATAATTTAAAGAAAAGGTGTAATATAGTAAAATGTATAAGTTTATTAATTTTTTAATATTAAATAAAAAATTCTCTACTGAAAAAATCTTCATAAGGAATAAAGCATTACCTATTTGTTCAAATTGTTTACATTTTAACGAAGATACAAATAACTATCCATATGATCCAATTCCTAGCAATGAAAAATACGGTAAATGTAAAAAATTTGGTGAGGTGAATATGGTTACTGGTGTAATTGAATATGATTTAGCTAGTAATTGTAGATTAAACGATAGTAAATGTGGAAAATTTGGTTCAGAATTTAATGAAAAAATAAACGGCATTTTCACAAGTGATGAAACGAGAAAAGGTGTAAAAGTAAATTAAAAATAAAATATATTTGTTTACAATGAAACTTAAATTTTCTAAGTTACCACTTGATATAATAAAATATATTCTTTTATATGATGAACATTTTATTATGAGAAAAGGAGAAATTATTTCTATAATTCCAAAAACAGATTATAGATATATTTTACTTAATTTTATTACATTTAATCTAGCATATTTTGAAAATAATAACAATATTGAGTTAAGATATAAATATTTTTTTCCAAATTTATATAATTATGAAGGAAGACAAATGAATAATTCAGACATTATTCAAGTAAATATAAATGAAAATGACGATTTTATAAAATATTCAGTTTGGATTGGGAAACAGTATCCAAAATCCGTTAATCGTAATAAACATAGGCAAATGTATTATATTGAAAATTCGTTAGAGTATAATTGGATTTACACTCAATATGAATATATAAGAAGATAATTATTTGGGCATTACAAAAGAGAAAAGGGAGGGGATAAGGAACGATGCGGGGATAAGGAACGATGCGGGAACCGGGAGGTTCCTCTGCCCTGCGTAAAACTATATTATTTAAATTCACGTAAATAATATATGATTGATATTACTTGTATTATTGGCGAACTCGAAGAAACCTGTTTAGCCAAAAAGGTAGACCAAGAGCCAGCAAAAGGAGAAGCGAAAGTCTCTTATTTCAAGTGTCCTATAGAATATTTACCCAAAGGGGATATACATCCCCTATCCCCCGTTGTGGCGACCGATTTGGAATTGGCCGTATATGACCCTTCTATGTCTTCTATATATGACCACCTTTTCAAACCCACGAACCAGTATGGCCGTAATATGATTTCGCGATGGACGCAGTCATATACAACGAATATTTCCTATTTGACAGATACACAGATGGTAGTCCATGGTATAGGGACATTCCCCGAATCCATGAAAAACGAGGATTGTGAGGGGATGGACGAAATCTGGCGTTCGGTAAAATGCGACCCCGGATTCTTAGAACGATTCTCTTATATCGAATGGGATTGTCTGAAATTCTTGAATACACACCCCAGTTTTCTACAGGCCATTACTTTGGCGAATATGTCGGCACCAGTTCTCAGTTTTTTGATTCCGGTCTTATTCTTGATATTCCCCTTTATCATTTTGAAAATCCAGGGAATCCCCATATCGATGGGTGTCTATTTCGATACACTGAAAGAAATTGCCAAACATCATTTCATCGGGAAAGCGATTAATAGTATGCAGAATTTCAATGTGACGAGTCTTATCTATTTGATAGCGACGGTGGCCCTCTATTTCTACCAGATCTATCAAAATTGCATGGCATGTTCCAGATTTTACGCAAATATCCAAAAGATAAATGATCAGTTGATTACTATGAAAACCTATTTGGAATATTCTATCAAAAATATGAAGGATTTTATCGGTAAATTCGAGAACCTAGTGTCATATAGAGAATTTATAGGGGATATGAAACACCACCTCTCCCAACTCGAGAACCTATATGGCGAAATCGGGAATACCGCGCCTTTTAAAGTATCGATTTATAAAGTGGGAGAAGTAGGCGAACTCCTGAAGAAATATTATGTATTATACGATAACCAGGAATTCGGCGAGGCCCTACAATACTCATTCGAATTCGAGGGCTATTTGAATAATTTGAAGGGAGTCTATCGTAATATTTTCGAGGGTAGAATTAGTAGCGCCATTTTTTCGAAGAATAGCAAGAACCTCGAGAACCTATCAACCGAATTTATAGGACAATATTACCCCACCCATCTATTTGAAACGGCAGTGGCCAATGACTGTCAAATAGAAAAGAATTTGATCATCACTGGACCGAACGCCTCTGGTAAAACGACCTATTTGAAAACTACCATGCTGAATATCATTTTCACGCAACAGGTGGGCTTCGGCTTCTATTCTGCGGCGACATTAGTCCCATATACACATATTCATTCCTATTTGAATATTCCGGATACGTCTGGGCGTGATAGCCTCTTCCAGGCCGAATCCCGCCGGTGTAAGGAGATTATCGACTTGATAAACGAGAACCAAGGGGGGCGACATTTTGCCATCTTCGACGAACTCTATTCTGGTACGAATCCGACGGAGGCGTCGAAATCGGCCTATGCCTTTTTGGTTTACCTGGCGAAGAAACCCAATGTGGATTTCATCCTGACAACACACTATAGGACAGTATGCAAGAAGTTGAAAAAGACGCCGAGAATTAGGTGTTTGAAAATGAATGCGCGAGAACTTGCGAATGGTCAAATAGAATATACTTATCAGATTTGCCCGGGGATATCGAAGATCCAAGGTGCCATTAAGGTTCTCAAAGATATGGATTATCCTGCGGAAATAATCGAGACGATAGAGAACATGTAGGTTTTTGAACATGTAGGTTTTTGAACATGTAGGGTTTTGAACATGTACAGTCCTTAACATGTACAGCCCTTAACATGTACAGTCCTTAACATGTACAGTCCTTAACATGTAGAGCCCTTGACATGTACAGCCCTTAACATGTAGGGCTTAGATGTAAAATAAAAACAATATAAACATTATATGTCATATAGGTATAACATGTCAGTCAGTGATTCAGAAACATATGATAACAACGTATACGAAGAGGGTGAAATCCCAGAATTAAATCTCTCTTATTATACCCTCTATATGACAAATAGCACAATACAAACATTTATTCTATTTGACGAGAACCAATTTATTGTATATGGATCAAAGAGGAATAGAGATGGTTCAGATACCCCCTTCTACGCAAAATACTTCCTCTGTCAAATAGATTCCCTCGCCACTTTTCTATTCTTCATCTTTCAGAAATTCGAAGCCGAAATCGTTACCGCTTTATATACGATCGAATTAGATAAATATTCTCTATCTGACTATGGGTTCGACTTCATATATAATAGGTGCGGTCCGAATGAATGTTTGGTGGAGTATCCGTCATATAGAATGAATATGAAGAGGCTATATACTTTGATGGAAATGATAGAACAGTAATCACTGCGTCCCGAAGTGTGACCTATGTGACTAGTGCGTAAAATATCTAGAATAAATGTATAAATGCCTAGACCGCATAATACGTCCGTGTCATCGCACGATAGCCATACGTCCCATACGTCTCATACATCACATTCGTCACATAAATCGAGTGTATCCAGTAAATCCAGTAAATCGAGTAGGTCAAGTAAATCCAGTAAATCGAACAAGTCAGTAGACGACGTTTTCGAGATAAATAAAAAAACGATAAAATCTTTTGAAAAAGATAATGTTATTATTATTAATATCAATTAATTCCATAAGGGTCATATAAAAATAATTTTATATGACAATTACATAATATGATGATATGAATTCGTATCATAATCATCGGTATCTTCTTCTGGTACTATCAGGGGTACAGGATTCAAATTATCCTCCAATGTATAAATCCTCTTTTTCAAATATCGGATTTGATGGGCCTGTCTACGGATTTCTTGGAAAATATTCTGTTCTTTTATAAGATTCCAGTTTTCTTTGATACCCTGGCTACGTATGGGCCTCCGGCAATAAAACATTTTAAGAGATGTAATAGGTTCTCCGGACCAGTATTGTGTCCAAGTTCTCGGTAATGTATATCTATAAAAAGTATTCAAAATGAAATGGCATTCTATGATGGCGATTTCTTCGGATGCCGAGTACCAAGAATCGAAATAGACATATGCGCATTTTTTATCATATGGGTCGTAGAAACAGGGTACAAATTCGATAGAAGTGACGGTCAAATATTGTTGGGATACTTTTCCGAAAATATATTCGATATCCTTTTTATCGAAATCTTTGGGAATATCTGTCATATAGACGCATATTGGACGGTTATGTAGGTTCTCTGTTGGGTCTGGATAATCTTGTGGATGTTCTGTCATATAGAAGTATTTATTCGATTGTCTTTATTTGGTTTTTCTTCATTTTATCGTGCCATTTGATAAAGTTTTCCCGGAAATCATTTGATAAAAATACAAATCTTCCCGTGTCATTTGATAAAAATACAAATCTTCCCGTGTCATTTGATAAAGATACAAATCTTCCCGTGTCATTTGATAAAGATACAAATCTTCCCGTGTCATTTGATAAAAATACAAATCTTTTCCCCCGTCTCTCTATGTTCCGTGACATGCACATTTTTATTAAACATCGGTATCGTCCCCTGGGGTTTGAAAAACTCCCGCGTAATACGGCCCATATCCTTCACCAAAGCATAATTACTATTGGACATTCCGTAGTCAGATAGGATATAACACATTTTCCCACCCTTTTCGAGAACCTGGTAGCAGACCTCGATCGTCCGACGCCAATATCCCTCCAACCATTCTTTATATGACCCATACGTAAGAATACTCTGTAGTTTCCCCGGGTATTTCTCCAATTCATAATATGGCGGACTGAAAAATACCAAATCGAAATGGTTTTTATATTTCCGGAGGAACTCGGGATTTTTCAAGAAGGTCTCCGAGGGATCGCAATATATCTCGCACCCCTTTTGGGGATAATTCGCTTTGGCAAATTGGGCCGTTTTTTTACATACGTCGGGGATCACATCCGTACCCACATATTCGAGAACTTCGTCGCATTCCATAAAGCCATATAGATAAGATGTCCAACCCAAAGTAGGCGTAAAGACCCGTGTCCCCCTAAGCACCGATTTATTCAAGGAATAGACTAAATACGGATTCATTATGGACGCGCGGAAATAGAATGACGAGAACACACTCGCAAGACGGCCTTCTTCCACATAATGCATCGCACTAGGAGTCAGAATCTTATAGTCGATGATATTATTCTGATAAAGGTCATATAGGACATCTAGAAAAGTAGGTATTCCATCTATTCCGGATTTGGTATTCTGTAAGATATTGAAGAAATGCATATTCCGGATAATATTTTTATATTGGACGAATTTATTATTATTCAGTTCCCGGCGGGGCATGGGGTTATGGTCGATAGTCAAGGGCGCGGGTTTCAATGATACTTGGTAGAATCGATTTAAATACTCGGCACGATTCACGATATTGTCATATAGAATATTTACTTTATTTGACTTGATGCCATGTTCTCGCATATATGTTTCTAGGGGGGTCATTTTATTGGCAGATTTGACCATGGCCGTTTTCTTGAACTGGGTAAATGATGTCGGGGTTTTCTTGGGAAATAATTTTACGAGGTCTTCTGGACCTTTTATTGTAAGCATATACATTTATCATATAAAAAATATTTTTATATGACAATCAATATGGGGTCGGACGCATTATGCGGCCTTGGTCTTTCTGGGTGCGCGTTTTTTCTCTGCAACGGCCGGTTGTTCAACGGGGGCCTTGCTTTTAGAAGTAGTACGCTTTTTAGGAACAGGGGTGAATCCCTCGTCGTCGCCCTCTTCTTCCGCTTGTTCATCATCTCTATTTGACCTCTTTGAATCCACTGGACGATTTAGACGGCGGGTCTCGCACATACTATCTCCTCCTAAGATACCGGTGATATTGGTGGCCTGGTGCTCGTGATCTCCGTTTGTAGTGGAAGAAATATCGAATTCGACATATTCGCCCTGTACCAAATACTTGTATTGGTTATCCGCATTCTGGATAGCGGAATAGTGGGCGAAGATATCTTTACCATTGAAATCGCCTGCGGATACGACGGTAATGAATCCGAAGCCGGATTTATTATTAAACCATTTTACCTTTCCGGTAGTTCTACTAGTAGTCTGTGTATCGCTCATTCTCGATTATACTTTATTATGTAGTATTTTTTTATATTGTTTGTATATATTATTTATAAGATGTCAAATAGAATGATCTCGATTTGGTTCTTATTGGCCGTATTAGTCGTCGCCCTTTCCCTTTCCATTTTTTTCGGATGGTCGAATGGTAGACGCGAGGGATTCGTAGAGGGTCTTACGTTATCCGAAGACGAAACCAAACTCCTAGAGATGACTTCGCAGTATCAAGTATCGGATCTATCTCTTTGTGTTTCGGCGATTTATCAAATACAACCCCTTGTTACAACAAAGAATGATGCGAACCAATTTTATATTAATCAGACAATACAACAGAATTTTTCCTCGCCAGCGGAAGCATTATATTATATAATAAATCCACCAACGGGTGCGAATGCTAGTCCTGCTCCACCTAGCAATTATACTATACCGGATAATGTAGAAGCAATTATAACCAGCATACAGCCTTTACGCACACAGTTATGTAGCAGTTTTATCAAATCGATCTTTAGTACATTACCGAATTTGACAACGAAACAGGGTAACCAGGCCCCGGCGGATCAGATCCTATCGACACAGTTGAATAGTTTCCAGAAGAATACTACGAATGGAAATGCGCCACTACCGGGTATTCCATCGACCAGCTCGACGTCGCCACCTAGTGATATAGTATCATATATTACGGGACACTATTTCGCAAGTGTATAAATAGATACAATATGTCATATAAAATAAATTTATTATATCGAGAACCTAGGTCTAGACCTAAGGGAAAACATATATAGGACGGTGATAAAATCCCACTTTTAAATTGTCATATAGAAATGATTTCAATGACCCATTTATAGTATAATCTTCTATATGACTCTTGGCGGCCAATCTACGTTGATTGATTTCTGCGGCAACATCGGCGGATTCTGGTAGGTTCTCGAATTCTTCTTCCCAGACGGCCCCACCGTTTTCCAAATAGATGGCCATATAACAAAGTGCGATGATATCATCTCTACGGCAATATCTCGTCCCTTTATGACTATGAATACTGGCATATTTAGGAGAACCTGTGATTGTCGTTAAGGGCGCAGTGTCGTGCGAATAATGATGACCCTTTTCATCTAGGTAGAATGTGGCCAAGCCGAAATCGATCAAATAGATATCATTCCCTCGAAGCATGAAGTTCTGGGGTTTGATATCGCGGTGTATGACATAAAATTCGTGGATTCTTTCCAAGATATCGAGAACCTGGATCATGATCCCCTGGATGGTTCTCGCGCGTTCATCGGGGGATTTCGCCTGGATACGGGGGATGCAATCTGCTAGCGAACGGTCATATAGAGTCATTACCATGAATACCTCTTGTTTGACAATACCATACCAGTGGATTTCCGTTATTTTTCGGAGACCCTTGGTATAAAGGAACTGTATGATCTTGGCCTCGTGTTTTAGGGTGGAGAGTTCGCCTCGGAATCCCGGGTTCTCGGTTTTTATGGCGACTTTTTCCCGGGTTTTTATATTATATCCCTGATAGATTTGGCCGAATGCGCCTTTAGCTAATGGGTCGCCGATTTCGTATTTACCATTGAGGAGATCTCGGGTCATATAGAATAAATTATATTTATATGATATAATTCTTTTATATGGCAATTGGGTCGAAAATAGAAAAGATCAACCATAAAATAGAGGAAGTACGTGCGCCCCTATTTACGGGCATTTTTTTTATATGGCATCTTTTATATTTCTTGGTATTTTTCGGTGTCGTATATATTAACCAGACTTATATCAAATATTTGAGTATTTTGATACAGGCTTTCATTGGGGGGTTTTTGATCCTACGTTTCCATCCATTCCGTACGCATGCGGTTTCGAAGTTTGATGCGATGGTGATTTTCTCGAGTGCGTCGTTTTTGATGACGAACTTGCTTACGACGGAACTTTTGTCGCCGTATTTACCGGGGATTGAGGCATATTTGAAGGGGAAAGCCCAGAAAATAACGGGGGGCGCAAAACCAACGCCATCCTCAATGTTAGGTTCTCAAAGAATCCCTTCGACAACACCGATGGTAACTACGGCAGTTACGAGTTTACCCACGGATATTCATGGGGAGAATATTCTACTGGGCCAGACGTATTAAGCGAGGGTAACCCTTCATACCTTAATAATGCAATTGTCATATAGAAATAATTCTATATGACTATGTAGTAAAATGCAAGGTATAAAAGGTCTTATAAAATCAATGCGACAAAGTAACGGGATACATGGTATAGATTCCGAGGGTGGAATCGAGAACCTAGATATAGAGGCGATTTTAAAAGATGGTCGTGTAGAAGCAGAAGGGGGCGAGTATTTAGAAAATAAAACTTTAGATGATATTACACAATCTATATTTGACATAATCGGAGAACATATCGCGGACGAAGAGTCACATAGAGAATTATGTAATAAACTGGCGGGATACCGCCATGTAGATCGTGTATGTGACATACGCGTAGGGCGTCATACTCGGTGGATAGGGAAGGTAGGAAAGGGGGTTTTACATAACGGGGGAATGGCGGTGAATATTCGGATAGGGGATAGTATTTATATTTTATGTAAGACCCCAAGTTCTCGATATCCATTTGTAACATGCGATTTTAATAAAGTGATTCTATTTCAGAAATTGACGGACGAAGAGTCATTTATATTGATGGCGAATAAGATGGTAAAATAATAGTGGTATTTATTATATGACGGAAGAAGCAAAAGTAAATGACGCAATAAAATCTGCATTTATTACAACACTAAAAATAACAAATGCGTTTCCACAAAATCGTATAGATGATGAAAATATAAAAAATATATTAGAATCAGAGTATACAAAAAATTTATTAAAAGGTTCTTCCAAAGGGGGAGGTAGTAGTATAACAGAGACAGGAGGAAAAAGGAATTATACAAAACATCGTAGACTTCCAAAAAATAGATCCAGAGGAAAAAAAGGAAGCCGAAGGTCATATAAAAAATAATAAAATATTATAGAATGAAGTATTTTATTATTCTAATTCTAATTCTAATATCCATGACTTTGTTCTCACTTTCCTATAAAATATTCGAGAACTTCGACTCTTCATTCCCAGACGAAATAGAAGCCATATATTATATTAATCTCGACCATCGCGAAGATAGGAAAGCCCATTTTTTAGGACAAATGGACTTAGTCGGCGTTCCACCAAACAAAATCCATCGCATACCCGGTATTCCCGAGAAGAAGGGTCATATAGGTTGTACAAAATCCCATATCAACACTCTGAGAACATTCATCGCATCTGGATATAAGCAGTGTATCATATTCGAAGACGATTTCGAATGGATCGGTTCTCCCAATAAGGCCCTCGCTGATTTTTTTACCAAAGAAATTCCCTTCGATGTCTGTATGTTATCCGGGTCCTATGGGACTTTTGAACCGACAACATGGCCATTTTTGCGCAAGATCGCGAATGCCCAGACAGCAAGTGGTTATATGGTCACACGCGAATTTGCCCCCACCCTTCTCGCGAATTTCGAAGAAGGTCTCAGTGAACTCGAACGGTCGGAATATGACCACTCGAAATATGCCGTAGACCAATATTGGAAGAAATTACAACCCCAGGCGAGATGGTATATTTTCGAACCCAAATTAGGCAAACAGATTTCTTCTGTATCGGATATCCAGGGGGGGTTTGTCGAAATGACTACCTAATTATGTCATATAGAGAATATTTCTATATGACTAATTTTAATTATATTATCTGATACTAAATCACACCAGTTATTGTTGAGGGAGGGGGTTTGCCGAAATGACTACCTAATTATGTCATATAGAGAATATTTCTATATGACTAATTTTAATTATATTATCTGATACTAAACCGCACCAGTTATTGTTGAGGGAGGGGGTT
>Ga0114973_10001859_pt1 | contig 15431 bp, 14 predicted proteins | sample M_140807_MF_Meta_FD_87025 | JGI IMG/M metagenome (GOLD analysis project Ga0114973, IMG submission 87025) | Freshwater microbial communities from Lake Montjoie, Canada to study carbon cycling - M_140807_MF_MetaG | ecosystem: Environmental > Aquatic > Freshwater > Lake | place: Lake Montjoie... | reverse complement strand
TACACCTACAATGATGAAATGCGCTGTCAAGCACTGCTGCACCTCAGTGCCATTGCATTAAAATTTGACGAAAGCCGCAGCAGCAATCCGTTCGCTTACTTTACACAAATTCTCAAAAACAGCTTCTTACGTGTACTCAGTATGGAAAAGAAACATCAAACCATTCGTGACGACATCCTAGAGATGAATCACTACACGCCCAGCTTTACTCGTCAAGGTGAATGGGGCGGTGGGCATGATGAATAACCTTTATCATTGCTTATTACCCCACGTTGATGCTATAATGCTGCATGAGTAATCTATTCCGACGAGCAATTTTCATAACTGATATTCACTATGGTCTAAAGTCCAACTCTGTTGCACACAATACCGACTGTGACGAATTCGTCAAGTGGGCAATTGAGTTTGGACGTGCCCAAGGGTGTGACACTGCTTTTGTTCTAGGCGACTGGAACAACAACCGTGCTGCAATTAATATATTAACACTGGACTACAGTATTCGCGGTGTTGAGCAGTTGGCCGCCGGGTTTGGCCAAGTGTTTTTTATTCCTGGTAATCACGATTTGTTTTATCGTGATCGCAGGGACGTTCAAAGCGTTAGTTGGGCTAGGCACATACCCGGTGTTACCATCATCAATGACTTTTTTGAAGAAGGCAATGTGGCCATTAGCCCGTGGCTGGTACCCGGTGATCACAAACGTATTACAAGATTGCGTGGACAATATTTGTTAGGACACTTTGAACTGCCTAACTTTTACATGAACGCAATGGTGCGAATGCCAGATCATGGCGATATTGCGCTGGACGACTTTCGTGGGTTTGAACATGTATTCAGTGGGCACTTTCACAAGCGTCAAACACAGGGCAATGTAACTTACATTGGCAATGCATTTCCGCACAATTTCAGTGATGCACAAGACGATGCTCGTGGAGCAATGATACTGGAATGGGGCGGGGTGCCTGAATATCATGCTTGGCCCAATCAGCCCACGTACAGAACACTGAATTTGAGCGAACTGCTGACCAATACCGAACAAATCCTTAGGCCTAAAATGAATGTTCGTGCTAATATAGACATTGACATCAGCTACGAGGAAGCTGCGTTCGTCAAAGAACAACTTGCACCCAAGTACCAACTGAGAGAATTAACACTAATTCCCAAAGCCGGTGCTGAAAGCGAATTCACTACAGGCGAAGCTGTTAAATTTGAAAGCGTAGACCAAATTGTTACTCAAGAGATTCAAAACATTGCCAGTGACAGCTTTGATAAAAATCTCTTGTTGGAAATTTACCGTAATTTATGATTGTAATTAAAAACCTAACCTGTAAGAACTTTCAAAGCGTTGGTAATGTAACACAGTGCGTAGACTTTAATAACAGCCAACTTAACCTAGTATTAGGTGAAAATCTTGACCTAGGTGGTTCAGATGCAGGGTCACGCAACGGCGTAGGCAAAACCACTATATTAAACGCACTGAGCTATGTGCTGTATGGCTCAGCTATTGCTAACATCAAAAAGGACAACTTGATCAATCGTACCAATACACGCGGTATGATTGTTACAGTAGACTTCTCAGTTGCTGGTGTTGACTATAGAATTGAACGTGGGCGTAAACCCAACTCACTAAAATTCTACGTCAACAATCAAGAGCAAAGCAGCACTGACGACAACAGTCAAGGCGATAGTCGAGAAACACAAGGACATATTGAACGCACCTTAGGCATGAGTGCCGACATGTTCAAACATATTGTTGCACTAAACACCTACAGTGAGCCGTTTTTAAATTTAAAATCAGGTGAGCAGCGGCAGCTGATTGAGCAGTTGCTGGGCATTACACAACTCAGTGAACGAGCAGAACGTCTTAAAGAGTCTATCAAAGTTGTTAAAGACGAGATCACTAGCGAGGAATACCGCATCAAGGGCGTACAAACAGCTAATGCTCGTATTCAAGAGCAGATTGACGGTATCGAACGTAGACAAACTGTGTGGCTCAACAAACAAGCAGAAGACGTTAAGGCCTTTGCTACTGCTATTGCTGAACTGCAAGCAGTAGACATTGCTGCAGAAATTGCTCAACATGCGCTGCTCAAAGACTATAACGAACAGTTTGCTCGCTTTACCAGTCTCAGTAAACAACGTGCTACACTGGAAAGATCTGTCGCACAAGCAGAACGAACACTGGCCAAGTATCAGCGCGAAGTAGAGCAACTGGCCGATCGCACTTGCCCTGCTTGTGCACAAGCGCTGCATGACCACAAGCACGAGACCATGACTGCCACTGCTGTAGCCAATTTTGAAGAGTCTTATGAAGAATTTAATCGAGTCACAGCCGAACTAAATCAAATACTAGCAGATATTGCAGCTATCAATATAGCTGACACCAAACCTGAGACCTACTACCCAACACTGGAAGCTGCACTAACGCATCAAAACAATTTGACCACGCTAGAACAGCAGTTGTTGACCAAGGCTGATGAAGTAGATCCTTATCAAGAGCAGATTGACGAAATGCGTCGAGCTAGCTTGGAAGAGATCGACTACAGCACAATTAATTCACTAAACCGTGTGCGCGAGCATCAAGAGTTCCTACATAAACTGTTGACCAGCAAAGACAGTTTTATCCGCAAGCGTATCATTGATCAAAATCTAGCATATCTCAATGCTAGACTAGACCACTATACTAAAACCATTGGGCTGCCACACAGTGTGGTATTTCAAAATGATCTCAGTGTAGAAATTACTGAGCTAGGGCGCGAGCTGGACTTTCACAATTTGTCACGTGGCGAGATGAACAGATTGATCATCAGTCTCAGTTTGTCGTTTAGGGACGTGTGGGAAAGCCTATACCAACCAGTCAACTTGCTGTTTATTGACGAACTAATTGACACAGGTATGGATGCTATAGGTGTTGAAAACAGCATGGCCATACTGAAAAAGATCAATCGTGAACGACGCAAAACAATATTTTTGATCAGTCATAGAGACGAGCTAAGTAGTAGAGTGACCAACGTTTTACGTGTCGTAAAAGAAAACGGTTACACCAGTTTCTCTATGAGTGAAGAATGACCAGTCCCCAAAAATCCAAAGGCAGCTCATGGGAGCGAGACGTAGCAACATTTTTGACCGCATTATACAACGAGCGCTTCTTGCGTGTGCCCGCTTCTGGGGCATACATTGGTGGGGCCAACGCACGAAGAAAAGAGTATTTAAGCGAAGGGCAAATCAGACACTTCAAAGGCGACATTATCCCCGGAGAAAGTTTCCCCCTTCTCAATATCGAATGTAAAAATTACGCTGGACTAGAGTTTCACCAACTTTATTTTGGCGCTTGTCGTCAGCTGGACCTGTGGATAGACCAACTACTGCAGCCAGCTGACGCAACAGATGTGAACCTGTTGTTAATTAAAATCACACGCAGAGGAAAATTTGCCTGTTTTCAGGAAACTCTGTTAAATAAACATGTCACGCTTCCGTCACACTATACCCGATACACATCGGGTAAGAGCGGAGCCTGGTATATTGTAGACTATGATAAATTCTGGCAACTCAATAAAGACTCAATAAAATCACTAAGCAATAAACAATCTTTGGCACCTTAATAAATCCCCTCACTGTCGCAGCGCCTTAGCATGGGGCCAGTTAAACACATGCGGTAATACCTTCTGATGTGAAAGGAACACCTACTTGCCGACAGCAAGTGTTACAGCAACTATCCTTAACAGGACGACGCACGATATGCCCCAGTATAAAACGTGTTTGCTGTGAATATGGATTAATAATTATGGGCTAAAGATTTTGGCAATGTGAAAAAGATACAACCAAACTATCGGGTACGAATGTGGTAACTAAAGGTCGTACAGGTAGTCCGTCATTGTGAACGCTGAGAACCAGCTAGTAACCAAACCCAGCATGTGATAAAAGGTACAGGATGACCGCCTTTTGAAGAGATTCAGCAGCTGAGTTACTATGATCAAGAACTCATTGAAACAACAAGAGCGTAGATCAGGTTTGTCCGGCGGACGGGCAAACTATGACTGAATCTATTGAAATCGAGCACAAGTGTTACAGTAATTAACTTAAGAAACTTTAGTGAGAGTGGAACGACAGACGATATGTGTTTTGATTGAAACTGAGCTGAAGGCGAAGTGAATGAAAAACACATGAGGCTATTGGGCGTTAGCCCAATAATACATGATTAGATAATGAGACCTACTTAGACAAATGACTTACTACGACTAATAAATCAATTGTCCACTTTTCTTACTGGCTTCGGCATTTTCTTTGACTATCTTAGAGACTATGCTGCGTTCTTCGTAGCCTAAATCCAGTGCTTGATCATAGGGTATGCCTCCCCGCATATACCAAGCAATTCTGATACATTCTTCTTTTAAGGCTTTTACTTCCCGTTCAAGGCTTTTGAGGTATTCGTCCAGCTCGTCGGGTTTTAGCTGTAAAAGCCTTAGCCGAAAAAACTTGAGTAATCAAATACCAAGTCTCGCTCGTATTCATGCTCACAGCTATTGCATTTTAACTGTATGGGTTTAATACCTGCTACAGCAGCATAGCTGTCCATTTCCTGTTTGATACGTTTGATTATAGCAGTTTCAGCTGATTGATAAAATTCTTTAATCTGCTCGGGGTCATCAACTCGATTACCCTCAGGTGTAGCAATGTATTCGGTACTGGAAACCAGTATCTCATAATTTAGCTGTTCTGCTTGAGCAACCTGCTGGGTTAATAATTCACGTCGTTGATCTTCGTCGAGTTCACTATTACTAAGTGATTGGTATATGGACTGTTCAATAAAACGCAGCTGGTTGCCGGCATTCAGACTGAAGTAGCGTTGTGGGCGTAGCTGGAATGTTAAATTTTTAAATTCAAATGGCAAATAGTGCGGGCAGCGAATACTGCTTAGGGTAGTTCTAAGATCTATGTCATAGTCATTTTCACTGCTGCAATTAGGACAAGTGCTGGAGAAATTCATGGTTTCACCCATTGATGCAATTCTAACAGCGATCAATGCTGAATCTACATCAATGCTGGGCATATCCCAAGCGTTTTTGATACTGGGTATACAGCTTTGAAACAGATCAACTATGGCTGATCCATTGATTAAGGCATCCGGGGTTTTCAGCATGATCTCATCTCGACTGCTCATGGGCAGCACTGGGTAATCTCCGTTGGCGGATTCCTCCAATGATTCAGCTGGCCACCATTGTCCCGCGGAAGGTGGATTCCAAAAGATAGCAGGTTGACGTACATATTTTAGTAAAGGGTTTGCATTAGCCATTGTTTTTGTCCATAAATATAATATATTTAGGTTAAAAATTACTCATGGCTGACCAAAATTCGGCAATTGTTGATGAACTCTTCAACCGCTTAGACCGGCTTTCTATTAATGCCCGCGACTTTGGTGCTTCTCTTGAATATGCCGAAAAGGCTGCTGAAGATCTTAAAGAAGAATTTACGTCAGGAACAAGGGACGTTAGTCGCCTAAAGTCAAGCCTAGAGTCCAGTGCTAGGGCAGTTAAAGAAGCTGAAAAAAAATACGCAAAGGCGCAAGAGGACTACAACAATGCCACTGACGCCTCAAAAAAAGAAGAACAGCGTCAAATTTTGGCAGCTACACAGCAACGCCGTGAAGACCTAGTTCAACTTCACACTACCTTAGACCGTGAAATAACTGCTAGAGTCGACACTATTGAGGCACAAAAGGCTTTTGCTGAGGCATCTGTAACAACAGCAAAATCACTTAAAGCAGCTATCGGTGGTGTACTAGGTGGCCTACAAGGTAATGCTAGCGCAGTAGGCATTGCTGGCGGAGCACTTACAGGCGCTTTTTCTACTGCAGGTTCTGCTGGAGTAGCTGCTGGATCAGCTATATCAGCAGCTGGGTCTGCTATGACAGCCTCCTCAAACAAGTATGCACGTGGTATTGGTATAGTCTTAGACGGAGTTGGGGTAGCTACTAGTTTATTATCTAAAGGTCTTAGCGAAACTGCCCAAGCAGTACTGCCTTATTTAACCAAAGAAGTAGAACGTACACTTGCTAGCTTCCAATCAATGAGCGCTAGTGGAGCAATGTTTGCTGATGGTATGGATGGCATGCGTAAGGCGGCTGCTGACAGTGGACTTAGCTTGGAAACCTTTAGTAAAATCGTCAGTTCAAATAGTACCTCTCTTGCAGCTACTGGTATGAGTGTAGCAGGTGCAACAGCAAGATTCGCTAAAATCAATACCATTATAGGCACTAGCGGATTACAACAGCAAATGTTGAATTTAGGTTATGGCCTAGAAGAAATTGGCAGTTTGACTGCAGAGACTATGGCTGATCTCAATCGTGGCGGATCCTTACGCTATGCTTCAGACAGCCAAATAGCACAACTTACTGCCAATTATTCAAAAGACTTGCGTTTGTTAACTGCTATCACTGGCGAAGATGCTAGGAAAAAAACTGAAGAAGGTAGAAAATTATCATCGCAGTTGGCAGTGCGAGCTAAACTGCAAGAATTAGAAAAACAGCAACCGGGCATTACACAAAAGTTTAATACTATGGTCCAACAGTTGGGTCCTGACATGGCTCAATCTGTTGTAGAAATTATGACAACAGGCCGCATTATAAATTCCTCAGGTGCTATAATGGCAGCACAAAGTCAAGCATTTGGCGAGGCAGCTTACGGCATTGCTAACAATTTAACTTCAGGCAATGCTAGTGTAGAATCGTTTGCTGAAGTAGTAGGGCGTTCTGGGGATGCACTGCGTGGAGAAATAGCAGCTGGTAAATTTAAGGGACTTGATATCGCGGCACTGTTAAGCCCGTCGTTGAGTGGTCTAAATCAATCATTTGCTACCTTTGTAACTGAACTGGACCGATACAGTACTGAAGGGGTCCGTGCAGCAACTACAGCTACAGCAGCGCAGGCTACTACCAGAAATGAGTTTACAAATCAAGTTACAGAAACAATAAGAAATATAGAATCCATGAAAGTAAAAATGGAAGAAATTGCTCGAGAGTCAGGCGCACTTGATCTTTTTAGTAAGATGTTGGTCCAAGTAACCACCACTATGCAAGACGCATTAAAAAAGTTGGGCGGCGAAGTTAAAGAAGGCCTTGTGGATAAAACCATGCGTATAGGCGGAGCAGCATTGGGCGGTGCGGTTACAGGCGTTGTATTAGGTGGAACAATAGGTACTGCGATTCCTGGTGTAGGAAACGCAGTTGGTGCCGGTGTTGGTGGGGTTGTTGGCGGAATTAGTGCTGGGGCATACGAAGCTTTTAAAGGACCGGGAAAAGCCTTAGGGGGTATTTCGGCAGGGCCCGATTCGGGGTACATGGAAAAACTACACGGTGTAGAAGCGGTAGTGCCGTTGCCTGATGGCAAAACTATTCCTGTTTCAATGGACTCCGGTGGACTCAGTGATCTTGCAGGCTTGATGCGCGAACAAATCAAACTAGCACAAGACATGGTCATCACACTGCGAGACAGTCAAGACATACAGGATCGATTGTTAGCCAACAGCTACTAAAACAATAAATAACTAATCATGGCATTAAAAAAACGATTTACTAATCTCAATGAGCAACAACAGTTGCAGTCTATTGCTGCTTCGATGTTGGAAAATCGTGCCACATATAGAAATTATCAAACCACACTGCCTGAAGTTTACATTGGGCATCCAAACCGCAGTGAGCGTTACAATCAGTACGAACAAATGGACATGGACAGCGAGATCTCTGCCGCATTAGAGATCATCAGCGAGTTCTGCACACAGCGAAATATTGAAAACGGTACAGCATTTGACATTTACTTTAAAGACCGACCCACTGATACAGAAATCAGTATCATCAAAGAGCAGCTAAAACATTGGGTAGCACTAAATCAATTTGATCGTCGCTTGTTCAAACTGTTTAGAAATGTGCTCAAGTACGGCGACCAAATTTTTATTCGTGACCCTGAAACATTCGAACTGTTTTGGGTTGAGATGAGCAAGGTAGTTAAAGTAATTGTTAATGAAAACAAAGGCAAAGAACCTGAACAGTATATCCTTAGCGAAATAAGCCCAAACTTTCAAAATCTCACAATAACTGCTATCAGTACCAGCGATACGTTTGCTAACCATCCGCAAGTGGGCGGACCTAGTGGTGCGTATGTTCAACCACGTGTTCCTTATAGTGGTGGTAACAGATTCAGTTTAGCTAACAACGAAAATGCTATTGCAGCAGAGCATGTTGTGCATATCAGTTTAACTGAGGGGCTAGATGTTAATTGGCCCTTTGGTAACAGCATCTTAGAAAAAGTATTCAAAGTGTTCAAGCAGAAAGAACTGCTAGAAGACGCTATCCTAATTTATCGTATACAGCGAGCACCCGAGCGCAGAGTATTTAAGATTGACGTAGGCGACATGCCCAGCCACATGGCCATGGCCTATGTTGAGCGTGTTAAAAACGAAATCCATCAGCGACGTATTCCTACACAAACTGGTGGTGGTGCTACTGTAATGGATGCTACTTATAATCCAATGAGTACGTTAGAAGACTACTTTTTCCCTGTAACAGCAGACGGACGTGGTAGTAGCGTTGACGTTATGCAAGGCGGTAGTCAGCTAGGTGAAATTGACGATTTAAAATTCTTTACCAACAAGCTAAGCCGTGGTCTAGGCATTCCCAGCAGTTATTTGCCTACTGGGTCTGATGATGGAACCCAGGCGTTTAATGATGGACGGGTAGGCACAGCACTGATTCAAGAATGGCGGTTTAATCAAACTTGTAAACGACTGCAAGAACTAGTATGTCATACACTAGATAAAGAGTTTAAAATGTTCATGCGTTGGCGTGGTCTTAACATAGACAACGGTCTGTTTGAACTTAAATTTAACGAACCACAGAACTTTTCCAAGTACCGTCAAGTTGAAATTGACAATGCTCGCATTCAAGGCTTTACTCAGTTGGAAGCATTTCCTTATCTCAGCAAGCGGTTTTTGTTACAGCGTTATTTGGGACTAAGCGAAGAAGAAATGTTGGAAAACGAAACACTTTGGAAAGAAGAACACGCTGATGATGTTCAAACTGCCGCAAATGCAGCTGAATCAGTGGGCTTGCGAGCCGCTGGTATTACACCAGATAATATAGCCACTGACATTGAAAACACAGAAGCGGCGATGGAAGCCCCACCAAGTCCTGAAGGAGAAACGCCTGCTGGCGCTGGCATTGCCCCAACAGTGCCACAAGCAGCGCCAGCACCTGCAGTAGCGCCATCACCTGTACCAGGAGGAGTTTAAGCCGTGATTTTAAAAGAAGTATTCGAAAAAGAAGAAGATGCTTACTACGATCCTGAGGATGACAACAGTCAACTCAAGTTAAGCGATCTTCGCAAAACTAAATTAACACTGTTGCAATTAAACAAATTACGCAAAATGGATGATGTTAGAACATACGAACAAGCTCAAAAAATCAAATACGTCCAGACTCAATATGCGCCTAAGGTTGAGATGGCGCCAGGTGGGTTACCAGGTATGTAATGAGTTTTAGTAGTAGATTTCTCTAAAATTTAGCTGCTAAATAAAAAAACCGCCAAAAAACCGCTGCTAACCAGCGGTTTTTTCTTGTCTTATTTAAATATTATTACACAAAGCCTACTTTACAAAGGATTTATATGAACAAATACGAACAATTGATTGATCTCATTATTAATGAGAACACAGAAGAAGCTAGCAAGCTATTTCATACCATCGTCGTTGAGAAGTCACGCGAAATCTACGAAAGTCTAATCGATGAAGAAGACTTTGATGAAGGATTTGGTCATGATGAACACGACGAAGTTACAAGTCTAATTGACGAAATTGACAGTGACGAAGACATGAGTGCCATGCACGAAGATGAAGAGTTTGACATGGATAGCGAGGAGCTACCCATGGATGACGAAATGGGCGACGAAGAAATGGACATGGGCGACGAAATGGGCGCAGGTGAAGAAGAACTTGAAGATCGCGTAGTTGATCTTGAAGACGCACTTGACGAGCTCAAGGCCGAGTTTGATCGTCTAATGGCCGACGAAGCTGGCGAAGAAGAGCACGCCGGCGACGAAGAAATGGATATGGACATGGACAGCGAAGAAGACGCTGAAGATGCTGACGAGGAAGAACTTGACGAAAGCGTTGTTCGTAACAAGCGTGTAGTCAAAGAGTACGTTACTCCAGTCAAGCACGACTTCAACTCACAGCGTGGTGAGTCTGGTCAAATGGCCGGTACAGGTGCTCACAGTGAAAAGCAAGGTGGTCGTAACAAGACCAGCGTTGTTGCTGGTAAGAACGACATGGGCGGGAAGACTGCTACATCAAAAGGCGGTAATCAAGACCAAGACGGTACTAAGCCAGTTAAGGCCAGCAACGAGTATACCAAAGGCGAAGGCAAACTACCTGGCGCTGGTAAGTTTACAAACGTTCCTGGTAAAGACGCTGGCCATACAGCCTACAAGCATAAAGAAGCTGCTTATGGTTCAGGCAAGCAAAGTGACGCTACTGGTAACATGGCCGGCACAGGACGTAATACTCCTAAGCAAGGCGAAACCAACGTCAAGAGCCCACTAGGTCGTAAGTAATCACTACGGAGCAATAAGGTACAATAATGTTAAAAAACAAAACACTATTGCAAGAATACATTGCTCCCAGTGTAGCTGGCCACATCGTTGAAAGTGTAGACAGCCCTGATGGTAAAGGCCGAGACCTTTACCTCAAGGGCATTTGCATTCAAGGTGGTGTTAAAAATCACAATCAAAGAATTTATCCAGTTGATCAAATCGCCCGTGCTGTAGAAACTATCAAAACCACTGTTAGAGATCACGGTGGTGTATGTGGCGAAGTGGATCATCCGGATGATTTAAAAATTAACCTAGACCGTGTTAGTCATATGATCACAGACATGTGGATGGATGGCGCCAACGGTTATGGTAAACTGAAAATTATTCCTACCCCAATGGGTAACCTAATAAGAACCATGCTAGAAAGTGGTGTGAAATTAGGTGTAAGCTCGCGTGGGTCGGGTAATGTAAGTGAGTCTAACGGACACGTTAGCGATTTTGAAATGGTTACTGTAGATATTGTCGCTCAACCAAGTGCTCCAAATGCATACCCTAAAGCCATATACGAAGGTTTGCTTAACATGAAATATGGGCATAGAGCACTAGACATGAGTCGAGAATTGCAGAGTGACCCCGCAATACAAAAACACTTGAAAAAAGCTGTGTTGGCTTTGATCAGTGAATTAAAAATTTAACCAGGAGAAAACACAATGTTTGAAGCTATCAAAACGTTGGTTGAAAGCGGAGTATTGAATAGTGATACTCAGCAAGCTCTGCAGGAAGCGTGGGACAACAAACTTGTTGAAGCCCGTGAACAAGTTCGTGCAGAACTTCGCGAAGAATTCGCTAAAAAATATAATGCTGACAAAAGCGTTATGGTTGAAGCTTTAGACCGTATGGTTACAGAAAATCTTCAACGCGAAATCAGCGAATTTGCTGAGGACCGTGATGCACTTCGTAGAGACCGTGTAGTGTTAGGCAAAAAAATTGCCGAAGCAGCTGAAGCAACTTCTCGCTTTTTAGCTACTCAGCTAAAGCGTGAAATCAGCGAACTACGTGAGGATCGTAAGCGTTATACCGACAATATCAAAGTGTTGGAATCTTTCGTTCAAGATCGTCTTTTTGAAGAAATTCGAGAATTTTCACAGGACAAACGTGCTCTAGTTGAAGCTAAGGTAAAATTAATTGCCGAAGCTAAGACTCAGCTGAATCAAGTTAAAACTCGATTCGTTGAACGGAGTGCACGTCTAGTGAAAGAATCTGTTGCCAACAATCTAAATGCTGAACTAACACAATTGAAGGAAGACGTACAGCTGGCAAGAGAGAACATGTTTGGTCGTAGACTGTTTGAAGCTTTTGCAACCGAATTTGCTGCAACTCATCTCAATGAGAACAAAGAAATTGCAAAACTTAATCACCAACTCGCCGAGAGTCGTAAGCAACTAGTCAAGCGTGAGCAGCTGGTTGAAAACACCCAACGCGATCTTAAGATTATTACTGAACGCACACAACGCCAACAGATCATGGGTGAGTTGCTTGCACCTCTTGCAAAAGAACGTGCAGTGGTCATGACACAGATGTTGGAATCAGTACAAACACCTAAGCTACGCCAAGCGTATGACAAGTACCTGCCTGCAGTACTTAATGCTAAATCTGATTCGACTGCAAAGTCCGAGCAGGTAGCACGAGTTCAACTTAGCGAAAGCAAAGAAACAACTGAAATTACTGGCGATAAACCTGCTAAGCCAGCTCAGGATGTCAACAACATTGTTGAGATCAAGAGACTAGCGGGACTACGTTAACATTAAAGGAGATATAAAATGTCACGTATACTATTAGAAGGTCGCTGGAATGATACCAAGGAGGCCCTCCTAGAAGGACTCCAGGGTACCAAGCGCACCACAATGACTGTTATTCTTGAAAATACTCGCAAGCAACTGCTTGAGAGCGCAACAGCTGGCAGCACAAGCGCCGGTAACGTTGCTACACTAAACCGTGTGATTCTTCCGATCATCCGTCGTGTTATGCCTACTGTTATCGCTAACGAAATCGTTGGTGTTCAGCCTATGACAGGTCCAGTTGCTCAGATCCACACACTACGTGTTCGTTATGCCGATTCAGTTACATCTAGTGCTAGCGCACCTTTTGATACTAGCACAGTTGCTGGTGACGAAGCGCTCAGCCCATTCAAGATTGCTACTGCTTATTCAGGCAGCACTAGCACAGGTAAGGCTGACAACACAGCTACACTAGAAGGCGCACCTGGTAAGCGTATCAACGTTCAACTCTTAAAGCAAGTTGTTGAAGCCAAGACACGTAAACTCAGCGCACGTTGGACTTTTGAAGCTGCTCAAGACGCGCAGTCCATGCATGGTCTAGACGTTGAGGCAGAGATCATGGCAGCTCTTGCACAAGAGATCACTGTTGAGATTGATCAAGAGATCCTAGGTTCACTACGTGCCCTAGCTTTTACTAGTGTAACTTATGACCAAGCTGCTGTGTCAGGTACAGCTACATTCGTTGGTGACGAGCACGCTGCACTAGCGGTTCTAATCAACCGTGTTGCTAACCAAATCGCTCAGCGCACACGTCGTGGTGCTGGTAACTGGGCCGTTGTTAGCCCAACAGCGCTAACAGTTCTACAGAGCGCAACAACTTCAGCTTTTGCTCGCACAACTGAAGGCACTTTTGAAGCACCTACAAACACCAAGTTTGTTGGTACACTCAACAGCGCAATGCGTATCTATGTTGACGCTTATGCTGATGACAGCACTGCTGTTCTAGTTGGCTACAAGGGTTCAAGCGAAAGCGACGCTGCTGCGTTCTATTGCCCATATATCCCGCTAATGAGCTCTGGTGTTGTTCTTGATCCAGCAACATTCGAGCCAGTAGTCGGCTTTATGACAAGATATGGCTACATAGAATTGTCCAACACTGCTAGCTCACTTGGTAATGCTGGTGACTACCTAGGTGAAGTTGCTATTACTAGCGGTAACCTATCGTTTAGTTAATCAATTTTTAATTGATACAAAAACCCGCTTCGGCGGGTTTTTTGTTGATAAAAATATTATATCGTGCCTACGAACATAAATAAACATATGAACAAATATGAAAAATGGTACCAAGAAATAACAGCCCGTGGGCAAACACGAGTGCTCAATGAGTATACTGAAACTCACCATATACAACCAGTGAGTTTAGGTGGTGCAGACACACCTGAGAACTTAACACGCTTAACTGCTAGGGAACACTTCATCTGCCATTGGTTGCTGACAAAAATAACAACTGGCGAAGCGAGGCACAAAATGTTAAATGCACTGCGTATGATGCGAGCTGAAAACCCACGGCAGCGACGCTATAAAACAAAAATTACAGCAAGAGTATATGAAAAACTAAAAGCGGAATATAGTCAGTTACAGAGCGGGAGATACTCGGGTGAAGGAAACCCAATGTACGGGGATAAATTTTACCGTAGTGAAGAAGGCAAGCAGAGGCAAAGTATTGCTATATCCGGGGATAGTAACGGGGCAAAACAAGAGGAAGCAAGAGTTAAAATTTCAGCTAGTAAACTAGGCAAAAAACGAGCCCCGTTCAGTGAGGAATGGCGTAAAAAACTATCCGAAGCGCACAAAGGGGAAAACAATAATCGCTATGGTGTAGAAGTCAGCGAAGAAACTCGTAAAAAAATTGGCGATAAACTTAGAGGTAGAAAGCAAAGTCCTGAAACCATAGCCAAACGAGCTGCAGCAGCCCGTGGCACCACACGTGAGAAAAAACAGTGTCCACATTGCGGTCAGTTGATTGCCGTTAATGCGTATCCACGTTGGCACGGGGACAATTGCCGAAGCAAGGGCTAAATACTAATGTTCACATGAACTTATGCTGTAATCCCGCAGCGTAAAGCCTAGAACGCTTAACAAGGAAGAACAAAATGGGTCGCCCTATTGAAAAAAGATACATTGGTGCTGCTGGCACTGGTAAAATTAAATGTCGTGTAAAGATTGGAACTGGTACAAGTGGTTCTGGTAATTACGCAGAAGCTGACGGTGGAATTGTTCGTCAACGTGGAACTAAACGGTTTCGAGTTGGTATTACCTATACATTTACAGCTACTATCAGTTCTGGTACGCTAACTGTAAGTGCAGTAGGCACATTGCCAACTAATTTCCCTACTTCCCCTATTGCTGTAGGTACAGTACTAACTGGTACAGATACAACAACTAGCACAGTGTTTCAAACCACAGTGACAGCACTGGGCACTGGCACAGGCGGGGCAGGTACTTACACCGTTGCTAATTCTAGTATCGCACTTACTTCTAGTGCCAACAATGTTCGTGCACTAGACATCGCTCGCAGTGCGGTTTGCAAGTTAGTTACTACAGCCGATGGGTCACTAGGTGCAAATGAGATGAGCATTGCTGTTAAAAATGATGCTGGCACGGTAGTTGGTGCTAGTAAATTGTATAGCAGAGTTGCTATCGCTAGCGGTGCAAAAACACCTTGGACATTTGCTACTTCTTCATCAGATAGCAAGGTTGAGATTGAAGAAGGTGCTGATGCGTTTGTTGTGCCTTAATTAATTTTCTGTAAAACTACTTGGTTACAAGTAGTGGCTTTGTGTATGAAGGGTGCTAGTTCGTCTAGCACTCTTCTTTTACGCCGATAAATAATCAAACACCGGGATACGAGCATGTTAAGTACCAAGAGATATGATGGCAATTTAACTATTACTACTATAGGTAATACTTCAACTATTACGTTGCATTCGCCCACTGTGATCATTGAAGGTGATCTAACTGTACGCGGAACTGCTGTCAGCGGCAGCGTGGTAACTGTAGAAACTACTAACACTG
>Ga0114973_10001858_pt1 | contig 15442 bp, 20 predicted proteins | sample M_140807_MF_Meta_FD_87025 | JGI IMG/M metagenome (GOLD analysis project Ga0114973, IMG submission 87025) | Freshwater microbial communities from Lake Montjoie, Canada to study carbon cycling - M_140807_MF_MetaG | ecosystem: Environmental > Aquatic > Freshwater > Lake | place: Lake Montjoie... | reverse complement strand
GTTGGAGATCGTGGCGGGGTAGTATTGCCCGTACACGCGCTGACCAGACGAATTGATGTAGCTGCAACCCATGAAAATACCAACAATTGCCGTACCAGTATTGGTAACAGTGTTGTTGTTGATACAACCATTAGTAGACATGATCACGCAATCACCAAAGAAGATATTGGTAGCGTGACCCGACGCAATAGCCATCTGCCGAGTGGAGCCAGCAAAAACTTGCCCCCCTAGCAGGTTTACGGGACGAAACCCGTAAGCGGCTGAAACAGTAGGATAAGCCATGTAAAACTCCTAAAAAGTTAAGTTATTTAGCCCCACGCCCGAAGGAAGTCGTAGTTTTACGCTCTGCAAACAGAGGCATCCTAGGGTCGTTGGTCTTCATGAAATTGTTATCGACGGCTTCAACTTGAGTGTCGTTTGCCTTCCTAAAGTGGGCTGCGCGTTGATCCATGAACTCCTGTGGAATCTTGCACAACAGCAAACCGCCAATCTCGATGTTGCCTTTGAATTTACTATTTGGGTCTGCGTACACCTGCATCTCTGGATGATCTTCAGATTTGCATGGAACCCAGCCTTCACGAAATTTTGCAGACGTATTCGTTGGGTCAAATACCCCCATGATTGCCGTCCGTACCCACCTAAACGCCCATCCCGGTTGAGGAGTAGGGGTAGGCAGTAGTTGAGCAGGTGCCCACTGTTGTTTCCGTTGCGTAGTTTCACGAGTTTCTAACTCACGAGCCAGACGATTTTCAGCCATTGTAGTTCTCCAATTTGATCACTTCTCTCGCATACGCTTCGTTGGTAAGGCCAAGTCTCTTAGCTATTGCAGCTTGCGATGCGGAAAGCCTAACTTGTTTTGGCGCGGTAGACCGCGTTGCTGGAGCCACTACGTTTGCTGCTTTGCGAGGTGCAGGTTTTCCTGCATCCTTCGTTTGAGTCTGCTCTTCCTCAAAGTTCTCTGGGAATCGCTTCCTCATCGTTTCGTCAACTCGCTGGTAGTAATCATCGCTACGAGGATCAACACCAGACCGGACTAGCTTTTCATGCAGACCCAATGCGAGGGCAGTCATCTCCTCATCCGCGCCAAACCAAGTATTCTTTTCCCGCCAGCTTTCGGCTTTTGGATCAGTAGCTTGTTGACGCGTTTGTGCCTGTTCTGGTTTCCTTTCTACACTCGTTTCTGTTTCTTGTAAAGCGGGTTTAAAGCGTTGATATTCTTTGAGTTTCAGTTTGGCATCCGTCATGGCCTCTTGAGCGTCCGCAATCTTATCCGCGTCCCCTGCTTCGTAAGCCTGTTTCAACTGCTCCCTAGCTGCTGCAACCTCGGAGTTAGCAGATTTGGTAACTTCCTCAACAAACAGCTTCTCACCCGCGCCAAGCCGTTGTTTTAACTGCTTATTCTCTTCATGAGCAGACTGGGCAAAGCGCAAAGCTTCATCTTTTTCCCGTGATGCAGTCTCCTTGGCACGGCGCTCGTCATGCCACACCTTTTTCATCTGCCCAAGGCGTTTCTTTACTTTATCGGAATACTCTTCAAGATCGTCTTTTTCAAGTTCCTCAACGAGTTCTTTCGGTAAAGGCTCCCTATTCCTATCCTGCGGGGGAGTATCGTCTACAATTTCAACCTTAATATCAGGTTCTACTTCTACTTCCACTTCATCTGGGAATTTGTACTCTGCTTCAGCCATATAACCTCCTATGCGTGGGAAAACCCACGTGGGTCAGAAACAACACCTTCAACGGTATCGTCGTTAATCAAGCGGAACTCCCTGTCGTGTATGCGAACACGCGTACCGGCGTAAGGACGGGTTAGAACAAAGTCACCCTCTTTGCACCAAGGCCCGGTTGGAAACTTCTCCTTGTCTGCATAAGCCGTATCACCCAGCTTTACAACAAACAGAACATGAGTAGTCAACTCCTCCCGCGCCGCAGTTGCCTCCGCTTTGAGAATACCGCCGTCATACTTGGCTTCAATGTGCGGCACCATACAAAGGATGCGATACCCTTTAGGCTCCGGTAGTTGCTTGGCTTTCTGTGCTGCGTCTAGCTGCGTTTCCTCTACGTTTACGTCACTCATCGTCATCTTGCTCCAAACGTTTTGCAAGGTCTGTTACGATTTGCTTTGCGTAGTCCAGACCCTGAATTACTCCGCAAAGTTTGTGGTACTCACTATAGTCGGCAAGCTGCCCCCGACCTATAAACTGCTCTAGTTCTGTGCGCCGTTCATCGAGTTTGGAGACGATGTACTCAAGCGTTTGGCTGTCGATCATTGTGGTTTAGTCCCCTGTGGTTTCTGGGCTTGCTGCATCTGCGCTTTATGCTTGGCGATGTCCACACCCATGCGAGTACCCTCGGTTTCCTGCTGTGTGGCTAACTGCGCTTTGTGTTTCTGAATCTCTACACCTATCCTCATACCATCGGCTTGCTGCTTCGCATCGAGCGCAGCCTCCTTAAGTTTAAGTTCGTCGGCTTTGCCAGCAGCGTCCATGATGTCTTTCTTCTGCTTACGCTGCACATCCTGCATCTTGATTTGCAACTCTTGCTGCTGCATCTGGATGAGTGGGTCTTGTGCTTGCTGCTGTGCTTGCTGCCCTTGTACCTCTGCCACATCTTTCTGGAGCAATTTAGCTGCGGCTTGGGCTGCAAGTTGTGAAAGCTGAACTTCAATTTCCGGGGGTAACGTGCGGTCTTCTGCATCAGCACCTTCATCCTTCATCGGCGGCAGGGAAGCACCCAGTTGTTTCTCGATCTCTTTACGGTACGCAAACGCCACATGCTCCATGATGTGTGCTTGTGCTGATGCCATCAGTGCTTGTGCGCCCGGATTCTGACCCATGATTGCTGCCAACTTGGGGTCTTTCATAGCTGCCATGTGAACCGCCAGATGCGCCTCATGATCTTGATAGAGGAACGCCTTGACAGGTTTACCGTTCATAATCGCCATGTTCTCGGACACAGGATCGACAGGCTTCATATCTTCTACCAGAGGCACAATCTTTGCTGCGTTCTTCACGCCCAGCGTCTCAATCATCTGACGGTGCAGGTAGGGGAGGTCATAAATCTGCGGTGCGCCAGCCGAGAGTTGCAGCACTGCTTGGAACTGAACCACCCGCTGCGACATGGTAGAGGCGTTGGGGTCTGACACCGGCAACACATCGCAAGAGTCGTAGTCGGCTTTCTTGGCTTTCTTGCTTCCAACTTCAGGCTCGTAGCTGTACTCATCGGGGGTGTTGTCCCGAATGATGTCCCGCAGCAGCTTAAACTCTTGCTTCATCGTGTAATGAATCCGCGCTTGAACTGCGCTCATCACTTTCAGCACCCGCTCCAGAATTGCCAAGGTAGTCCCAACCGGGGACTGTGCCGACATGTCCGATACCTTGAGGTCAGCTACGGCTGCAAACCTGCGTCCATCCTCAACAATCTTATCCATCAAGAGCGATAACGTCTGGCTTGGCTCTTTGTAAGGAAGTGGTAGGATGTTGTCACGGATAGCCCCGGAAGGCAGGTCTACGTCCCTGAATTCCCCCGGTGCGATTGGTGTGTCATCGCCTTTGATCCTCAAGCCCCTTGCTTTCAAACCTCCGGGCAAGTTAGATAATGTTCCTGCATCAACAAGCTGACGCAAGAGAGAAGTGGCTGCATGAGCATGACCGCCGATAAGGTGGATCAACCCAAAGTAGTAGAAGCCAAAGCCGGGGATGTATCCATAGTGTACGAAGTGCTGCCGCCGCATCTTTAGCTTGTCATCTTCCAGCCAATTGCGACGAATAGCCAGAATGGTTTGCGTACCTTTCTCTATGGTAACAACATAAGGCAGTGCAATCCCCGTCTGCTCACCATCATCATCCTCATCCTCGTAGCCTTCAAGATCAAGGTTGACGTGCATCTCAAGCAGTTGGTAGCGGTTATCTACTGATGCAGAGAAGCCCTGTTCCCGTGCTTTTTCCTTCTCCACGTCGTCCATCACCGTCATGGGTTCGCCAAGGTCTTCATCACGGTAGAACCCAGCAACCTGCAAGCGCCGCAGTTCATTCTTGGTCTTACGCATCCTGTGCGTAACACGCTCGGCTGACTCAAGGTTCATCGCACCATAAGGAACCACCATATCCTCTGAGGGGATAAATACAGCCGTCTGGCGTTCAAGCGCGGGGTCAAAGTAAATCTTCTTGAAGGCATTACCGGATAGACACAGGGAGATGAGGAGCCGTTCATGCTCTGGCCTGTATTCGCGCATCACCTCAGTCAACTCGTAGTTCATGTCCTCTTTCACACGAACCGCCGCGTCCTTCTTCTCCGGGGTCTCCTTACCTATAATGTGTGTGCGTACCGGCCCAGATGCAGGAAAGGTCTCCATGATGGTCTCGGACTGGAACTTAACCGCACTCTCCATCAGCAACGGATGGAACACCCCACACGCCCCTGCCCACGGCTCTGTACGCGTCTCATACTTCAAACCAAGCAACTTCAAGCCCTTGACGTAGATGTCAAGCCAGTCTTTACGCGCTGTCAGGTCGGTGTCGTAGTCCCCAAGCAACTCTCCTGCAAGGGTAGCCAACTCCTGTTCGGACATGTCCTCGGCAAGGTTTGCACCAAACGCATCACTGCCTTCCCCCGGCTCAATCTCAATCTCCACGCCACCAGTCTTGATGCGAACAGCCTCGGGGTCTTCAATTTCAATCTGAAGGTCAGGCTCATTTGAGGCGAGGGCTTCCAACCCTTGCGGGGCTTGGTATAAACCTTTATCCATATTGGTTGCCATTGCTTATCCTTAGTAGTACGCCATCTGTCGATGGGATTTAAATTCTCTCTTGGGTTCAGGCTCATCCAAATCAGTTTGAAGGAACCCACCTTTTCTAAATCTCATCAACGCAAGAGTCAGCGAGTCTACATAGTCATCATGCTCACCAGCCGGGAATGATGCCACCTCATCTGCAACTTCTTCCGCCCACCGTATCTGGGGCATCCATATCTTGCCTGACGCAAACAAGTCCGACACGGAGTTTAGGCGGGTTATCTTATCATTACCCTTACTGGGGGTGAACTCTTGCACGGGTATGCCCATCGCCCGCAACTCGTATATCAGCGGCGCTCCCGATGCCTTCTTCTCCACAATAAAACTATGCGGTTGCCACTCCTTATAGTGTGCCTGAGCCACCCGCTTTAACTCCGGAAACTCCATCCTGTCACGGAACGCATCTAGCAGGATAACGTTAGGCCCACCCTTTCCGTCGTTGTCGGCATCGTTATGAAACACCCCCCATGTGGTGCAGGCGCTGTAGTCCGCACGATTATTCTTCTCGAACGCCGTATCCCATGTCTGGATAATAAACTCACACTTGGGCGGTAAGTCCTCCTCCCACAGCCGCCACCACTCTTTCTTAACTATAGCCCCTTCACGGGAGGTGGGTGCTTGTTGGTACTGGGCGTTCCACTTATGTACTGGAAGTTCTTGCTTGAGGGCAGTTAGTTCATCCAGCGACCAAAACTCGGGCCACAGGGGTTTATCTTGGTCTTCCCCCATCAATGCAGGAAACTCTATGACCTCCCAGTCATCCCCACCACGCTGTGCGCTGGACTTAAGCACCTGCCCCGTCAAGTCTCGCTGGCTCCAACGGGTCATCACTACAATAATTGCACCGTTTGGCTGGAGCCGTTGCCGTGGGCCAGAGGTGTACCACTCATAGACCTTGTCGTAGATGTCTGGGCTGTTCTCAGCCAGCGCAGCCTCTTGTTCTGAGTGTGGGTCATCAATAATGAGCAAGTCAGCGCCCTTACCTGTGACCGCACCGCCTACACCAATAGCAAAGTAGTCGCCCTGACTGTTCGTATTCCACCTACCCGCAGCCTTTGAGTCCGATTGCAGGGACACGTTGGGGAATATCTCAGAATAAAGCTCGGAATCAACCAAATTTCGCACTTTTCGACCGAAGCCGACCGCTAATTCAGCAGTATGGGACGCTTGAATGACCTTTTTAGACGGAAAACGCCCTAAAAACCACGCTGGGAGCAGCCAAGAGGCAAATTCGGACTTAGTATGGCGGGGTGGCATGTTAATAATGAGCCTTTTGCACTCCCCAGCAGCCACCCGCTCAAACGCATCTGCCATCTTTGCATGATGCCGACCCGCTATAAATATGGGCCATGTCATACGCACGAAGTCCAAGAACTTAACTCTGCATTTCTCTATGCTTTGCAGGCGCTCAAAGACTTCTAGCTGCCGCAGGATCACCCGTTGGTCAGATTCACTCAGTTTATGAATGTTTTGATAGAGAGTTTGCAACTCTTGGGCTGACCCAATCATTCGGGCTTTGTTTCTGTTTCTTCCATGCTTCCAAAGCCGAGTACTTCATCTAGCGTTTCAGCTTCTTCCGCCTCTTCTAGTTCCTCATTGAATGGCGTTACATCTATAACGTCAGGGTTTAGCAGCCGTTGTATCTTGTTGCGTATAGCCTCGGCCAACTCGTCGGATGTCTTATGGGTAACCGTGATCTCTGTGCGCTCTGAGAACAAACCAACCTCTGGAATCTTACCTAATAGTTCCAAGGCTTTTAGTTCGTGCTTTATGTCCCCGCAATTGGATACTTCTACAAGGCGGTGCGTCACATAGGTACGCAGTTGGGTGGCGTCCTTAACTACCTCGCCATCATAGTTAGTGAGCAGGTTGGCTAACCGTGCAGTGGTCTGCCCCCCGAAGTGGTCTGCGAAGGTCTTGTACTTCTGTCCCGGCAACTTAGTTAAGCCAAGATCGTCAACCATGGCTTCTATCCCTGCTTGTGGGGCACTGGGGATAGGGGGTAAAGACGGGTCAGGCAGGAGTTCTAGCATAGGAGGGAAACGTTGCTCCAATAATAAAGTGCGTTTCTGGGCGAATTGTATATTATTTTTTTGGAATACGTTTATTTTGTGACGTGGGGGGTTCCTATATAGCAGGGGGTGGGGTAGCTATAGGGCAAAAACGCACACAAAATAATAGACCCCCCCTCCCTCCTTAGCTTAAAAACAACCCCGCCTCTACTTCAAGCTTTAAAACAACCCCGCCTCTACTTCAAGCTTTAAAACAACTCTATGACAGCGCAGAACACAGTGATAGAGCGCGTGAGACTCCTGACTCCAGAGCGGCGGGGTGGGGGACGGTGGGTGCGCAATGCTGGTGGTAGCTACCACCTATTGACATAGAAGCCAGATTGTGAGACAATGCAGTTGTCGGTTCGATAACGACATCACGTTTTAACGGAGGCTTTAGATGGACATCAAACAGGTAACACCTATGTTGCAAGCGGCGGGTGCGCCGTCAATCACGTTGGCGGCTGAAACCGTCAAACTGCTTGGTAGCGCTACCAAAGCAGGTGAAACCGCGCTCGATTGTTGGAAGCGCGCGGCGATGGCGTTGTTTTCTGATGGCGTGCGTTACGCCATGTTGGACGAAAAAGGCGATGGCTTTGATGCGCTTACTCACAAGCGCGTCGAAGCGGTAATCATCGACAACATGAAAGGCGAGCGCACTAAATTCTTGCTCAACACCGAATCGAAGTATCTTACCGATATCGACGATAAAACGATGCGGAAAATGGCGGCTGACCGATTGAAACTGCACATGAAAGCCGTACGCATGTACCTGAAAAAGTGCGAGGAATCGGACACAAAAGAAGCAACCGCGCGCTTGATGCTTTCAAAAATTGTAGAGAAGGCGTTGCAGGAAATCATGGACACCTTAAGCAAGGACCAACCCGCTAAAGTGTGTGACCTGAAAATCTCAGAGAGCATTATCGCGATTAGGGCTTGCAAGCTCCAAATCGCTGGTTTCAAACTGCTTCCGTAGTTTAACCACAAGGCGGCTAGGGTAAATCCTAGCCGCTGAACCTTTCAAGGAAAATCAAATGAACACAGTCGAACGTAGAAAAGGCATATCGCTTGTGTGGGCGCGCGGCTTGGTCGAAGCCGCTTGCGATAAACTGTCGCACAACATGAGCCGCGATTATACCCTCGCGGAAGTAGCGGCAGAAGTTAACGGCGATGTTATACCGCAGCTGTACTGGAAAGAGGGCGAGGGCGTGGCGATTATGATTGGCGAGCATTTTGTTGAGATGCTAGGCAACCCTGCTTGGGTTGAGATGGGCGGCGAGCATTCCACGCGTAAACAGCATTATCCGGTTTATCACGCTTAACCTGCTTTAGTTTTCCTACCGCCGAAAGGCGGTTTTTTTTCGCCTTGATTTTTTGTTGTCGGCTTTGCCTTGCCTTGCCCATGCTTTAGTTTTTCGGTTGTTACCAGTTCTCAGAGTCGGGAGAGTCCGTGATGGATTCCCATGCTGGTTGTTACCAGTTCTCAGAGGCGGGTTAGTCCTGTTGAGCGGTTGTTACCAGTTCTCAGAGGCGGGAGAGTCCGGTTTGGTTTTGTAAGAAAATCCCACCAACACGTTAAATATTACGGTTTCTGCAATATTCCGTATTGTCAATAAGTGGGAGCTCCCACCATGTAGTTTAGCTGCACTGCGGCTAAAGTAGTTTAAATCCGAACCCTCTGTTTGTATCACAATCAGGAAAGTTTAGAAAATGACCTTCCGATTTAAACCTACATAGTCACTTTTTGCTAAACTAGTTTAAATCCGAACCCTCTGTTCGTATCACAAATAGTATTATTCCTGACTGTCAAAGAAAAACACCAAAAAACAGCCTTTTTTTGGCTTGTAAGTCATTGATTCTACATAATGTTCTAATTGTACCAAAGAATTAGACATACAAAGACGCGCTAAGTCATTGACAAATCAGCATTGTTTTCTAAAGTTCTAAAATTCTAGCCAAAAGGCTACAGGGCTTGGGAAAAACGATGTGAAGCAGCATCTGACCTCTCCCTAAAATTCTATATCGCACGAAAGTACGAAAAAAAACCCTAGCCTATATATTATATAAGGAATATTAGAATAATAGGGGGTGTGGATAAAATGAACATTATATTCGTCTTTGCAATCATGCACTTACAACGCTTGTACCACACTTTGAATTATTCTATGCCCCATAGAACATTATAGAATAAATGGTATAATATTTAGAATCAAGTACTTACAAAACATGCCTCTTTTTTAGGCACCCCTATGTTTATCGCACTGCAACATTCCGCCCAATCCCAAAAGCTTGACTTAGAACCCTATCTGTGGTACAATGTGTGTACGGTATGGGAATAACCCAACCGCAACCAAACCACTAAGGAGTTCCTATGTCCCTTGTATATCTCCAGCACTTCACCCCTGCCCATGCTCTGCATGAGGACAACACCCTGCCCCCTGCTGTAGACAGAGTGCTAGGCGACGATGCCCTGCTCTGCCTGTCCCGCGAGGAACTGCAACACCTCCGAGCCGAGCACAACACCAACCTGTGGGACGATGCGTGCGACGAAGAGCCGGAAGAGGGGGAACTGTATGGACTTGCAGTAAAGAGCGAGGAGGAGTTTTTAGTTGCCTGTGGTCAAGACTTGGCATATGAGTTCATTGGGGACAGGGCTTATGGGCACAAGTAAGTTTTGTATGTGGTGCGGTGACTCCGTGCCCTCTGCACGGTGGGCGTTGGGGTATCAGACCTGCCTACTGTGTGGGGAGGAACATGCACGGCAAGCCCGGATGTCATGGTGCGTGATACAGGAGTACAACAAGGGCGCGTATCAGTTCGTCACACAAGAAGCAGCGCCGACAACGTTGAAACAAACTAACCAGAAGAACTTAAGGGGGTGATATGGAGATGCTAGACAACGAGCAACTAGCCGCTGATGCAGCGGAATACAACCTTTCAGTAGGCAGAAAGTCGACAAACAGCGACAAATGGATGAACAACGAGGGCGGCATTGAAACGCGCCGCTTCAACGCCAAAGTACTGCGCCTCATGGCAGAGAAAGAACTTAAGGAGGTGTGAGATGGAAGCGGTGAAGATTGGAGTTACGGCTGCTTTGGTATCAGTAGCCGCATGGGGGTTAATCGTGGTTCTATTTTCTTTGGGGGTGTGAGATGGAGATGCTATTTGTTTGGGCGATAGGTGTCGCTACTGGTTCAGTTGTGACTTGGTTTTTCATGTGGAGGGCGGTATGACACACAAAGTAGAGGAGGCAATGACAAGTTACTGGGGCGAGCGCTGCTCTGACCACGAAGCCGAGTGCCCAACGTGCCAAGCGTGGGTTGAGTACGATGCTCTCGCAGCTAGTGGGTTTGGGCGGCTCTTCAATGCACAGGAACTGAAGGAAATAGCTGTGCCGATGGGCGATGGTAATTGGTTAATCCCTCGCAAAAAAATAGGAGAACCAAATGAGTGACGGTGAATTTACATGGAACCACAGGCTTGTGAATAGACCGTCAACTAACGGCGGGGAGGATATGTTTTACTTTGCTGAAGTTCACTATGAAGCTGATGGTTCCATTATTGGGGCTTTTGCGCCATTCCTAGAGTCAGAAACACCGGAGGGTATGGTGCTGTTTGCCAATCGGCTGCTTCAAGCCGCTAAAGAACCCGTGCTGCATGAAAACGATGTTTGTTTTGTTGGAGGTGAAGAATGACTAAATCAAAAGCTTTTGACTGGGACATGGCTATGGATGCACTAGCCGACGAGAAGACCATCCTATGGGTAGCCCTCAACACCTTGGTCAATGCAGCAAAAGAGGGCGAGGACTTGGAAGAACTGCTGGACGAGGCGGCTGACGTACTGGCCGACACTAAACCTATACCAAAAACAAAGAAGGGGAAATAACATGGGCTGGGGATACGGCAACCGTGGGGGCAAGAGCGATGCAATACTCTCGCTACCTAACTTTAGCACCTACGCAGAGGCAAAGAAGAGGTACGACAACACCAAGCAGATACGTGGGTCGGACGACGTGCGCCCGTTGGGGAGGCGCAAAGAGGGTCACTCCTTCCGCATAGTAGAGGGGACAGACCAAGTTCTCCCTACGCCATGCCCTTACGTAGCTGCCAAGATGTACAGCACCGAATGTGTCCGCTGGATAAAACCCAACGAGGGGGATGCACAGGTGATAACCATAGCAACGAACGGGTGGCACTCACCCTCGACGGCGGCATTCATTGACCAAGTGCTTCCCTCTGGGCTACGGGCTGCTAGAGAAGGGGGCAAGGTGCGCGTCAACGGGCTAATCGTCAGCAACGACCATAGTATGCAGTGGAGCAGAAGCAACGGCGGAAGCAACGGGGAGGGGTGGGTGCTCAAGGACGAGGTGACCTACCAAGAGTACACGCACAAGCTGAACCTGCCGGTGGCTAACGCACTCAAGAAGCAACATAAGGCGTTCAGGAACTGGCTTAAAGGCGTCATAAGTCTCAAAGAATATAAGTTCAACAGGACTGAATCGCTCGCTGCGTTGGGACTGGAGCCTCACCAGATGCTAGCCGTGCCTAACCTAATAGGTAACAAATACCCAGAAGTAAAACAGCGGTTCATGGACTTGCTTAACGCAGCCGACAGCGACCCAGAGAAGTATGCCAAGTGGATGACTGTTGCTGGATGGATAGCCCTTGTGATGGGGCATACAACGTGGGCGGCAACAGAGAGTGAGAGGGTAGTGATAATGAACCACGGGGTTAGTTCATTCGACAAGGCGCTGCTGGCGTTACATGCAGATGCGGTGCTAGTCAAGACCCCGCTACCTCTGGGTAAGGTGCGTAAGGATGCCTATGCTAAGTGGGTGTGAAAGCTTGACATAGAACCCTATTTGTGGTACAATGTAGTCTAAGCTGAAAGAAAAAGAAGCAGCGAACAACCCGTAGCACAACAACCATAAAAGGACATAGAACCAAATGGCACAAATTAACTTCGGCACTTCGGTGTCACTCAAGCAATCGGCTAACCTCATAGCGTCAACCCCAACGGTGCGGTTCTATCTGCGCGGTGAGCCGGGCATTGGCAAGACCATGTTGTTGGCAACCCTGAAGAAACTCCTGCCACGGCACAAGATGATTTATGTGGACGTGCCCAACCTCGACCTTGGCGACGTATCAATGCCTGTCATTGACCGCGACAGCAAGACCACTACGTACTACCCCAACGCACGGTTCGGGATACATACGGGTGAGCCTGTCTGCATTCTGCTAGATGAGTACAGCAAGGGAGCCGACCCCGTCAAGAACATGCTGCATCCCATGCTCAACGAGGGACGGCTGGGCGATACGATGCTGCACCCCGACACTATCGTGTTCATGACAGGTAACCTGAGTTCAGATGGTGTGGGCGATACGATGAAAGCCCATAGCAAGAACAGGGTAACCACGCTCACGGTGAGAAAGCCTAGCGCCGAGGAATGGATAAGCTGGGGCATTGACAATGATGTGGAGCCGACCCTGCTGGCGTTTGCCGAGAAGTTCCAAGAGATATTCGCAACCTACACCGAGTCATCGGCAAGCGAGAATCCGTACATCTACCACCCCAAGAAGCAACAAGATGCGTTCGTCAGCCCTCGCTCATTGTACAAAGCAAGCGACATTGTCAAAGCAAGGGGTAACCTCGATGCCGAGAGCGTCATAGCTGCGCTGTCTGGTACGTGCGGGGAGTCATTCGCAAGGGCGTTCCATGCCTACCTTGAGTTCAGCGACCAGCTTCCAGCTAAGGACTATGTGCTGTCCAACCCCAAGACTGCGCCTATCCCGACCAGCCCCGCAGCACAGAGCATCATCATGTTCGGTGGCATCTCATGGGTAGATAAGGACACCATGAGTCCGTTCATGGAGTATGTCGAGCGGTTCCCTGCTGAGTGGCAGGCAGTCTTCTGTATCAACATAGCCAAGAGCGCCAAGCAGGGTATGGCGTTCCAGAACCGTAAGTTCAGCGAGTGGGTTGCTAAGAATCAAGACCTGCTCTAACCAAAGGAGAACAGCATGGACGCTAAAGACAAAGAAGAGCGGCGGTTGAGCCGCGCCATCATAACGCTGATGAGGCAGAAGAAGTTCGCGTTCTACAGCGGCATCCTCATGGCGGGGCGCACTTACGTGGATGATGACTTTCCCACAGCTTATACAGATGGGCGCAACCGCAAGTTCGGTCGGCAGTTTATTAAGGGGTTGACGGATAAAGAGTTAGCCTTTGTTGTACTGCATGAGGCTATGCACGACCTGTACATGCACCTGACCATATGGCTGAAGCTGTACAAGGAGAACAAGCATCTGGCTAACTTGGCTTGTGACTATGTGATTAACGTGGAGTTGGTTGACCTTGACCCCCGCGAGGAATACATAGCCATCCCCCGTAACAAAGACGGCAGCATCATGGGTGCGTTGGATGTGCGGTTCCGTGGGATGAACAGCAAGCAGGTGTTCGACATACTCAAGCAGGAGGGTGGCAACGGCAAAGGGGGTAGCGGGGGTGAGGGTGGGGAAGGGTTCGATGAGCATGGGTGGGAGGAAGCCAACGCTCGTACTGATGAGGAGAAGAAAGTAATAGAGCGTGAGGTACAGAGCGCCATCCGTGAGGGCTTGATGGCGGCTAAGAAAGCAGGGGTTGGTGCTGGTGGACTAAGCATTGAGTTGCAGGACTTGCTTGCTCCACAAGTGGACTGGCGTGAGGAGTTGCGCGAGTTCGTCAAGGCAACGTGCCGTGCCCCAGATGTGAGTAGCTGGCGTAGACCCAACCGCAGGTTCCTCGCAGGGGGAGGGGACGGCATGGATACGTACATGCCTAGCTTGATAGGTGAGACCGTGGGGCATCTGGTCATTGGTGTGGATACATCGGGTTCTATCGGTGCGGACGATATTGCTAAGTTTCTTAGCGAAGTTAAATCCATAGCCGACGATGTCAAACCGTCGAAGATAGACCTGTTGTACTGGGACACGGCGGTGGCTGCACATGAGGAGTATGACGCAAGCAGCGCGGGTGACTTGGTTAACTCTACTAAACCTAAAGGTGGGGGAGGCACAGCACCGCGCTGCGTGACGGACTGGCTTGAGAGTAAGCAGATGGTTCCAGAATGCACAATCATGTTGACGGATGGATGTGTGGGCAACGACTGGGGTAACAACTGGCCGAGTCCTGTGCTGTGGTGCATCGTGGGGGGCGGAACAAGTATTACTGCTAACACGGGCAAGACAGTTCATGTGGTCTAAATGGGTACAACTTATTGACACAGTAAAAATTAGGAGTATCATGAAAGCAGACAAAGATAAACCTAGTGAAGATGCCGCTATGGTGGTACTGGAGTTTAGTTACAACGCCAGCTACGTACTACCGGCAGACAAAGCTTTAGATGTACTAATGGCAATGAGCAACGCCGAGCGGTACGAGCATAGCCACCCTTACCAAGAAAGAACCGAGTCGTACCATGTGTGGTCTGAGTCGGGCGGGGTTAAAGCTATGACTCTCCCGCGTGATTTGTATCTGTGCGCGAAACTCGCTGGTAAGCGGGAAACATAAAAAACTAAACTGGAGAAACTCATGAGCATCTCATCATCAGCAGTAATGTGTGACCTGTCCATATCCGTGTGGACAGCGCGTAAGCTGGACAAGAAGGTATCTGAGGAAGTGGATACGATGAAAGGCACAACCGTCCGTGCGGGCAACTACTCCAAGAATCTGTTGGCAGGTAGTTCGTCGTTGGACAACATCGTCAAGCACGCCTCTAGCACACGGCTGTGGAACATACAGCAGACCCTGCCGTGGTCGGATACTGGCACACGCTTGTTGCCTACGAAGAACTTCATGGAGCATAAAACTGGCATCAATGACCGGCGCAATGAATTTACCGCGCTGTGCAATACGTTCTATGCCGACTACCCAAATTTGGTTAATGCGTCTGTGGCTAGGCTTGGGGCGATGTGCGACCTGTCGGAGTATCCACCTGTGGATGCGGTGATGACTAAGTTCAAGTTTGCCTTGGAGTACTCCCCCATAGCAGAGGCGGGGGACTTCCGTATTGATTCGGAGAACGGCATGAGGGAGGAGTTAATGGAGCAACATGCCCGTAACCTTAAGACCAAGGAATCAACGGCTATGAACGAACTGTGGAAACAACTGCATGAAGTATTGCTGCACATGTCGGGCAGTCTTGCGGATGTTAAGACAGAGGAGGGGGATGTCACGCACAGAAGGTTCCGGTCTACGCTAATAGACAACGCCCTGTCACAATGCTCTTTGTTGACCAAACTCAACATCACCAATGACCCACAGCTTGAGATGGCTAGGCAAGAGTTGGAGCGGACGTTGTCGGGTGTGCATGTTGAGACCGTGCGCGATAGTGCTGATGTGCGTAACACGGTGAAGAACAAAGTGGATGCAATCATCGAGAAGTTCAACTGGTAAGGACATGACTATGCAACTAACAAACGGCGACTTTCCTTATATAACGGTGGGGGCACCCAAAGACCCATCAAGCCAAGAAGACTTTGACGATACGAAACTACATTCGTTGGAATCGCATCTGCTGGAGACGGTGGTAAAGCTACATGCTAAGAAACCAGCATGGAT
>Ga0114973_10001853_pt1 | contig 15460 bp, 21 predicted proteins | sample M_140807_MF_Meta_FD_87025 | JGI IMG/M metagenome (GOLD analysis project Ga0114973, IMG submission 87025) | Freshwater microbial communities from Lake Montjoie, Canada to study carbon cycling - M_140807_MF_MetaG | ecosystem: Environmental > Aquatic > Freshwater > Lake | place: Lake Montjoie... | reverse complement strand
AAGTAATGGTTCCTTGATTGGACACGATTATCGTTCCATAAACATTAATATTATTTTGAATGTTGAAAACATTAAAAATTACATAGGAAGCAAAAGATTGATTAAAAGTGTTTGATGTAGCTAAAAAAACCCTGGAATTATTTTCTATTGGAAAAGTGGTGTCATAAGGGTTATATGTAAAAGATAAATACGTCATCTATAATATACTAATTTTTTTTATAAGTGTTTAAGAGCCTTGCTTGTAAAAATAATAATCAAGAGATTAACAATTACAGATACTCCAGCAACTACAACAATACCATTCTTAATATTGCCTTGAACCATGTTTTTAAAGTAACATACAAAAATTACTGCAGCAGAAACGATCAAGTGAATGATAGCCAAGATGAGGGATGCTTGTACATCCTTTTTAGTACTCATTTGTGTCATTTTTTTGTTTTTTAATAAAGAAAAAATTAAAATTTTTTTTTTACCATTAAAATTTTTTACTTTTAAATTAGATATGGTCTAAAGGAATAAGTATATATTAGTATATGTTGAACCCGTACTTGACCATGGGAATTTCTTCCTTTTTTTATTCTTTACAATATCTTGATGTAAAAACTACGAGTCCATTTTTTGATATTTGGTTAATTATATTTATCAGGGGGATAACAAGTTTTTTAATTTGTTTATTTTTATTGATGATTATTTCTCCTCACAACATTTTTGGAAATCAAAAAAAATTATTATTCATTCGTGGAATTTACGGAACCTTGACTATTGTATTTTCATTCTTGTCTATTAAATATTTAAATCTTAGTATAGCAACGGTTTTATCATCAACTGGTCCTATATTTACAGGAGTATTTACTTGTTTTTCTAAAGGTATATGGACATGGAAAGATAGTATATCGGTATTGTTGTGTTTTATAGGTATTATTATGATTTGTATACAAGGATTTCTTGAAAAATCTAGAAATTTTTGGATTGGTATTTTTTGTGGATTACTTTCATCTATATTTTCGGCTCTAGTAAATGTAACGATTTCTAGTATTAAAGAAGAAAATGCATTTACTATAACCATGTATTCAATGGGGTTATGTAGCATACAAAGTTTACCTTTGATGATTATTAATTTTGATTTTGACCACGTTTTTTCTCAAGATAAATTTAGAATAATTCAATTATTTAGTACAGGAATTTCCAGTTTAATTGCACAATATTTGAAAACACTTTCTATTCAAAATTCAGAAAATTTAGGAGTCATAGTTTTACGATATTTGGATACCATTTTTTGTATTTTTTGGGACATTTTTATTTTACATTCTTCCATTTATTGGAATAATTACTTGGGAATTAGTTTTATATTATTAGGTTGTGGAATAAATATAATTTCTTTTAATTAAAAAATGAAACCCGTTTTATCAGTCATTGAACAAAAAATGCTAAACAAAGATTCGTTTTTAAATGATTACTTATCAGATCATTCTTTAATTCGTGTAGAATTTCCGGAATTATGTATTTATAGTTGGAATGTATTGAATGGAGAAGACGAAATGGCTTTAAATTTTACAATTAATCCCCTATTTAAACAAGCAAGTCCAAGTCAAAAAAAATTAATAAGCAAGGCGTTTATTATGAACAATGAAAAACGTTTTAACGGATTAATTACAAAAATGATGAATACAATAACTCATGAATCAAAACCTTGTATAATTTTTTTACAGGAAATAGGCCCAAGTATTTTAAAAATCATTATGAATCATTCAAAATTAATTGAATATTCAAAAATAGTTAGTGAACCCGATGTCGTTGGCTTTTACTCTAGAGATAAAACAACATTTAACTTGAAAAATAAACCAGAATATCGAGTTACTTTAATACCAACCTCCTCATTATTATATTCTATTCATAGTTTTCCATTAAAAGTAGAATCCAAAATTCTACAAAATGTAAATATTATAGCACAGCAAGGTATTTCGAGTGAAAAGTCTTATAAATCTCAATTAATGATTCGTGTCCAAATAAATAATAAACTTTATCATTTAATGAATGTGCATGCAAATTGGGTAACCAACGATGTTAATTTTGTAGAATTTTTTGCATCATTTGCAAATTTACCAAACTTTATTGCAGTTGGAGATTTTAATCGTTCTTTGGAAATTTTTAAAGATGTTTGGAAAGAAGTGGGTTTAAAATATCTTGTTCCACCTAAAAACACATTTATAAGCCAAATGGGAACCGGATCTATTAAATCAGCTAAAATAGATCAATGCTTATATAATTAATTGGAAACTATTTTTAAGTACAGGTCATCCAAACACAAAAATTCAAAAAATGGTAAAAGAGGTTTATAATATTCTTTAAATATTTTTATAGTTTTAGTATCTCCAGTTAACAAACTATGGAATATAAAAATAAATTCTGAAAAATTTAATTGGTTAAAATTTACAGTTTCTAAAAAATTTTTACTTAAATCCAAGACATTCACAATTTCATCTTTTATAGGCATAGTTTCCAGCTTTACATTGGTATGTAATAAGCATTTAATGTAATCAAACTTTTCAAAAAAAATAATTGGATAATAAAACGCATACATATCCAGTTTTACCAATAAATATTTTGGATTCGATTTGATTTTTGTGTTGAATTGTGAAAAGTCGTAACTTGAAAGAGAATAAGAAATCCAATGAGTAATCATTTTTATTGAATTAAAATCATTAATTTAAAAAATCACTTTTTGACTCAATAAATGCGATTGTTTATATTTCTAAATTTTTTAACAAGTGTTGTTTGTTTTAGAAATATAATTTTAATAGGTATGCCTGATAGCGGTAAAACTTTTTTAGGTAAGCAATTATCTAAAAAGTTACAATTACCTTTTTATGATTCTGATGATTCCAATCCTTATTTAAATGTTCTCAAAACAACCAAAAAAAATTGGAATATGTTTCGATCTGTAGAAACTAAAATTATTCATAATTGGATGAATGATGACACTCCAAAAGTTTTATCTACGGGTGGAGGATGTATTGAAAATGCATATCTATTTAACTGTTTATTGAACAAACCAAATCAAGATGTTATTATTCATATTATTGGTAACAAAACCAGTAATAAAAATTTACCAAACACTCGAGAAAATTTGTGGAATAAACGAGCAAAATGGTATTTTCTTTTATCTGATTTTGATTATGTGAATGATTATACAGATTTTCAAAATTTTTTGGATTGGTTTGAAATATCTTGTAAATGATATAAAATGGACTTTAGTTTTCAATTACCAAAATATCATCATGTTCGACCTCAAAGTATACAAAAATTTGATTATAATAAATCAACTATTATACTTACAGCGGGTCCAACAGGATCTGGTAAATCAGGATTATTAGCAAAAACATTGGAATTACTATATCATCAAAAACCCATTCCGCGATTCTATGAATTTTTACTAGATAATTATATTGAATCGAGTATTGCATATAAAAACAAAATTGATAAAATCATATCAAAATTTAATTGTCGACAATCTTTACAACATGGTTTATGTAATGTAATAGAACCTTCTACACAACTTTTAAAAGCTTTTGAAGAAGCTTATTTTGAAATAAGAAAAAGGGGTCCATGTAATTTGAAAAGTAGAAATACACAAGAAAGTTGTCAAAAAATATTTGATTCAGAAGTAATCAATGCAATTAATCATAATCAAAATATTTGTTTAGAAACAACTGGGATTAATATGCCAAATTTTTGGTTCATCGCCTATGAGAATTTACAAAATTATAATGTTGTATTTGTGTATTCAATAGTAAGCTTTAATGAGCTAGTTAGAAGAAATAAAGTAAGAGCTAAAGAAAAAATTGAAAAATATATGCAAAATAATGATAATTTAGCTCCAAGATTACCTGATATTTCAGTAGACATATTTTTGAAAAATACAGATACAATCATTAATAATCTAATTAAATTAAGAAATAAATGTTTAAGAATATCTCAACCCAAAAAAGATAGTGGATGTGGGGTAATAAATAGTAAAGGAGGTTTTGTTTTATTAATTTTTGATAATGATAATCGAAAATCTAAATTAATTTATGATAGTAGAACAAATGATAGGTTGTTAACAACCGATGAATTTAAAAATTTGTTATTAAGATATCAATTAACAATTTCAACATGATTTTTATAAAATTATTTATAAAAATGACAACACGACAACAACAACAATTAAAAAAATCAATAATTCAATATTTTGATTTACAAGACACAAAAATACTTGATTCCTTGAATCAAACAGATTTCTTTAGCGTTACTCAATTTATGGATCCTACACAAACGCAAGTACAACAATTATCTAAACAATGGCTTGAAAATGCACTTGCTACCAAATACAAAAAAGAAAACTATATTACCATTAGAACTAAAAAATTATACGTCATGCTGAGGCGTTCTAGAATGCCATTTAAAAATGGCAAACCTCGTATAGATATTGTCCAAATTTCTGTAAATCCTCTTTATCAACGGTCAGGAGTGTTGACTCGATTTCTAACTGCATTAAAAGAAGCTGTACCAGGCAGAGTTATTATTATAGAACAAGTTGTAGGTCCAAAGCTCCAAGAATACATTATAAAAAGACCAACTCTCTTTGAAAAAATAGATCAATACTCTGAATCTTATGTTTACAAACCATCCGTTGAAAAATAAAAAATTTCCAAAATAACAAAATGTTACAATTACCCTCAGATATAAAGGGCTACATTTACGAATTTGATGATACCTTTAAGAAAATTTATGATAAATGTATCGCCTATATAAATACATCCTTGGCACGAAGAATTTTTAAACGAATGAACATTGAATCAATTTGTAAATACATACATTTTGAACCGAAAAAAATTACTTACATGACAAGAAATAAATATCATGTAGTCACTATTCAAGAAATTAGTAATTCTAGAGAATATAGAGTTACTGATTATAATAAAAGCACCGGTTCATTTAGAATATATTTGATAAGTTTGTAAAAAGATTATAGGCTACAATAATTCCAGCAATATAAATTAAAAAAGAGTTGTCCATGGCATAAAAGCGACACATTTCAAGTTCTTGTTGATTCATTTTTTTGTTTTTAAAAAATATTTTTTAATAAAATGAACTTTTTTGAACGATTACAATATATTTTCTTTATGGATTCAAAAATTAAAGAACTTGAAAATAAAATTCAAGAGTTGACTGAACTTGTCAATTCTCAAAAAGTTTTGATTGAATCTTTACAATGTAAAAACAAATATTGGTGGTAAATTTTTTTCTTTATAAACATTATAAATGCAAATTTACAAGCTTTTAATTCAAGAAATTAAACAAAAGATTGACTTTGATGATTTTGAAGGTTGTAAACAACTTTATGAAAATTTGGATTTTAATGATTCTACAATACCTTGGGATTATGTATTTCAAAAAGTGTATTTACATGCCTGTTTGAAAAAAAAAACAAATTTCAAGGTGTGGTTTGAGTCAATTTTTTCTCAATTTAACCCAATGCAACAAATTGCAATTCGACAAACCTTTAGCTATGGAAATTATTTGTTTTCAAAGTAAGTAATAAAAAAAAAATTGAATAATTATAGAAATGCCAACTAAATATTTTTTAGGTATTGGAATTAATTATTTAGGAACTGCTTCTGAACTAAAAGGTTGTATAAATGATGTAATTTCAACTGAAAAATTTTTTAAAAGAAAATTTCCAAATTTACAATCTTCTTTTTTAACTGATCATACAGTTAAAAAACCAACAAAAGAAAACATTCTTGCAGAATTTAAAATGTTATTGATAAAAGCAAAACCTTTAGATACGATTATTTTACACTATTCTGGACATGGAACGAATACCAAGGACATAAATAACGATGAAAGTGATAATAATGATGAATGTATTGTTCCTGTGGATTTAAACATTATTACTGATGATGAATTAAATAATTTAGTGGTGGCCAATTTAAAACCCAATGTTTTTTTATTTTGTTTATTTGATTCTTGTTTTAGTGGAACAGTGTTGGATCTAAAATATACCTATATTTCGTCATTAAATCCAATACAAAAAAATAATGATAAACCACAACCTAGAGGAAAAGTTATCATGATTAGTGGTTGTCGTGACGATCAAACAAGTGCTGATACTTTTATAAATAATAATTTTAGTGGAGCCATGACTTGGGCATTTTTAAATTCTTTCCAGATTTCAACAAGTTGGTCAAATCTTGTTGAAAATATGAGATTAAAATTAAAAAATAATTATACTCAAATTCCATTATTATCTTACAATAATGGAAATATTAATGACCGTTTATTTTGATGACAAATTAAAAAATGACATCCAGAAATAATTTTATTCTGTATTCTAGTTTATGATTCTAAATTTTTGGAAAGAAAATTCTCAATTTTGGATAGCCACAACAAATAAACAAGTAGCCGATCAAGAAATTTATGAAAAATTTTATGGATATGATTACAAAAAAGAGAATTGGATAGGACAAGTTATTTATTTGGATCAGTTTCAACGACATTTTCAAAGAATTACATCTCAAGTAACAGAAAAATCTATTTTAGAATGTCGTCAAGAAGCGATTGAAATTGTGCAAAATAATTTAGAAAAAATTTCTAATTTGACAGAGCAAGAATTAGTTTTTATTTTATTTCCTTTTAAACATTTGAATCAGTTTGATTTTATTTTTAAAACAATTCATGAATGGCTTCTAAAAGACTCAAAAATTATAGATTTTACATTACTCCATCGATTCTATATAGACACGTGTAAGAAATATTTTACAATGGATCGAATTAAGATTGAGAAATCTACTCCTAAACTTTTTGAATTTGATGCCACCGAAATTTGTGAATTTTATCCATCTAATTTTTTAGTAGGAAATCAAGAAAAAATTCCAAGTGCCATCAAAAAATTGTTAAAACCATATCAAAACAAGTCGGTTGTCGTAAGTTTAAGTGGAGGAGTAGATTCCATGGTTTTGTTACGATTATGTCATCTATTAGATATAAAAGTTATTGCCGTTCATATCTTGTATAATAATCGTAATACTAGTGACCAAGAGTTTCAATTTTTGGCAAATTATTGTCACGCTTTAAATGTTGACTTGTTTTATTATTCTATTCCTTGGCTACGACGTGATCAAATCTATCGTAGTTTTTATGAAACTTTAACACGTGATATACGATTTATCGTTTACCGTTTGTTGGGCGAACAAATACCAAATGTTTTTTTAGGTCACATTCAGGATGATGTGGTGGAAAATATTATCACCAACTTGGCAAAAGGACAACATTATCATCATTTGGCAAAATTTACTTTAGAAGAAATACAACAAGGTGTCAACGTTTGTCGTCCTTTTTTAACTGTCCACAAACAAGATATTATAGATATGAGTAGATTATTTGGAGTACCTTATTTAAAAAATACAACGCCAGAATGGAGTAACCGTGGCAAGTTTAGAAACCAATTTTATCCTGAATTAGTTAAACAATATGGCTCACAAGTTGACAATACATTGATTCAAAGTGCAAAAATATTTGAAGAACAATCATATTTATTACAGAAATTTGTCTATCAACCAATTTTGGAAACTTTTTGTAATAATACATTAACTATTTCTAAAAATATGTTGCTAGAATTAACCACACAAGGATGGGTTTATATTTTTGAAAATGTTTGTTATACACATTTCAAAATTCAAAAACCAAGTATATCCTCTGTCCAAACATTTGTAGAAAGAATAAAACGAAAACCGATAGGAGTCGTACAAATGTCAAAATGTTTACAAATTGAAATTAAAGAACAAGTTTTTTATTTTATTGTAAAACAGACTAATCGTCATTAATGTTTAAGTTTGCAACCCATTTACGGTCTTTATGATGCTTGGGTTTGAAACGACTACGTAAATGTTTTGGAATTTCAGGTTTTTTTTCTTCTACTAATTCTTCATTATCTGAACTTTGTTCATTATCTGTACTTTCTGTAGAATCGGTGGAATCCTGATTTTCTTCAATAATTTGATTTTCAAGAGTTTGTTCTATAATTTGATTTTCAAGAGTTTCTTCATAGTCACAACGACAAAAGATCAAATACTTTTCAATATCAGAACCTTTTTTGATTTTTTTCCACGAACCTCCACCACAATCCTCACAAACATGAACAGGTTGCGGTAATGTTATATTGTCAGGAATTTCTTTGATAAAAAAAGACATTTTTTATTTTTATACAGATTTTAGAAATTGTAGTCAATTTTTAATTTCCAATTAATAAATTATGATTTATGATATATGTATAATTGGAGCCGGACAAAGTGGTTTAGTAACATGTAAAACTTTTTCAGAAAAAACACAAAGTATCCTTGTTTTGGAAAAAGATGCCTCCAATGGAATGTTTTCATTCATCAAGGAAAAAAATTTGTTTTATTGGAGCACTTCGAGATTTATGAGTGGATTTAGTGACTTTCCCATGAATAAAAATATTCCAGTTTGGTTTACAATACAACAATACGTGGATTATTTAAATTCTTATAAAAAACATTTTGATTTGGAAAAGTATATACAATATAATAGTTTTGTTGAAAAGTGTATCCAAAATGAAAATCAAGAATGGGTTGTAATTTATAATACAAATCAACAAATCATTTGTAAAAAGCTGATTGTGTGTACTGGATTAAATCAAACACCCAAATATCCAGAAATTATTAAAAATTTTACAGGTGAAATCATTCATACAAAGCAAATTTACACCGACATGAATGAAAAGGATTGGAAACAAAAATTTTCAAACAAGAAAATATTGTTGCTAGGTGGTGGCGAATCGGCTTTTGATATTGGACATCTTTTAACAAAATATACAAATCAATTATATTATAGTTCCAAGAATTATATTGAATGGTTTTATGCAGGAGCTGAAACACCTACGAATATAAATCGAGCTAAAAAAATAAAGAATAAATGCTTCCAAGTTCATGAATTTGAAAAGAGAAGATATCCTACAGATACAATGTTAGTATATCCGGAATACTCTTTACCGGAACCCATGTCCAATTTATGGCATAATTATGGTCGACGAATGTTAAAGCCAAATAGAGACTGTGGAAATTGCACTCATAATCATCAAAAGCTGTGTTCCATCAACAAAACTCCAGAAAATTTATTCAAAAAATATGTTGTCAAACGAACCGATTTTGTTTTGGACATGTTTGAAAATAAAGTAAAAGTTATTTATTACCCTAAAAAAATTGAAAATCAAACCATTTACACCAAAAAGGAAATTATTCAAAATGTTGATATTATTGTATGTGCTTCAGGTTTTAAAAAACAATTTCCATTTTTAGAACCAAAAGTCTATCAAGGTGAATTTATCAAAAAAATGATACCATGCAATACATCCAACATTGCTTTTATTGGATTTGCTCGTCCAACTATGGGTAGTATCGCAACGATTGCAGAAATGCAAAGCTGGTGGGTTCAAGACTATTTTAATCATACTTTGAAATACAAAATTCGTAAACCTATTTTTAGAAATATTGATCCTTTAAATTTAAGTAATGACAATATCGACACATTGGTGATTGGATGTTACTATTTAAAAGACCTCGCCAAAGATATGAACATTGAACCAAACATGTTTCGTTTATTTTTTACTGATTTTAAATTATTTGAAACTATTTATACTAATTCTTGTAATATTTTGATTTATAGAATATCCGGTCAAAGATCGTTTCCTAAAGCTAGAAAAATAGTAATTGATACTTTTCCAAAATTTAAAGATCAAGACACTAGGAATAGATTATATATTTTACTCCACTTTCTATACCATATTCTTTTCATTCTATTCTGTTTTGCGATTTCCTATTTGTTATATTTTATAATTTACCGGACTGCTTTAGTTACCTCTCATAAAAAAACAAGTATTTTGGTATTTTTCATCATTTCCTTTACATTAATTGCTATTTTTTATACGTTTTTTACATGATGCTTAAAATAATTTCATTCTTTCTAAAACCTGTTTCCATTCATTGGGCAAATTTCCTCCATAAATTCTACAAGTTCGATCAAGATTATTTTCTATAAAATTCCATACATTTCGAATTTCTTCTCTAGCGGGAGGATTTTTAGGATCTTTAATAAATTTACTAATCAAATCAGTAAAAAGTTGTATATTTAAATCTGTAATTAAATATAATGCATTTAATTTCATTCGTCGTTCTTCTCGATATTGTAACAAATTACACCATCTGCTTTCATCAATGTCTCCTACCAAATACTGAATTCGAAGACTTTTATTATTTGGAACTCTATTTTGGTTTACCAAAGGAAATACAATTTCACGTAAATGAATAATAGTTTGATGAATTTTATACCACCAATTTTTTGTTTGGTCTGGATAATGATAATTCAAAAAACTTGAAAATTGTACGGCAGTAGGTAGTTCTTCACAGTTTAATTCTGGTTCTACATCTACGTTATTGGACGATTTTAACCATTCATAATAATGAGGATTATGTATTACTCCGTCTATTCTTTTTCCTGATGACCAGCTAAATGGAGTAAAACACAATACACACCACATTTGATCACAACCGCTTGATTGAAAAATAGGAACACCACATTGAGGACATGGTTTTGATTCTTTTTGAACCGATTGAAAACTTTTTTTATTCTCCTCAAGACACTGATGATCCATTGAATTTATTTCCCCACAATCATGACAAACGCTTACATCGCATAGTGGACATGTAAAATTTTCATCCAACATTCCTTTACACTTATCAGCTGGACAAAATCCATGGAATGAAACTTTTTTACATTGTTTCATATAAAGTATATCATCGCTCTCAAATTTTCTAATTTCTTTACGTATTCGTAATTGTTCTTTACGAATTTCTTCTAGTTTAGATTGTAATTGTTTGGGATCTTTAAATTTTTTTCTAATTTTTTTAATCAATGGAAGCTTTGAATATTCTTCACGTAATGCTCTAACCTTTAAAATAATTTTGGCTTCCAATTGGTCTCCCAACAAAAGATTCATTTCTTGTTTAACACGTATTCTTGACATATGGGGTAAAAACATTTTTTTAATCCATGGTCTAGAATTTATTGTCATTATATGTTCCATGGAATATAATTTTTTACAAAACATACAGCATGGCTCAGTTTCATTGGCTAATAATCCTTTTTGAAAACATTCTAAACAACAAGATTCATCACAAAACGGGCAATTTTCCAATGTTTCCTTAGTTTCACAACAAATTTCGCAATACATTTTTTTTTATTTGTATAAACTATTTCTAAAAATCAATTTTTTAGAATATTCAACAAAACTTTAATAGAATTGTTTAAAAAATTATAATGGATTATCAAAATATAAAATGGTTTATAAAAATATAAAATGGTTTATAAAAATATAAAATGGTATTTATCGTATGTTTATACATGTGGGACCATAGATGTGACAATGATTTTATTGAAAATATTTTGGCGGTTTATGACACTTTAGAAAAAGCGGTTGAATACACTTGTTCTTTTGAATTGCAAAATCAGTATCACTATTTAGAAATCGAACAAATTGAATTGGATAAAAAACTTGATTCTTTTGACAAACATGGAAAAAAAATTTTATGAATGTTTATTATTTCTTTTTAGAATTTTCTTTCATTATTTTAATAATTCGATAACCTAATGCAATATCATGTTGCGTTTCACAATTATGCAACGCGTTACCTTGAAAATGATAACGAATTTCCTTTTTCATGGTTTTGTGGACATTTTTGTTGTAACATTTTTTTACAGTTCGTAAAAATTCTCGATAAAGAATAATAGCTGGATTAGACATTGTTTAGAACATGAAACACTTTTTTAAATCATCCACTTGAAAATTTTATAAAAAATAAAATTGCTGTTAGCGTTAAAATTGCTCATGATTCTACAAAGTTGGTCCTAAGCTTAAGAGAAAACAATTAAAACAAAATCCACAATTCATAAATAAACTATTACATCTTGTAGTATGATTACGTGAACAAATTTTTGATTTTTTAATTCAAAATTAAAAATTGAAAAAACAATAAAGGGTTATCTACAAGGGAATATCTTTAATGGAAATATCTTTAGCGGAAATTTCTTTAGCGGAAATTTCTTTAACGGAAATATCTTTAACCGAAATTTCTTTAATGATGCAAGAAGACCTCTATGTTTCTCAATTACAACAATATTCCAGAGTGCTCATAGAATACGCCAAGGAAAAAGCTTTTCAATACATGTTTATTAATTTTGCACAAGAAAGAGAAACTTTTGAATCTATGTCTAAAATTCTAATCGATTTAATTAGCCAACAAATTTTGTCCAATCAAGAAATAATTGTTCCGAAACTTTGTGTCATTGCAAATGAAAACAAATCTCAACGATTCACAGAATGGAAAGCTCTTTACAAACTTTTAATAAAATTTTATATCTACCAATTTCATGGGTTGTTTTTGTTTTATAATCCGCATGCTTATCTCAAAGCGATTGACGCTGAAGATATAATTGAAAATGACCTTGAACATTTGGAAATTCCTCTTGAAATTTTAGAAAAGAATGAAACAGCTCTATTAATTGCCAATAGTAAGCATCGATTTCAGCAAAATAGTCAAAAAGGATTATCTTGGGCCAAAACAATAATATAAGGGAATTTAAGAAACTGATTATTGATTTAAATATTCCATCTTACCTATTAAAAATGACTTCAAGTATTCCTGTTTCTATTATTGGTTGTCCAATCGAGTTTTCTGTTTCCAAGAAAATTGTGCATTTCGATAGAAATACTCCACAAGAAAATAAAAGTCTATTAGCTGTTGAACGTGTTTATACGCATCCCGTTTTGGGAAATATGACTCCCAAACTTATTGAAACGTGTCCTAAAACTGGACATGCAACCAAGGTGTTTTGCCACCTTTTAGATAACAAAAAACGCCCAGAGTGACAAATTTTTAGGAACTATTTAGTTTCTTTTAATCGTTGGGTGTATTCCTTTTTTTGTTGGTGTTTACAGTGCTTACAATTGGTTCCCAAACCATCTTTCGTCATTTTATCATTATAAAATTCGGAATGCGATCGCACGGTTTCACAACGATTACACCATTTTTGAACCGTTGTATCAAATTCAGGGACCAAGACCAATTTCTTTCTTTTGCGGTCATCACCATATTGCAAAGTCAAGTAACATTCTTTGCAAATACGCGCGTAACCATCATTTGTCGATTTATTTTTGAAAAAGTCTTTTCGTGGAAGCATTCGTGATGCTTCCTCTTTGTGACTAAAACCACCGCAACGCTTTATACTATCTTTGTCGTAATTTTCAGGTTCAATTTTGTCGATAATATCCATATCATTTTCGGTAATGTTATGTTGATTAAATTTTTCTAATTCTTGTTCGTTCTCCAAAGTATATTCTATATTCAACATTGCCATGGTAGATTCCAGTTTTTCTTTTATTTCTGTAAAAGAAACATCGGTAATAAATTCACTATTATTTGGTTCCAAATTCTTTTCATAAGTTTTTTTCATACATCTTTCCACCAATATATTTTCATGGGTATATGCCAAATATAAAAGTTTACAAAAAGGATTGGAAGTACGATAACCAGATACACGATTGGTAATATCGCCCGTATATCCAATTTTTATTTTAGAAACAGTTTGAGGATCATCATTCAATCCAATCATATTTATCAAATAGATACAAGCTCCTTCCTTTAGTTTGTATAACTCTTTTCTACGCAAGTAAGACCGATGTGTATCATTAATTTTTCGATATTTTTGTAGTAAATATTTACACTCATTAGTTATACTGATAATAGTATTTTCGGATCTTTCAATCTTTTTGTTGAGCTCTTGAATCAGAGTTTCATAATGCTTGATGATTTGAGTGTCAGTTTTCTCCTGTCCTAGTTTTACCTCGTCGGTAATAAGTAATTCACGGACCCATTTAGAAACTTGCAAGGCAAAGGCAGGGTTAATCCATTGGGCAAGATGAATACCAAGGTCGGGGTGAATCCAGGTGCCTTGCTTGTATTTGGAAGTGTTTCCTTTGAAAATTTCGATACATTGTTTTGTATCTTGAATTAGTGATATGGGACCGCCCATATCAGTTTGTTCACAATCCATTAGAGTTTGCACTTTTTTAATCAATTCTTTCGTCTCATTTAACCTCAACCAATCAGCAATTAATTTGCCTCCAACATGACACAATTTGGTAGCATATATATATCCATCTTCCCTCATGGGTATAGTGAAATCGGTGCCGTCTTCTAAAGTAAGATTGCAGTTTATGATGTCGTTGATTTTTACAAATTCTTTGCTTGTCATTTTTATAAAGATATTCTATCCTTTAAATCGTTATAAAAATAAAACTAGTGGATACATGATTTATTTAGGTTGCCGATTGTTTTAGAAAAAAAGTGATACGTGATAATGGATGTCCATATTTATAACAAGATGACTCACTTAGAAACCTTGATGTATATAGAAAAATTTGTTTTTTGGGCTTTTTTTAATTGTAATTAAACACTAAACATTTTTTATAATTGTATTTATGATTAATATAATACTGCACTCAAATCAAAAAACAGCATCATTTTGATTTAAAACAAATTTTTATTTAACAGAAAATAAAAAAAAAAAATAGTAAATTTTTTTTTTCTTGCATCCTATAAACAAAAACAGCAAAAATGTCTATAGTAACTTCGAATCTTACCTCTGGTTTCATTGATTTAGCTACCTATGATGAACTTGAAAAGTACATGTATGGTGGTAACGATGCTACCGCTTACTTTGTCCGCCAAACCCGTAAAGCTACATGGTTCACGCAAGTACCTGTTGTTCTTAGTCGTGCCTCTGGTACACCAGGATTCTCTCAAGAATGGTCCGTCAGCATTTCCCGTGCTGGTGATTACCTTCTTTACACCTGGATGCGCCTTATCCTCCCCCCTGTTGCCTCCATCCCCGCTTACGGATCCAAGAAAGACGGTCGTGATGTCACCATCGATACCTATGTATCCTGGACTCCCAATCTCATGCACAACTTGATCCGTGAGGCCGCCATTACTTTCAATGACCTCGTAGCTGCTCGTTTCGATAACTACCAACTCGATTTCTGGGCTGCTTTCACCACTCCTTCTGGAAAACAAATTGGTTACCTCAACATGATCGGTATGACTGATGACCTCATCACTCCCCGCAAGGCCCTCCCACAAAAGGTCCTCAACCTCCCCCTCCCATTCTTCTACGCTCGTGACTCTGGTGTTGCTCTCCCAACTGCCGCTCTTCCTTACAACGACATGAGAATCCAATTCTCCATCCGTAACTACTACGAGCTCCTCGTTGCCTGGGACTACATTACCTTCCTTGACACCAACGAGACCATTGTCGTATCTCGTGTACCCGTCCTCGCCGATTT
>Ga0114973_10001852_pt1 | contig 15461 bp, 19 predicted proteins | sample M_140807_MF_Meta_FD_87025 | JGI IMG/M metagenome (GOLD analysis project Ga0114973, IMG submission 87025) | Freshwater microbial communities from Lake Montjoie, Canada to study carbon cycling - M_140807_MF_MetaG | ecosystem: Environmental > Aquatic > Freshwater > Lake | place: Lake Montjoie... | reverse complement strand
GCCCACAGTGACGGCAGTTGCGCCAGATTCAATGGCAAAGACAGTGTGCCCTGCCCTGTCTTCGTAACCGCTATGGCTGCAGCGCAGAGAGGGCTGGATTTCATGGCGATCACAGACCACAACGCACTGTCACATGCCAATTCAATTCGAGAGTTGCAGCCCTATTTCAGCCCGATGCTGCTGTTGGTTGGTCGTGAAGTGACCACATTTTTTGGCCATGCCAATGTGTTTGGCACGCTGTCGGATTTGAACTTCCAAATTGACAAAGACGAAAAAAACTGGAACCGAATTTTGCAAACCGTGCATGCGCAAAAGGGCTTGGTGTCCATCAACCATCCTGTCAGGCCCAGCGGTGAAATGTGCATGGGTTGCGGATGGGACACGCCCTCTGACATGCGCCAAGTTCAAGCTATCGAAGTCGTCAATGGGGCAGATGCCGACACGCTCTTTTCAGGCATGCCTTTTTGGCATACGCAATTGAACCTAGGTCACCGCATCACGGCCATCAGCGGCAGCGACAACCACCGGCCGGATCAAAAGGAAATGACTTACACCGGCAGCGTTGGGCGCCCCAGTACGGTTGTTTATGCGAAATCACTTTCGCAAATCGATGTGCTCGAGGCCATTCGGCAAGGCCATGTGTTCATCGACAACACGGGCTCTAAAGACAAATTACTGGAAATGCATGCCCAAACCGACAAGGGGCCGGCGGTCATGATGGGTGACAGCCTGAAGGCGCCAGCAGGCGCTGAAATCCAATTCAAAACCAGGGTACGCAATGCGCAAGGTGCGCACCTTGAATGGTGGCTGGACGGTCAACCCCTGGAAATGGGCAACCAGGATAATTTGAAATCAGACCAAGTCATTGAAACCCGTTGGAAAACGGATGGCAAAGCGCATTGGATTCGGGTTGATGTCCGAGAAGCGGGCGGCAAACTGGTGTTGTTAGGCAATCCCATTTACATCAGCCCATGAATGCTTATTTAGCCACCGCGATCGGTATCACAAAATAGCTGGGGCATTCGTAACGCTCGATGTCATAGGCATTGAGTGGGAACGAACCGCAATTGGAAAAGCGGCGCAGTGGTGAGCTGTAAATGCCGCACTGAAATTTACCGTCTTCGATGGGTTGCAAGAACATGCAGCGCTTGTTCATGCAGCAGTTGCCACATTGCACGCAACTGCCACCCATGACTTCAGGAACTTGGCTGGCGCGGCCCATGACATCGGCAAAGTAATGGATGGCGGGGCCCTCACACATGGCCTGCAAGTGGTGCCAAATTTTCTTTAAAGTTTGGAAGTAATTCAATAAAAAATGTTTTTGCCAAAATGCCAATGCAGCCACCAAAGGCAACAATGGAAACAGCAACAACACACTGAAAACCAAGAATCCTGTCAATACAGACGCTAAGTACTTGTTCAATTTTACGCTTCCTAAATTACAAAAAACAAAAGGAAAACACAAATTGTATTTTCCTTTAAGTGTAACTCCGCAGATCTGCCTTGATCAGGCAATAGGCTCTACGCCAACCTCAACTTCATCGCCTAAATCGTCGCTTTCAATGACGGCCATTTCGGCGTATTGCTTGGCGACCAGTTGATGGCGGTAGGCCAGGAATGAATGCGAATTGCGCGATTCATCATGTCCGTGGTCATCCGCATCAGCGGCCAGGCTGTGGTGCTTGGCCGCTTGTGCGTAATGCAATGAGGCCATGCGGTGGTAGTCAGCCAAGGTTTCAAATTCTTCTTCACCGTCTTCAAGGTGGTCGTCAAGCAATTCGTCGTCCACATGGTTTTCAGATACAAGTGTGTGTTCATTCGTCATAGAAGCTCCATCAGATAAACAGCGAATTGCTGCATTGCTAGGATGACGTAAGGTGATGAAAACTTGGTGACATGGCGTGCGGGTTTCGCACTTTTCAGATCGCCACCTGGCTGAAATAGTTTTCAAAGTGGCTCAAAGGCGGGGTCATTTTGAGGGGCGACTTGGCGAGGTCATCGTAGCGGCGCAGACGAACCGCTTCGCTGGCAAAAGGCTGCTGCATGAAAGCTTGTGCTTCTGACTCCATAAAGGTGCCGCCTTGCAATTCCAAGCTGCGCTGGGAAGCGGGCGACAAGCCGGCCCAATACCCTGGCTCGATCAAGCACAGGTAACGCTTAGCGTCCACATGCATGCGGATGGGCTCGAGAACTGCATCGGGAAACAAGGGCCGCAAAAACGGCAAGGCCATGAATTGATGCAAATCGTCTTTGCGGGTGTCAATGTCTTGCTGTCCTTGCTTGTGCGCCACCAACATGTGACCCAAGTCGTGCAACAAAGCGGCCACAATGGTCTCGGGGGTTTCGCCTGCTTTTTCAGCCAGATCAGCGCACTGCAATGCATGTTCGAGTTGGTTCACCGCCTCCATGCCGTATTGTTTTTGACCTTGCTTGTGTAAAAGTTCTGAGATGTCGGAAAGGCTCAAAGACATACAAGACCTCAAACAAAATAGTGGCGAATTCGCGCCGACACCAAATCGATCACGCTGACCGTGGCAATGATGATCAGCATCACCGCACAAGTTTCTGCGTACTGGAAACCACGGATGATTTCCCACAGCACCACCCCAATGCCGCCGGCACCCACCATGCCCACCACCGAGGCAGAACGAATATTGGATTCAAAGCGGTACAGCGTGAATGAAATCCACAGGGGAATGACCTGCGGGATGACGCCATACATAATTTCGTGCAGGGCCGAAGCGCCGGTAGAACGTATGCCTTCCACAGGCTGGGGGTCAATGGCTTCTACCGCTTCGGAAAACAGCTTGGCCAAGATGCCCGAGGTGTGGATCCACAAAGCCAGCACACCCGCAAATGGGCCCAAGCCCACCGCCACCACAAACAACATGGCAAACACCATTTCGTTGATGGCGCGGCAAGCATCCATCAAACGGCGCACGGGTTGGTACACCCACCAAGGCACGATGTTGGAGGACGCCAGCAAGGCCATGGGCACGGCGGTGACGACAGCCAAGGCGGTACCCCACAAAGCGATTTGCAGTGTGATCACCATTTCTTCCACATAGAGCCGCCACTGCCGGAAGTTGGGCGGAAAGAAGTCCGCCGCATAAGTGGCCATGTTGCTGGAGTCGCGGAACAACTCGACAGGGCGCATGTCAGCACCTTGCCAAGAGGCGGCCAACAGCAAAAGGATGAAACCCCAGCTCAAATACCAAGTCAGGCTGCGCTTCGCGCCGGCCGTGTGAGCCAGTGCGTGCAAGGGTGGATACGTAATAGGAGACATAGGGACTTCACTCAAAATAAACACGGCTTCTTCTTGCACGCACGGTGCAGGAAGAAGCCGATGGATCAGTCGGGGCAGAGAAATTACTTCAATGCAGCCAATTTTTGGTCAAGGTCGGCCAATTTAGTTTTCTTTTCAGCATCCGACAAGGTGGTGTCGGAATCGATCTTGTTGCGTTGACCGAACAGGTCCAATTGGCGGATCGGCTTGAGTTGGTCGTTAGTCGACACCTTAAAGCCGGACAACTTAGAGATCTTCATGACGATCTCTTTTTCGCGCGCATCAGTCTTGGCGTAGTTGTAGAAGAAAGTCTTGACTTTGGCCTTGGTGGCTTCAGGCAAGCTCTTGCTCATGACCAAGGGGTCCAAGGCAATCAGTGGCGAAGTCCAGATGATTTTGATGTCTTTGACTTTTTCAGGCTGGCGCTCTTTGAGCTTGTCCAGGTTTTCGCTGTTGTTGGTCGCCACGTCCACTTGCTTGTTGGCCACGGCCAAGGCATTGGTTTCGTGGTTAGCGCTGCGCACCACTTTAAAAAGTGTTTTGGGATCTTGTTTGTTTTGTGCAAACACATAAAAACCAGGCACCAAGAAGCCCGATGTGGAGTTGGGGTCGCCGTTGCCAAAGCTCAGATTTTTGGCGTTGCTGAACAAGTCGCTCAGGTTGTTCAAGGGGCTGTCTTTGTGCACGATCAGGTGCGAGTAGTAGCCTTGTGTGCCGTCAGCGTTGACCATCTGGGCAAACACTTCGCCGTTGGAGCGGTCTACCGCTTCCATGGCTGATTTGTTGCCCATCCAAGCGATTTGCACTTTGTTGAAGCGCATGCCTTCAATGATGCCGGCGTAGTCAGGGGCGAAAAATGCTTTGACCTTCAGGCCAGTTTGCTTTTCCATGTCGTCCAACAGGGGCTGCCAATCGGCTTTTAAGTTTTGTGTGGCTTCGGTCGAAATGATGCCGAAGTTGATGTCTTGCGCCATGGCGCTCGTCAGGCCAAAGCCAATGGCCAATGCGGCCAGGGTTTTCTTGAACATGTCGGGATCTCCAGTGAGGTTAAAAAAGAAGTGAAATTCAAGCCACTTGTGCCATGGGTCTTGTCCATGCCAAAGTCGGTTTTGGTTTATCTTCAGCTTGAGTCGTTAGTAACTCGCTGCCGCTCATGAATTCATCGGCCTGCATGCCATACAACTGACGCAGCAGTTGGGGGGTCAGCTCGGAGGATGGGCCGTCGTAGACCACCCGGCCTTGGTTCAGTGCAACCACTCGGGGGCAATAGCGAATCGCCATGTCAACTTGATGCAAGGACACCACCACGGTGCGACCGTCTTCGCGCTGAATGCGCGTCAAGATCTCCATCACATTGCGCGACGACTCGGGGTCCAAGGAGGCAATCGGCTCGTCGGCCAACACCAATTTGGCACCTTGCACCAAGGTGCGGGCAATCGCAGCGCGCTGTTGCTGGCCACCCGATAAAGTGGAAGCGCGTTGTGCATGGCATTCCAAAATGCCCACCCGCTGCAAAGCCTCCAAGGCCAAGGTTTTTTCTTGGGCATTGAACACGCCCAGCAGCCCTCGCCACAAGGGCATACTGTGCAGTCGACCCACCAAAACGTTGACCAACACGGGCAACCGATCGACCAAGTTGAATTGTTGAAATACAAAACCCACTTGCGATCTGATGGCCCGAATGTCCTTCGCTATGCGGCCGTCTTTTTGCACGCATTTCCCGTTGACTTCGATCAATGAACCTGAATTGGCGTCGGCGGGCAACAAGCCCGCAATCATGCGCAGCAAAGTGGACTTGCCGGAGCCGGACGCACCGATCAAGGCGACCATCTCACCGTCACCGATGTCCAAATGGATGTCGCACAAAGCATGCTTTCCGTTCGCAAAATGTTTGTCTAATTTTTGAATCTTCAAAGCCATGGCGATTGAGTCCCAATGTATTTATTTCTAATCAGTGTGTTCATTTTGTGTGACAAAGGTTTGACAATGGCGGGAAGTTTGGATGTCACTGAGCGCTTAAATGACCCGCTCACCCTCACGCCAGACAGCCCGCACAACACCCTGGCGCCCGCCTTGGGGCAAGTCCACAAGCCGCACCTGGATCAAATCAGCCCGCTGTCCCACGGCAATTTGCCCGCGGTCTTTGAGGCCGGTGGCGATGGCCGGGTTGTGGGTGACGGTGGCTACGGCATGGGGCAAGCTGTAAATGCCATCGTCCACCAAGCGCACCACAGCGCTGAGCAAACTGCCGGGCACATAGTCAGACGACACAATGTCGAGCAAGCCGTGTTGGGCCAAGGACGCCGCCGAAACGTTGCCCGAATGCGAACCACCGCGCACCACATTGGGGCCGCCCATCACGGTCAACAAGCCGTTGGCGCGGGCAGTTTGCGCGGCCAACAGCGTGGTCGGAAACTCCGACATGCTGGCGCCTTCGGCATGCGCTTGCAGGACATGCGCCGCCGTGGTGTCGTCGTGGCTGGCCAGAGCGATGTGATTGGCATGGCAATAGTTCACAAAGTAGGCCCGGTGCGGTGCGGCATAGCGCGCTTGCAGATCGGCCGCATGCAGCACCTGGCGCTCAAACTTTTCGTTGGACCAGCCTTTTTTGCCGGTGTAGTACACACGGGCCACCTCGATGTTTTCCCATTGCCGCTGGCCTGGCGTATGGTCCATCAAAGAAATCAAGGACAAGCGGGGGTGCCCATGAAAAGGCTGAAACAAATCGATGGTGTTGGGCGCGGGCAATTCGCAGCGCACATGCAGATGGTGATCGGCGCGCAGCAAATGCGAGGTATGGGCAAAGTCCAGGGCTTGGAGCACCGTATCCCAGGTGCTGCCGCGCAAGCTGTCCGGGTCGGCGTCGCCCACGCCCAGAGCGTCAAACACCGTGGTGATGCCTGATGCGGCCACTTCGGCATCGTGCGCGAGCAAGGCCGGCATTTCGGCCCATTGCACTTTGGGGCGAGGCATCAAATGACGCTCAAAATTGTCGGTGTGCATTTCGACAAAACCCGGCATCAGGTAATCGCCTTGCACATCCCACCCATGAGCATGCAATGCCGGGCCTTGGTCAACCGAGGTGATGAGCCCATCGTGCACGGCCACACTGCCTTGCACCACCTCATGCGGCAACACCAGTTGGGCATTTTTAAAAATCATGTTCATGGCGAGGTCCTGAATTGAGCTACATCAATGCGCCGCGTGGCCACCGCATCGCCGACATGGGCATCGTGAAAGATACCCACCAAGGCCGTACCGCGGGCGACGGCTTCTTGAATCAAGTCGATCACGGTTTGGGTGTTGGCCGCGTCCAAAGAGGCGGTGGGTTCATCCAGCAACAGCAAAGGCCGCGGCTTGATCATGTTGCGGGCGATGTTGACGCGCTGCTGCTCGCCGCCTGAAAAGGTGGCCGGCGGCAGAGGCCACAAACGCTCGGGAATGCGCAGCCGGCTCAACCACACCCGGGCCTGCTCGCGGGCAGCTTCTACCGCTTCGGGTTGGTCGCGTGCGTCGTCCAGCAAAGCGTCGGCCACCACATCGAGTGCCGAAACGCGCGGAATCACGCGCAAAAACTGGCTCACATAACCCACGGTGTCGCGGCGCATGCGGATCACATCGCGGGCGGCAGCTTGCGTCAATTCCAAAATGTGACCATCGGCCTGCATGACCTGAATGAGCCCGCTGCTGGCGCGGTAGTTAGCGTAAATGAGTTTAAGCAATGTGCTCTTTCCCATGCCTGAAGGGCCGTCGAGCACCACGCACTCGCCCGCAGCCACCGACAGATTGACGTTGTGGAGCACCTGCAGTTGGGCCCCGTGTTGGTTGTGCAGCGTGAATTGCTTGGACACCTGTTTCATTTGCAGCATCATGATGGCCTCGGCTTTAAGCTTGCAACACAGAAGACACCAGCAACTGGGTGTAGGGGTGTTGCGGGTCGTCCAATACTTGGTCTGTCAGACCCGCTTCAACCACGCAACCGCGCTGCATCACCATCATGCGGTGCGCCAGCAAACGGGCCACCGCCAGGTCATGGGTCACGATCACCACCGCCAATTGCATTTGACGCGTGAGTTGTCGCAGCATGTCCAGCAACCGTGCTTGCACCGAAACATCCAAGCCCGAAGTGGGCTCGTCCATGAACACCAAGCGAGGGCTTGTCACCAAATTGCGGGCAATTTGCAAGCGCTGACGCATGCCCCCTGAAAAAGTGCGCGGCGTGTCGTCGATGCGCGTGGCATCGATTTCAACCCGCTGCAGCCAGTCCTGCGCCGTGCTGCGCAAGCGCCCATAGTGCCGCTCACCCAAGCCCATCAAGCGCTCGCCCACATTGGCCCCGGCGGAGACATCCATGCGCAAGCCATCGGCCGCGTTTTGATGCACAAAGCCCCAGTCGGTGCGGGCCAGCAAGCGTTGTTGCGCCTCGGACATGGCGTACACGTCCTGCATGCACCCTTGCCGATCCAGAAACTCCACCTGCCCTGTGTCCGGTTGTGCGCGCGCGGCAATGGCATTGAGCAAGGTGGTTTTGCCAGAGCCCGACTCGCCCACCACCGCCATGACCTCACCGGGCCACAACTCAAAGCTGGCATCTTGCAAGGCCACACGGTCTCCATAACGTTTGCCCAATCCGCGGACACGCAGCAAGGGCGGAAAATTGTCATTGGTCAGCATGTCACATCTCGATCTGAAAACTGTAGCCATGGCGCGCAAAGCCCAAGGACTCGTAAAAGGCATGCGCACGTTCGCGCTTTTGATTGGACGAGAGCACGAGTTTGTAGCAACCGGCCTCACGCGCTTGGCGCATGGCGTGCTGCATCATGTCGCGACCAATGCCTTGGGTCTGGTGCGATTCGCTGACCACCACATCCTCCACAATGGCAGACGGCGTGCCCTGATGCGCCAAGTTGTGCATCACCAGCAAAGCGTAGGTGCCGATCACTGTGGCTTCTGGCGAGGCCTGACTGGCCACAAAAAGTCGGTAGTTGGGGTAAGCGCTGAAGCGTTCAAAGTGAACCGTCGCAGCCTGCAGCGACAAGACCTTGCCGTTGTCCATGCTCGGTTGGGCGTACAACTGCAAGACGCTGGGCAGGTCTTGCTGCGTGGCTTGGCGAATGTGCAAGCTCATACCTGCTCCTTCGTGTCTTGCCGGGTTTGACAATAATCCGAGTCGGAGCAGACATGCATGCGACCACCTGCGTCGTCGAGGATGACCTCATCCAAAAAGGAATCGGTAGCCCCACATTGGGCGCAGGCGGCTTGCCATTGTTGAATCTCAAATGGGTGGTCTTCAAACGCCAAGCTTTCCACCGCGGTGTAAGGCGGCACCGCATAGATGCGTTTTTCGCGGCCGGCACCAAACAGCTGTAGCGCTGGATTCATGTGCATTTTGGGGTTGTCAAACTTCGGAATCGGTGAAGGCGACATGATGTAACGGTGGTTCACCATGACCGGGTAGTCATAGGTGGTGGCAATGTGGCCGTAGCGGGCAATGTCCTCATAAAGCTTGACATGCATCAGCCCGTATTCGGCCAGCCCATGCAAGGTGCGGGTCTCGGTTTCTCGGGGCTCTAGGCGTTGCATGGGCTCTGGCACCGGCACTTGGTAGACGATGATTTGACCTTCTACCAAAGGCAATTCCGGGATGCGGTGGCGCGTTTGGATCAGTGTCGCCTCTTGGGTCCGCGTGGTGGTGTTGACACCGGCCGTGCGCTCGAAAAAGCGCCGGATGTTCACCGCATTGACCGTGTCGTCTGAGCCTTGATCGATCACCTTCAAGGTATCGTGCGGACCGATCACAGAGGCTGTGACCTGAATGCCGCCCGTGCCCCATCCGTAAGGCAATGGCATTTCGCGTGAGCCAAAGGGCACTTGGTAGCCTGGAATGGCCACGGCTTTGAGAATGGCGCGTCGGATCATGCGCTTGGTACGCTCGTCCAGATAAGCAAAGTTAACTTCGGGCGCGTTCATACAGGCGTCTCATCGGGGTTTGAAAGACGTGCGCGCATTTTGCGAACCAATTCCAGCTCGGACTGAAAGTCCACGTAGTGGGGCAGCTTTAAATGCTGCACAAAGCCTGATGCTTCAAGGCTGTCGCTGTGCGAGAGGACAAACTCCTGCATTTGCGCAGGCGACTCGATGGGCTCGCCCAATTCCTCGGCCCGCAGCGCACGGTCCACCAGGCTCATCGCCATGGCTTTGCGTTCGCTTTGCCCAAATGCCAGGCCATAACCTCGGGTGAATTGGGGGGGCTCGGTTTTGCTGCCTGCAAATTGGTTGACCATTTCGCACTCTGTGATTTCGATCTCGCCAATAGACAGGGCAAAGCCCAACTCTTCGGGTTCAATTTCCACCGCGACCTGCCCCAAGCGAACCTCACCCACAAAGGGGTGCGAATGCGAATAACCCCGTTGGGTGGAGTAGGCCATGGCCAGCAAAAAACCTTCGTCACCGCGGGCGATGTTTTGCAAACGCGTGGCCCGATCCGCCGGAAAGCGCAGCGGCTCGCGGGTCAAATCGCGCGGGGCAGGATCGTGGCCTGACCGATCTGTGCGCTCAATCAAGCCTTCTTGATTAAGCAGGTCAACCACTCGGGGGACGGATGGCACGGATGAAACGGTTTGCGGCAAAGGCGAGGCAGGGTTGGTTGTTGGCGATTCAAGCTCTTGGGCATTGGCCAATAACGAAAAATCAAGCAAGCGCTGGGTGTAGTCGTAGGTGGGCCCGAGCACCTGCCCGCCAGGCAAGTCTTTGAAGGTGGCTGAAATGCGGCGGTCCAACTGCATGCGCGTCGTGTCCAGAGCGCAGGTATTGCCCAGTCGCGGCAAGGTGGCACGGTAAGCACGCAACAAAAAGATGGCTTCGACCAAGTCACCACTGGCTTGCTTGATGGCCAAGGCGGCCAACTCGGGGTCATACACCGAGCCCTCGGTCATGACACGGTCCACTGACAACTTGAGTTGTTGGCGGATTTGATCGATGGTCAACTCGGCATGCGCGGTGTCACCTCGCCTTTGCTCGGCCAGCAGTTTGTAGCTATTGAGAATGGCGGTTTCTCCGCCTTTGACGGCCACGTACATGTCAGCTCTCCTCTGCAAGGATTCGTGTGGTGCGGGGCAAGCCCACAATTTGAGTGGCTGTGACCAAAAACACATCCACCCCACAAGGAAAATCAGCGTGATTGCGCGACCATTGGTTTGGAAAATCGGCCGCAAGACCTTGCACCCGCAAAGTCCGCTCGCCCAAAATGCCAGGGCCTTGCAAACGCCAGCCTGCCTCATCGGCGTGCAGATTGTGGACTTCGATCACGCAAGTGGCCGATTGATCCGGACAGGCATCGCTGCCTTGCCGCAAGTTGTGCAACTGGGGCAAAGCATCGCCTTGCCCGACCCAAATGAATTGCGCTTGGGCGACATCGGCCACTTCACTGCAACCCGTATGAAAGCGCAGCCAGGCTGCAGCGTCGCTGCCCGCCAAGCTGGGAGACAAATACACGGCGGTGTCGGCGTCCAACAAACCCAAGAGCAGCGCCGCCGCTGCCGCATGACCGCCTCGGGGCAAGGCCATGTTCAAAGGCATGTCCAAAGGGCACCCCGGATGGGACAGGGCTTGCAGCGCGGTGCGAAACACCGCTTGGCTGCCATAGGCCTCATGGTCGAATCCGGCCACCATGTTCTGCAAAGCGTTCATTCGGCATCCTCGTCTTGTGTGCCTGTGGCTTCTCGTGCCACGGTCATAAAGTCCACCTTGGTGGTCTGGGCACGTTGGTGTCGCTGGGCTTGCATGTGTTGCAGGTGCTGGCGAACAGGGGCCAGCAAGCTGACTGCCAATGCATCGCGCTGCGTTGGGTCTTGCAGCAAAGCATCGGCCATGGCAGCCAATTGGGCTTGACGGTGATTTCGCCCCAGGACATAAGCAACCCCCACTGGAGCCTTCAGGTTGAGGGGGTTCAAACGCAAAGCACAACGGGTGACCGTGATCTCACCCAAGTTAAATCGCTCGCCAGTGCCCCCTGCCCTGCCCTGCACCATCATCAGCCCGGTCTCGGGTTGACGCAGCCACTGCGGGGTGGCCTGATGATCAGCCAAGGCCTCGTCCAGCAAGCGCACGGGCGCTCTGGCCAACAAGGCCATCCACGCCTGCCTGTCAGCCGTCGGCGTTCCCGGATCATGGTCATGTGTTTGAAACATTTCTGTGGCAACCTTCTACTTGTCTATACAACTGCTCACAGCTTAGGCAATCTTTGTGTAATTTTCATGACAAAGGAGATATTTTTGAATACCTTGTTGCCCGAATGGATTGAAGGTGGACCCCTGTGGTCGCGTATCGCGCAAGAGCTGGCTGCCGCCATAGGAAAAGGTCAATACGCGCCTGGGGTTCAACTGCCCTCTGAGCATCAACTCGCCGCAGATTTCGGCGCCAATCGGCATACCATCCGGCGTGCCCTGTCTCATTTGTGCCAAAACGGTTTACTGCGCACCACCCAAGGCAGCGGTACTTTTGTCGAAAATTTAGCGGTCGATTTGGTGCTTGGCAAACGCACACGCCATCGGCACAACTTGGCGCAAGCGGGCTTGCGTGGCAAATTGCTGGTCATGCGCAGCCAAACTGTTTTGGCGAATGCCGAGCAAGCCGAGGCCTTGCAATGCCCTATTGGCAGTGCCATTTTGCACATGCACATCATGGGCGAAGGTGCGGGACAAGCCTTGCATGTGAGCGAGCGGTATTTTCCATTGCCGCGATTTGCGCAGATGGAAAGCATCGTGCAAAGCACAGGCTCGATCACAGAAGGCTTTAAACAACACGGGGTCAGCGATTACACACGACAGGTCAGCAACATCTCTGCACGCTTGCCCAGCAAAGCAGTGGCACTTGGGCTGGGGCAATCGGCCACGCGGCCTGTGCTGCTCGTCAAAAGCATCAACGTTGACATGAATCAGTTGCCCATAGAATTTGCTTGTGCGTGGTTTGCCGGCGACCGCGTCTCCCTCACGGTCCAGCACGATGAACACTGAAAACGCTTACCGATACGCCATTTACTATGCCCCTGAAGCAAGTAGTGCATGGTGGGCAGCAGGCAGCCATTGGCTGGGGCGGTGTGCCCTCACTGGTCGGCAGATGACGCAAGCTGTGATCGATGGTGTTGCCCCCGATCACCTTCACACGTACACCCAAGACCCCCGTCGATATGGTTGGCACGCCACGCTCAAGGCGCCTTTTGTGCTGGCTCCCGGTGAAAGCCTGTCTTCATTGATCACAGCTTTGCGCAGCATCGCAAGTCAACACGCGGCCTTTGCCATGCCTCGCCTGCAGGTCAGCACCGATGGCGGCTTTCTGGCCTTAAGGCCGACAGTGTATCACCCGTCCATCCACAGCACAGCAGATGCCTGCGTGACCGGCTTGCAAGCTTTGACGCAAACCTTAACGGCCGAAGATCTGGCCCGGCGCAGACAAAAAGGACTGACCGCACGGCAAGAGCTTTATTTGCAAGCGTGGTCTTACCCATGGGTGTTGGATGAATTTCAGTTTCACATGTCATTGACGGGGTCCTTGCGAAATATGCCAGCTGCAGAGCTGACCGCTTTGGTGTCTGCCGCCCAAGCGCGGTTTGATGCATTGCCAGCTTGCCGGTTCACGCACTTGTCGGTCTTTGCTGAGCCTCAAATGGGCGACAATTTTGTTTGGATTGACAACGTGGCTTTGCGCACATGAACGCTGCTTTGATTTATGTGGTCGGCCCGTCCGGTGTGGGTAAAGACAGCTTATTGGCTTGGTTGCGTTCCAACCTGCCTGAGCACCTGCCCGCGCATTGGGCGCAACGCACGATTGACCGACCCCGAGTACCCGATGGCGAAGCCCACGAAAGCGTGACGCCAGCCGAGTTCAAGCGCCTGTTGGCTGCACACTCTTTTGCCATGCATTGGCAAGCCAACGGGCATCAGTACGGGATTCGCCATGTGGAAATAGCGACTTTGGCCCAGCAGCAAGTCTTTGTGAACGGCTCACGCGAACACCTTCCCAATGCGGCTCGGGCTTTTCCGGGCATGGGTATTTTGCACATCACCGCCAACAAAGAAGTGTTGCGACGTCGCTTGCTGCTCAGAAACCGTGAATCGCTTCGCGAGATTGAACAGCGCTTGAACCGGCTGATTGCCATCGAGCCGCCAGCGGGCTGCGCATTCTTTGAAATTCAAAACAACGACAGCCTGGAGGCGTCCGGGCAGCAATTGCTTCAAGCGGTGGTTTCGCTCAAAACGGGCATCAAATAGGCCTCTTGCGTTTGGTATTTAACCCTAGACGGCGGAAACAACAAAGAAAAGCAAGAGCCCACGCCCAATTCACTTTGCACCTGAAAACTGCCGCCGTGTCGCTGCACAATGTGTTTGGTGATGGCCAGGCCCAAACCCGTGCCACCTGATTCACGCGAGCGGCTGCGGTCCACACGGTAAAACCGTTCTGACAAGCGCGGCAAATGTTCTGCACCAATGCCCATGCCGTTGTCGGTGACTGAAAACAAAGCTTGTCCTTCAGGACTGAATTTCCAAAGCACATCGATCGTGCCGCCCGCGGGGGTGTAACGCACCGCGTTGTTCACCAAGTTGGAAACAGCGCTGTGAATTTCTGCACGCGAACCACAAATGTGCAAGGGCTCAGGCCAATCGAAATTCAAGGCATGCACAGCTTGACCATCACTGCCTTGCAAGGCAGACAATGCGATCGCATCTGATTTGACTTGGGACATCAAAGCTTTCAGGTCAAACGCCTCGGTCACTGGCGGGGGTGGACTGCCCTCCAATTGAGACAGGGTCAGCAAATCGCTGACCAGGCCTTGCATGCGGGTGGCTTGAACCGCCATGAGGTCCAAATACTTTTGCCTCTCGACCCGTTTCAATGGCAAGGATTGCAAGGTCTCCACAAACCCTGCCAAAACAGTCAATGGGGTTCTGATTTCGTGTGAAACATTGGCGACAAAATCACGCCGCATTTGATCGGCTTGCGCCCGGGCTGTGACATCGCTCGTCAGCACCAGTTTTTTGTTGTCGCCATAAGGATGCAGTTGCACCTGCAGCTTGAGAAGCTGCGACAAAGAGTGGGATCGCCCCTCCATGACGACTTCATTTTTAAAATCCCCTTGCGCCATGTAACGTGTGAAGACAGGGTCACGCACCAAATTCACGATGTGCTGGCCTGCATCTCTTTTGTCATCCAAGCCCAAATGGACAGCCGCTGTTTGATTGCACCATTCAATGCGGCCCTCATCGTCGAGCAAGAGCACCCCATTCGGTGATGCTTGAATGGAAGACATGAACTCTTTCAAACGACTTTGGTGCTGCTCGGCCAACAGGGTTCGGCTCTTGAAACCACGTCGGACGCGGTCGACCAACTCACCCCAAAAACCGCTCAATTCGATCACAGCCAAAGGTTCACCTTTGCGCAACCACACCTCCAATTTGTGGCCCCAAAAGTAATCCCGGACCAACAAAACCAACAACGCCGTGTTCGTCGCCCACAAGATGCCCGACATGCCACCCAACCAGTAGCCCGCCGCAGCAGCAACCAACAGGACAAACAGTGCAAAAAGTAAGCGCGCCATCATCGCCGAAGACTGTCCGAATTCGGGCTGATGATTGGTTTCACTCAGGCAGATTTCAATTGAGCAGGCGCCAAGGGCGCGTTGGTCACACGGTACCCTGCGCCACGCACAGTTTCCACCATATTACCGGCCTCACCTAATGACTCTCGCAGGCGTTTAACATGGACATCCACCGTGCGTTCTTCAATGAAGACATGGTCCCCCCAGACCCGGTCGAGCAATTGACCACGGCTGTGGACGCGCTCGGCATGGCTCATCATGAACTGCAGCAGCTTGAATTCCGTCGGGCCAATTTTAAGCAACTGGTTTTGGTAACTGACCCGATGTGTATCCGCGTCCAAGACCAAATCCCCCAAGCGCACGGCCCCCCCAGCTTGCTCAGGCGCGCGGCGGCGCAGCACCGCTCGGATACGGGCCAACAACTCCTTGGTCGAGAACGGTTTGACAATGTAATCGTCAGCACCCGCATCCAGACCCGCCACACGGTCAGGTTCATCGCCTCGCGCCGTGAGCATCAAAATAGGAATGGCTTTCAAGCGGGAAGAAGCTCGCCACTTGCGTGCCAATGTCAAGCCGCTCTCG
>Ga0114973_10001847_pt1 | contig 15485 bp, 16 predicted proteins | sample M_140807_MF_Meta_FD_87025 | JGI IMG/M metagenome (GOLD analysis project Ga0114973, IMG submission 87025) | Freshwater microbial communities from Lake Montjoie, Canada to study carbon cycling - M_140807_MF_MetaG | ecosystem: Environmental > Aquatic > Freshwater > Lake | place: Lake Montjoie... | reverse complement strand
TCATTCAACGGCAAGACGGTTGGGCGCTGACGCAAAAGGACGTTTCGGCACTGATGGTTGGCGGTTCTTTTGCGGACCTTGATCTTTTGCAGAAATTTTTGGGCAGCGATTATCATGGCCCTAATGATGAGTTGACGGACGCTACCGAACTTGGCGGCGCAGCCGAAGATGCCGACCTGCATATTGCGCTTGGGGGCTACTTTGCGAACACGCGAAAATATAAATCGAAGAAGGCTGGCGAATAAAGGGGTTACTGTTTACATGGGCCGCCACGAATCAAAGCTTAAAGCGGTGGCCCCATGAAAGATATTCCCCTCGGACTGACATTTGACGACGTGCTGTTGCAGCCGGGACCGTCGGACATTTTACCGAGCCAAGCGGACACGCGGACGCTGCTAACCAAAAGCATTTCGCTTAACATTCCTGTTTTGTCGTCTGCAATGGATACCGTGACTGAAGCACGCATGGCCATTGTCATGGCGCAGCTTGGCGGCATAGGCGTTTTGCACCGTAACTTGACCATCGAAGAACAGTGCGCCGCTGTCCGACAGGTAAAGCGCTTTGAAAGCGGTATGGTCGTGAACCCCATCACCATTGCGCCGACCGCCACCTTGGCCGAAGCACAGGCATTGATGTTGGCGAACGCCATTTCCGGTATTCCTGTGGTTGAGGCGAGTGGCAAGCTTGCCGGCATATTGACCAACCGCGATGTTCGCTTTGCCGAAAACCCTTCGCAGCCTGTGTCCGAATTGATGACGCACGAAAATTTGGCGACGGTATCTGCTTCGGTCTCGCAGGAAGAAGCGCGGCGTTTGCTGCATCAACGACGGATCGAAAAACTGCTCGTCGTCGACGATGCCTATCATTGCATTGGCCTGATCACCGTTAAGGATATCGAGAAGGCCGTTCTTTACCCCAATGCCACCAAGGACGGATCCGGTCGGTTGCGCGTTGCAGCGGCGACTACGGTAGGCGAAAAGGGCTTGGCGTATACCAAGGCGTTGATTGGTGCCGAATGCGATCTGATTGTCGTCGACACCGCACATGGCCACAGTTCCATGGTTGCCGCGGCAGTCGCTGAAATCAAACGCATGGCGCCTGAGGTTCAGGTTGTGGCCGGCAATGTCGCCACTGCCGCGGCCACCCGAGCGCTTATCGAGGCTGGCGCGGATGGTATCAAGGTTGGTATCGGTCCCGGCTCCATCTGCACCACGCGCGTCGTTGCTGGCGTGGGCGTGCCGCAATTGACAGCTGTGATGGAAGCCGCTGCCGAGGCGGCAAAATCCGGGATTCCCGTGATAGCCGACGGCGGTTTGCGGACATCGGGTGACGTTGCCAAGGCGCTCGCGGCGGGTGCATCATCGGTGATGGTCGGATCATTGCTGGCTGGTACCGAAGAGGCCCCGGGCGACACGTTCCTGTATCAAGGACGCACCTACAAAAGCTATCGTGGCATGGGCAGTGTCGGGGCAATGGCGCGTGGCTCAGCTGACCGTTATTTTCAGCAAGATATCAAGGATCAGCTTAAGCTGGTTCCCGAAGGCATTGAAGGACAAGTGCCATACAAGGGACCCGCGCGCGATGTTATTCACCAGCTGGTGGGCGGCGTAAAGGCGGCTATGGGCTATACAGGTTCGCGCACGATCGCCGACCTTCAGGAACGCGCGCAGTTTGTGCGCATCACCAATGCCGGATTACGGGAAAGCCATGTTCATGACGTTACAATTACACGCGAAGCGCCCAATTATCCGACGCGATAAGGCATGAGGCCCGCTGCGCGCCTGCAATCGGCCATTGAATTGGTCGATCAGATCATCCTTGCGGCCCGCGACGGCGGTGCATCCGCGGACCAGATTGCCAAACGCTTTTTCACCGAGCGGCGCTATGCGGGGTCAAAAGACCGCCGCGCTGTGCGCGATTTGGCGTGGGGCGTCATACGGCGGTTTGGAAAGCGTCCCGCAACCGCACGTTCCGCGTTTGCCGCGATGGCGGATGCTGATCTTGAACTCGCGGCTTTATTTGACGGCAGTGACTATGGTCCCGCGGTCATCGACTCGGCCGAGGCGCGCTCAACGGGTGGCGCTTTGCCGAAATGGCTAAAGCCGTTGTTTTCCGTGCATATTGACGAAGCCGAACAAGCGTCCTTGCTTGACCGCGCACCGATGGATCTGCGCGTGAACGCGCTAAGGGCCCGCCGCGAGGATGTTGCCGCGGCGTTACCCGAGGCGGAGGTTTTGCCCGCTCTTGAATTTGCGCTGCGTCTGCCCGGCGGTACGGCGATTGACAACCATCCTGCTGTCGAAAATGGTCAAGTTGAAATTCAGGATTTAGGCAGTCAGTTGATTGTTGAGGCATGTCAGGCAAAGGGGTTGGGCACTGTGCTCGACCTATGCGCTGGCGCTGGCGGTAAGACGCTGGCCTTGGCTGCGGCTATGCGCAACTCAGGCCGCTTGATTGCCACAGACACGAACCGCAACCGTTTGGACCAGCTTAAGCCGCGTGCGGCCCGGGCAGGGGCAACGAACGTCGAAACACGGCTGCTGAACCCGAATAAGGAAAAGGACATGCTGTCCGATCTTGCGGGTGGCTGTGACCTCGTTCTGATCGATGCTCCGTGCTCAGGCAGCGGAACGTGGCGGCGTAACCCCGAAACGCGCTGGCGCCTTGATGCTGCCCGTTTGAAGCGCGTGATTGATGAACAGGCAAAGCTTCTCGACATCGGTTCGGAAATGGTCGCGCGTGGCGGGCATTTGGTATATGCGGTGTGCTCGTTGATTGAAAATGAGGGCAAAGGCCAAGTGGCTGCATTTTTGAAATCGCATAAGGGCTGGCGCGCTTCTGAAACCGGCGTTTCAATGGGCCGCGCGGATGGCGACGGCGTGTTGCTGACGCCTATGCATGATGGCAGTGACGGATTTTTCTTCGCGAGGCTTAAAAAGCTGTGATAGCCTCTATTTTCGAACGAATTTGGATATTTTTTATGCGCTTTTCGCCTGCAGCTACTGCCCTTTCGCTTACCTTTGCAATCATGTCGAGTGCGAGCATTGGCGGACGGGCGGACGTTGACGCCCGATCAATCGCGTTATTGAAAACGGGCGATCAGGAAGCCAGCGCTGGCCGCCTCGATATTGCAATTGGCTGGTACGAGTCCGCGCTTGCGGTCGATCCGCGCAATGGTGCTGCCTATGTTGCAATGGCACGTGCCGTAAAGACGCAAGGGTTGGAGGGTAAGGCGGTTGGCTTCTACAAAGAAGCGCTTGAACTTGAACCGAATGATCAGATTGCCTTGGCAGAACAGGCCGATATTTTGATTTCTAAGGGTGCATTGGAAATTGCGCGCAAGAACATTGCACGGTTGCGAACGCTGTGCCGCGCCAATTGTACCGCCCCAACACGCCTCTCATTGGCGATTGATGCTGCGTCCCAGAAACAGCAGGCGCAGGCCAGTGCCGTTGATCTCAAAGCGACTTTGGGTGCTCCGCTGGAACCAAAGGCGAACTAATTTTGCCTTGAGTATTGCCTAAATCAGGTCGGCAAATTCCGCGAGAATATTTTCATATAGTCGCTTTTTGAAAGGCACTATGAGTTGCGGCAACATCGGCGCATCCACCCACTGCCAGCTGCTAAATTCCCGATGCTCGGTTTCAATGTTGATATCCGCATCGGTGCCTTTGAACCGCATCAAAAACCAGTTTTGCCGTTGACCGCGATATTTGCCCTTCCAGATCCGCCCGATCATATCGTCAGGCAAATCATAGAAATGCTCGTCGCGGCTGCGGGCCAGCACATCGACCAAATCAGCGCGGACCCCAGTTTCTTCAGATAATTCCCGTAATGCGGCGGTCTCTGCATCTTCGCCGTCATCAATACCGCCCTGCGGCATTTGCCAGGCGTCCGTGCCTTCGGGCCGGTCTAGCCGTTGGCCAACAAATATCTTGCCTTGTATGTTGGCGAGCATGATACCCGCGCAAGGGCGGTAGGGAAGATCTTCAAATGTAGTGTTCATGCAGCGGGCGTTACTTCAGCAAGCATGATTTTCAAAGCCCTGATATAGCCTTCAACATCAGTTTGAACCGACGGAATGGCTTGGCGAATGTTGACATGGCCATGAACATTGCCATCGGCACTGATGTGCTGAACATGAACGCCGGCCTGTTTTAGCTTTTCGACATAAGCCAGCCCCTGATCGCGCAAGGGGTCAAGGCTCGCGGTGGTCACGAGGCTTGGCGGCATGCCTTCTTGCGGAAAATTCAGCGGCTCGGAACGATAGTCACCCGGCGATGCCGCATGGCCTTCGCCAAAATACACCATAGCTCCCTCCGTAAGCAAAAAGCCATTGGCAAATTCGCGCATGCTTGGCCAATCGGCATCAAGCGTGACAACGGGATAGATGGGAAATTGTACCAGCACGGGAACGGCAGCAGGCTTATCGCGCAGCGCCATAGTGGTGACGATGGTCAAGTTGCCGCCCGCACTGTCGCCCGATGTGATGAGGCCAGTGACCTCTAGTCCGAGTTCTGTCGGGCTGCTCGCAATCCAGCGCGTCGCGGCTTCACAATCTTCTGCCGGGGCGGGGAATGGATATTCTGGCGATAACCTGTAGTCTATGGAGATAACTGGCAGGTCCAATAAGCGCGCGACTTCCGCGCAATAGGGCTCGTAGGTATAAAGACTGCCGATCACGAAGCCGCCGCCATGGTAGAACACCATGACTGGCCCGGCGCCGCGGTCGCTGCGGCTATCGTAAACGCGGGCGGGGATATTGCCTGTGGGGCCGGGGATTTCAATGTCGCGGATGACCGCTAGTTCGCCCACTGGCGCGTCGGCAACGTCGCGCATGGCCGTTGTCATCGCACGCGCCTCATCGGCAGAGACTTCCCAGAATTTAGGGCCAGGAACTGCGTTCAAAAACTGAAGGAATAAGGCCACATCAGGGCGGACGAAGGGGGCGGTTATAGTCATCTCAGTCTCCTTGTTGTCCTTGCGATAGGGCGGTGCGCGGGGCAGGTCCAGCACATTGAAACCCGAAAATTTTATTAACATGTAGGCTGACGTCATAGCCACTTCGCGCTCCGAGCCCTTACGTGAACAAAATCTCTCATATTGATAGCGCCGTATTGCCATTTCACGGTGTTTCCGTCAGCGCAAGTAAATGGATAATCTTACACACAGCCTCGTTGGCGCATTGCTCGGCCAAATGTGCTTGAAGCGGAAAACTGGCCTTGCGATGCCAACGCTGATTATTGCGGCCAATATTCCAGACATTGATGCGATAACGACGCTGCTTGGCGGGCAACAGCATCTGGCGCTTCGACGCGGACTTACGCATGGGCCTATTGCTATGCTTGTCCTGCCGCTGCTGCTCTGGGGCGCTATGCTTGCGTTCGATCGTTGGCAGACAAAGCAAGGAAAGCGGCCGGAAAAGCGATTGCCAGTGCATAAAGGCTGGTTGCTGGCGCTCGCCTATATCGGCTGCTTGAGCCATCCGATGTTCGATTGGTTCAACAGCTATGGCATCCGTTTGCTTGAGCCATTTTCAAGCCAGTGGTTCTATGGCGACACCTTGTTCATTATCGACATCTGGTTGTGGGCTGCACTGATTACTGGTGTTTGGGTTTCGCGGCGCCGTGAGCACACCGGCAAAGCACATTGGCGCACGCCTGCTCTCATAAGCTTCGCAGCCATCTGTGCTTATATTTTAGCCAATGGCCTTATCACCGGCCGCGCTGAGCAATTGACGGCCGAGGCTGTGCAGAAAACGTTTAACGTGGCACCCACTTTGGTGGTTGCCAATCCGGTACCAGTGCAATTCTGGAAGCGCGAGATGCTGTGGCGCAACAACCGCCATTACGGGCAAGGTAGCTATACAGTGTTCGATGACGTAAGAATCGATAATTCCATGCGCGCGCATTATATGGGCGTTGCGGATAAAAATGCGTTCGAGGCTAACGTCACCAGAGGGTTGCCCTTGCTGTTTTGGTCACGCATGCCCGTCGCGCAGATAGTGGATGCAGGCAATAAGCGGACGTTGAAGATATCCGATCAGCGTTTTACCGATCCTTTGGTCGGCGACCGATTTAGTGCCTACTTCCCCATCGGAGACGAAAGCAAATGAACGCCCCAGTCATCCTCTGGTTCCGCCGTGACTTGCGCCTTGCCGACCAGCCAGCATTGGCAGCGGCAGTGGCGAGCGGCGCGCCAGTCATTCCAATCTATATTCTCGATGACGATACGCCAAAACATCGCAAGATGGGTGCGGCCTCGCGCTGGTGGTTGCACCACAGTCTGACCGCGCTTGATGCCGATTTGCAGGCGCTGGGTTCGCGGTTGATCCTACGAGCCGGTAAATCGGACGAGGTTTTATGCGCGTTGGCCGAGGAAACCGGTGCATCAGCCATTCACTGCATGCGCCATTATGAACCATGGTGGCGCAATGCGGAGAAGGCTGCTGCCAATGGCTTGCGCCAAGGTTGTGCGTTCATATGCCATGACGGCAATTATCTGCTTCCCGCAGGCAGCGTTTCCACGGGCAGCGGCGGACAGTATAAAATCTACACGCCGTTCATGCGGGCCTTGTGGCAGCATATGCCACCGCCTGCGCCGTTGGCACTGCCCACGCATATCGCTGTGCCTGAGAATTGGCCAGCAAGCGAGAATATCGGCGAATGGACCTTGCTGCCCACTACGCCTGATTGGTCGGGCGGCATGATCAACATGTGGACGCCCGGCGAGGCGGGGGCCCAAAAGCGTCTTGAGGATTTTGTCGCTAAGGCAGGGCTTTACGACGAGAAACGGAACCTGCCATCGGTGGAAGGTTCATCGTTCTTGTCTGCACATCTGCACTTTGGCGAGATTTCACCTGCCGCATGCTGGCATGCAACGATGCATGCAGGTGGATCCGTTGATGTTTTTCTAAAGGAATTGGTTTGGCGGGACTATGCGCAGAATGTCATCGTTCAAATGCCCGAATATGGCACCAAGAACGCGCGGGATGCGTTTGATAGATTACCGTGGCGAGACGTATCCGATCCGGCGGTGAAGGCAGATTTTGTTGCGTGGACCAAAGGGCGGACGGGCTATCCCATTGTTGATGCTGGAATGCGACAATTATGGGCGACTGGGTGGATGCACAATCGGGTGCGGATGATTGCTGCGTCGTTCTTGGTCAAGCATCTCTTGATTGACTGGCGCGAAGGCGAGAAATGGTTTTGGGATACGCTTGTCGACGCAGATTATGGCAGCAACAGCGTCAATTGGCAGTGGACCGCGGGGACTGGTGTCGACAGCAATATGTTCGTGCGGATTATGGCGCCGCTGTCGCAGTCGGAGAAATTCGATGCCGCGCGCTATATCCGCGAATGGGTGCCCGAACTGGCGGATCTGCAGGCGCCTTATATTCACGATCCGGATGAATATGGCGCGCGTCCGAAAAACTATCCGCGCAAGATCATTGGCCATAAAGCTGCGCGTGAGCGTGCGTTAAAGGCGCATGAGGTGGTGAAGGGCTAAGGGAGGCAGGGTGACAGTCAGGGGAGTATAAAGTGACGGCGATATGCGCGCAGAGTGACGAGACTTTTGACTAACCTTCTAACACCAACCGATGCCCACTCGCGAACATGGTTTGCAGCATATTTAATATCGCATCGGCAACAACGGTTGGTTCCTTGACCGTCGCTGGGTCTTCCCCGGGATAGGCCCTCGCGCGCATTGCTGTGCGCGTGCGGCTTGGGTCAACGACTGCAGTGCGAACTTGCGACAGGTTCTTGACCTCTTCGCCATAGCTATCGACCAGATTTTCCAACGCTGCCTTTGATGCGCCATACGCGCCCCAGAATGCGCGCGGAGTTGCGCCTACGGACGAGGTCAGCGCGATCAAGCGGCCAGCCTCGCTTTTGCGCAATAAGGCGTCGAACGAGGCGATCATGACTTGCTGTGCAGAGACGTTCAACGTGAACAGGCGCGCGAACTCCGCGCCGTCTATCGCGGACACTGGGCTAAGCGTGCCAAGCATCGCGGCATTGAGAATAAGGATATCAAGTTTGCCCCATCGCTGGGTCACTGCGGCGGAAAGCCGAGCGATGCTGTCGCCGTCAGTTAAATCGAGCGGCGCAATGGTGGCGCTACCGCCAGCCTCAAAAATCGCGTCTTCGACAGCTTCAAGATCTTTGGCTGTGCGAGCGGTCAGGATGACATGGGCACCTTGCGCTGCCAGTGCCGTTGCCGTTGCCGCGCCTATTCCGCGACTTGCGCCGGTGACCAGCGCAACCTTGCCTTCAAATATCTTCGTCATCGCCTAAGCCGGCTTCCGGTCGCCAAGCGTCATCAGGTCGCTCGCTTCATGCTCTTCATGGTCGGTAAGGGTGGTAGGATAATCACCTGTGAAGCACGCGTCGCAATATTGCGGCTTGTCTGGATGGCGCGAATCTTCACCAAGCGCCCGATACAGGCCATCGATGGACAAGAAGGCGAGGCTGTCAGCCTGAATAAACTGCCGCATTTCTTCTACATCCATCCGGCTGGCGAGCAGCTTGGAACGTTCGGGTGTGTCGACGCCGTAAAAGCAACTGTTCATTGTTGGCGGGCTGGCGATGCGCATATGCACCTCGGCGGCTCCAGCCTCGCGCATCATCTGCACGATCTTAAGCGATGTTGTGCCGCGTACGATGGAATCGTCGATTAGGACAATGCGTTTGCCCGCAACGAGATTGCGGTTGGCGTTATGCTTTAGCTTTACGCCCAAATGGCGCACGCCGTCGCCTGGCTGAATGAAGGTGCGTCCGACATAATGTGATCGGATGATCCCAAGCTCGAACGGGATTTTGGCAGCCTCTGCATAACCGATAGCAGCAGGCGTACCGCTGTCAGGTACTGGGATGACATAATCGACATCAACGCCATTTTCGCGCGCCAATTCAGCGCCAATGGCCTTGCGGACCGAATAGACGCTGATGCCTTCAACGATGGAATCGGGTCGTGAAAAATAGACATGCTCAAAAATGCATGGGCGTTGCGATACGGGAATGAAAGGCTTGTGCGACTGGATTTCAGTCCCGCGCACAACTACCAATTCGCCGGGTTCAACAGACCTGATATATTCCGCACCGACGATATCGAGCGCCACGGTTTCTGAAGCAAAGATGATGGTATCGCCAAGTTTGCCCATCACCAAAGGACGAATGCCCAGTGGGTCGCGGCAGGCAATCATACCCTCAGTGGTCAAGCAAAGGAGGGAATACGCGCCCTCAACGCGCTTCAACGCGTCAATGAGCCGATCAAGCAACGTCCGGTAGCCAGAGGTGGCTACCAGATGTATGATGACTTCGGTGTCGGATGTGGACTGAAAAATCGATCCGCGACGCACAAGGTCGCGGCGCACCGTCATGGCGTTTGAAATATTACCGTTGTGCGCGATAGCAAAGCCGCCAGTGGCAAGGTCAGCATATAAGGGCTGGACATTGCGCAGTGATGTCTCGCCAGTGGTCGAATAGCGGACATGGCCAATCGCGCATCGCCCAGCAAGACCGCCCATAATTTCCTCGCGGTCAAAATTGCCCGCAACATGGCCCATTGCACGGTGCGTATGGAAATCATGATCATCATAACTAGTGATGCCCGCAGCCTCTTGGCCGCGATGTTGGAGCGCATGGAGCCCCAGCGCCACCATGGCAGAGGCGCCTTCAGTGTCATAGACACCAAAAATCCCGCACTCCTCACGAAGTTTGTCGTCATCAAAAGGGTCGGTGGTCAGCATATTTCGAATCCCGCTGCGCTTCGCTGGCACGCCTATAGGCATGGCTGTGCCGAATGTCTCCCCCTTGTCGCATGGTTGTAACAAAGAAAATGTTGGCAGGGCTTTTGTGCATGGGTTAGGATCGCGAAATGACCGACGAAAGAGAAAGCGGATTGACGCTTAACCCCAAATATGACGCCAATGGTTTGGTAACCGCAGTGGTTACGGACGAAGCCGATGGTGCGGTGTTAATGGTGGGGCATATGAACGCAGAGGCGCTTGCGAAGAGCATTGAAACCCGGACGGCTGTTTTCTTTTCGCGGAGTCGCCAGCGGCTTTGGCAAAAGGGCGAAAGCAGCGGAAATGTCCTGCATATCGTTGATATGCGCATCGACTGCGATCAAGATGCAATCTGGATAGTCGCCCGGCCGGAAGGTCCGACGTGCCACACCGGCACACGCAGTTGCTTTTATCGTAGGGTCACTGATGCGGGGCTTGAGCCCGTTTGAGGCTATCGACCATTACCTGCGGCGCCCTGTTTTGCCTTTTGTTGCGGTGGCGGGTCTAGACAACCTTGCCGCCCTTTAGCATATGGCGAACGCGCCCTTGAACGGGCAAGCTATCAAACGGAGTATTTCCCGCCAATGCAGCCATACGGTCACCGTCGACTTGCCATGGCGCGTCTGGATCAATCAGGATCAGATCGGCCTCTTGCCCTTCGACAATATGGCCTGCGTTCAATCCCAATATCTTTGCGGGGTTAGACGCAAGGAGTTCAAACATTCGGCCGGTCGAGATGACGTTGTCGCGCACGAGGTTGAGCGACATTGCCAGCAACGTTTCTGCGCCCGCCATGCCAGGCGCGCTTTCGGAAAAAGGCAGCCGCTTGTCCTCTGGACCACGCGGGTCATGTCCGGATGCGATGACGTCAATGGTGCCATCGGCAATTGCTGCGATACAAGCCAGCCGGTCACTTTCCGAACGCAAGGGCGGCGAAAGGCGTGCAAAGGTGCGGAAATCGGAAATGGCGTTGTCCGATAAAAACAGATGTGCAGGCGTAATGCCACACGTAACGTACAACCCCTTTGCCTTTGCGCCGCGGATCAGATCAAGCCCGCGTGCGGTGGTGACTTGCCGAAAATGCACATGCGCGCCGCTTTCTTCAGCAAGCATAAGGTCGCGCGCGATGGCAAGCGTTTCAGCGACGATTGGTGCGCTTGATATGCCAAGCAAAGTGGCCGTCTCGCCCGCAGTCGCCACGGCATGACCAGCTACACCTGAATCTTCGCAATGCAGAATGACGGGAAGGTTAAGCGCGGCACAATATTGCATGATCCGCAGCATCACGCCGCTGTCGGATATCCATTTGCGGCCAGTGGCAACGCCGATTGCGCCCGCTTCTTTCATCAGCGCGATTTCCGCCATCCGAAGCCCATCAAGCCCCTGGGTCGCAGCGGCGAGGGGATGCACCCACAAATCAGGCTTACCCTTCAACGCAGCGAAGCGCACGGTGGCAGGATCGTCATGTACTGGCAACTGGTCGGGCATCAACGCCGCGCGGGTAATCCCACCAAAGCGGAAGGCTGGCTTGTCCGTTTTGAACACGCCAAAATCGATAATGCCGGGCGCAACGATGAGCCCGCTTGCATCGACGTGATCCGCAATGGGTGCAGCCTTGCCAACTGATGCAATTTTGCCGTCTTCAATATGCAGATGCAGCGGTTCGGCCTTGTCTGCGCCGGGCAATATGACATGGCCGTGAATGATGTTGACGCCGGTCATGCCCAGCCCTCCTGACCGCGCGCTTTGCGGGTCAATATATCAAGGCAGGCCATGCGCACCGCGACACCCATTTCAACCTGTTCGATAATGGCGGAGCGTTCGACATGGTCTGCTACGCTGCTTGCGATTTCAACGCCTCGGTTCATGGGGCCGGGGTGCATCACCAGTGCGTCAGGCTTGGCCAATGCAAGCCGCCGTTCGTCGAGGCCATAAAGATGGGAATATTCACGAGGCGAAGGAATGAAATCGCCCTGCATGCGCTCGCTTTGAAGGCGCAGCATCATGATCACGTCGGCCCCGTTGAGCGACGCATCGAAATTGCTGAATGGAATAGCGCCAAAGGCCTCTATGCCGCTGGGCATCAGGGCCGGAGGCGTAACGACGCGGACTTCTGCCCCGAGCGATTTGAGGCAAAACAGGTTCGACCGCGCAACGCGGCTGTGCAGGACATCACCGCAAATCACTACGGTTTGACCCTCTATTTTGCCTTTGCGGCGCATGATGGTCAGCGCGTCGAGCAAAGCCTGTGTAGGGTGTTCGTGGCTGCCGTCTCCAGCGTTCAGGACTGGGCAGTCGACCTTGCTCGAAATCAATTGGACTGCGCCCGAACTGCCATGGCGAATCACAATGGCATCAGCGCGCATGGCGTTTAGGGTCATTGCGGTATCAATAAGCGTCTCGCCCTTTTTCACGCTCGATTGCGCAGCATGCATGTTGACCACGTCAGCACCAAGCCGCTTTCCAGCGATTTCGAAAGACAATAATGTACGCGTTGAGTTTTCGAAAAACGCATTGATGATCGTTAGACCCGAAAGCCTATCGTCATGCTTTGTGGCGCCAGAGCGGTTCAAGACCACCCATTGCTGCGCCTCTTTCAGAATATAGAGAATTTCCCATTTCTGAAGACCGGCGATACCAAGCAAATGCTTGTGCGGAAAAGCATCCGACCCGCTTGGAAAGCTGTCGGCGGCAAAGGGCTGTGTCCATGTCATTAAAGCGATGCCCTTAATGGGAATAGAGCAAAGACTCAATCATTTTGTGGTTTGTGCCGTAGGGGAGTTGTGCTGCCCCGCTAGCCAAGGGTCAAAGCATCAATCGCGCCTTGCAGGATAAACGCCGCCGCCCCGCTGTCGATTTTCTCAGCGCGTTTTGCGCGGCTCATGTCAGCGGCGATCATGTCACGTTCTACTGCTTGTGTGGACCAGCGTTCGTCGCGCAGCAATATAGGCAGGCCGAGATCTTCAATGTTGCGCGCAAATGCCCGGCTTGATTGGCTGCGCGGGCTTTCACTTCCATCCATGTTGAGCGGAAGGCCAATGACAATGCCGCGCGTCGGACGTGTCGCCAGCGCGGCCTTTAGTTCAAACTTGTCCTTTGTGAACTTGCTGCGTTTGATAAGATCTGCGGGCGAGGCAAAGGTCCAGCCAGCGTCACAAAAAGCGGTACCAATAGTCTTGCTGCCGACATCAAGCCCAATCAGCACGCCACCTTCAGGCAATTGAGTAAGAAAGTCGGAAACCGATTCATAAATCATTTTTGTAGATATTTCCGCAGCCGCCATGCAGCATCAGCGCGGACATTGGCCCAGAACAGAGGAAAATCATAGACATGATAATTGTTGCCGGGCAGGACATAGGGGCCAATCTCTGGCGGGTCGCCAATTAGCAAAAAGCCTTTGTCATCGCAGCGGGCAGGCACCGCACCCACAATCAATGCGCCAGTTATCATCTTATCGTCCGGCTTCAATGTGCCCAGATTTGCCTTCATCAAGGCAGCAGGGGCGGCACCACCATTTAACGGATTGGTGCATAACATAGCTGTGTCCTTGCGCGGCTGCCCGGTAAAGCCGTTGGTGGCGTTGTAGACTTTAACCATACGGTCATATTCGGCCGGTTCGGCAAAGCTCTGCCACGCCATGATGCAGCCAGTGTCATCGGGACCCGTGCAGGCAGGTAGCCCCATTTTAGGCATGTCAGCGGTTACCGATATTGGCCAACCAACAACGTAGGCCGCGACAATCCGCTTTGCGATTGGCTTGCCTGCAACGCGGTCTTTTAACAAATGCGTTAGGTGCAACGCGCCTTGGCTGTGGCCTGCCAGTATGATCGGGCGGTCTTTTTGGATTTTTGCAACAAATTCATCAAAAGCCAGCAAAACGTCCTGATACGCGGCGTCGAGTGCCTGCTGGCCCTCTGGCTTTGCGGTCAGAAAAGCGCCAATTGCGGCCTGACGGTAACGCGGGGCCCACATTTCGCCAGCGCTCGCAAATGGGGATGCAAGGCCACGCAGGAAAAGCTTGGCACGGTCCTGCGATTCTGCGTCATTGAGGGGCGCGTTCCAATAATCTCTGCCGATATATGACGTTGGATGCACAAAAAATATAGCGGCAGACCCGGGTATCTCTGCCTTAGCCGCACCAGCAGGCAACCAATCTGCTGGATTGCCAATTTTGCTGGGACGGGCGAACCACATATCATTGCCCGCATATTTGCTGGGTTCAAACGCTGCCTGCTTTTCAAATTTGGCGGTCGGGACAAAGACAAGTTCTGTCAGTTCGCTTTCATAAATGCGGATAATGAAACCGCCCGCAATAACGAGAACGATGAGTGCTGCGACGATGTATAAAAATTTACGAGCCAAGTTTATGTCCTGAGATTTTGAGCCGATTTAGCGGATTGGACGGAAATAGCATCGGAAAATTGAACGGGGGCTGAAAGATTAGGTCTTTACCCCAAGCTTTTCCGTTGAAGCATAGCAGGCGCAATGCTAGCGGCTGGCTTATGTCTGTAGATAAAGATACCGTGAACAAAATCGCACGGCTTTCGCGTATCGCGATAAGCGATGCTGAGGCTGACAAGATGGTCGGCGAACTCAATGGCATTCTTGCCTGGGTGGAGCAATTGGGGGAGGTCGACGTTACCGGCGTTGAGCCGATGACGGCCGTCATGCCCAACACGCTCCGCCTGCGTGACGACGTCGTCACAGATGGCGACGTGCGCGATAAGGTGCTCGCCAATGCGCCAGCCAAGGAAGGCAGCTTTTTTGGCGTGCCTAAGGTGATCGAATAATGACTGATTTTTCAAGACTTGGCGTGGCTGCCATCCGCGATGGCGTGGCCGATGGTGCATTCAAGGCGGTGGAGGTCGCTGAAGCGTTGAATGCACGTGTGTCGGCGGCAAAGGCCCTCAACGCTTTCATCCTTGAAACACCCGAAAAGGCAATCGAGGCTGCGCAGGCGGTCGATGCTGACCGCGCTGCAGGCAAGCCGCTTGGCAAAATGGCGGGTGTGCCCATTGGCATGAAGGATCTTTTTTGCACCGAAGGCGTGCAGACGACGGCCGCAAGCCATATCCTCGAAGGCTTTGTGCCGACCTATGAGTCTACCGTGTCGGCGAATTTGTGGAAGGCTGGGGCAGGGATGCTCGGCAAGTTGAACATGGACCAGTTCGCCATGGGTTCGTCGAATGAGACCAGCTATTTCGGTAATGTCATTTCGCCATGGCGCCGCAACGACGGCAGCAATGCCGCGCTTGCGCCCGGTGGATCGTCAGGCGGTTCGTCATCCGCCATTGCCGCGCGGCTTTGCCCTGCGGCGACGGGGACCGACACCGGCGGCTCGATTCGTCAGCCTGCGGCGTTCGTGGGCATTAGCGGTATCAAGCCAACCTATGGCCGCTGTTCGCGCTGGGGCGTGGTCGCTTTTGCCAGTTCGCTTGATCAAGCAGGCCCAATGGCGCGCGACGTTCGTGACTGCGCAATCATGCTTGAGGCAATGGCAGGCTTTGATCCGAAAGATTCGACGTCGCTCGATCTGCCAGTACCTGCATGGGAGGCTGGCTTGAACAGCGATCTTAAGGGTAAACGCATTGGTATTCCCAAGGAGTATCGACTGGATGGTATCGACGAAGATATCTCCAAGATGTGGGATAGTGGCATAGCTTGGTTGAAAGATGCAGGCGCCGAAATTGTCAAT
>Ga0114973_10001842_pt1 | contig 15525 bp, 13 predicted proteins | sample M_140807_MF_Meta_FD_87025 | JGI IMG/M metagenome (GOLD analysis project Ga0114973, IMG submission 87025) | Freshwater microbial communities from Lake Montjoie, Canada to study carbon cycling - M_140807_MF_MetaG | ecosystem: Environmental > Aquatic > Freshwater > Lake | place: Lake Montjoie... | reverse complement strand
CGCTTGACTTCCCAACCGGAAAAGATATGATTGCCGGCTTGTTGAAGGCGGGAGTAGCTCAGTTGGTAGAGCGCAACCTTGCCAAGGTTGAGGTCGCGAGTTCGAGACTCGTCTCCCGCTCCAGATTCTCCGGGAAGTTGTTTTTTCTGTGAGCGATCAGGAACGACGCGGTTTGCAATACATATCGCTGCAGGTTCTGGATTTGGCGCGATAGCAAAGCGGTTATGCAGCGGATTGCAAATCCGTTTAGCCCAGTTCGACTCTGGGTCGCGCCTCCAAAAATATAAGCCACCATTTGAGTGCTGGCACCTGAGAATGCAGGTTAGCGATCGATCAGCTTAACCATGTTGTCGATTGAATCGATCAATTCAACGTCAAAATCAATCTCAGCAAAGTTCATTGAGAAGTTATTTTCAAGGAACATGATCAGGTTTAGCATTTATAAAGAATCCAGGCGACCACTGAGAAAGAGTGATTCGTCATCCAGCACTTCGCCCAGATCACCATGGCGGACCAGCGTTTCCTTGAGAAATTCGGCGACTTGATCCGTGACGGCAATCTTCACACTGAAACTCCGAATAGTCTGGCAACAAAAGACAAACGCTCGAGAAGCGTGTGATTACGAGATCCGTCGCTGAACGCATGCAGGCAGACCACGAATCCCCAGACACTCAAGAAAGAATAAAGTCGCTCGAAGACGGTATTGCCGGGTCGGAATCCGGCATTTGCACGAACCTGCGAGATGCTGATTCCGATCGCCAGAACAAGGCAATAGAACGCGTAGCTGGAAAAACTCTCCAGCGCTAGGCGAAAGCCCATTTCGGCCACGACGTTCAAGTCTCGCATGAAATGCCAGACGGCGTTTCCTACGCCAGCCGCCATGAAGGTGGCAAAGAAGACGCGTATCCGAGGTCTGGAGCGGAACGCTCTCATAAAGGTCGGCAGAAAGAAGAGTTCGACTAGAAGTTCTTTAAAATAGTAGTGAAATCGGTTGAAGTATTCGATTCACGTCCGGGATTCCAGCGGCCGCCAACAACCTCGCGGTAAACGATAGCCAGCGAGTCGAGCAACGCCCACGAATAGGTGTGCCCAGATCGCGACCTGAAGTGAAAATTTCGCAGTCGACAGCATCAGCGCAAGCCATCCAAACAGAACGGAATTGGTCTCCCCGTTGAGTGCCGCGTCCATTGCGGTGGCCACTGATGGGATCCCGAGATGGTCTTCAAACAGAACGGCAAGGCCGCTCCGGATCGCGATCAGTATGTTGGCCCACAGCAGTAACTTCAGTGCCTTGAGCTGGGTAATCGCCAAGTCCCGTGGGTCTCTTGCCAGATGCTTGCGCAAAAACGCTGGGCCTTTGCCAAAGGGCAGGTGACCGGGGCTCCAGAATGGCCGGAGGTAGCCCAACTGGGTGACGATCGAATCCGCACCCTTGGCTCGCAGGTCAGTGATAGCCGCCGGCAAATACCAAATGTAGGGCATCAGGCTGAAGATGAACGCCCAAACGAGCACGCGCGCCAAGACGGGTACAACGTCTTGGTTTGCGAGTACAGATAACGAGATCTCGAATAGCAGGAGCGCCAGAAAGGGCCGGCGCGCCACCCACGCGTGGGGCCTCTTTTGGATCCATTGCAGGCCGACGACAATCAATGCGAGCACAATCGCGAGCATCCCTGTACCGATCCCGACTGCCATCGTGGTCGGCAGTTTTGCAAGCTCGAGGAGGGATCGGAGGTGGTCGATCGTGTCGCTGGAACCCAAACCCAGTTCGAGAAACGCGGTTAACCAGGTCGCGCTCAACAAAACAGGGGCCCGCCAGCCGGGACGGTGGGATGCTATCAACGCTGCGGCCACCGCCAGCATGGCCTCCCAAAGCTCAAGCCTGGTCTGAAGGGCGCAAACGGACAGGGCGGCTGCCAAGACAAGTCCCCCCTGGGTCTGCATCGCCGCTATCCAGGTTTCGCTCGCCTCAATAGCCAGAAGGTCGCGCCAGGATTGCTTCACGCTAATGTTCTTCGATCCTTATACGGATCGCTGGTGAAGGAGTTGTTGCAGGGCGTGCCGGTCTATTTTCCCGCTTGAATTGATCGGTAGATGATCCATGGCAATGATTTGCCTTGGCACCATGTACGAAGGAATCCGCTGACGGAGCATTTTGATGATCTGCTGATCATCCACTGCGGTGCTGCCAACAAAACCTACGATTCCGGTAGGTGATCCGTTTTCGTGGGGCCACCCGACCGCTGCAACCATCTCCGTTTCGGATGCAGCACGCAGGTGGGCTTCAATTTCTTCAAGCTCAACGCGATATCCGAGAATCTTGATCTGGTGATCGATTCGCCCTAGGCAATGAAAAACCCCTGACGGGTCTTGAAAAGCAAGGTCGCCGGTCCGATACCACCGTTGCCCCTGAAGAGTAGGAAAACGAGTTTCCGTCAAGGCTGATTCACCGAGATAGCGCTGGGCCAATTGGTCGCCTGCGATCACCAATTCTCCGGTCACCGATGGCGCTAGAAACCGACCCTCTGGATCGACGATACTGGCCTGAATGCCAGGGAGTGGGTTTCCAATGGCGGCAATTTCTCGGTCCCGGCTGAACGAATCGGGTGCCTGCGTGTTTTGCGCAAGGCAGAACACCGTTGCTTCCGTGGGTCCGTAAAGGTTCGCAACCTCGCTGTTTGGTGCCGCATCGCGCCAATGCCTGACAAGGCTTTCCGTTAAAGGTTCGCCACCGAAAACTGTTTTTTGCAGACTCGCCAGACTTCCCGGCTTGAGCGCGCCGACCTGGCGCAGCATGCCGGCGAGCGAGGGGACTGAATTCCAGACCGTCAACTGCGCTTCCTGCACATAGCGGACGGCGTTCATGACCTGATTGGCTGGGAGGATGTGTAGACATGCACCCGCCTCCCACGTCGAAAACATGTTGTGAACCGAAAAATCAAAGCTCAGTTCGCAGGTTTCGAGTGCGCGATCCTCGGCTTCCAATCCAAGCCAGCATGTCACATGTTGAATGTAGTGCCGCGCGGATCCGGCTGAAATCATGACCCCCTTGGGAACACCGGTGGTGCCCGATGTGAAGATGATGTAGGCCGTATGAGTTGCGGCAACCGGGATCGGCGCGGTCGGACAGACGCTTGGCAAAGCCGCGAAATGAATGACCCGATTTGTGTTGGTATTGGTGTTGGTGTCGGCGTTGGTCTCCTTGGGGAATTGATGGCTGCCAACATGGATGATCAACTGAGGGAATGCCTCGAGGAGGGCGGGGGTCAGCAATCGGGCGCCATCGTCATCGGTAATGACCGCCGACAACTCGCACTGTGCAAGCAAGGAAAGGATTCTCTCGGCAGGCTGTCTGATACTGATGGGGACGTAGGTTGCGCCACCCCAGCATGCACCCAGCACAGCCACGCAGGCGTGAGCGTTTCTCGAGGCCAGAATGCCCACCCGCACCGCCGCTTGCGACTCGAGATTCTGAGCCAGGCATCCAGCCAGTCGTGCGCTGCGCTCCGCAAGTACACCGTAGCTTAAAGACTGTCCATTGAATGACACCGCTTGCGCGTCGGGTCGCGCAAGTTGGTGGCGGTATACAGATGCCGCCAAATTTTGATCGTTCAAGGGAGACCTCGTGGAAACGGTGCCTAGGATAAACCCTTGGAACCCGAGATGCCCCAACGGCGCCTCAACGCACCGGTCGCAATGCGGCTTATCAGTCAGATATCATCCGGAACGCACTAGCAGTGCCGCAGCAGTGCACCCGGGTGGTGGAATTGGTAGACACAGCGGCCTTAAAAGCCGCCGGCTTCACGGCCTTGCGGGTTCGACTCCCGTCCTGGGTACCACGTCAGTGCAATTGCTCCTCAAAGAACTCGAGTGGGGTACGTGGCGCATCGGGTGGGCGGTTCTGTTCCTGCCCGCGCAATTCAACGCGGCGGATCTTGCCGGAAATGGTCTTGGGCAGATCGCTGAATTCAATGCGTCGAACGAGTTTGTAGGCCGATACGCGCTCGCGCAGGAATCCAAAAATTGATCGGGCGGTCTCGGGGCCAGCGCTGTGGCCTGGGGCCAGAATCAGGTAGGCCTTCGGAACAAATCCGCGCACCGGATCGGGCGAGGGCACCACGGCCGCCTCTGCGACGGCGGGGTGCTCGATCAGCACACTCTCGAGTTCGAACGGACTGATTCGATAGCCCGAGGACTTAAAGACGTCATCGGCACGCCCGATATACGTGATGTACCCGTCTGCGTCGCGCGCGCCGATGTCTCCTGTGTGGTAGTACCCGTCACGCATGGCTTCGGCCGTCTTGTCGGGATCGTCTGCATAGCCATTCATGAGCGCGAGGGGACGTTGGGCGAGGTCGATGCAAATCTCACCCTCGTCGGCGGGTTGACCATCGACGTCGAGCAGAGCGATCGTAAACCCGGGGAGCGGCAATCCCATCGAGCCTGGTTTAAGGGGTACTCCGGGGGGATTGCCGATTTGAGCAGTCGTTTCTGTCTGGCCATAGCCGTCCCTAATCGTGAGGTTCCAGGCTGTGCGCACTTGTTCAATCACCTCTGGGTTGAGGGGTTCACCCGCCGAAAGAAGCTCGCGAAGCTTCACCGGCCATTGCCGAAGCGGTTGCAAGATCAGCATGCGCCAGACCGTGGGGGGCGCGCAGAGGGTGTTGACTTCGTGGTGGACGAGCGCGTCGAGGATGGCTGGACCGTTGAATCGGCTGTAGTTGTAGATGAACACACAGGCTTGCGCATTGAGCGGCGCAAAGAAGCAACTCCATGCGTGCTTAGCCCAACCGGGCGAGCTGATCGTCCAGTGGATATCGCCCTTCTGCAGACCCAACCAATAAAGAGTGGACAAGTGTCCGACTGGGTAGCTGGCCTGCGTGTGCTGCACGAGTTTGGCCTTTGCCGTCGTTCCAGAGGTGAAATATTCGAGCAACGGGTCGCTGGCGAGCGTGGTTGGTGCTGGGCTCAGTTCGGAGGGCTCACGTGCGCTCAGCGCGAAGTCGATCCATCGGTGAACCGGTGCCTCGTCGGGCATGACTGCCGTGTTGATGAGCTTCAGGCGTTCGAGCATTTCAGGTGGTAGCTCGGCAAATTTTTCACGTCCCGTGGCATTCGTGATGACCCAGCGGGCATTTCCTCGTTGAATCCGGTCTTGTAGGTCATCGCCCGATAAGAGGGTGGTGGCAGGAATTACGACGGCGCCGATCTTGATGGCTGCCAGCATGGTTTCCCAAAGGGGCACTTCGTTGCCAAGCATCAACAAAATGCGATCGCCCCTCTTGGCCCCGAGGCCGAGCAGGAAATTGCCGACTTGATTGGAACGCTTTCGCAGCGCCTCGTAAGACAGCTTTGCCGCTGCGCCCGACTCCTCCACGATCTGCAAGGCGGGGGCAGCGTTGTCGCGGGCGATGGTGTCAAAGTAATCTCGTGCCCAGTTGAAGTGCGTCAATTTGGGCCATTCGAAATCACGCTGTGCAGCCTTCCAGTCGGTCCGGCGGTTCAGCAGTGCGTCGCGTGCACTTAAAAATTGCTCAAGTTCGGTCATCGTGTGTCTCCCATCTTGTCTTTATGTAACGCTGCACCGCCGGCAAACCGGCACCTCGAACCCAGCCGATCTTCGATCCGCAGGGCTTCGTTCCATTTGACGGTCCGCTCCCCTCGGGCGAACGAACCGACTTTGAGTTGGCCAACCCCCCAACCGATGGCAAGGTGGACGATGCTGTGATCTTCAGTCTCGCCGGACCTGGCGGAAACAATGCCAGAGTAGCCACAGACTTGTGCTTCTCTCCACGCCGCGAGCGCTTCGGTGAGGGTTCCACGCTGGTTTGGTTTGATCAAGACGGTATTGGCAGCGCCGCTGCGGGCCGCCTGGGCAATAAGCGTGGCATCGGTGACCAGAAAATCGTCGCCGACGATTTGCAACCGATCGCCGGCTGCTCGGGTAAATGCGGCAAACCCGTCAGGGTCATCCTCCGCGAGGGGGTCTTCGATCGAAACGATGGGGTATCGATCCAGCCAGCCCAGCAACATTTCGATGAGGCCATCCGAATCCAGTTCACGTTGTTCGAGGCCCAATCGATACCGGCCATTTTGACCGAGTTCAGACGCAGCAATGTCCAGCGCGATGGCAACCTCGTGCCCCGGTGTGAATCCGGCCATTTCGATCGCATCGACGAGTGCGTCGAGGGCATGCTCATTTTGTGCAAACTCAGGCCACCAACCGCCTTCATCTGCTACTCCTCCGAGCTTGCCGCGTGCTGCCATCCAACGTCCCGCCGCCGCGTAGACCTCAGCGGTCCATTCGAGCGCTTCAGCGAAACTCTTGGCACGCGGACACGTCACCATGAAATCCTGAATGTCGACCCGTCGACCCGCGTGGGCACCACCCCCAAAAATCTGGATTTGCGGCAAAGGGATTAGCCAGGTTGCTGGGTCATCCTCGCGGGAGATTCTTTGCGGCCCGAGCCACGCATAAAGGGGTAACTTGTTGGACGATGCGGCCGCCTGCGCGCACGCAATTGATACAGCGAGGGTTGCGTTTGCTCCGATATGCATCTTGTCGGGCGAAGAATCGCACCCAATCAGTACCTCATCGATCGCACTCTGCGCATCAACCGACATCCCGACGATTCGTTGGGCGATCGGACCCCGAATATTGGTCAGTGCTTGCTGAACATCTCTGCCCTGAAACGCGGCTCCACCGTCGCGCAATTCGCGCGCTTCGCGGGATCCAGTGGATGCACCTGCTGGTGCGATCCCGAGACCGAAACTGCCGTCTGCCAGGCCGATCTCGGCTTCGACGGTCGGACGACCGCGACTATCCCAAACCCGCCGGGCCTGAATGGATGTGATTGTGCTCATTGGCCCAGCCCTGATTAATCGCCTCTAATCGAGTCGTTGGATGTCGAAGGAATTGTCGCGCCAGTCGGCGGATTTGATCGCGCTGGCTGCCTGGCTGATCATCTAGGTCAAGGTATTCGACCGGTGACTTGCCATCGATGCGTGCCAGAAGGAGCGCAGGTAACAGTCGTGCGCAGCGCGCTTCCAGGTCCTCCCAAGGTTCCCACAACCCCCATTGAAGAACTGATTTTCGATACGAGTCGAGGAGGGCGCTGAAAGCGCCGTAATAGCGGTTTGTCCAGCGCGGCCGCCAGGCCCGTTTGAGCAGCAAATGATTCAGGCAGAAGGCGAGGTCAAAGACCGGGTCTCCCCACCAGGCGCATTCCGCGTCCAACAGGACCGGACCGCCCGGCCCGATCAAGATATTTTTTGGGCTGACATCGCCATGGACCAGCGCAACGCGAGTGTTCGCCGTGGTTTGGATCAAGTGTTCGAGGACGATGGCATCGTCAGGGTTCTTTCTAGCGGCTTCACCCAGGTAGGGATCGAGTCGAATGGCATGGAAGATCTTCTCGGAATCAAATTGCGCCGCCAACTCCGGTCGAGCTGCAGAGCGCGCATGAATGGCCCCGAGCATAGACCCAACGCTTGCGGCATCTTCGTTGCGGATCGTTCCATCGCGCAACATTTCTTTCCAAAGAGGGTATTCGGCGGATGGCAGGTACGGCATGAGCAACATACCGCGATCGGGGTCGCTTGCCAGACATTCAGCAACAGAGCCCGGCACGACCTCTGCCGCAAACTGCATCCAGCGGGCTTCGTATTGATTACGCACGATCGGCGCTTCCCAACGGGCTTTAACCTTCAGGACCGAGAGCGCGCGCTTGACGCAGACCGGCCCGCTCGCCAGATCGACCCGCCAGATATCGGATGAAACTCCGCCAGTAAGCGGTTCACCTCGTAGAGACGTTGTCGAACTTAGACCCAGCGCTCGAATCCAGTCTGCGAACTCGGCAGGCAGGTCTTTGATCAAAAACCAGACTCCAACAACTTGACCAGACCATGGACGGTCGAGTTGACTGGGGTTGGAACCCCGAGCCGGAGTCCCTCACGCGCGATGAAGCCATTGAGATGGTCGATTTCCGTCGGCTTTCGGCGTGCGAGGTCCTGTGCAGTGGATGATTTCTGACGCGGCATCCCCTGAATGATTTTTTCGGTCGCCTCGGCGGCTTCCATCGGCGTTAGAGGCGTTCCGGCCGCGGCCGCCACAGCAAGCACCTCGTCGAGGATGGCTTGCATGATTTGGCGAGTTGGCGCGTGTGCTGCAAGGGTGCCGTAATCCATCTGTGACAACGCCGAGAGTGCGTTGAAGACGCAGTTCACCAATAGTTTGGACCACAGTGCGTGGGTGACCGCGTCGCTCACCTTGACGGGAACTCCGGCATCGCTAAAACGATCTGCGATGTCCTGCAGGACGCCATCACTGTGCGGAGCAAATGATCGCGCCGCAGGATTGCCGATGATCAGATCGCCGCGACCAAAATGCTTGACTAGACCCGGTTCTGGTGCCGCGGTCGCCACATAGACAACAGCCGCAATCACCGCGCGACCGAGCACTTGCGACGCTCGACTGGCGTTATCAACGCCATTTTGAAGGCTCATGACCCAGCAATCGGGGCCCAGGAATGCGCCAATTTGAGCCGCTACGGCTTCGGTATCACTCGATTTGACGCAGAGCAAAACGCCATCCATCGTTGTGAGTGATGACAGATCAGTTGTGGCCGTGAGCTGGGGTGGACCGACGGTGGTCTGCCACGTCGCGCTTTCGATCTGAAGCCCCATGGATACGATGGCTTCGACCTGTGCGGGTCTGGCGATTAGGGTGACTGAGTGGCCACCTCTCGCAAGAATGCCACCGAAGTAACCTCCAACCGCTCCTGCACCGACGACGCCAATGCTCAATGGCTTCATGCTGGGTCTACTCCTTATAGATTGTGTGTTTTATCGGTTGAGCTTTGTCGATTGAAAAAACCTGGCTTGACGCGGTTTCGCGCATGACGGCTTCCGGACTTCGATAGCGTTCCGCCATTGCCCGTTCGGCCGGGGTGCGAAGCTGGGCTTGCATGTAGGCACCCAATTGGCGTGCAAATGACACGACGGCTTGGCCAAACTGAACCCGCTCTGCACTGTAGCCGGCGAGCGCATCCTTGATCGTGCTCGCCCTATTCAGGTGCGTGACGAGCGAGACGGCATCACCGGCCGCTTTGGTAACACCCATGCCGCAATGTGGCCTCGCTACGAAGGCAGCGTCGCCCAAGAGAACGGTATGCCCAAAATGCAGCTGTTCTGAATTCAGATCATAAATGGGTTGAAAGAAGGGTTGCTCGACCCGACTAATCAGCTCGGCAAATTGTGGCGCCAGTAAGTCATGAGCAGCCTGCCGCATGGTGGCGATGACTTCCGGTCGGATCCGTTGCGGCGAAATACCCCCTGAATGCACCTGTCCGGTGTGATCGGTCAGCAGGTCCTTGAGGGCCAGATCTTCGTCAGCGGGTCGATACCAGACGAGGTTGAATCGACGATGTCCGGGATCGACCTGGTTGTTGGGCCCAGCGACCGGGTAACCCAAAATTTGCTCGGATGGTGGCAGGCAAAATGCAAATCTTTCAAATAACAATTCGTGTGTCGCGGGCGTGATTAAGCGCTCATCGACCAAGCCTCTCCAAGCGATGTAACCTGCATACCGGGGTAAGACCTCGGGGGCTAATTGCGCCCGTAATCCGGATCGTATGCCGTCTGCCGCAACGACCAGGTCGATCTTCTCGGTCTGTCCGTCGCTGCGGTGAAGAAACACACCGTCATCGCACTCGGTGGTCGAGAGACCACCAAGACCATTGACATAACAGGCATCGGGTAGCGCTCGCCGGAGTCGCTCAAACAATTGACCCCAGGCGGTCAGCACTTGTTCCATGGGCAATTCGCCGATCGTGGTCCCGTTAGGAGCCAACGTGATTCGAGACTTCACTCGAACGCCAAGGGTGTCATCGAGTTTGATGCCGCATTGGCGAAGCGCTTCAAACAGCTCCGGATGCGTCACAATGCCAGCGCCGCGTCCAGTCAGTCCCTGCGCGGAGCGTTCATAAACCTTGACATCCCAGCCGGCGCGCCAGAGCAAATTGGCGACGAGAAGTCCGCCGAGCGATCCACCAATGACGCGGGCGGTTCGAAGGCGATCAATCATCTGAATTCACTTTGAACGGAGGAGGGGACCGACGACGGCCCAGACGTTGTCGAGAATGAGCGATTGGGCCTGGGCGTTGGGGTGGATCCGGTCGTCTTGAAACAGCTCCGCTTTCATCGGGCCTTCATCGGCAATACCCGCGAGCAGGAACGGCACGATAGGGGCCTTCTGCGACTTGGCGACGCGCCCAAACAGGTCCCGAAATCGTTCGCTGTATGAAAGTCCAAAATTGGGTGGAATCATCATGCCGGCCAGAATTGGCTCGGCACCGGATTCACGGATGGCAAGAACCATGGCTTTAAGGTTGTGTTCCGTCGATTCCAGCGCGAGCCCTCTCAGCGCATCATTGGCGCCGAGTTCGATCAGTACCCAACGCGGTCGCACACGGGCCAGAACACCACCGAGCCGGCTCCGTCCTCCTGCTGTGGTTTCCCCGCTGATGCTGGCGTTGACGACCTGGATGTCTCGACCATTTTGCTGCAAGCGGCGCTCAAGCAGGGCGACCCAACCACTCCCGCGCACGAGACCATATTCGGCCGAAAGGCTGTCGCCGAAGATGAGCAAAATGGGTGGCTTCGGGACTGCATTGGCGAGCTCGGGTGTCAGAGCCGAAAGTGCTGTCAACACGAGGGTCTGAGCTAGAAATAAACGACGCATGTTACGAATGTTGGACTTCAAAACCGCTGCCTCAAAACTCGCCGGTACACTGCCGAGCATGAAACCAGCCCCGACCCCCGCGATCATCGCAGATCGTCTGACCAAAACCGTTCGTGACGCGGACGGAATCCTCACCATTCTCGACAGTGCGAGCTTTAGCGCCGAGGCGGGGGAATCAATTGCGGTTATCGGCCCGTCAGGGTCGGGTAAGTCCACTCTGCTGGGTTTGCTGGCGGGCCTCGATCAGGCAAGTTCCGGAAAGATCCAATTATTAGGAGACGACCTCACCGCCATGGACGAGGAAGCGCGCGCGAAATGGCGCTCCAGGCGAGTCGGATTCGTTTTTCAGTCCTTTCAGCTCTTGCCGAATCTGACCGCGCTTGAGAACGTGTTGTTACCGCTCGAGCTGGTCGGCATCTCAGACCCCATGCCGAGGGCCCACGCGCTTCTTGAGCGAGTGGGGTTGGCACAACGCGCCGGCCACTACCCCAGAACGCTTTCGGGTGGTGAGCAGCAGCGGGTTGCGCTCGCACGTGCCTTTGTACTGCACCCTCCGCTCTTGTTTGCCGACGAACCCACCGGTTCGTTAGATGCAGCAACTGGGGAGCGGGTCATCGAACTGCTCTTCGAGCTGAATCGCGAATACGCCTCGACGCTCGTCCTGGTCACGCACGATGAACGGGTTGCAAAACGCTGTGCTCGCCGTATCCGTATCGAGGCGGGGCGCATTGTCGAAGATCAGTCCACTCTCTCCGAGACGACGGCCGGCATTTGACTGGCGCGACGTGCCCGCCACTCGAGCGCGCCGGTTGTCATGCCCCCTAATACAATCAAACCCATCCCGGCGGCGGTAATCCCATCGGGTAGCTGATTGAAGACCAGCCACCCGAGGGCTGTGGCGGCGAAGATCTGTAGATAAACAAATGGTGATAGCAGGGACGCCGGCGCGGCTTGATAGGCCCGAATCTGCAGCCAGTGCCCCAGGGCACCCGACACGCCGGTGGATAGCAGCAGGAGCCACTGCAAGGGCTCGAGATCCGGCCATGGTCCCGCCCAGGGCAGGCACAGCGTGAACGCCAACGTACCAAAAACGCCGCTGTAAATATTCGTCGTGATTGGGTCGTCGGCGGCCACGCGTCGGGTTGCAATCTGAAACGCGGCCAGAATTACGGCGGAGAGCAACCCGAGCGCGACGCCGTCCAACGGTAACGACCCGCCAGGGCGAATGATCGCCAGCATGCCGGTAAATCCCATCACCACACCGAGGACATGATTCCAGCGGAGGGGTTCGCCAAGTACCCAGGGCGAAGCAAGCAAAACCATCACTGGCGCCAGAAAATTCAGTGCAGTGGCCTCGGCCAGTGGTAGCCGTTTGAGGACCGAAAAAAAAGTGAGCGTTGTCAGTGCGACCAGCACGCCACGCACGGCCTGTCGCGAAAGCGATTGGGTCGAAAGGATGCGCCGCCCGCGCAGGGGCAGCGCAACGACACTGAATAGCATCAAGTGGCTGAGATAGCGGAACCAACCGACCATCAGGACCGATACGCCGATTCCTACCATTTTCTTGCCGGTGACATCCAAGACCGACAGAACCGACAACGCACAAAACAGCTGCAAAATGCCAGCAGCCATTTGTCGACCCCCCCCGATGTTCAAAATGCCTGCCTCAAAAGAGACTCGCCGGGCTGAGGACCTCATGAAAGACCGCGCGCATTTGGGGGAGTAGTTCTGTGGTCGTCATTCCAGAGGGTTGATGCCCGGCCTCGACCCATGATTCAGCGCCCCGGCCATGACACCAGACGCCGAGTAACGCCGCTTCAATCGGCGGGCGCTTGGCGCGGATAGTCTGAGCGAGCAAGCCCGTGATCCATCCCGTCAGCACATCGCCCGTGCCACCGGTCGCAAGTGCGGGGTTACCGACCGGTGCAATCCACCAGGCACCATTGCTTGCAGCGATTACGGTCCCCGATCCCTTCAGAACGACGATGCAGTGCCGTTCGCGGGCGATCCTGCAAGCGGCCCCAATTCGGTCCTGCTGGATTTCTGCGGCCTTGGCCCTGTCAAGCAACCGAGCCGCTTCAAGGGGGTGAGGGGTCAGGATCGCTGGACAGTTGGGGTGCTTCTGTTCACGCCGAGCCAACGCCGCTGACAGTTCGCGGTTGCCTGCAATCAGGGTCAGCGCATCCGCATCGATCACGAGCGGGGTGCCAGACTGAGTCGACCGTTCAAGGGCAAGCGCGAGTACATTGCGCGCTGTGGCTTCGGTACCCAAGCCTGGTCCGATGGCAATGGCGGTGGCTCCCGTGTGGCCAAGTGCTTCGGATGCCTCTCGCAACATCAACTCGGGATAGTTCGAGTCAACCGCAATTGGAGCCCCCTCCGGAAATCCAAGCACAACCCGGCCGGCACCACAGAATAAAGCCGCCCGGCCCGCCAAAAGTGCGGCGCCAGCCATTCCGCGTGACCCGCCGACAATCACGGCAGTGCCAAAGTCCCCCTTGTGGGTGTCGGAACTCCTTTGCAGGGACTGCGCAAGGTGCCGGGCGAGTGCTGGATTACATAAAAAGCCATCTCTGATTGATGAGGTGTCAGCGGCCAGCGCTATGCCCAGATCCACTGCCAGTTCGTCGACCACAACTTTTCCTGCCAGATCGCGGCCTCGACCGGTATGCAGTCCGGGTTTGTCGGCCAGGAAGGTCACAGTCAGGTCGGCACGCACGGCGATCGAGCCGACGATTGCGCCGGTGTCTGCATCAAGGCCGCTCGGGACATCCAGTGCAACTCGAAGGGTTGCCTCGGGCGCGTCATTAATCCATTGGGCTGCGAGGATCCAATCGCCGGCGAGGGGGCGAGAGAGCCCGATGCCAAAAAGGGCATCGACGATGGCAATTAAATCAGTTGGAACAGGGAGTTTTTGAGAGTCATCTCCGGAAATTTCGTCCACGGTGTAGCCGTTTTTCCTTAGCCCAGCCGCGGCGATTCGACCGTCTCCACCGTTATCGCCGGGGCCCACCAGGACGACAATGTGTCCCGTCGGATATCCACCGTTGATGAGGCAATCGGTAATGTGCCGAGCAGCGGCGGCTCCCGCGCGTCGCATCAGTTCGCCTGCGGGCAACCAGGCTCGGGTGTGGGCCTCAATTGCCCGTAACGTTGCCACCGATGCAAGACGATGGTTCTTCATTAGGGCACCTCGGGCATTCGGGTCGGGACGGATGGGCTTCACCGTATCATCTTAAGTCTTGTCGGGTATCGAGCCCCCACCGCGAACCTCTCCCCATAGGACGTTGCCAGCCCTTGAACTCGAAATCTTTTGCCGCCCAGTCCACCAGGGACACTTCAACAGTTGGTGTGACCGAAAACCGGTGGCAGGTGTTTGTTGATCGGGGAGGCACTTTTACGGATCTCGTTGCCCGTAATCCTCAGGGTCGCTTGGTGACCGCTAAGCTGCTGTCGCAGGCGCCTGAACAGTATGACGACGCGGCAGTCGAGGGGATTCGGCGTTTACTGGATTTGCCCCCAGGCTCGGCCATCCCCGCAGATCGGGTCGAAGTCGTCAAAGTCGGGACGACGGTCGCAACCAATGCGTTGCTCGAGCGCAAGGGTGAGCCCACCTTGCTAGTGATTACGCGTGGTTTTGGCGACGCGCTCCGGATTGCATACCAAAACCGCCCAAAGCTGTTCGAGCGCGAGATTGTGTTGCCCGAACTGCTCTATCGCGAGGTGCTCGAGGTTGACGAGCGGATTAATGTGGCGGGTGAAGTCTTACGAGCGCTTGATTTGACCAGTGCCCGCCGGGGTATGCAGGCCGCTTACGATCAGGGCCTGCGCGCGGTGGCGATTGTCCTGATGCATGCGGATCGCTATGGCGAACAGCACGAATCCCCGCTCGCCGAAATCGCCCGATCAATTGGCTATACCCAAGTCTCGGTGTCCCACCAGGTGAGCCCCCTCGTCCGTCTGGTTGGCCGGGGCGACACCACGGTGGTTGACGCGTATTTGACGCCGGTACTGCTTCGTTATGTCGATCAGCTGTCGCGTGCGATGCCAGGGGTACGCCTGTCGTTCATGCAATCAAATGGAGGCTTGACCGCCGCAGGTCGATTCCAGGGCAAGGACGCGGTTTTATCAGGCCCTGCCGGCGGCATCGTTGGGATGGCCCGGGTCAGTGAACGGGCTGGTTTCGGGCGAGCGATTGGCTTTGATATGGGAGGCACGTCGACGGACGTCTCTCATTATTCCGGTGAATTTGAGCGTGAGTTTGAGACTCAGGTGGCCGGCGTACGGCTGCGCGCCCCCATGTTGCGCATTCACACGGTTGCTGCAGGTGGCGGGTCAATCTTGCATTTCGATGGCGCGCGGTTTCGTGTGGGCCCCGATTCGGCAGGTGCCGATCCTGGCCCGGCATGTTACCGCCGAGGGGGTCCGCTCACGCTAACCGACGCTAATGTTCTTCTGGGTCGCGTGTTGCCCGAGCACTTCCCAGCGGTTTTTGGGCCTGAGGCAAATCTGCCTCTCGATCGCGATACCGTGGTTGCCCGATTCGAAGAATTCGCAAAAGACGTCAGTGATGCGACTGGCCGGCCCCATTCTGCCGAAGAGGTGGCCCAGGGGTTCATCGACATCGCCGTAGCGGACATGGCAAATGCCATCAAGAAGATCTCGGTGCAACGGGGCCACGACGTCACAGGATATTGCCTGACGGTCTTTGGCGGCGCCGGTGGGCAATTTGCATGTGCGGTTGCGGATGCCCTCGGGATGACTACCGTGCTGGCTCATCCGCT
>Ga0114973_10001836_pt1 | contig 15556 bp, 16 predicted proteins | sample M_140807_MF_Meta_FD_87025 | JGI IMG/M metagenome (GOLD analysis project Ga0114973, IMG submission 87025) | Freshwater microbial communities from Lake Montjoie, Canada to study carbon cycling - M_140807_MF_MetaG | ecosystem: Environmental > Aquatic > Freshwater > Lake | place: Lake Montjoie... | reverse complement strand
TATGCACGTTACAACACCAATCTTAGTAGGGTTGATTATCGCGGTACAAACCTGTATCGGGACATATTAGCACACATACGTGACTGGCAAATATGCGCCAGTCTAGACGGTACAGGTGCTACCGGTGAATACATACGTACTGGACTAGACTATGAGCAATGGTTACAGAACTTTGCGCAGGGGTTACAATATGCACAGCACCGCAGACAAATGCGCATAGACTTTACACTTACACTTCCGGGCCTGTTTGAAATACAAAACATCACACGATTAGCACAGGAACTAGACGTAGACATCTTGGCCAAGGTCATATTCAGCTTCTCACCAGACATTATCCTAAGTCCCTTGGCCTTACCACGCAAGTTACTAGATCGTGTGCTGAACCAAGTTACTCCTGTTGCTACAGGTGCACTACAAGACGTGCTACAACAGTTGAAGAACAGGCCTACATTTGAACAACAGTGGCCCGACACATATGCTGCAGGCCTGGTCAAAGGAAAACAACGCATACAACGACTGGAAGCCATACGCGGGGATACCCACACGCTAGCGGATATCTTGGCACAAGACCCTGAAATAAAGGAATGGTACGATGGCATTGCTTGATACTGTAGAACTAGACCTAGGCACCGCACACGACGATATACTGACTGTGTACATAGATGTTGCTGATACCAGTTTAAGCCGTAAATGGTTGGCAGCCCTGGACCATATTATACAAAACCGCTTGCATCTGGAAAAGAACTACTGTTGGCTAGGCTGGCCTGAAGGACCCAGAAACGGTCAGTTGATCCTGTCAGAAATCAACCGCAGCATTGAAGCCATTAACCGGGCTGAGATTGGATATCTGATACGAGATCATTATAGCTTGGACAACAGCTTGATTCCAGGAGAAATCCTGCCGCTGATCACACAAGAACGCAGCGCACAGTTGCCAGGTGAAGTAGATCATGCACACTTTAATCAACTGCACAGATACTTTGAAGATCTACAAGGCACCTGTGGCGCGATGAGTCCTTACTATACAGCTGCTGATGCTGCTACACGCTGGCATATACGTCAGTTGAACCTGTTGTGTCATGAGTTTGAAAGCTGGGCCATCAGTCATCGTAAACTGATCACTGCACCAGAATGGGTCAGACCCAGTCAGCTGATGTGTTGGCTTAATGCGCCTCGATTTGAGTTGGCAGCTGAAGATCTGGACCGGTTTGGCATAGAAACCATCAATCGTAGCTGTGGCGCAGTATATGTGGGTGTCAACAAGGCCATCAGCAAGGGTCATTGGGAAGTGTTTGTGGATGAAGCCGGGTACAATCCTGACCATCGTACAGACTCGCTGACCACTACATCACTGCGCCCGCAGGTGCTGGCTGCCGGAGACTTTGACATAGAATGGGCCCAGAATCCTGCTGACCGTGCGTGGCAACAGCAACACCTGCAGGACTTTAGAACCTGGTTGATCGGCAACGGATTTGACCCAGCAGATCCTGCACTAACTATAGGACATCCTCAAGTGGGCCAGGTCAATTTGCAGCGCAGCTTTGGCACAGAAGATTACCGCGGGATATGGCACCAATTAAATAGTCGTTTAAACGTGTGTGCCATACGTACCCGGACAGCCAGTGCTGAATATCCCTACTGCTGGCGTGACACAGATTACATGGAGAAACAAATATTATGTCTTGGATAAAGAACTTGTACATGAAGATCAAGCTGGAAATACGCTATCGTAAGAAGCTGAAGGAACTGCGCAAACGCGACCCGTTTATATACAAATGAAACTGGCACCCCCACGCAACATACTTGGCATCAGTGCAGGGTATCACGATGCTGCAGCCTGTGTGATCGACACCCAGGGCGCGATTGTATTTGCCGGGCATGCAGAACGCTACAGTAAACTAAAGAATGATGCCCACATACACCCAGCGTTGTTGAACGAGTTTTGCGAACTTGAGCTGACAACCATAGCCTACTATGAACGACCCTGGCTCAAACAGCTGCGTAGACTACGTTCAGGTGAAGGCATAGACTGGACGAATATAACTACTGGCCAGGTGATTGAACGTCAACTGGGTGCCGGGTTACGCCACCGACCAGAACATATACGCAGTTACGGGCATCACTTGAGCCATGCAGCTGCAGGCTTTCAAACCAGCCCATTTGAACGTGCTACTGTGGTTGTGATAGACGCCATTGGCGAGTTTGATACTGCAAGCATATATGCTGCTGAATATGATGCCACAGGTCGTGCGGTATACCGGCGTTTATGGCGTCAGGGTTACCCACGCAGTATAGGGTTATTTTATAGTGCTGTTACGCAACGTATAGGCCTACACCCTATGGATGAAGAGTATATTACCATGGGCATGGCTGCCTACGGTGAGCCCTGCTATGTTGACGAACTCAAGAGCTTGTTAACAGAGAACTTGCACACGGGTATAGACCCAGAGTTCTTGCCCGGTGCTAGCAACGAGGATATTGCGGCATCAGCACAGGTTGTAACAGAACAACTGATATATAACATAATGCTGTACGCCAGAAACCTGGGTTGGAGTACGAATCTAGTGTATCAAGGCGGCGTGGCTTTAAACTGTCTTGCTAATAGAAACTTAGGTGATTATTTTGAAAACGTTTGGATTATGCCTTGTCCTGGTGACGCTGGCAGCAGTGTTGGTGCTGCCGCCCTCGCATATGGAGGTAGAATTAACTGGCGCGACGCCTACCTTGGCCAGGAGATCCGTGGAGAGTATCCCGTCAGCGCCTGTATTGATAGTTTACAGCATGATAGAATCTGCGGTGTCGCTAGTGGTCGAGCCGAGTTTGGCCCTAGAGCACTTGGAAACAGAAGCCTACTGGCAGACCCCCGCGGACCAGATATAAAGGATCAGGTAAATGCGATCAAGCGCAGACAAAAGTTCCGACCATTTGCTCCTGTGATCCTAGAAGAATGCGTCAATGACTATTTTGAAATGCCCAACGGATATACTGCTAGTCCTTACATGCAGGTAGTGGCACGTTGTCGTCACCCAGATCATTTCCCGGCCATCATTCACGTAGACGGAACCAGTCGTGTTCAAACTGTGAGCAAGGACTGTGGTTCGGGCATTAGAAAACTGCTGGAAGCATGGTACGTAGAAACAGGTTGTCCCATGTTGCTCAATACGTCATTGAACATACGTGGTGAACCCATGGTCAACGATCGCGCAGACGCAGATCGTTTTGAACAAAAATACGGTGTTAAAGTTTGTAGTTAGACTTTAAGAATGGAAGCAAGTGCTGTCTAGTCCAGGATAAATGACCGTTGGGGCTGGGGTGAAAATCATCCTTGTCAAGTAAGTCATTTTTGATTGCAAAACGATATAGATTTTCTACACTGTATTCAATCATGCCATTGTATTTTGATTGTAGATCATTGCTGAGATGATCACGTATTTCAAAATCATATCCCCTGTTGGGTATTGACCGGTCTAAATAATCTAGAAATAAAAATTTGTATTGTTTTTGGCGTAGGTAATGATACAACATTGATACGTAGAGATAGTTTTCCACAGTTCTTGATTCAATACTTTTTATTTGATCCATGTCTTTAATAGATTGCGTTTGAGCGTTGCCTTTGCTATCAGGATGATTGCCACCACTGATACCCGATACCACTGAGTCAGTATAACTAAAGGTCATCGGAAATCCATTCACTGAGTCAGCAGATATAACAGCATCATCTCTATTATGACAACTCCACATCACAATCACCAACGTGTCTCCAGGATTGAGATTTGTAGTTTCTAATGTCCAAATAGTACTATGACAAATGTGATAGTTTCCTGCACCTGGCAAGGAACAATCATAAACTTGATCTATACCAGCAAGATCTTTAAGATAATACGGCCAAGTAACAGCACTGTTGTCGCTGTTGTTGTAAGTAAAACTACACCCGCTGATTAACAGATTTTTATACCCAAGATCAGTTTCTGTTGCAAACTGCTTTGGGAATGATCTAGTTTTCATAGGTAAGATTCTAGTCCGCCGCGCCTGCGTAGATCCTGTGTACAGCAGCTGATGCCACCGTCCCAGAAGTAACTATGACGCAGTTCACAGATAATGGGCTCAATACCGTGACGCCTACAGAAGTCAAACACTGGTCGATTGTAAGCACTAAAGATAACGTGACTTTCATCCAATACCAAGCAGTTGACATCAAACACTGTTTCGGCCACAAAGCCAGTCCACCGGTTTAGATAAGTGTTGACAAATTCGGTGAACTCTGGTGTAGGAGTACTCCCTTGTACATACCAAGCACCGGGACTAGATTCATATTTAAACTTGCCCACTTCCATGGCCGCCCATATACTTGAATCCCACACTCGGCACACGTCCCAACCCGGAAAGTCACCAGCTAGATCTAGGTGCATATCGTGTTTGCTACTTAGTATAACCCCGGGCTTTAAGATAGCAAACACAGCATCACCGTGTCCGTCTGTGACCGCTTCGTGTATCCTGTATCTTGAATCTAAACAGTTGTCCACTATCCAAGCTGTTTGTTCGGGACGCAGGTAATCACTGTTGTCAAAGAACACATCCGCACCCACACGTACTATACATGACGCACTGGCGCCATTTAATATGCAGTCTGTGTCCCAAGCCGACCGATGTGGGTTAATGACCTGATCCCCAAAGTCTGCACATATTGAGTCCAGTTCCGGCATGGCCAGCACACGCAATAACCGATCCCCTAGGCTTATCTGCCAATCTCTAGGAGTAAGTGGCGGTAGGGGTGCTCCTGAACCCGCAGTCTGATGCCATACAAATGAGTCTTTTGCGGGCAGATCGGGCCTGCGTACTCTAGCGCCATATGTTTCTATAACTCGTTGTAAGTTGTTTAAATCTTCTTCGGTTTCACTCAATATCTGCTGCAGCTGATTTCTAACTTGTGCGTTGTCAATAAAGTCAAAATAGTCGGGGGTATAAGCACGACCTACTATGACTTCTTCAAGCGGTTGCCAGGATGTATAGCTACTAATACCATTATTATTCATTGTGTAATCTTTCGTATAAGCTATTTAAACGCGACCATTTGGTGGCCAAAAATAAAGCCTGATTATGTTGTAAATCTTCAACACAGCTATTATATAACGCATTGGGCTCCGCTAGTGCTAATTCGCGTATAGTGCGAATCACAGCTAGATAACGTTCAGTATTATCTACGATACGATCATATGACGTATCTATAGCTGAATCAAAGCATCTATAACCCATACTACGTAAACTAGCTAGACTTCCCGCCGGTGCAAACAACACAAACGGATGGCCATGCTTGATGCACTTAAAGGTCTTTTCGGTTAGAAAAGCACCGTCACTACCGTCTGCATCAAAATGAGTTTCTAATATGATACTCAACGCTGTAAACTCATAGTGCGCAGCTACGTGTTGGCTATGATCATTATGTGCTGCAGCTGTGAGATCATCGCAGCGGTACGGTCCTCGCTGTAAGAAAGCAGTTAGTTCCGACGGGGTTATTCCTACTGTATCTAACTGTATAGGGCAGTCTTCTATGCGATCGCCGATGTCCACGACCGTATTGTACGACCACACGGCACTATCGAGCAGCCTCTGGCGCTGCAGGTCCGTTACTACCGCGGCTCGCCACCATTTGTGCGATCTAGACAGTAATAAAAAACTTGACCTCATGGGAACCCCGGTTTTAAGGAATTCTACGGGTTTTGCAGGTATCGGACTATTTCTCGTATAATACAATAACTCATGATCACAAAAATGGCTACACTGTTCTATATCTGCTGCAGCTGTGTTTCCTGACACTAGTCTATATACGTTACTAGCTAATCCATTCTGCTCGCATAGCCGATCTAATCTATTCTTTATGTGTAACGGATTGTCACCTTCATGATAATAAAATAATATTTTTAAGTTACGACTATTATCCGCTAATACACTTCGAACCTCGGGCGGTAACAGTAGGATATAATCTAGCTCAAAGTCAAACCAGCCAAATTGTACAGGATACCAGTGTCGCTGTGTATCCGTACTGTGTACATATTCCGTAGTAGTTGTCAACTCAAAGGGATACTTGTGTGTTTCACAGTGATTAATTAACTCCGCAGGTACCGTATAAGGATAATGGTTGACGAACTCACGCCATGCACTTGTATAAGGTTCAGCTGGATGCAGGGCTAGATTAGGATACGCTCGCCCACGTACAATACGATCCACTACAAAGCGCCACATAATCCCGCTAACATCTGTTTGAGTTCCTGTTCAAGAATATCTCTGAATCCACCACGGTAGAAATGGTCGTAATTATATTCCGCTATGGGCACAAGTTCTTGCCAGAGAGCTTTTTTGGCGGTGGCGCTTCGCGCTTGTATCTCTAGTAATATAGCAGTGACCCTTTCTATTCGTTCGACGGGATCCTCTATTAGATCATATGATTCATCTATGTGCGGTGCAAATGTACGGAATCCATAGCTTCTCAAGTATTCGAGACTGTGGGCGGGTGCTACCAGTACAAAAGGCATTTCTAATGCGATGGCTTTGAATGTCTTTTCTGTTAGGTGTTGACGTTTACCAAAATATACAGTTTCAGTTGGTACATATATTAAACTGTCAGCTGCTTCGCGAAAATTACCCAATTGATAACTGTGCATTAACTGTGTGTCTTCACCTGCAAATGTTCTAGGTAATTCAGCAGATTCAAACACTTGCTCTATGTCAGGATATGTGTTATTATACTTACTAGCTACAGTAGCAATATCTACACCTTCGTACGGACATCGTTTTGGTGCTGAGATATAGTTATCTTCTAGCTTATTTCGAAACACATTATAAAGGAATAGCACTCGGTGATCTCGCTTGCCCGCTACTATTCTATTGGGACTCATAAAAGTTTTCTTAGGATTTCTAAGTCTAGCACGGGCTATTAAATATGCGTGATCGTATCCGCGAAACCAATCTAAACAGGCCCATCCGTGATAAAAGTAATAGTGTGGCTTCCAACCGTATTTTGTGCATAATGCGTCAACATATTCACCGGATTCACTTACTACAACATGTCCAATTGGACTAGGCAGTAAAGATTGATTACCATAACGCCATAAGTCCAAATTGCGGGTGTTTACTTCGTTGAACAATGGCTCAAATGCATCTAGGTGTACCGGCTCTTGATCGTGAAAGAACACGTAATTATTATCTGTTGGGTCTGCACCTATGTTAAATAGTGCGTCAGGTGTGGTCGTTCCCGGTGGATCACAAAAAAATAATCTAGTACCAGGTCGGTGTTGTTGGATATAAGGCCCAAAAGTATTTGAGTATATTTCGTCTATTCTAATCATTATTATATTAAATGTTTGATATCTTTTATTCCGGGACTCGACCCAACTTATTTGCACACGAGCGTGAGGCACGTGACATAGCTCATGCACGGAGTTTGAGTCGTACTAGGTTGTTTTGGTGGGTCAACTATTTAACTGACTATTCTGACTTTGATTTTTTATATGAGCCGCCACCATGGCAACAGGATCAACAACATGTATGGCCCAGTCAACATCAACAAAATGGCGGAACCTGTTTGGTTCCTCAAAATAATGTTACAGATACCAATTACGATCACGAGATTGTCCCAAGAAAAGACGCGGTCGTTATCTTAGGTATTGATCACGGCTCAGGAATTGAATATCCGTGTACCTTAACTACTCGTTATATTAGCGATTATCTTGGAACCCTTCGAAGATTATTAAACAAAGTTGATGCAGAATCCTGTTGGGTAATCAGCAGCGAATGCGATTATAGCAACTTTGATTTTACTTGGCATCCCAGCGAATGGCAAACCGAAATGCTACACGTATTTGCTTCAGACGATCAACGTTTTGGAGATACTTTTTATATTGATGTCGCTAGCTTTTTAGAGCAAACACAAAAGTTAGCCCTATTAGAATGGTACGATACTATAAATTTTGTTCCTGATATACAAATACCCAGAAAACCTATCCCTATTATAATCCACAATCAAGATAGTCAAGTATCAGCAGTAAAAGAACACAATTTCGATACTCCACTTGTTATTTTTACTACGGATAATAATACAATAAAAGATATTCCTGCTGTTAATTTGTGGAGAGAAGCAGAAAAAAAGATAATGGTATTAAGTTCAGGCGCTGGCACAATCGTAGTTCCTAGAGAAACTAAAAACTATTTGACAGCTCAATTATATGATTATCCTTATATTGATCGTACACAGCGTCACATGTACGCAGATACTCCGTTAGATATAGTTTTTATTGATAATGGCGAACTTAATGCTGACGTAAATTATACGCATTTATGTGACTCAGCTGGACTCCATGGCACAAATCGGTTACATCGTAGCTCAGGAGTTGACGGTCGAGTAGCCGCATATCGTGCAGCTGCAGAATCGAGTCGTACTACTTGGTTTTTTGCTGTGTTTGCCAAGTTACAAATTGAGTGGTCGTTTGATTGGTCCTGGCAACCCGATCGTTTACAAGAGCCCAAACATTATATTTTTCATGCTCGTAATCCTGTTAACGGATTGGTATACGGGCATCAAGCCATGATAGCATATAATCGAGAACTAGTATTAACTAATACTGCACCCGGATTAGACTTTACTCTAGATCAAGCACACGAAGTAGTTCCTATCCTAAGTGGCGTTGCCAATTATCATTATGATGCGTGGACTTGTTGGCGCACAGCATTTAGAGAATGCATTAAATTACAGGATAATACTGATGTAGAAAGTCAGTATCGCTTGCGACAATGGTTAACACGAGATACGACTCCAGATCAATGGAGTCGTAAGGGTGCAGAAGATGCTGTGGAATATTACGCTAGCGTTGCAGGCAATTTTGCTGAATTAAAGAAAAGCTATGACTGGCGGTGGTTATCTAGTTATGCGTTGATAAAGCGGAATCTAATACCGAGTCAATAATATACTCAACTTCTAAGTCGGTTAATTCAGGAAATAAGGGTAAACTTAATACTCTACGACTTAAACTACTGGCAACACTTAATATATCTGGACCAGTATATGTTGCGTAAGCAGGCAATTCGTGTAAAGGTTGTCGATAATGTACGCGAGTTTCAATACCTTTTATATTTAAATTGCGGGCTAATATATCTCGATTATCTACATCAACGACAAATTTGTGATAACAGTGTGTTTCAAAGTTATTTGCATCAATTAAACTTCTTATATTGCTATTCTTTAAACGACCCATCCAATATAATACAATATTCTTGCGACGAGCTTGCCAGGTATCAATATACTTTGTTTTAATCAACATCTGCGCACACTCTGTTTCGCTCATACGACTATTTGTTCCTATGGTAGTATGTACAGGTTTTCCATTATTAGTCCACTCTCTAGCAAATTCCAACAAGTCCATATCATCTGTTACAACAGCACCGCCATTACCATAAGCATTTAAATTCTTCATAGGATCAAAACTTATAGCTGTAGCATTACCTATACGATTACAGTTGTTGCTTAACCAATGTTGGGCACCATCTTCGATAATTAAATCTGTGCCCCAAAAACGATCAGCATTTACTGCCGCACCATATAAGCCAACCAACACCGTTGCCTGTATACTTAAATCCTGTGGTATTTTTCTTTTATCTAATAGGCCATGCGTATCTGTATCAGCAATATATACTTCCCACCCAGCCCGTATAAATGCATTGGCAGTGGCCACATAAGTCATTGCGGGTACTACTACCCTGGGCGGGTTTGTACTTGATTGCGCTCGATAAAACTCAGCAATTATTTCTAGTGCTTGGCTACCCGAGTGGCAAGTTACAGCATATTTAGAGTGATTCTTCTTTGCTAACCAGTTTTCAAATTCGGCGGTATAATTGCCCGCCATAAGTTGACCCGAACGTAACACTTCATCTGTGGCATCCAATATCTCTGTGCGGAGATTATTATATTGTTTTTTCAGCCCAGTAAAGGGAATTTTTAAGCCATTCATAGTACCTTTGGAAACCTTCTTCAACATCAACTTTGGGATCGTAGCCAAGAATTACTCTAGCACGATCAATATCTAATGCTCCGCGACTAGGAAAGTCTGCATCTTTGTCTTGAACTTCTATTGTTCCTTTGCCTACAATTTTAACAATCATTTCTGCGGCTTCTAGCAGTGTAACTGAATGTGATTTTGTAATATTATATATGCGATTGGCACTCATGATACGGGTGGTAGCACTGACGATCCCATCAGCGGCGTCATCTACATAGGTAAAGTCTAAGGTTTCTTCTGCTCCGTTTACCTTTAAAGTTTCGCCACGCATAGCAGCTAACATAAACTTGGCAACGACTCTATCCTCAACATCAAGCGGTCCATACACAGCACTGGGACGGATGATAATATAATCAAACGCACCGCGTCGATGATAATCTTTAACCAGTTGTTCCCCAGCAAGTTTCATAATACCATACTGCCCAATTGGATTACATTCAGTATCTTCTGTGACTTGATCTTCAAAATCACCATAGACCATCGAACTTGAAATATAAACAACACGTTCTACCCGGTGACGTTTTGCGCTCTCTAGTACGTTAATTAGCCCTTCCATCATAACTTGTGCACCATACGCAGGATCAGCATTAACTACTTTTTGTCTAGGAAAGCTGGCCATGTGTATAACAACATCGGGCTGGTGCTCACGGACAAGCCAGTCAATTCCATCTCGGTCAGTAATGTCAATACGATAAATTCTATCTGTGATAATCTTTTTACGACGCTCAGCCATCAAATAGTCAAGTTCGTCTTGCGGTACGATGCCATAGTTGGTTTGTGTATCTGTGATAACAACTTCGTGTTCTTTTGCTTCTAACTTAGCAGTTATATTATGTCCTATAAATCCTAGTCCGCCGGTTACGAGTATTTTCATAAAATTGGTTCTTTCATTAACATACCTTGTAGTCCAATTCTAGGAAACACACCTGGATAATCAAACCACACGTCGTGTGGAATTCTAGCATTGATTATGCAAGGGGTAGTTACCTCCATCCGGCCTATTTCTTCCAATTGACTAATATCAAGATAGGAACAGCCACCTAAATTATTAATCTTAATTGTTGGATTTTCAATTTTAGAACGAAACCAACGATTAAATGTATGTTGTGTGTGTTGAATTGGCCAGCTCAGTTTATTCACTGCTGGTGGAGTATCAGTATGTATCTTACAGCATCCAGCATCTCTACCAACAGTAAGAGCTATTGAATGCAACTTTAGTCCTTGTGAGTTTAGCCACTCTCTAAACAACGGAGTTGCCTTGACAAATTCTATTGTGGGTAGTAGATTCCAAAATTTAGTTGACTCTTCAACAATATTAGTTGAGTTGACATATTCTTTTATTTGATTGTTTATTTCTGTGTAATTATCGCAGGTTAGATTTTTAAATAGTTTCATTGATATCCCATCGCTAGAGCAATTTCTGTGTGAGTTAAGGCAAAGTTTTCATTCCTAACACAGTCTTTGGCCTGCATGTATGCTATAAATTCTTTACCATCTGACCCGGTAGAATTTTCAATTGTTTGCACAACGTGTTGAAGTGTTTGCTTATCTTTAGTATCTAACTGACATGTGATAAGTTTATTTAACACAAGTTGCCGGGCTTCGTTGGTTAATTGTGTAATGCTCATGTATTGAGGACCGTTAATAATATTGTAATAGTAATGATCAAATTTTTGTTGTTGAATCCAAGTAATCAATTCCGGCAGATATAACACATTTTGAATGTTAACTGCAATGGCTGCTCCAATTTTAAATGTAGGATTTTTACTTTTAACTTGCATAAATTTTTGTGCGGTCGCCTGAAATACATTCCAATCTGACCCACTTCTTTCATATTCAAACCGTTCCTCTAAATTATCAATACTAAGTGTAACAACTAATCGCTTGAACTGATCTGCATGAGCAAAGATTTCTGGGTAGATAGTACCGTTACTAGTAAAGTCAAATATACACTCTTTACTACGCTGTGTATCTAACAAGTATTGCATAAAATCCAAATTATGTTTAAGCATAAAAGGCTCACCACCTAGAAATTCAAAGTTTGTAATCTGTGGCATATCTTTTAATGTATTCCACAGGTCTTTTTTCTTAATGGCCCAGTTAGTTTTATTTGATATTTTGTATGTAGGATGTAACTTAATTTTGTCATTGGGCACTTGCGATAATTCTTCTGCAGCTATAGTAGAACTAAATTCTGGACTACATATTCTACATTTTAAATTACATAGATTGCCTAAATGGCCGCCTATGTATCCTAAGTTACTAACATTATCAGATTCCCAATTGATTAATCCCCATATGTTTTCTAATCTATATGGCGCTAGCATACGCCTCGATTCTCCACCTGTACATTCTATGTTAACACATTTATTACATCCTATTGGATCCTGTCCTAGGCGCATTTGATTGCGTAGGTCATTCATATAGGCACTTGAAAGTATTTCTTCTACTGAATGAGAGTTTATATTATACGGTTGATTATTGATGTCGGTAATCAAATCATTATAATCACAGCAAACACCAACAGTACCATCGGTCCAGACATGAAACCCTGACCATGCATGAGCACACATTTTTTTATTATTGTTAAATATCGGAACAACATCAAGCACGGAGTTAATTCGCTGAATATCTACTTGTGTTACTTTAATTGGCTCTGGTAATAAGTTAAAGTAGTCAGCAGTGTTGGGTTGATTAGTATAAATTTCTACAAAATAGGGGCTAATATCAAGATAGTTAATTATATTCGAAACATGATCTAATGTTGCTGATTGCAACGGTTTAGTGTTGCATAGAATAAATCTATAATTGTTTTCGTAGGCAGTTTGTTGAAATGGTACCAGAGTTTTGTAAAATGTAGAACTAGGACTATGTTCAAGATCCTCAAGGAAAATCCAGCAATCAATGTTATATTGGTTACTTAAATTACTTTTAAGTTGATCAAATTCTATTATTTTCATTTGCCCCACCGTAGTAAGTATTCTGTTGCCAGTTGATCTTCCATTTCGCCGTAGACAATAATTCGATGCCCCCGGTTATATTCATCGGGTCGCACAATGTATCGTGGATCTGAACAATGCTCCATTACCCACTGCCCTTGTTCTGTTTGTTGCCATTCCCACAGTGGTTGAGCGGCATATAGTTCTGGATCCTCTACATCGCCCATACCAAAGGAATGGAAGTTAATTTTTTGCACTTATTTTTTCTTGTGTGATTCTGCGGCCGCTACACGTTGACGTAACCCTGAACTAGAAAAACTATGGTCGCGCCCGTTGAATATAGGCTGTATGCCACGAACAGCACCTTCTTTTTTACCGGTGTATTCTTTGTCTTTGTATTCAACACCCAGCACACGAACATCCAACGGAAGTATTAACAGCAAGTCGACTAGGTCTTGTTCTGTTTGGTAAACAACCACTTCGTCTACATAACGACAAGCAGCCAACTGTATTTGACGTTCCACAATACTTTGTACAGGTTTGTTTTTGGTATCGGGACGATCAATTGTAGGATCTGTTTGTAAGCCGGCAATTAAGTAATCGCAATGATTTTTGGCTTCAGCCAACATGGCAATATGACCGGCATGCAACATATCAAATGTACTAAATGTAATGCCAATTTTTTTACCATCATCTTTGAGTTTACGAATATGGTTGAATATCATACTAATATTATAACAGAAACCGTGTTAGTTTACAAGGAATTCGGTGACCATTGGGAAGATTGGTTCTAGTGCAACAGCACAGGCTTGGGCTACTAGTCTATGTTCTTTTTGGGTTTCTGGACCACTACGTAATTCAATATAGTGTAACCAACTACGTATTGTGCCTTGCATATAAAGTCTACTTACAGTAAGTCCTTCTGGTAGTACAGCACGGGCTTGCTCTTTTGCTATACCATTACTGATAGCCCACTCATACGCATGTTCTGCATCGCGTATTAGTTGTTCTTGTTGATAACGCCATTGTTCTATTAGATTTTGTTCTTTAAGTGTTAACCCGCCGAGCTCAATGCTGTTCTGACGATTTTTAGTATCTTGTAGTCTAGTTTCTTTTAGTTCCCACCCAAGATCAGCCACAGCATACCGCTGACTAAACTCTTGGAAGCTGAAGCTACGGTGACGTAGGATTTGTCTAGCAATATCACGTGTGGTTTCAATTTCTAAACAGGCCGAAACCATTTCTAATGGTGACCAGTGTTTATGTTTAATGAGATAACGTATCAGTTTTTCGCTGGTGTCTGTGTTGGTTTGGTTAGCTGGATTGCTAACCCTAGCACAGTAAGCAACCAACTCTTGGGCATTTACAATACCCTGGGCTACTAGTTCTGTGCTAGGTTGGCTCGACGAAACTAATGAGACTTTCAAAGTTTTCCTAACAGCTTGTCGGTTTCGGGTTGTACAAGATTTGCCACGGCAGTAACATCTACTACAAAGTCTACGTCACGAATTTCGTGATCTCGTTCACTGAAAAATCTAGTGAGCATCTGTTCAACTTCTGCCAAGTCCAAACCTTGCTTTAACAAGGTATGCACATTGATAGTCTTTTGTTTACCGCCTGCAAGTTTAATTACAACTTTCTTGATACATTCTAAGGGAACATCAGTTTTGTTTACATCAGCAAGAATATGTTCCCATTGGGTTAAGAAATCATCATTGTGCAGCATCAGCTACCGCAGTCTTTGGTTTGTTAGGACCACGGCCGCGACGTTTAGGCGCTTCCGCAACTGGGGCATCAGATTGTACGTTTGGTGCTATGGCTCTTGCTGACACTGTAGGATCCATACGTTCTGCATCTTTCTTCATACGAGCAGCTTCAGCTACCATATTTCTAGCATTGACTTCCATGGCTTTAGCTTGCGCCAACATGTTAGCGGCAATGTCACGGTCACTTAATGCACCGTCTTGTCCAGCTGTTAAGGTTGGAGGTACAACCATACCAGGATTAGCAGCGGCCACTTGCTGTGCTTTGTAAGCAGCTTCAGCGGCACGTTTAACATCTGGAGCAACCATGCCACGGCTAGCATCATTCTCGGCCATCTTCTTGATAGCAGCTTCACCCTGCTTCATTTCGTTCAGCATTTTGTTGAGTTCATCTAAACGAATCTTAGCATCTGGTGTGGGAGTTACGATAATGTCACTAGTGCGAAGCTTCTTGATCATACGCTCTTGGTGTAAGGTTTCCAACACAGGACGACCATCTGGCAAGTAACTACGATGTAAGGCATCAGCAAGCTCTTCGCTCTGTTGTGCCACATCGCTTTCTAGGGCCTTCTGTATTGAGTCTTGCCAGTGTGCGTGTAAGGTATCTGGGTAGATGACCAAGCACATGTGATCTTCACCGGGTACCTGACGGAACAGGATGCAGACCTTACGGTCTCCATGTTTGCCTACGTGTTTCATAAATGCCATGTTATTCTCCTTGAGTTTCGCCGGCTTCAGCGTTTGATGCTTCTTGGGCTTTCGCCTGAGCTATTACTGCTTCTAAAAATACAGTGAGCTTGTCATAGAC
>Ga0114973_10001835_pt1 | contig 15556 bp, 17 predicted proteins | sample M_140807_MF_Meta_FD_87025 | JGI IMG/M metagenome (GOLD analysis project Ga0114973, IMG submission 87025) | Freshwater microbial communities from Lake Montjoie, Canada to study carbon cycling - M_140807_MF_MetaG | ecosystem: Environmental > Aquatic > Freshwater > Lake | place: Lake Montjoie... | reverse complement strand
ATGTGCGCGGCCTTGCGCTGCTGGAGCAGGCCCTCGCCAGCGACATCGGCCCCAGCGTGCGGCGGGCGGCGGCCCGGGGCCTGGGCCAGCTGCGCTGCGATGGCCTGCCGGCTCAAGGCCGGCATGAGGTTCAGGACAGGGCCCTGGCGGCCCTGGAGGCGGCGGCCGCCGATGGTGAGTGGGTGGTGCGCTACGCGGTGGTGGTGGGTCTGGAGTCGCTGAGCGGCAGCCTGGAGCGCGGCAGCGGAGGCCAGCAGCGGGCCGTGGCGAGCCTGCGGATGCTGGAGGATCCTGAGGAGGCGGTGCCGGTGGTGAGGCTGCGCGCCCGGCAGGCCCTCGCGGCCCTGGCCGGATGACCCGCGGGCCCGATGATTCTTCCCGCCGGCCCCAACGATCCGCTGGAGACGACCCCGATGGCACCCCCCGATCACGCCGTGGAGCCCGCTGCAGTCCCCACCAGGGTGTTGTTCGTTTGCCTGGGCAACATCTGCCGTTCCCCCGCGGCTGAGGGGGTGTTCCTGCACCTGCTGGCCCGCGAGGACCTGGAGCACCACTTCCAGGTGGATTCGGCCGGCACGGGCGGCTGGCACGTGGGCAGCCCCGCCGATCGCCGCATGCGGGCCGCCGCCGCCCGCCGGGGCATCGAACTCACCAGCCGGGCCCGCCAGATCGAGGCCGCCGATCTGCATCATTTCCACCATGTGCTCACGATGGACGAGGAGAACCTCGCCGCCGTGAGCCGGCTGGCCCGCCAGAGCGAGGGCAGGGCCCGAATCACCCCCCTCACCAGCCACTGCCGGCGGCACGCCGCCCCTGCGGTGCCCGATCCCTACTACGGCGGTGCCGATGGTTTCGAGGAGGTGCTCGACCTGCTGGAGGACGCCTGCGCCGGGTTGCTGGCGAGCCTGATCGAGGAGCAGCGCCGCTTGGGCCCGCCTGGAACGGATCCGCCGATCAGGCGCTGAAACCGTTGGCCCCCACTGGACTGCAGGAATGGCCACCGCTTCAACAGTGCTCCGGCGCACCACACAGGCGGGGCGACACCGGCAGCCAAGCGGCCCAGAAGGCAGCGGGAAGGCACACCGCCGGAGGAGCAACAACAGAACGCCAGCGGACTTCCAGAGGGCTGAACGCCGGCGGCGGCGGGCTCAGCCCTGCGGCTCGCTGGCCGCTCCGGCGGCGGCGGGCCCGGGCCAGGCATCTTCGGGAACCCGTGCCCGGAACTGATCCACCAGGACCGTGAGCACCTCCTCGATGCTGAGGCCATCGGTGATCACCTCGGCGGCGTCCTCCGCCTGGAGCAGGGGCGCCACCTCCCGGGTGGAATCGAGGCGATCCCGTTCCGCGATCGAGGCCTCCAGCTCGGCCAGGGGCGGCACCGGAAACCCCCGCTGCTCCAGGTCCAGGGCGCGACGCCGGGCCCGCTCCGCCACCGTGGCGGTGAGGAACACCTTGCACTCGGCGTCGGGAAACACGGCGGTGCCGATGTCGCGGCCTTCAGCCACCAGCCCGCCCCGCTGGCCCATGGCCCGCTGCTGGGCAGTGAGGGCCTCCCGCACGCAACCGTGGGCCGCCACGGAGGACACCAGGGCGGTGATCTCCGGAGAGCGGATCGCCGCACTCACATCGTGGCCATTGATCAGCACCTGCTGTTCGCCATCGGCGCCGCCCAGCAGGCGCAGATCGAGATCCTGCAGGAGGGGAGCGATGGCGGCGGCATCGCGGGGATCCACCCGCTGCTCCCGCACCCACCAGGTGAGGGCGCGGTACATGGCGCCGGTGTCCAGATAAAGGAGGCCCAGGCGGCGGGCCAGGGCCCGGGTCACGGTGCTCTTGCCAGCCCCGGCGGGACCATCAATGGCAACGATCGGGGCGCGGGACATCAGGAAGCGGTGATCGATCAGGCGACTGGCACCGCAACGAACGGCCGCCGCCACAAGGGAGAAGCTACCGGTGCGTGCCACCGGAACCAGGCGGTGGGGGTCCACAACCTCCACATAATCGACCTCCAGGGCGGCCGAATCGAGGCGTTCGACGGCGGCGGCGATCAGATGGTCGGACAGGTCCTCACCGCCCCGCCACAGCGCCTGGGCCCGATCAAGGGCCTCCCCCAGGGCTTGGGCCCGCTGCCGCTGCTCGCCGCTGAGGTAGCGAAGGCGTGAGCTGGCGGCCAGACCATCCCTTTCCCGCACCGTGGCACATCCCTGCACGCTGAGGGGCAGACCGAGATCGGCCACCACCTGCCGCAGGATCACCAGTTGCTGCCAGTCCTTCTCCCCGAGCAGCAGGCGATCGGGCTTCACCAGGGCCAGCAGGCGGCACACCACCGTGGCCACCCCCTCGAAGTGCCCCGGCCGCGCCCGGCCGCAGAGATGGGCCGTGAGCTGGGGAGGGGGACTCACCCGGGTGATGGCCGCCTCACCGCCGGGATAGATCGTGGCCAGGGAGGGCAGAAACAGGGCGTCCACGCCGGCCGCCTCCGCCAGGGCCCCATCGGCGCCGGGATCCCGGGGGTAACGATCGAAGTCCTCGCCGGGGCCGAACTGCAGGGGATTGACGAACACACTCAGGAGCACCCGGGGCAGCCTGCCCCCTGCCACCGGCCTGGAGGCGCGCTCCAACAGGGAGCGATGCCCCTGATGCAGTGCCCCCATGGTGGGAACGAAGTGGAGCGGACGCTCGGGATGCTCCCGCCGCCAGAGCGCCAGTTCGGCGCGGGTGGTGATCAATCGCACGCGTTTGGAGCAACGAAAAGACCCATCTGCCTGGGGCAGATGGGCCGAATGGAGCCGATTGGCGAATGGGCTCAGGGGAGCACTTCAAGGCGAACCGTGGCCACACCGCTGGCGGTGACACCGAGATCGGTGGCGGCGCCATGGGCCAGATCGATGATCCGGCCACCGGAGTAGGGACCGCGATCGTTGATGCGAACCACGGTGGAGCGGCCGTTGTTGAGGTTGGTGACCTTCACGCGGGTGCCGAAGGGAAGGCTGCGGTGGGCGGCCGTGTAGGTGCCGGGCCGGAACACTTCACCGTTGGCGGTGCGGTTGCCGTAGAAGCCAGGTCCATACCAGCTGGCCTGGCCGGTGGCGGCGGAGGCGAGCTGATGGAGACCCTTGGGAGCCGCGGGGATATCCCTGAGGAACCGGTCCTCCCAGGTGGGGGAAGGAACCACATCGCGGATCACCGCGTCGGCGGCCGGAGTGGAAAGGGAGGAGAAGGAGGCGGCCTCCGCGGGAGCGGTGATCGCCAGAGGAGCCATCAGGAGGGCGGCGGCGCCCAGAAGTTGAGTTGCACGCATGACAGGCGGAAGACGCTGGCTGGAAACCTCAACAGCGGCAAAACCGAACTGCTGAAGGTGAATTCATCTCCCGAATCCCTTGGGGCTGCGGGGTTGGATGAATCCGCCGGGGCGAATTCCTGGCTGGAAATAACGACCCCGGCAACGTAACGGCAGCAAACCGGTGCCGAATAGGCGGGAGCCTGAAGCGAGGACTGATCAGATTTCTTCATGTTTTCCTCGGGATCCCTGTACCACTGGCCTGAGTGGCCCCCTCAGGCGCAGGCAATCATCAGGAAATCCAATAGGCGCAATCAGCTGAGCTGATTGCATCTTGTGACGATCTTCCAGTCGTCCACCAACATGCCGCCGCTGAAGGGTGGCCGCGCTGCTGGGCTTCTGCTGGCATCGGAATGGCGCGGCTCGGGCTGGCAAGAATCCGGGCTCCCCGCAAGCGTTGAACCGCTCCGGCGGGCCGCCCGGCCCCCTGCCGATGCAGGATCGATTCAGACACGGGCTCATGCCATGGATTACCGGAGCGCCGGCGTGGATGTGGAGGCAGGCCGCGCCTTCGTGGAGCGGATCCGCTCCAGCGTGGATTCCACCCGCAGGCCGGAGGTGGTGGGGAGCCTGGGCGGCTTCGGCGGGCTCTGCCGCCTTCCCGGCGGCCTGCGCAACCCCCTGCTGGTGGCCGGCACCGATGGGGTGGGAACCAAACTTGAACTGGCCCAGGCCCACGGCGCCCACCACGGGGTCGGAATCGATCTGGTGGCGATGTGCGTGAACGATGTGATCACCAGTGGGGCCGCACCCCTCTTCTTTCTCGACTACATCGCCACCGGCAGGCTCAGCCCGGAGGCCATGGCCGAGGTGGTGGAAGGCATCGCCGATGGTTGCCGCCAAAGCGGCTGTGCCCTGCTGGGGGGCGAAACGGCGGAGATGCCGGGGTTCTACGGAGCCGGCCGCTACGACCTGGCCGGCTTCTGCGTGGCCGTGGTCGAGGCCGACCTGCTGATTGATGGCCGCCGGATCGTGCCGGGTGACCGCATCGTGGCCGTGGCCAGCAGTGGCGTGCACAGCAACGGGTTCAGCCTGGTGCGCCGCATCCTCGAAGCCAGCGGAACAACAGCCGAAATCCGCCTCGGCGCCGATGGCCCCCCCTTGATCGCCAGCCTGCTCACCCCCACCCGCCTCTATGCCTCCCTTGTGCAGCAGCTGCTGGCCGAGGGGGCTCCGATCCGGGGCATGGCCCACATCACCGGCGGGGGCCTGCCGGAAAACCTGCCCCGTTGCCTGCCCCCCGGGGTGCACGCCCGCTTGGATCCCGGCAGCTGGGAGCGGCCCGCCCTGTTCCGCTGGCTTCAGGAGCAGGGCGAGGTGCCGGAACCGGACCTCTGGAACACCTTCAACCTGGGCGTTGGCTTCTGCCTGGTGGTGCCAGCGGAGGCCCTGGAGGGGATGCTGGCCAGCTGTCACGCCCTGGGTCACCAGGCCTGGGAGCTGGGGCGGGTGGAAGCCGGGGGCGCCGCCACGGACAGCTCCGGTGTTGCGGCGGATGGGCGCCTGGCGGGATTGCCGTACTGATCAGGCCCTGCCGGAAACGGTTGACTCCGTAACATTCGAGCGGTTGTCTGCGCTACAAGAGGATGTTCACCGTCCCGATGGGACTGGTGATTCCGCTGGGCCATACCCTGCCGCACCCCGCCCCATAGCCTGCCGTACGCATGTTCGATACCTCCTCGCGCATCACCCGCCGCCGCAGTTCCGCCGGTCCCGTTCCGCCGCAGCGTCCCCAGCAACCCCGGCCCCGCCTGCGCGAAGCCAGCGGCCCGCGCGAGGGGGGCAGCGGCGGGCAGCGGCCCACCTTCCTCACCCTGCGGGATCACGGCAAGGTGTACGTGGCCGATCTGCCCCGTCTCTCCGATGGCCAGCTCGCCCAGATCGCCAGGGAAGCCGAAGAGGTGCTTGAAAGCCTCAACCGACGGCTCGAGGAGCTGCGCAATCAGCTCACCCTCAGCCAGGTGGACCAGGACACCCGGATCCGCGCCACCACCAAGCGGGATGTGACCGAACGCTTCCTTTCCTCCATCGCCCAGGAGCAGGAACTGCGCCGCAGCAACCCGGCCCTGCGGGCGGCGGCCGGCGAATCCCTGGCCCGCGCCTTTCTGGAACTGGCCCGCCACCGCCTTCCGGGGGCCACCTTCGATTCCCTGCTCCAGGAAGCGCTCTCCGCCTGTGATCCCTCCGATCCGGAGGGACAATCCCCCACCTCCCGGGATCCGCAGGTGATCCGGCTGCTCCAGGGCACGGTGCCGCCCGCCGAACGGCACGAAGCCATGCCGGTGGTGCTCACGCCGGATCCCTCCGAAGGGCAGCGCGGGTTGAACTGAGCGCCCCGCACAACCCAGGGCTCCGGGGCTCAGGCACTCTGGAAGGGATTGGCAGGCATCCGGGACCGGATGGGCAGGGCCAGGGCGAGGCGGTCGAGCCGCTCCCGTTCCCCACCGTCGAGGCTCCAGGCCAGGGCGTCGGCCGCGGCGTCGGCCTGGGCCACGCTGCGCAGGCCCACGATCGGCATGGCCCCGTGGGCCCGACACCAATTGAGCGCCACGGCCGCGGTTGTGGCGTCCCGGCGGGAGGCGATCTCGGCCATGGCTTCCAGCAGGGGTTGGAGATCGGGCCAAAGCCTCTGGAACAACCAGCGCCGCGGCCCTCTGGGCAGTGGGGGTTCCGCCCCGGGCCTGCGGGTGAGCAGCCCGAGGGCCAAGGGGCTGTAGGCGATCAGGGCAAGATCCAGCTCCCGGCACACCTCCACCAGTCCGCCGGGCAGGATCGGCTCCGGGGCCAGCAGGGACATCTGCACCTGCAGGCTGCGAAGTGGCACCCCCCGGGCGGCCAGGGCCTGATGGAGCCGCCGCAGCCGGAGCGGCCCCACATTGGACACCCCCAGCTCGGGCACCGCACCGGCCAGCACCCGATCAGCCAGCCCCTCCAGCAACGGGCCCTCCTGCCAAGGGGCATACCGGGCGGTGCTCCAGTGCAACTGCACCCGGTCGAGCTTGCCCTGCAGGCGGGTGCGGGAGGCCTGCAGGGCCCGGTCGAAGCCGCGGCGCCCGAGGCGCCAGGGAAAGGGGGCCAGCTTGGTGGCCACGCAGAGATCCTGGCGTCGCCCGGCAGGCAGGGCGGCCACGAACTGCCCCAGAAGGGCCTCACTGCGGCCGTTCCAGCGGCCGGTTCCATAGGAGTCGGCCGTATCGAAGAAGCGCAGCCCCCGCGCTACGGACCGATCGAAACAGGCCTCCAGAGCCGCGTCCTGGTCGGGGTGGTAGCCCCACAGGAACTGGTTGCCCCAGGCCCAGGTGCCCACACCGATGGCGGGGCTTGCAGGGGTGGCGAGGGGCATGGCGCAACATCGATCAACTCCAGGCGCCATGATCAATCCAAAGCCCACCCGCACGGGCCGCGTGCCGAGCAGCCTGCCCACCCCCATGCCTGAAAGCCCTGCAGCCGGCGGCGCGCGGAAAGCGGAGCCTGATCCGGCGAACGAGGGGTCCAGCAGGGCAGACGACGAGCCGATCCTCTGCCACCACTGCGGCCGCACCGCCACCAACGGCATCAGCTGCGTCGGCGCCTGCGTGGCCGATTCGGGCTACTGAGGCGGCGGATCCGCCGCGCTTCCGTAAGGGATGTGAAGCGATGTGGAGCTTCCCACCGATTCCCGGGACGCGGCGGCGGGGCGCTTAAGAATCCCTTTAGGGTTCGCCCATCGGTTGAACGGCAAGGCGAATCCATGGCCAGACCGAGTTCCCTGCTGGCGATGATGGCCCTGATCGGGTTGGCGATGGTGGAGCTGCTCACCCACCTGCTCCCCTGGGCCTGACCCGGAGGAGCTCCGGGCCAGGCCGGTTTCCCCCCACCTCCCGCGCCGGGGATCGGCCTAGAACAACCTTCGTGCCTTTGCTGGCGCCATGAAGGTCACCCATTGCAACGACGAACACCTGGTCTGCCTCAGCTCCGATGAGGTCGCCCTGCTGGTTGACCTCTGCCATGCCGGCGCCTTCTCCGATGAACTGGCCCAGGGCGGTGACACCCGTCGGCGGCTGAAGCGTTTCCTTGGTGAGATGCAGAATTCCCTCTTCGACACCGCCCAGACGGTGTGGCAGCGCCAGCGCAACGAAGTCGCCCAATCCCAGCCGGCCTCCCGCCGCCAGAGCCGGAGCTGAGGCAAAGCCGCATGGCTGGCCTGGTGCGAAGACAAACAAGAACAACCGCCACGCGCTGCTTCGAGGGACGAGGCCTGCGGTGAGAGACGAATCCTGCGGCCGGGCCCCAGAACCGGGTTAGCCCCAGAGCGCAGGCCGGCTTCTCTAGGCGGCCGAAATCCGTGGGGCTGATGGCTCTTGAGGAGACCCCAGCAAACAATGTCGTTCGCTGACTCGGAGCTGATGGTCCTCACCGACCGCCACAAGCTCGCCTTAAGCAATGGGCCGAGAGCTCCCTTGAAGGCTACAGAAAACTCTCGGACTGATCCTGCCTTGATCCGGCATGGAACGCGAGAACCGGAATCGCATTCGCCCATGGTTTGCCTTCACCGATGGTGTGCAAAGAAGACACCCAGATCGGAGAGAACCCCTGGAATCGCACATCGGCAGCCAGGAGCTTGCCGTGGAACGGATCAGAAACACGGCCTGGCCTGCCCAGCCAGCTTCCGGCGTCAGCGGATGCGGTGCCTTGCTGGCACGGACCAACGCGATGAGCCCCTGCACAGCAGAGGCTGAAGAAAAGGCGGCACCCAGATTCGAACTGGGGGTAAAGGATTTGCAATCCTCTGCCTTACCACTTGGCCATGCCGCCGGATGAGGAGCAAACTCCCCGGGTCGGATCGTATCAGCCATGGCATGCCCTCTCCCCTGCTGGTCCTGAGCAACGGCCACGGGGAAGACGTGATCGCCCTGCGGCTGGTGGAGGCCCTCAAGCGCCTGCGCCCCGGACTGCCGGTGGCGGTGCTGCCCTTGGTGGGGGAAGGGCAGAGCTATGGCGCGGCGGAGGCCAACGCACTCCTGCGCCGCATCGGCCCGCGTCGCAGCCTTCCCAGCGGCGGCTTCAGCAACCAGAGCCTGGGCGGCCTGACGCAGGATCTGGCGGCGGGCCTGCCGCTGCTCAGCTGGCAGCAGTGGCGGCTGGTGCGGGCCTGGGGCCGCCGCGGCGATCCGATCCTGGCGGTGGGTGATCTGCTCCCCCTTCTGCTGGCCTGGGCCGGGGGCGGCCCCTACGGCTTCGTGGGCACCCCCAAGAGCGACCACACCTGGGCCACTCCGCCCCCCGCCGGCTGGGGGAACTCGCCCCTGGCGGACGGCTACCACCGGCTCAAGGGCAGCGAGTGGGATCCCTGGGAATGGACCCTGATGGGCAGGCGGCGCTGCCGGCTGGTGGCCGTGCGCGACCGGCTCACAGCCCGGGGACTGCGGCGCCACGGGGTGGCGGCCTTCGCCCCGGGCAATCCGATGATGGATGGCTTTGTCGCAGAGTCCCTGCCGGACTGGCTCCAGGATCAGCGGCGCCTGCTGCTCCTGCCCGGCAGTCGCCTGCCGGAGGCCCTCGGCAACCTGCAGCGGCTGCTCGCTGGGCTGCCAGGCAGCCCCACGCCGACCACCGTGCTGCTGGCCTGCGGCACCAGGCCGTCCTCCGCCGACCTGGAGCCGCTGCTGAGCGCGGCCGGTTTTCTTCCAGGAGCGCCGCCCGCCCCCAGCGGCGCCGCCGCGGCCTGGCGGCGCGGGGCGGTGCAGTTGCTGGTGGGGCCCGGCTGTTTCACCCGCTGGGCCGGCTGGGGCGAAGTGGGGCTGGCCACCGCGGGAACCGCCACCGAGCAGCTGGTGGGCCTGGGGGTGCCGGTGCTGTCCCTGCCGGGGCCCGGTCCCCAGTTCAAGGCGGGCTTCGCCCGGCGCCAGAGCCGCCTGCTGGGGGGGGCGGTGCTGCCCTGCCACAACGCCCGGGAGCTGCAGAGCCGGCTGGAGGCCCTGCTGGCCGATCCAGCCGAACGAAGGCGACTGGGCGCGATCGGCCAACGCCGCATGGGACCGGCCGGAGGCAGCGAGCGGCTGGCTCGCCTGATCGCCGATCAGCTTCTCGCCCCGGCCTGAGCCGGTTCGGGCGACGCGGCGGGGGATGATGAATGGTCCCACCGCCTCCACACCGCCGATGCCCGGCATCCCCGAGCGCAGCTACAACGCCGCCTGCGGGCGGCTGGCCAGCCGCCTGGGCATCAGCCAGTCGGCCGCCAGGCGCAAGGTGGAGATTCGCTCCGCCCAGGAAGGGGTGCGGGACACCGCCTCCCGCCAGGCCATCGCCGAGCGGATGCTGGAGGAGGCCAACGCCGCCGGAGTGGACAACGGACCCCTGCTCACCGCCCAGCTGGAGGCGGTGGGCAACGACGAGAATTTCATGGTGGAGGATTGAGCCCCGCGGCTCAGTGCTCGAACACCGAGCCGAAGCGCTGCCGGTCGAGGTCGGCGAACACCGGAATGCAGGCGAAGCAGCGCTGGGCGAGCTCCCAGCGATCCTCTCGGCGCAGCATCCGCTCCAGGCGGTCGCGGGCCGCCAGCAGCCAGCGCACATCACCGGCCGCATAGGCCAGCTGGGCCTCGCTGAGGTCCTCCACCATGCCCCAGTCGGAACTCTGGGCCTGTTTATCGAGCTCCACGCCCACCAGTTCATTCACCACATCCTTGAGGCCGTGGCGCGGGGCATAGGTGCGGGCCAGGCGGCTGGCGATCTTGGTGCAGAAGATCGGGTTCACGGCGATTCCCAGGTTCTGGGCCAGGGCCGCCACATCGAAACGGGCGAAGTGGAACACCTTCTCGATCGCCGGGTTCTCCATCAGGGACTGAAGGCGCGGCGCCTCCTGCTGGCCCCGGGCAAGGCGGATGCAACACACGTTGTCATGGGCATCACAGATCTGCACCAAACAGAGGCGGTCGCGTCCATGGATCAGGCCCATCGCCTCGGTGTCGATCGCCAGGGCACCGGCGGCGCCGTGGATCTCCTGCCATTCCGCGTCGAGGTCGCCATCGAACACGGCGAAACGGGCCGGGGGAACCGCGGAGGCGGAGGCGCTGCGGGCCTGGGTCATGGCAACGATCGCCGGAGGGGCCGGAGAGGTGGAAAGGTTCATCGTGCCCCAGAGCGGTGCCGGGGGCATGGGAGAGAATGCAGCCCTCCGTTCCGCAGGCCTCCGATGCCCACGCTGGCTTCCACCCTGCTGCTCACCCTGTTGCTGGCGGTGGGCCTGGTGTTCTTCCTGCGGGCCGCCAGCAAGGACCGCACCACCGTGGTGGAGGTTCACTCCCCCCGCCCCGCCATCGAAGTGCTGGAGGGGCTGAGCGGCTGGCTCACCCATCGGGGCTGGCGCACCGAGGCCGGCGATCCCGCCAAGAACCTGCTCCGCTTCCGCGGTGAAGTGGGATCGAGTCTGCCCCTGGCCCTGCTGCTCTCGCTGCTCGGCAGCGTCGGGGCCGCCTGCCTGGGGCTGGTGCTGCGCCAGGTGCTGCCCCAGCTGGGCTGGTGGCCCCTGGGGTTGGCGTTGCTGGGGCCACTGGCAGGGCTCGTCTACCGACGCAGGGCCGAGAGGGCCGAAACCTTCGAGCTGCGTCTGATCGAAGGCGACACCAGCCAGGGCAGCACCCTGCGGCTTCGGGCCCACCGCGATGAGCTGATCGCGATCGAAACCGAGCTGGGCCCCACCCTGCAGCTCGCCAGCGATGGGCGCCTGCTCTCCTCACCGATCTAGCGCCAGCAACGCGGCGCTCTGGCGACCGCGACCGCCTGCCTCCAAGGCTCCCTCCATTCCACCGCTTCCCCTGCCGATGCCTCCAATCCCCCCCCGCGCCGCGGAACGGCGCCATCCGGTTCCGCGGCTCGCCGTGGCCCTGCTGAGCCTGGCGGCCCTCGTGGTGCCCCTGCCCGGCCCCGCGGAGGCCCAGAGCCTCTCGAGCCTTGGGGGCGCCAGCGCGGCCCCTGCCGCCGATCCCCTGCTCGGCCCCCGCTCAGCGCTGCCGAAGGACTGGGTGGGCACCCGTGGCGTCAGCCCGTCCATCCCGATCCTGATGCTGGCTGGCCACGCCGATGCCCAGGGCATCGGTGGCTCGGGCACCAGCGGTGAGGCGGTGGGGCTCTACGGGGCCGCGCCGATGCGGCCCGGCATCAGCGATGAGCATTACTGGTGCCTGCAGGTGGCCCATGCCGTGGCGGTGCTGGGCCGGCAGCGGGGCCTGAACATCAACTTCCACATCCCGCCGGTGCGCACCATGCTCAGCGGCGACGAAGCCGGCACCAATTGGAGCGTGGGGCGCGACCATGTTCTCGCCGGCGGCTACGCCCTGGAGATTCACTTCGATGCCTATGGCAGCGCCGGGGTGGGCTCCGGCCTGATTCCCCCCCTGGTCCGGCCGTTCAGCACGATCGATGAGAGCCTGGCCCGGGAATTCGGGGCTTTCCCCATGAACTTCCGCGACCGGCTCGGGGGCCCCAAGCGAGGCATCGGCCTGCTGGAGGTGGGCAAGCTGGAAGGCCCCCTGGAAGCTTCCCTGCGGGACCCGCGCACCCGGCAGCGCACGATTCAATACATCGCCCAGCGGGTGGTGTACGCCCTGCAGCGCGGCATCGCCACGCCGGGAAGCGCCCCGATCACCGGTTCATCGCCGGGTCTCCCCCCTGAACCGCCCCCGGTGGTCGCAGGGCCCTAACCGGGGACTTTTGCGGACCAGCGCAGCCCCCCTGCCGGACCCGGAGCCGGCTCCACGCAACCCACGACTCACCCCACGGCCTGGTGCGGCGCGCAGCGGGCTTGCAGGGAGCCATCCTCCAGCCAGTTCTGGGGCCGGGTGAACACCTCGGTGAGCAGGGCCTCGCGGCTGCCGGGCTCGCTCTGGTAGCCGTACTCCCAGCGCACCAGCGGCGGCAGCGACATCAGGATCGATTCGGTGCGGCCATTGGTCTGCAGGCCGAAGATCGTGCCGCGGTCGAACACGAGGTTGAATTCCACATAGCGGCCGCGGCGGTAGAGCTGAAACTCCCGCTCCCGCTCGCCCCAGGGGGTGGGCTGGCGGCGCTCGGCGATCGGTAGGTAGCTGGGCAGGAAGGCATTGCCGCAGGCAGCGGCCAGTTGGAACAGCGACTCCCAGTCCTGTTCCACCGCTCCGGCGGCGGCACCGGCGGCGGCGGCAGGACCGGCCGGATCGGAGCCTTTGTAGAGCACGCCGCCAGGGTCCTGGTAGTCATAGAAGATGCCGCCCACGCCGCGGGTTTCGCCGCGATGCTTCAGGAAGAAGTATTCGTCGCACCAGGGCTTGAACACCGGGTAGTAGGCCGGATTCACGCTGTCGCAGGCCACCTTGAGGGTGCGATGGAAATGCTGGGCGTCCTCCAGGAAGGGGTAGTAGGGGGTGAGGTCGGCGCCGCCACCGAACCACCACACCGGCCCGGCCTCGAAGTAGCGGTAATTGAGGTGAACGGTGGGGATGTAGGGGTTGCGAGGGTGGAGCACCATCGAGGTGCCGGTGGCGAACCAACGCTGGCCCTCCGCCTCAGGCCTCTGGCTGAGGATCGAGGGAGGCAGCCGTTCCCCCTCCACCTCGGAGAAGTTCACGCCGCCCTGCTCGAAGACGCGGCCGGCCTTCATGACCCGGGAGCGCCCGCCGCCCCCCTCGGGCCGCACCCAGCTCTCCTCCTGGAACGCCCCTTCGCCATCGAAGTCCGCCAGGGCGGCACAGATCGAATCCTGCAGCCCCATCAGCAGGGTTCGGGCCCGGCTGCGCGAATCGGCGGGGGGCGAACTCAGCAGAGGCGCGGCGGGCGTGGTCATCCAGTGGTGCGCCTTCAAAGGCGCAGAACATCCGCCCACCCTTTCAGTCCGCCGGCCCCCCGCACAAGGCCTCGAGAGCCTCTGTCACGGGGGAGCGAAAGCGCAGCTGGACCGGAAGTTGCGGACCATCCAATGGCGCGGGCCGATGGCACGGGCCCGCTGGCCCCGCGAAGTCGCCGTCCGAAGCCGCTGGCCAACCCCTTCTAGGATCAACCCTTCCTGAGGAATTCGAGCACCGGATGGCCACCCCAGACCAGGCTGCCGATCCCCGGAATCCTTCCGGCACGGGGGATCCCCTTGCCGCTGCCCTGGCCCCCCTGAGGGATGCCGGCAGCGGCCGCAGCCTGCTGGAGCTGGGCTGGATCCGCCGGCTGCGGCGCCAGGACGCCCGGGCGGTGTTCGAGCTCGCCCTGCCCGGTTTCGCCAGCAGCCAGCGCGACCGCATCGCCGCCGAGGCGCGCCAGGCCCTGCTGGCGGTGGCCGGCATCCGCGACGTTCAGATCGAACTGGCCCAGCCCGAAGCGGCTTCGGCCCCATCCGCTTCCGCCCCGATCGGTGGTGCCGGCCATGGGCCCGGCGGCCACGGCCAGCCGCCACCGCGCCAGAGCATCCCGGGGGTGCGCCAGGTGATCGCGGTGAGCAGCGGCAAGGGGGGCGTGGGCAAGAGCACCGTGGCCGTGAACCTGGCCTGCGCCCTGGCCGCCTCCGGTCTGAAGGTGGGCCTCCTCGATGCCGACATCTACGGCCCGAACGCCCCGACGATGCTGGGGGTGGCCGACCGCACCCCCGAGGTGCGCACGGGCCCCGAGGGCGAACAGATCCTGGTGCCGATCGAAACCTGCGGCATCGCGATGGTGTCGATGGGGCTGCTGATCCAGGAGAACCAGCCGGTGATCTGGCGCGGCCCGATGCTCAACGGCATCATCCGCCAATTTCTCTACCAGGTGGACTGGGGCGAGCGGGATGTGCTGGTGGTGGACCTCCCCCCGGGCACCGGCGATGCCCAACTCACCGTGGCCCAGGCCGTGCCGATGGCCGGCGTGCTGATCGTGACCACACCCCAGCAGGTGTCCCTGCAGGACGCCCGCCGCGGCCTGGCGATGTTCCTCCAGATGGGCGTGAACGTGCTCGGGGTGGTGGAAAACATGAGTGCCTTCGTGCCGCCGGATCTGCCGGAGCGTCGCTACGCGATCTTCGGCAGTGGCGGCGGTCGCCGTCTGGCCGAAGAGGCCGGCGTGCCCCTGCTGGCCGAACTGCCCCTGGAGATGGGCGTGCTCGAGGGCGGCGACCGGGGACTGCCGGTGGTGCTGGCGACACCGGGATCCCCCAGCGCCCTGGCCTTCGGCGCCCTGGCCGCTGGGCTGGCCGACCGCTGCCTCGCCGCGGCGTCCCCCGCCTGAGCCGGTGACCTCCCTGGGCGCCCGGCGCGGCAGCGGCTCCAGACGGGGCAAGTCAGGCCGCAGCCCCCTGGCGGACACGGACCTGATTCTCTGGGGTGTGCCCCTGGGTCTCACCCTGCTGGCCGGCATCCTGATCGCCAGCACCCAGCGCCAGGCCGACTACGCCGACTGGTACCAGCACTGGATCACCGCGGCGGTCGGCATCGGCCGGCCCTCCTGGTGGCCCGCTTGCGCCTCGAGAGTGTGCAGTCCTGGCAATGGCCCCTTTACGGGCTCACCATCTTGAGCCTGGTGGCGGTGCGCTTCATGGGCACCTCGGCCCTGGGGGCCCAGCGCTGGATCAGCATCGCGGGCTTTCACGTGCAGCCCTCGGAATTCGCCAAGCTGGCCGCCATCCTGCTGCTGGCGGGGGTGCTCTCCCGTTTCCCGGTGGAGCGACCCGTGGATCTGGTGCGGCCGATCGGCCTGATCGCCCTGCCCTGGGCCCTGGTGTTCATCCAGCCCGACCTGGGAACCTCCCTGGTGTTCGGGGCGGTGCTGCTGGTGATGCTCTTCTGGGCGGGGCTGCCCCTGCCCTGGCTGGTGCTGCTGCTCTCACCGCTGGTGGCCGCGATCGTGGCGGGCGTTCAGCCCCTGCTGCTGATTGTGTGGATTCCCCTGATGGGCTGGCTGGCCTGGAGCTCCCTGCCCTGGAAGCGCGTGGGCCTGGCGGTGGTGCTGGCGGTGCAGGGCCTCTTCGCCCTGATCACGCCCTACCTCTGGATGCATGGCCTCAAGGAGTACCAGCGGGACCGGCTGGTGCTCTTCCTGGATCCCTCCAAGGACCCCCTCGGCGGGGGCTACCACCTGCTGCAGAGCAAGGTGGGGATCGGCTCGGGGGGCCTTTGGGGCACGGGCCTGATGCGCGGCCACCTCACCCTGCTGCGCTTCATCCCGGAGCAGCACACCGATTTCATCTTCAGTGCCCTGGGGGAGGAAACCGGCTTTTTGGGCTCCACCCTCGTGGTGCTGGCCTAT
>Ga0114973_10001834_pt1 | contig 15556 bp, 11 predicted proteins | sample M_140807_MF_Meta_FD_87025 | JGI IMG/M metagenome (GOLD analysis project Ga0114973, IMG submission 87025) | Freshwater microbial communities from Lake Montjoie, Canada to study carbon cycling - M_140807_MF_MetaG | ecosystem: Environmental > Aquatic > Freshwater > Lake | place: Lake Montjoie... | reverse complement strand
TGCTGGAGTATTAAGTACGGATGATTTTCATAGTTATGAAAGTGCTATAACATTTAAATATAAATTAATAAATCCTGAACAGCAATTTACTAAAATATCTGATTTTATTAATAAATATAAACATGAGTTAAATTATGATTGGTATATTAAATTTCGTCCTGAATTAAAATTATTAGAACCTATTGATTTTTCTGTACTATCTCATTCTGCAATAAATGCACGTGCTAGAAAATATAGAGGCCCAAAAAAAATTAAGAATGGTTTATCTGTATTATTAAATTGGGATGAAGCAAATAAAAATTGTTTTTTTGAAGAAAATGAGTCTGAAGTAATACTTGATGATATGATATATATATTTGATCAGAATGTTATTAATAAAGGTGGTTTTGATTATGTAAATATTTATGGTGGTTATCAAGATGAATGGATTCATACAAAAATATGGAAAGAATTTAGACATATTAATCTAAATATAATTGGTATAAATGCAATACTTATGAAACATGGTTTTTGTTCAGCTGATATGAATATGTAATAAAATCGGTTTAAAGAAGCCTTACTAAAAATTGATTGGTAAACATTCACTACTTAATGATACAGTTAACTACTTAGAGTAGTAGTAGATGCCTGCTGGCTTTTATCAACCTACTTCCGATCTAGAATCTATCGTAGGTATCCAATTCGGTATATTTAGCCCTGATGAAATCGTAAAACGCTCTGTTGTCGAAGTAATTAGTCAAGCAACATATGATGGAAATGAACCGAAGATTGGTGGACTCTTTGACCCTCGTATGGGTGTCTTAGATAATGGTAAGAACTGTCGCTCTTGTGGCCAGACAAATCATGGATGTCCCGGACATTTTGGCCACTATCGCCTAGCCAGACCCGTATACTTCATTCAATTCCTCGACCGTATTCGCAATATACTCCGCTGCATCTGTATTCGCTGTGGAAAACTCCTCATCGACAAGGCTAATCATGCACGTGTCCTCAAACGCCACGGTGAATCTCGCTGGAAGGCCGTACTCGAGGCCTGTAGCAAGGTTCAACGCTGTGGTCAAGAAACCGAGGATGGTTGTGGTACACTCCTACCGCGAACCTTTCATATTGAAGGTATTGCTCGCATTGTTGCCGAGTGGGATGCCCCTGATACCGAAACGAGTTCCAAGAACTCTGTCAAGCAACCCCTCGAAGTGGAATTTGTACTACGACTCTTCCGCCAAATCCTCGACGAAGATGTAGACTTTATCGGCCTAAGTCGCTTCTGGTGCCGTCCTGACTGGATGATCTGCACTGTACTACCCATTCCTCCTCCTCAAGTACGTCCCTCAGTTGTACAAGACAATAACCAACGCTCTGAAGATGACTTAACGCACAAGCTATTTGAAATTATTAAAGTTAACAAGAAACTACAAGAACAAATCACGAAAAATGGTAATCGTAATATGATTGATGAATATACGACCCTTCTACAATATCACATTGCTACTCTTGTTGACAACAAGATTCCTGGTGTTGCTCCTTCTGCTCAACGTGGTGGTCGTCCCCTGAAGTCACTACAACAGCGTATTGGTAGCAAAGAAGGTCGTGTACGCTACAACATCCAAGGTAAGCGTGTAGAACAATCTGCTCGTTCCGTTATTACAGGTGACCCTAACATTAGCATTGCCGAAGTTGGTGTACCTATGAAAATCGCCATGAATCTAACTCGCCCTGAAAAAGTAACGAATTATAATCGTGACCGTCTATACAAGTATGTCCAAAATGGTGCCGATGTATTTCCTGGTGCCAAGAGTATTGTACGCAAAGATGGTCGCATGATTAGTCTCAAGCACGTAAATACCAAAGAAGTCGTGCTCTATAATGGCGACACCGTAAATCGCCACTTAATGGACGACGACATTATCCTTTTCAATCGTCAACCTACTCTGCACAGAATGTCTATGATGGGTCACCGTGTTCGTGTACTACCCTATAATACATTCCGCCTCAACGTTCAAGTAGTACGTCCCTATAACGCTGATTTTGACGGCGATGAAATGAATGCCCACATTCCACAAAGCTACGAAGCCACTGCTGAACTACAAGAAATTGCCGCAGTACCTATGCAAATTATTCGTCCTCGTGATGCGACTCCTGTAATTGGTATTGTACAAGATGCCCTTGCTGGTGCCTACCTTGCCACGCGTCCTAATAACTTATTTACGCGTCGTGAGTTCATGAACATGATGATGAAGAATCGCAGATTCAAGGCAGTTCCTGATGCCAAAGGTAAAGATCCTGTTTCTGGTGCTCCTCGCTACACTGGTCAACAGATTATTGGAACCTTGTTTCCTCCTATTAACATTCAAATGGATAACAGTATGTATGAATCAACTCCTCAAGATTATAACAGAGTCCTCATCCGTGAAGGAAACTTTGAACAAGGTGTACTTGACAAGGGTATATTTAACAAGGCTGGTAAGGGTATTATTCACACCATCTACAATGACTATGGTCCTAAAGATACCGTAGACTTTATGGACGGCCTACAAAGCATGGTGGAAATCTACCTAATTATGAAAGGATTTAGTGTAGGCATTAGCGATTTAATTGCCGATGAAGACACTCGCAAGAAAATGGAAGAAACGATTATGAAAAAGAAGAAGGAAGTAGACGATATGATGTTACAAGTACACATGGACTTATTCACCAATAACAGTGGTAAGTCCAATCAAGAAGAATTTGAAGCCAAGACGATTGGAATTCTTAACAAGGCGACTGTAGACTCTGGTAAGATTGGTGTAGAAAGTTTATCCGATGAAAATCGTCTTATGGCTATGGTACGTTCAGGTTCTAAAGGTGACGGCACGAACGTAGCTCAAATGATTGCTTGTGTAGGGCAACAAGCTCCTGAAGGTCGTCGTATTCCCTATGGTTTTACGGATCGTACCCTACCTCACTACAAGATGTTTGACGATGGTGCCGAAGCTCGTGGATTCGTAGAAGGTTCATTCTTACGTGGACTCACTCCTCAAGAATTCTTCTTTCACTCCATGTCAGGTCGTGAAGGTCTTATTGATACGGCTGTAAAGTCAGTAACGGGTGATACAGCAATTATTATTCTAGAAGATGGAAAGGCATGCCGTGTTGCAATTGGAGATTGGATTGATTCACAACTCGCTACACGCTCAAAAGAAGTAGAACATTTTGACGAACGTAATCTTGAACTCCTACAACTAACAAAATCTGTATATATTCCTACTACTAATGAGGATGGTAATGTAACTTGGGGAGAAATTACAGCAGTTACCCGTCATGATCCTGGGGAAAGACTCTATAAAATTACTACACAAGCAAATAAAACAGTAACAGTAACTGAGGCTCAATCTCTGCTTGTTTGGAATCTTTTAATCAAGAAATTTCAAAGAAAATCATTACCAGAAGTAGTTGTAAATGATTGTGTACCAGTCACATTGTATCTTCCTCAACCTCCTAATATGGTAGGAAGCGACATTCCTACTCTAAAAGCACTAAATTTAAATAATACTGAAATTGCAGAATATTTGAATAATATATCAGATACTGACTTAGATGCTATTAACATGCTAAAGGCTCGTATTGGAGTTCTACCAAATGAATACGAAGGACTTGTATCACATAATGATGTAGTACTTGATAAAATTACACATATTGAAATCATAAATACAAATAATCACCCCAAAGTCTATGACTTGACTGTTCCTAGTACCTTGAACTTTGGTCTAGCAAATGGTCTACATGTTGTTGATACCGCGGATACTGGATATACTCAACGGCAACTTATAAAGGCTATGGAAGATTTAATTACCCATAATGATGGTACGGTTCGTGATGCGAGTGGACGTATTGTACAATTCGTATATGGCGAAGATGGTGTAAACTCTACAAAGATTGAAGGTATTGGTCTACCACTCAACAAACTATCTGAACAAGATATTCGCAAGTCATTTGGTCTAGAAGGAGTAGATTTGACCACAATACTTGCCCCTGGAACTGAGGCTGGAGACTATTCAGAACTACTCGAAGGATTTGTAGAAAATATTGTTGAAGATCGCCGAATGCTTGTAGAGCGTGTCTTTGGCTTCGGTCGTTCTAGTTCTCTATTTGCTCCTCTAAATGTTGAGCGACTCATTATGAATTATAGAATCAAGTTTAATCTACAAAAGGACCAGCCGACGTCACTAAGTCCTCTCAAAGTACTCAACGATATTAATGCCATTATTGAACGTACACAACCCAAGAACAAGATTTGGTGTGCTTCACTACGATTCCACTTAGCACCTCATAAGATGATTGTCAAGGAACGTTTTAGTGTAGAAGCGTGGGACTCACTTGTAGAAGCAATTGTTCTTAAGAACTGGAAGTCTTGGGCACCTCCTGGAGAGCTTGTGGGAATCGTAGCAGCCCAAAGTATTGGCGAACCCGCCACCCAGATGACGCTTAACAGCGTGGACTGGGACACGGAAATCATACTCGCAAAGAATGGAAAAATCATTACGCCTCAAATTGGTGAATTTATTGATGATTATTATATGAACTGCCCTGAATCATCCAAGATTCAACACCTAGATAATGGACGTATTTATATCGAACTAACTGACGGAAATGATTGGAAAGCGATTTCATGCGATGAAGATGGAAATATGGTATGGACAAAACTAGAAGCAATTACACGCCACCCTGTTGTAAATGAAGATGGAACCAATACAATCCTTGAAGTAGAACTAGAATCTGGTCGCAGTGTAAAAGCTACGAAAGGAAAGTCGTTCCTAACCCTTGTCGATGAAAAGATTGTAGGTACAAATGGTTCTGATTTGAAGATTGGAGATGCATTACCTATTGGAAATAGTCTTGCTCTTGATGGACTTGGATATATGAAAGAAATCAACTTACGCGAATACCTACCTCCAACTGACTATTTATATGGAAGTGAAGTCCAAAAGGCACTCGAAGTCATGCGTGGAAGTGATAGAAATTGGTTCCAAAAGAATCAAGGTGTGCTATTTACAGTGCCTTATAGTCGCAGTGATTCTTTCCGTGAAGCATTTGAAAACGGACACAATTCAAATTCTATACTACCTGGAATGGTATATAACAAACACATGAAATTAGATGTAAGCCAAATTCCTGAAACTATTCAACTAACGGAAGACTTTGGTTACTTTGTTGGAGCGTATTTAGCCGAAGGAATGAGTAATAAGACACAAATCTGTATTACAAACAATGATGAACTATATCTTGCAAAAGTTAAGAAGTTGATGGATACTTGGAATGTAGGATGCCACATTGTATGTGACGAACGTGAAGCAAAAGTTTCTGGAATTAAGGGAACGACTACGAGTTTAATTCTGCATTCCACAATACTTGCAAAGTGTATGGGAGCAATGTTTGGTCGTGTAAGTTACGAGAAGACTCTACCTAACTGGGTTCTACAAGCACCACACGAGTTTGTACATGGTCTTATAGATGCGTATATTTGTGGGGATGGAACAATTTCTAAAAAAAATGGAGTTATTTCAGCTGGGTCTGTTTCAAAAAAACTACTTACTAGACTAGGAGCATTATTTGCTAGATATGGAATTTATACAACCATATCTTCAACTATGCCTAATCTTGGTAAATTTAAGTCAGTATCTCGTCAATATGCTCTATATATTCCAGTACTATATTCAGGTATATTCTATTCTAACTTTACGCTAAGTATGGATCATAAACAAGATATACTAGATATGCATCATAGTGAAGCAAGAAATTATTCATCAAAATGGAAGAAAACAAAACAAGTTGTATGGGATAAGATTAAAAGTATTAAAGAAATAGTCCCCATGAAGGAAGGATGGGTATATGATGTGACTGTAGAAAAAACAAGAAATTTCTGCTCGGTAAACATGATAAATAGTAAGGATACATTTCACCAAGCCGGTGTAGCTGCTAAATCAGCAATGACACGTGGTGTTCCTCGTCTCAAAGAACTCCTAAAAGTCACGAAAAATCCTAAAGCAAACAGCTTAACGATTACACTCAAACCTGAGTTCCGTAGTAGTAAGGAAAGTGTTCGTGAAGTTGTACAGGATTTAGAACTAACTCTTCTAAAAGATATTGTACTCAAGTCAGGTATTTACTATGATCCTGATGATGAAAGCAGTGTACTTGAAGAGGATAAGGATATGATCAAGTTCTTCCGTACAATGGAGCTACGTAATGGCACGGGTTCGTGTGGGCCAAGTGGACTTGATGGAACTGGTAAACCAGAAGATGAAAAGGTCTATAGTAAGTGGCTCATTCGTCTAGAGTTTGACCGTGAAAAGATGTTTAACAAGAATATTACAATGGACGATGTCTACTTTGTAATTCATAATGCCTATGGATTTTATGGAGAAAGTGATGATAATATTCAAACGATTTACAGTGATTATAATAGTCATAAACTCGTGATGCGTATTCGCCCTAGACTCATTCAAGATGAAAATATTTATGGGGACCACTTATCCTCCATCAAAAAGTTTCAGAAAATCCTACTGAACAATACAATTGTTCGTGGTATTCATGGTATTCGTGCCGTAACTTGGCGTAAGGACAATAGTCGTGTAGAAGAAAAGGATGGAAAGTATGAAGAACTTCAACAATATATTCTTGATACAGATGGTACAAACTTTGTCTCCATCATGAATCACCCTGCTGTAGATGGTGATAAGCTATATTCAACAAATGTGCATGATATTTATGAACAATTTGGAATTGAAGCAACACGTGCAACCTTATACAGTGAAATTAACAGTCTATTCGGTGAAGCCGATATTAACTATAGACATCTAGGACTCTTGTGTGATACTATGACACACTCAGGTCGCCTCATGTCTGCAGATAGATATGGTATTAACAAGGTAGATAGTGGTCCTCTTGCAAAGGCGTGCTTTGAAGAAACGGAGAAGATCCTACTACGTGCTGCCTTATTTGGTGAACTTGATCCTGTAACTGGTGTGAGTGCAAACATCATGACAGGTCAACCCATTCGTGCTGGCACTGGATTTACACAAATCCTACTTGATGAAGCAATGCTACCCAAACTCATGGAGGGTATGGAAGATATTCCTGAGGATGAAGAGGAAGTATATGCCGATCAATCCGCAATTAATGCCGAGATTTATTCAAAGGATAATGATCTATGTTCTCAACTACAAACACAGATGAATATGACCCTACCTATTGGTGGTGCTGACCTACAACAAGAAGAAGACATTGAAATTATTGAAATGGGTTAAACAAATGTTTCTATAATTATATATGAGCCAATTAGTTACTAAACCGCCTTGGAGGCAATTTACATGGTTTCCAAAACAGAAAATTTTTTCTGCTGAGGATTTATCAGGTTCACCTATTTTAGGGGAATGGATTGAAGAACGTAATCAAGAAATTGAAGGCTTGAAAGAAAGTATTCAAAATTTTGATAAGACTGAACTCTGGGATTTAGCAAAAAGAATTACAAATCCATACGAACTCATTAGTACACATAGTACACGACTGAAACTACCAAAAAGTATTTCGTGTATTTATCCACTAAGTCGTAGTTATTTTAAGATGATTGAATTACTATCACAATTAGATTTTTTTGAACGTCATAAAGAATCACGGTTAAAAAGTCTTCATATATGTGAAGGTCCTGGTGGATTTATTGAAGCCTTATACTCAATGGCTGAATCAAAACGTCGTAGTATACATGCAAGTTATGCTATGACACTACTTATTACAAATACAATAATTCCAGGATGGAGACGTGCAACTACATTTTTACAAAAACATCCTTCTATTCATCTTGAATATGGACCTACAAAAACTGGAAATATTTATGAACCATCTAATCAAGATGAGTGTGCAAGACTGGTCGGTACAAATGGGGCACATATTGTCACGGCAGATGGGGGATTTGATTTTAGTGAAGACTTTCACGCACAAGAAAAGTCTATTTTACGTTTAATTATATCAAGTTCTATTATTTTACTGCGTTCTGTAGCTTATGAAGGTGATATTATTTTCAAAGTCTTTGATTGTAATAGTCCAGTCACACGTGATATTATTGCTCTTCTTGCTTCTTGTTTTCAACAATGGTCATTATATAAACCTGTAACAAGTCGTCCTTGTAACAGTGAATGGTACTTTCTAGGGAAATCCGCAATACGAAATCGTAATGAAGTTGTACAAGTTCTAACAAAAATACGTGATGGTCTTGCACAAGAACCTGCTATAAACTATGAACGTATCTTAAATGTGAATCCATTAGATGATTTTATAAAAAATCTCCAAGATCAACGTTGTATAAAACAAATGGAAGCCTTGAAACAAGTTCTTTCATTTTGTCATTCACATGAAACTGTGATAAAAGACGATCTATGGGAAAAACAACGCCCTAATTGTATAGAATGGTGTAATCATTTTCGTATTCCAAGTATCTAACGTAATGTAGGTTTTATGAATTTATCAACACCCATTTGACCTACTTTTACAGAGGCATTGTGTAACGATAGACCATTATTAATTTTATTTAAGATTTCAATATACTTATTCATTTGATTCGTATCAAAATCCTTTTTTACTGCATATTGAAAAAGAGTAGGATAGTTAGTTACAAAGTCTCCCATAATCTCTTTTATTTCATCTTGTTTTTTACCAAAGCCAACGAGTTTACGAATTTCGTCAACCCGTTCCCTGACATATTTTGCACGATCTTGAGGATTGAATTTTGCAACTTCCTTTTCAGCTTCTAGAGAAGCAGCAAGAACACCATCCTTATCAAGGCCAGTAATTTGCGGTGGTTTGGACATCTAATTATAGAAAAACAATTTCTTTATATAGATGAGGATGTCTGACAAACCAATATCAGCAATGGTGTATGCCCCCGTAGTCAGTAGTGATCCAAATTCACCTGAATCAAAGCTTGCTCGTGCAAATACACAAATACAAGCACAATCTACTGTTGATAGTTACTATGATACTGTTCTTGAAAGATTTAGTGGCTCTGGTGGGCAAAATACACTACTTGGAAGCCTTGTACTTGTAGCTGGGTTATTCTTAGCATCATCATTATTTCAAAAACGCAAGTAGGATTTTAGATGTAGTATAGTTCTACAAACCAATTCAAGACTTAGCATTGTCATGATTAGTGTACTACCCATAATTGTAATACCAACTGTAGATTCTTTTGTAATAGGAATATGAAATAAATCTAAGAAAGGATCTACAAAACTTGAAGTATCTCCAATAAGTTTTTGTTCTAACTTACTTGATATACAACCACCTGAAATAATATGGTGTAGCCATATAGAAAAACAACACATATAAAAACAACATAATAAAAAGTATGATGGTAAAACTGTATGAACTAGGATTAAACTAATCAATAAACTATACATAACCATATGATGTAGAAACCTTATAATTTTCCCGATACGTATTGAATCATCTTCCCAAAAGAGTATATTTCTTACAAGTAGCTCAAAATATTCAAGAATTTTTTCTTGTATTTGATTTGTCATTGAAATATTTAATCTAACCTATCTAGCTAGATCTAGAATTTTATTTATATTTCTTTTAACGCTAGACTACAATAGATATGGAACCTGCATTTATTCAAAGATATAGTAATGAGGAATTAGATTTGGATTTGGATTTGGATTCGCAACAACAAAACCTTGAAGAAATGCAAGAAATTGACCCTAAAGTATATACTGCCGTAGATGAAATAAAACAAACATTATTTGCATTTAAGAAACAATTATTTTATGATTATGTATCCAATGATAATAAACATAATGCATCCAGTATTGATGCTATGGCATTTTTTCATGCTCTTTTCTTACAATGTATTGGATATTGGATTAGTATGTTAGATACAAGGACAATTGCAAAACCTACATTTACATCTAAGAAAAACACACGTGATTTTGATTCTCTTTCAAATGCTATCGAAAAGATTCAAAAAACATCTCCTGATGCAAAGATAATTGTCTATAACATGTTATTCCAATTTTCATTACAACATCCTTTTGACTTGGGTGTTAAAAAAAGTAATGATGTAGAGTAGGATGACTACTACAAGTCAAACACGAAAATATCGCGGAAAATTAAAAGGTTTAACTGAAAAGTTAGGACTAAAAAAACAATGCCCTCCTGGTTATATACTACGTGCCCCCTTCAAACGTAAGTATACTAGCACAATTAAACAATCAGGATTCAATGTACATCGTGGAAATAAAACAATACGAGTTTATCCTAAAGCTTCATCTGCACTTGTAAAAGCTTCTTGTATTAAAGATCGTGGTCTTCCGGGCAAGGGTCCTCGTCTTATCGGTCCCTTACAAAAAGGTGAACTAACTCGTTATGGTTATAATGCTCATCTTTCCAGTGAAGAACGTCAGAAAGCCTTGAAAAAGGCCATAGAGGTTTATGGGGCATTAGGTGTATTTCATAAATTAGATGCTATAACAAAATTAACCAAACGAACTGCTCCCGATGCTCATAAGATTTTTAAAACAGATCTTAATTGGGTAACAAAGCATTTTACATTAAAAAAGCGATAAGTTTTAAATCTTACTTTAACAGGAGGTTCATGGAATCTAATGTTAAAGAATCATCATTCTTCTGGTTATTATTTACCATAGTTCTTATGATAGGAATATGGTATTTATTATCAAGTGCCTTAAATATTGCCGAAATTAGCACCAATTGGCCAAAATATAGATGTTCACCAACTGTCATGCCTTTTGCGAGTTTATATGGTTATGATACTGCTCAAAATTTCAATTATTGTTTAAAAGGCATATTTGAAGGGCAGTTAGGAGGTGTAACAGGGCCTTTTGCTACTATATTAACAACAATGACAAAATCATTAATGACCTTTCTTCAAAATATTAACAGTATGCGTGTTATGATTTCAACACTTGTAGGTGGTATAACAAAAGTCCTACAAGAATTTGCCGATCGTTTTAGACTCTTATTTTCACAAATAAAATTCTCATTTTTAAAATTACAAATACTTATGCGAAGACTCTTTGGATCCTTTCATTCCGTAATTTATATGGGTCTTTCTGCAGTTCAAGTTGGTCAAAACTTTTCACAAACATTTATTTTCCAGTTCCTAGACACATTTTGTTTTGCTCCTGAAACAAAGATTGTATTACGAAATAATGTGTGTATTCCTATTCAAAATGTAATTCTTGGAGATATTTTAATCAACGGTTCAAAAGTAATTAGTGTATATAAATTCTTAGCCGATGGACAAAAAATGGTAAATCTAAACGGAATTATTGTAAGTACAAATCATTTTGTACAAAAAGGTGGTAAATATATTGAATCCGCTGATCATCCTGATGCAAAATCTATTGAATCATGGAATGGTGGTTTACTCAGACCATTAATCTGTCTAGATACAGATACACATACAATACCAATCGGCCCGCATATATTTTCTGACTGGGATGAGACAACATCAGTAGATAATGATTATATGATTATGAATGATATACTTATAAACGGAAAAAATAATATATCTCCTGATAAATATGATTGGAAATTTCAACCGGCTTTATCATCATTTACAGAAATTATGTATAAGAATGGTGAAACAAAAAATTGTAGTAGAGTACAACTTGGCGATGAAGTTTCAACAGGTCGTGTTGTTGGAATTGGAAAACGACTTGTGAATGAATGTTGTGAACTCCCTTCAGGTCATGTTGTTACACCAAGTACACTCTATTGGAATGGTAGTATATGGGTACGTGCTGGAATTATTTCACACGTGCATATACTTGATAGACCTACACTTTTTTACACTTTTGTTGTTTTAGGAACTGCGTCAATTGAATTATCTACTGGAGAATTTGTAAGAGATATGTGTGAAATACATTCACCCGATAGTGCTGAAATAATGGTACGCAAACATTTTGCAGGTGAATATTAGATTAGTAGGATACATGAATAGAAATAAAAATAAAAAACCTACAATAAATGATCTTTATCAAAGTATAATGAATAAAAAAAAATCAGAGACAAACATTATTTCCTTAATTGATAAAGGGGTCCCTGTAGAATCATCCGAAAATGAAATACCACAACAACCATTACACTTAGCCGCTTTTAAAGGTTATGGACGTGTAGTACAAAAACTAGTTGATGCAGGTGCAAATCCAAATGCAAAATCTAGTATGGGACTACCACCTATAACTGAAGCATTTGCTCAAGGCCATTTAGATACTGCTAAAATTCTTGTTGCAAATGGAGCAAATATTAAAGGAATACGAATAGATTCATATGATTTTCATAAAAATATTCCTTTTCTTGCAGAACTTTTAGTATCATCTCGTAAATATTTCTTAACAACCATTCGTTATTATTCCGATTTAATTCCTATAGATGAAATACTAGAAACCAAAAAATTATTTGAAGAACTATATGCAAAAGAACAGACAAATAGTAATCAAGATCTTATACATGCAATTGAAAGTATTTATAAACGCAGAACTGTCAAAAATACTAAGAATAATACTATGAAACAACTTCGCAATGTATACTATAATGCACCTCCCATGCCAGGTATGTCCACTGGAGGACCTGGATTTCAAGAAGCAAAAGAAGCATGGGAGATTAATACAAAACCACATTCAGGTGGTAAAAAACGTGTCTATCGTACCCGAACTAGGCGTTTATATAACTAATAGAATCTTCTACTTCTAACAGGATGGCAGGTTATCTTGCCTTATTAGTTACAACATTTGTATTGACCGGACTATTTGCAGTTGTTGTAGCAAGTGCAGATATTGAAGAAATTAAACAAAACTGGTCTGAACGTCGTTGTGAAATTCCAGTTGTCGTCGCAGGAGGAATGTTTAAACCAAAAGATGATAAGCGAAGTTCAACTGAATTTGCTCAGGATAATTTTAAATATTGTAGTGAAAAAATCGCAGCGGATGTTATTAAAATCGCTTTTGCACCACTCTATGCCATTATGGGTCAACAAATGAATGCTCAATCCACTATGACTGGTCCATTAAATTCTATACGTGCGATGATTGCTGAAGGTGTAAAAAGCTTTTCAAATATATTTGACCAACAATATAGACAATACAAGTCAATATTTGTCCAAGTAACAAAAACATGGCATCACATACGATTTGCTATGGGACGCATACAAGCCATTGTTATTTCCCTTGTATACATGGGATTAACCGCAACCGCTCTTTTACAAAATACAATGAAATTAATTGTTAATGTTGTATTAATATTTATTGGTATTATGGCCGCTATGATTTTATTAATCTGGTTCGGCATTATTCCATTTATTTTTATTATTGTAACGGTTCTTTCTATTCTTATTGCTGCGGATGTAGAAACGGATGGTTGGATTTCTGGTGGCGGTGGAGGACTCGGTGGAGTTTTCTGTATTGATCCAAAAACAAATATAAAAATGGCAGATGGTTCTACCAAGAAAATAGTTGAATTAAAGTGTGGAGATAAATTATTTAGTTCTAACGGTGAAAATATTGTCACTGGTATACTAACCGTTGATTCCTCAGCTGAAACAATCGTTGAAATTGATGGTGTTTGTATGAGTACATGCCATCGTATACTTCATGAGGGTCAATGGATTTTAGCGAAAGATCATCCTTCAGCAAAACCCTCTAAACAACTTCCCTATCTCATATGTTTAAATACATCCGAACATGTTGTTCCTGCTGTATGTGATTCAGGACTATTAATGCTTGGTGATTGGGAAGAGATTACTACAGAAGCGGGACGTAAACAATGGATTAATTGGGTTTCACAAGTCATTAATCCTTCATGTGGTATAAGAATCAATAACTATCCGACAAATGTTCCATTATGTAGCCCCGATGTAATTGTCCATACTCCAACTGGACCTATTTCTTTAATGAATATTACAATTGGTGACAGTGTTTTATGTCAAAATTCATACACAAAAGTTCTTGGAATCTATATTGGACAACTTAAAAGTAAAACCGAATTCAATACTCCCGATTGGGTTTCCGACGGTATTTGGAAAAAATCAAATGGTATATGGACACATTTTGTGGATGGAATACGTACTGAAAAAAATGAACCTGAACCAAATACAGTCTATCTATACGGAATATGTCTTGTAACTCAAGATGGAACATTTTATATTCAAGGTAGCAAGGGTATTTATTTACTTCGTGATTTTACTGAAGTAGGTGTGGATAATATTGGAAAAAGCTATTCATGGATAAACAGTACAATAAATAAAAAAAGTATAACCTAATCAGAAATGCGCACAGGTGTATTAATAAGTGGACTACTTTTACTTATCGTAGCGAATCTTTTAGCCATGTATGGTTTTCAAGGTAGATTCAGTGAAGGTTTTACCAGCTATTTCCTAGAAAATGCGGGTGACTTAACTGCCAAGCCCATTGGTCCCTATGACCAAGTGCGTCTAGAGACTGGCAATAAGGAAAGCCAATTCCGTTACAATCACCCCAATGAACCCCTTGCTGGAGACTACCCTCCCTTCAATCTAGGCCCTGACAATCTTTTCATGTTCAAAGATAATCAATGCAAACCCGAGTGCTGCGGTGCTTCCTATGCCTGCGATGGTGGCTGTGTATGCACTACTCCGGACCAACGCAAGTTCCTAAATACTCGTGGTGGAAACCGCACAGTAGAGGACGGTTTTTAAGATTTTGGAGAAAATATCATTTCATAGATGGTTACAAAACCCTCTGTGAAAGTAGATGATAAAGCCCTATAAGTATTGTATTATAGGCTTTGGAATTTCAGGACAAATACTTACTCTCGAACTACTAAAATCTAATATAGCATCTTCAGATATTATTATCTGTGATGAAACCTTTGTTGGAGGTGATTTGTCTACTAAATATGGTTCTGTATTAAGTAATACACCTTGGTGGAAAACTAAAAAAGCTCTTGAAGTCTATAGACCACAAATACCTTTTATGAACTTACCCAACTTTCCAGAAAATGAATGTACACCTGTACGTGAAATTGCAGGTTGTCTTTTACAAATAGCAGGGCTATCTTCTAAGGGTGTTGAGAAGTTAACTACGGTCGTAAATGGTTTAGAATATAAGGATTTATTGTGGCATATTACCCATAGTCATAGTAGCTTCCAAGCAAGTACTGTATTTTTAACCATTGGTGGTATTGAAACCAATTTAGATATTTCTTTACCTAAAATTCCTTTAACAATTGCAATGGATAAAGAACAATTAAAATATATTGTAAATTCTTCGGATACAATATCCGTATTTGGAACATCTCATAGTGGTACTATTGTATTAGATAATTTACAATCATTAAGTACACCCACCTATGGAATTTATAAAGGTTCAGAACCTTTTGTTTTTGAAGCAAATACTTACGGGGGACTTAAAGAGCATTCGTCAACAATTGCCAATTCTATTTTAGGCAATAAATATTCATATATATCTCTTATTCATTGGAATAATCCATTTGCAATACATAAAGCATTGTTAAAATCTACAAAAAT
>Ga0114973_10001831_pt1 | contig 15573 bp, 7 predicted proteins | sample M_140807_MF_Meta_FD_87025 | JGI IMG/M metagenome (GOLD analysis project Ga0114973, IMG submission 87025) | Freshwater microbial communities from Lake Montjoie, Canada to study carbon cycling - M_140807_MF_MetaG | ecosystem: Environmental > Aquatic > Freshwater > Lake | place: Lake Montjoie... | reverse complement strand
TGTGTATTACCAAGTGATTTTACCTCAATTAAAGTGGTTCCTCCGGAACAAAGTAATGTATCCCGGACTGACGTTGAAAAATCATCAAAGCCAGCAGATCTGATATAAATAGCAGGGGTCGTAACCGACGGACAGATACTGCTATCTACTTGAAGCACTGCCCTATAATATCCTGCTTTATCTCCTGTTAACTGATTAATGGCTAATTTATCCCCTACAGCATTGGCCAGATTTGACCACGTAATACCATCAACGCCATATTGCCATCTATATTTAATGGGAAATGTAATATTTGTCCCCATCGATGCAGTTAAGGTTGTGGTAACGCCTGGGCAAAGAATAGGATTGTCCCCTTGATTCGTAGTTAGCGTTGCTGCATTCGTTTGCACACCTCTGATGGTAATCGTATTGGAATAGGCCACACAAGTTGAACCCAACTTTAAAATCTGAACTCTAAAATAATAGATACCTGTAGTGGTTATATTAAAACGTTCCGTTAGGGATCCAGCTTCCGCAATGGTGTTCCAAAATTTATTATCTCTGCTAAATTGCCATCTGTACAAAACGGGGGAAGAATTATCAGAAACAATAGCGGTAACAGGCACGTAATCTCCTTTGCAAGCATATCTAACATCAGATTGAATGGTAACAGATGGAAGTTTTTCACCCGTTAATTGAATGGCATTTGAAAAGGAGATACCACAGGTACCTGCAGGATTTTGTACCCCTACCCGATAGAAAAATCCAGGATCAGTTACGGGTGCATACCACTGATAGAAAGAAGGTACATCGACAAATTCCCACTGTGTACCATTTCGACTTCTTTGCCATCTATAGGTCAATGAATCTCTATTAGCTCCGTTAATCACAGCAAAAATCCGGTGCACATTAGCAACACATTTTTCCCCTGGATCTTGCTGAAGAGTCAACGTAAAGTTTGGATTAACGGTTATTTCTAAGGTTGACGAAGAGGAATTAGTACAAATAGCATCCCCAATTTGCATCCGCAGCTGATAACTGGTTTTTCCAGTGACATTGGTAGGTGCCACATAAAAAGAGTCATTCGCACCTGCAATCTGAGTAAATGTATTTGTTCCTATCCTGCTAAACCATCTCCACGTTACGGGCAGATTAAAATTTCTATTTGAAATACCTTGTAATTTAACTTCTTCTCCTGCGCAAACGTTTAATTTATTTGCAGAGAGGACTAAACTGGGTATGCTAGTAATGGAAACCCTAACCGAAGGAGATATCGTTAATGGACAAGCCAACGTATTATTAACTAATCTTAAGCGATAATATTTATCTGAAACAGTGGATGCCTGTACCGTGTAATTTACACCAATAGCTCCCAAAACAGGTTCCCAGTTTCTGTTATCCAGACTGGATTCCCACTGATATTGAACGGGTGTGTTTCCCAGATTAGTTACCACCGATTTTATAATTAAAGGTGTTCCAATGCATGAAATAGGCTGATCTGCACTGATAGTTACTGCGAGTCCACCCTGAAAGGACACAGGAATAGGTTGAGAGAAGACAATTCCACAGGAATAACCTGGTACAGTAAGTTGAGCTCTATAAAATATGATTCCTGGTTCGTTACTTTTTAAGGTAACTTCTGGTTTTTCACCGCCAGGTATCAATGTATAATTGATTCTGTCCTTACTCGAATACCACTGTATAAATGGCTGAACAGGTATATCTTTCCAACTGGCGCGCAAGGTAACGCTGTCATTCTGGCAAACCTCCGATTTTGAAGCTATTCCAGTCACCGCAAAGGTTGGTATAACCGAAATAGTTGAAACAGATGAAGTACCTGTGGAACAATTACCGCCAAGACTTCCACTCACGACTCTAAAATAAAATAAACCTGAATCAATAGCAGGAAAACGGTAATTGGTTGAATCGGCACCAGGAATATTACTCCAGTTTATTCCATTCCTGCTTTGTTGCCAAAACACTGGAATGGAGACATTGATTCCTGATAATTGAGCGGCTAATAATATAGGTTGTCCCTGACAGTAAGTACCTGATGAAGGAATAATTTTAATCTCTGGAACATTAAAAATATTAATTTCCTGTGGTATGGAATAGCTGGTATCACAGGAGATTGGATTATCCCAAACCTTTATTCTTAATAAAATAGTTCCTGATGTATCAGGCAACCATCTTAGCTTTGAGTCTGTAAAACCATTAATTAAAGTCCAGTTTACGCCATTTTTACTCCATTGCCACTGAACGCCCGTTGACCCAGTAATTCCAGTAATAGTGGCTTCCCTTATTAAAGTATCCCCTTTACACAGAAAATTATTTCCAGCTTTAATAGAAGCAGAAATGCCTGTTTTAGGAACCAGTTTCAATACATTTGAAACACTGGAATCACAACCCGAAACACTACTTTTATAAATAAATCGGAAATACTTTGTTGTATTTTGATTCCAGATTAAACTGTAATTAAATGAATTATTACCTATGGTTTTCCAGATGATGGAATCATTTGATTCCTGCCAGACGGAAGTAAATGGTGCTACTTCCAATTGTAACGTATTTGCCGCTAATATGATGGATGATCCAACGCAAGGGTTGAGCGAACTTGCACCAATCCTAACAATGGTATTCCCCTTTTTCCGAACCAATACACTGTCGGTAAATGCGCTAACGCACCCCTCCCCTGAATTTTTATACTTTAATCTATAATATACCGACCCGTTGATGGTATCGTTACCGTTATAAACGAAGGAGTTTGCTGCAGAAATATCCGTCCAGTCACTAAAATCTTTTCTTTGTTGCCATTGATAAGATACCGTTCCAATTCCTTTCCGATTGTTTAATGGTGTAAGATTAAAAGGGCTACCATAACAGATATTAATTTCTTTATAAGGTAATGAAATTAATGATTTTTCTCCAACATTCCATATTATTTCATTGGAAAACAGCCGATTACAGGTAACTCCTGCAATTTCAAAAGATACACGGAAAGTATATTCTCCTAACTCATTGGGTGAATAATTCAAAAAGGTATCTTTTTTCTCCGATAAAATTTGCCACACACCGGTATCTCTTTTTACTTCATATCGAAAAGAAATGTTATCAGATAAAGTTCGCTGACTGTTTAATTTCAAATTAAACAACCCTGAACCACCCACACAAAAGGTTGAAAAATTGGATGAAAAATTTAGGGTAATCAGGTTTGAGGTGTCTGACTCAATGAAACCTGTATTTGAAAAAATAGAGTCACAATTGGCATAATTCGCTGGTAAAAATCGGACTCTAAGATATGATTTCCCCGCAGCGGGTGCCTGGTAAGTAAGTGCTTTGGTATTATTTCCTAAAATATTAGTCCAGTTATTTCCATTTAAACTTTGCTGCCAGATATATACCCCTGGAATGTCAGGAGTAGATTCTGCTGTTAAACCAAGACTTTCGCCAGGACATAATTTCCCGGTAGGAAAAAGAACCCTGACGGAAGGAATCGTATCTACTCTAATTGATATTTCATTTGAAATTAATGCTGGACAAGAGGGTAATTTCCTTTTATACTTTAATCTGTAGGTATAGAATCCTGTATTGAGGTTGCTATTATTGTAGGCAGATAGATTTCCATTTTGAATATTATCCCATGCCGAAGTCAGGTTATTTTTTTGTTGCCACTGATAATCAAATCCAATATTTCCAATTGTTGGAGCTATAGAAATTAATTGAAGCGGTTTTCCTTTACAAACCAAGGTATCATTTGCAATCACATTGACTAAAACGGTATCTAAAATATCTACTTTAAGGGCTTGAGAAAATGCCGTTTGACAAGCGGAGGGACCGTCAATACTAACTCTTAACTGGTAAAAGGAAGAAACAGGTTCATTTCCCGATAAGATTAAATTACTCCCTGTTGCGGCAGGTAAACTATCCCATGCTATGCCATTTACACTTTTAAACCATTGCCTTCGCAGGAAAGAGGTAGTCCATGGAGCAAATAATTTTTCATTTAGTGTAACGGTTTTTCCTAAACAAATGGAGGTTGAATCGCTCGTTTCAATACTAACCTGAGGTTGAATAATTACCCTGATGGTAGACGCTTCCGATGTGATGGAAGGACAATTTGAACCCGGAGCGCTTAATTGAAATCGATAAGTAAAATCTCCACCCGGTTGAGAAACTAAAGAATAAGTACTATCAGATCCTGTTGAAACAGTGCTCCAGGTAAGGCTGTCAATTTTTGTTTGCCAAATATATTGTATGTTATATTTACCCAAATTTTTTGTTAATGCCTGAAACTTAACTGTTGTATTTTCACAAAACACAGGATTGTTTGCCGCGATAGTGGATGAAGGACATTCGTCTGCTAAAAATTTCTCTTGATTAACAGCGATTTTTATTACTTTTCCTGCACCGGTCAAAATCAAGGTATCATTCCTGTTCAGAGATCCATTATAAATTGCCGAGGTTATTTCAAGGGAGGTAACCCCAATGCCAGAACTTTGGCTTAAGGTTAACCAACTACTATTTTTAGCTATATTCCATTCTGCATTTCCTGTAATATTGAGTATTTTTTTTCCACCAGACGCCTTAAAATTAAATATAAGAGGAGAGGCATCCAATTGAAAATCAGCTACATCACAGGTAGTTAGACAGGCTGCTTGCGCAATGGTATTTCGAATGACATTTCCTGGTTGAACTCCAAATCCTAAAGAAAAATTGATACCAACCCCTCTTAAATGACAGTAAGACATGATGGTCCCTCCAGCTGCAGGTAATCCAAAACTATTACAACCACCCTCTGTCGAATAACATCCATCAATAGCTGTACTATTACCGTTCCAGACACAGGCATGGGTATGACTTGAACCCAGCGTATGTCCAAGTTCATGAGCCATCACAAAAACACTCCAGGAATAGGTAGGAAAAGTTTTAAAAGAGTTGTCAATACTTGCAAAACTAAGTCGGAACCGAGTGGGAGAACATACTCCGCGCACCCATGCAATACCACCGCTCGTTTTATAGGACAATAATTGCCCTATATCCCCTGAAAAAGAGGTTCTGGTTTCTCCAAACTGTGTTAACATTTGCTCAGAGTTTGTACCATTGTAAGGACTGGGAATATCCCATATCTTCACTCCTGATAGCCTAATCTGAATACCATCATTAGAATAAAGAGTACCGACCTGATTAAAAAGACCGGTAAGAAATTGTAAAGAAGGTGTTACTCCCCCTTTATCCTGAAAAATATCATAATCGATTTCATAATATACTTTAATACATTTTGGATCTGCTCTTAGCGTACCAAAAGATTTTAATTCCTCCGCCCGATAGGGTTCTCCTTCTGCTGTTTCGCAAGTATAGATTTTCCTTACAGGTAAAGAAGAAACAGGATATAATACATGATTTATATTCGTTCCTTGGGAAATAAATTCGATCGGATTCAGCTGAAAATTTCCTTTATCCTGAAAACTTAGAAAACCTGTTAATCCATTGTCGAAAATACTAACAGACACTAAACTCCCCATTTGACCTTCCACTGTTCCTCTATAATGCACACCAGCAGGCAGGCTGGTAATTTTTTGACCAGAAGCAGTTTCAATATTTGGAAAATCATCCGCCCATATTTTTGTCTTTTTAAGAGTTAAAACCCAATTAGAACCATTTTCAAGGGGTATGGATAACTGCCAATTTTCGGGAGCATTAGATTGTATTTTACGAATACTTCCTTTGGAAGCAGTAAGTAGTGTCCTATCAATTAAACTATCAACCGTTGATTCTGAAGTTCTTAGGCTGGCAGGTAAGGGATCAAAAAATGCTTCCTGAGCCTTTAAAAGTAACGACAGTGATACCAATGAAAATATAATTAATACCTTATTCATACCTAAATAAGGAGAAAAAAACTTTAAAAATGGTTTATAACTCATCTGTCTGATTTTTTTTCGGAAATATAGTAATTTCACGTACAACATTATTAATCTTAATTTTAAGAATGCAATTATCATGCCTTAATCTTAATTTTTAAAAACTGATAAAAAAAAACTGTTACACTTGATATTAGAACTTAATTTTGCAAAAAAACTTATATCATTTCAACACCTTTAGAAATATTATCAAAACATTGGGGGTACCAAAAATTTCGACCTTTACAAGCGGAAATAATTTCTGCTGTTATGAAAGGGAAAGATACCCTTGCCTTATTGCCAACTGGCGGCGGCAAATCGGTATGCTACCAGGTTCCAGCTCTCTGTCAAGAGGGTATATGCCTGGTTATTAGTCCATTAATCGCGCTAATGAAGGACCAGGTTCAGCAATTGGTAAAACGAAATATTTCTGCTGTAGCCCTATATTCAGGACTTAGTCAAAATGAGATTGATAGATTATTGGACAATTGTACTTACGGTGAAGTTAAGTTTTTATATATCTCCCCAGAAAGACTTTTCACAGAACGCTTTTTAATCCGTTTATTACAATTAAATGTTAAACTGATTGCCGTCGATGAAGCGCATTGCATTTCCCAATGGGGGTACGATTTTAGACCTGCCTACCTAAAGATAGCAGATATAAGATCCCATTTCCCTGAGACCCCCATCCTGGCATTAACAGCCACAGCTACAACTGAAGTTGCGCAGGATATTCAGGAAAAGCTAAATTTTAAAAATCCTGAAATTTTTAAAGCTTCCTTTTCAAGAGATAATCTCTCCCTCGTAATAAGAAAAACAGAGGATAAAGAAAATGAATGCTTGAAAATTTTAAAAAAATTATCGGGATCAGCTATTATCTATGTTAGAAATAGAAAAAAAACACAAGAATTAGCCACTTTTTTAAATGCCAATAAAATTTCTTCTGAATTTTATCATGCCGGTCTCATCCTCGAAGACAGATCTAAAAAGCAAGATTTGTGGATTCAAAATAAAATAAGAGTCATAGTAACCACCAATGCTTTTGGCATGGGGATTGACAAACCCGACGTTCGATTAGTCATTCACTGGGAATTACCCGATAATCCGGAGGCCTATTATCAAGAAGCGGGAAGAGCAGGTAGAGATGGTCTAAAATCTTTCGCTGTGTTACTCAGTCAACCGAACGATAAAAATAATCTCCTTAAATTATATGCCCTTACCTATCCTGAAATTAATGTTATTAAAAAAATATACCAGGCATTAGCCAATTTTTTTCAATTGGCAGCTGGAAGTGAACAGTTTGAATCTCATGATTTTGACATGATTCATTTTTGTAACACCTATAAATTTGACTATCTGATTACCTTCAATTGTATATCAATCCTTGCGCGAGAAGGCTGGATTTACCTATCAGAAAGTGTTTTTATCCCTGCAAGTTTCAAAATTTTAATAGATAAAGAACAACTTTATGATTTTCAGCTCAAAAATCAAAATCTGGAACCCATTTTAAAAATTTTATTGAGGACTTATCAAGGGGCATTTCAAGACTTTGTTTATGTGCATGAACGTAAACTTGGTGATTTTTTAAAGATACCATCGGAAAAAGTAAAACAACAACTGCTATTTTTAAATACCCTTCAAATAATAGCCTATCGGCCTCAAAAAGATAAACCTCAACTTCAGTTTATACGAGAAAGAGTTGGTTATAGTGATTTTTACATGGATATTGAACGATATTCCTTTCTAAAAAAGAGAGCAAAATTGAGAATGGAAACTCTTTTTTCTTATGTTGAGGATGAACATTGCAGAATGAAAAATCTTGTCGCTTATTTTGGTGAAAATTTATCTCAATCCTGTGGAATATGTGACCATTGTCTTTCAAAAAAAGAGCTTTCTTCAGAAATAAAAAGTCAGTTAAATCAATTGGATGAAATAATACGAACTAAATTATCAGAGAATCCATCAGATGTACATTCACTGGTTGAACCTTTTCATGGCGTAATTCGTGAAGCTTTATTAAAACATCTTCACCTTTTACTTGATAAAGGAATTATTTTTGAAAAGGAGGGCTTATTATTTTTAAAAAAATAAAGATAAATGCGATTTAATCTTTTAGTTACTAATGATATACGATATGATCAAAGAATGATTAGAATTGCCTCCACCTTGCAAAAGGAAGGCTATCAAGTTTTACTTATTGGACGAAAAAAAAAGGATACTCCCCCACTTCCATTATATCCTTTTAAAACTAACCTTTTAACTTGTTATTTTAAATCTGGCATTCTTTTTTATCTTGAATTTAACCTTAGATTATTTCTCTTTTTAAGTGCAAATAAAGCTGATGCTCTTTACGCAGTAGATTTTGATACCTTGCCCGCGAGCTATATCTATCACTTATTATTTTCCAAACCTTTTGTATTTGATTCTCACGAGTTGTTTACAGAGGTTCCAGAATTACAACATCATCCTTTAAAAAAATGGATTTGGGAAATGGTGGGAAAAATAATCATTCCAAAGGCTACTTTTTCCTTTACCGTCAGTGAATCACTTGCTCAATTATTAAGTAAAAAATATGCCTCATCATTTATAACCATTAGAAATCTACCTATAAAAAAATCCATTGATCCTATTGATATTTTACAAAGAAGGAAAAATAAATGGATTTATTATCAAGGGATGCTTCATCAAGGCAGAGGAATTGAACTATTAATACAAACGATGAAATTATTACCTGACTGGACTTTAATTCTTGCAGGTGATGGGGATAAATCGCCCGAATTGAAGACCTTGACAAATCAACTCAATCTTGAAAAACAGGTGATTTTCAAGGGGATGGTTCAAGCAAATGACTTAATTAATCTGGCAAAAAATGCATGGATTGGCATAAATATTTTAGAAAATACGAGTTTAAGTTATTACTATTCTTTAGCTAATAAAACCTTTGATTATTTTCAAGCCAGGCTTCCTGCTATACATATTGATTTCCCTGAATACAGATTACTGGCAGAAGAGAATCAGAATATCATCTTATTAGAAAAAATGGATGGTAAATTATTAGCTAAAACCATTGAAGATACCTGGAAGGATCAAAATTTATATGAATCCATGGTTGTAGCAGCCGAAGAAGCTGCAAAGAAATATACCTGGGAGGAAGAATCCAAAAAATTATTAGTCCCTTTTGCTACTTATTTTCCTCTATCTAACGATATGCTGCATAAATAGACCAACCTATATAAATCAAATAAAAACAAAGAAAAGGTCCGTCCTGAAAACATATATTTTTTAAAAGCAATTTTATCCAAAACAGGATAAAATTTGGCTAAAAAATTCACCAGATAAAATTTCTCTAAAAAGTCGTACCCCAAATTCAGACTTGTTGGCAGTTTATATCCTAACTCTTTAAGAAGCAATAAGGAGGAAACAGCCTCTCTACTTTTATTTAAAAAAACTTCATTTTCATCTAAGCCTAAATGGAAAACAGGATTGTCAATATGGCAAACTGAAATCTTATCCATTTGAAATTTAAATCCAAGCAAGGTATCCTCGTGTCCATAACCCGCAGAAATATCCTGTAAGGGGAAACGCAAAAATATTTTTTTTGGAACTAAAAAATTACCCGTCATAAAATGGTTATAAGGCTTTTTCAACCTATTTTCCACGGATATTTCCTCTCTGGCTTTCCCATAAAACCATCTAAAAAAACGATTATTTTCTGGTTTATTTTCTTCATACTTAATTCCACCAACCAAAATAGTCTCTTCTGAAGCATGATTCAGGTACTTCAATAAAAATAAATCAGTTGTAGGAAAAATATCTGCATCTAGGAAAAGAAGGTAAGGGTATTTTGCCTTTTCAGCGAGTAATTCTCTGGTTGCAGCTCGTCCTTTATTGGTCGTTGATTGAAAAAAAGAAACATTATCTCTTTCATTTAAAAAAGAGAAATCTGAGGTGGAAGCATCATCCCAAATTATCACTTCCATGATAATCGAACATGATGAGGCTTGCTCCTGGAGGAAATCTACCAAAGGAACAACATCAACATTGAAAGATGGAATTAAAACTGAAATCAATCAGGTGATATTAATTTTTAGACATTACTTTTCCATTGCGGCCGTAATCCATCTGGTAAAAAGATTGGAAGACCCACCATCGGGAGCGAACCTGGTTTGTTTTAAAAGAACCATAATAGTGCCTGTTTTAGGATCGGCCCAGTAATTCGTATTAAAATAACCTCCCCAGGAAAAACGACCTTTAAAACCATTGCCTTTTTCCTCCCCCAAGGAAGAAATAACTCCAAAACCTAAGCTATTGTATTGTTCACTTTTATCGGTAGGCGTAATATCTGGTGTTTGATTAGCGGAAGTAAGCAAAAAAACAGCATAAGGACTTAACAATTGTTTTCCGTTGGCCATGCCATTATTCAATAGCATTTGCAGGAAGAGCGCATAATCTCTGGCTGTGCAACTTAAACCTGCTCCACCGCTAAACCATGTTTTAGCTCCTTTAACAGGATAATCTGCATCATAATAAGCACCAGTATATTTTTCCCAACCTTTACCTGACGCTGCAGGTTTTAGAACGGGAACAAGCCTGTTTATTTTTTCAGCAGGTAAATAAAAATGAGCATCATTCATTCCAATAGGCTGAAATAAATTTTCCTTTAAGAAGACATCAAATTTCTGTCCTGACCAAATTTCAATTAAATAACCCAATACATCTAATCCAAGGGCATAATTATATTTTTCACCTGGTTGGGAAACCAAAGGTATTGAAGCCAGTTTATTTATATTTTCTGCCAGAATAACTTTATCTGTCGTATAAAGTTCTGTAATTCCAGCCTTTGCAGATATGGCATGAAATCTTAGGTCACCTGAAATTCTACCATACGACAAACCGGAGGTATGTGTAAAAAGCTGCCTTACTGTTATTTGCCTGGTAGCAGGCACTGATGTATAAGTGGTGTCCTTTCCATTATAGGAAGAAAGAATAGTCATATTTTTAAAAGCGGGAATCCATTTTGAAATAGGATCATCCAGATTAAATTTGCCCTGTTCATATAAAATCATTGCCGCCGTTGATGTAATGGCCTTACTCATGGAAGCTATTCTAAAAATATCATCAACCTTATAAGACCTGTTGGTTTTGGGATCGGCAATACCAAAAGCCTTTTCATAAACTACTTTACCATTTCTGATGACCAGCGCCACTGCACCAGGTATTTGTTCTCTTGCTATTAATTCCTGAAATCCAGCGTCAATTCTTTGCAGTTTGACTTGATTAAAACCAACTTCGGAAACAGTTGAAACCCCAGGAAATAGCTGATTATAATTAAGGGCCGATTGGGCGAAATAACTATCTATAAAAACAGATAGCATCATTATTGATATCAAAAACTTTTTCATCATTAAGCATGTATTATAAAAGTAAATCTACAAAAAAAAACACTTTAGAACTAAATTAATTTAAAAGTGTTTAATAGCTTTACTACTATTTATTTTATGTATAAAATCTTTATTTTTTATTGGATCTTTTTTAGCCTAACTTTTTCTAAAGTTGATATGGCATCGCTTTGGGGTTACAAAGAGGTTTCTTATTTTACTTTTGATATGTCAAACGATATTTCAGAAGAAACTAAGGAAACGGAAGAAAAGGAAACGGAGTTTAAAAAATTGGGATTTTCAGGTAAAGAACAAGCTACATTTTTGACAACAGATATCAATTCCACAAATAATTTTAGTCGCATTTTAATTTATATTTCTGACCATATCATTCCTTTATTCATTCCCCCTCCAAATAATTAAAAAGAAATTCTTGTAAATAGCATGAAAGCTCCAAAGGATGGAACTTTCAATCTAACTTATTTAAACTTTTAACATCAAAAAATTAATTCTAATGTTTTCTAAAATAAAAAATGATTTACCATCAAGTATTGTGGTATTTCTTGTTGCACTGCCTTTATGTTTAGGCGTAGCTTTAGCTAGTGGGGCTCCACTACTTTCGGGCGTAATTGCAGGTATTATAGGAGGAATAGTCGTAGGCTCCATAAGTAATTCCCATACTAGTGTTAGTGGCCCTGCAGCAGGGTTGGCAGCTGTTGTACTTGCTTCCATTACCCAATTGGGTAATTTCGAGATATTTTTAATGGCCGTTTTGTTAGCTGGAATTTTTCAATTTATTGCAGGCGTCAGTAAATTAGGATTTATTGCCAACTACATTCCATCGAATGTAATCAAAGGATTATTAGCAGCGATAGGTATCATTTTAGTATTGAAGCAAATACCGCATGCTGTTGGTTTTGACAGAGACCCACAAGATGATTTTAGTTTTTTACAAAGTGACGGAGAAAACACCTTTTCGGAATTATTAAACATTTTTACTTACTTTTCTTGGGGGGCCATTATCATCTCTTTAATATCGATGCTTTCTATGATATATTGGGACAAAACTCCTTTAAAAAAGTTGCGATTTTTCCCTCCCTCCCTTTTTGTTGTTTTATTAGGTGTTCTTATTAATTTCCTTTTTGGAAAATTTTTCCCTGATTTGTATATAGATAGCTCTCATCTGGTAAATATTCCACCTTTTGAGGGTATTAATTCCCTTATAACAACGCCAGATTTTTCGAGTATCTCTAATTACAATGTATGGACCGTTGCATTAACCATTGCTATAGTCGCGAGTATTGAAACATTAGTTAACCTGGAGGCTGTTGAAAAACTTGACCCTCATAAACGTATGGCTTCACCAAACAGAGAATTAATAGCACAAGGTATTGGCAATACCTTATCTGGATTAGTTGGTGGTATTCCCTTAACCTCTGTGATTGTGAGAAGCAGTGTCAACATAAATTCAGGGGCTGAAACCAAGTTGTCTGCTATTATGCATGGTATTTTTCTATTAATAAGTGTATTATTTCTTAGCCCTATTATCAATCTAATTCCTTTGGCTTCTCTAGCCTCTATTTTGATTTTGACGGGATATAAATTAGCCAATTTAGCCTTGTTTAAATCTATGTATAAAAAAGGGTTTAATCAATTTACTCCTTTTGTAGTTACCATATTAGCCATCGTGTTTACCGATTTATTAATTGGGGTAATCATTGGTTTATTTGTTAGTATCTTTTATATTTTGAAAAGCAATTTCAAAAATCCATTTGTATTGCAAAATGAGGTTCTTCACTTTAATGAAACCTTACGATTGGAACTTCCAAATCAGGTGTCTTTTCTAAATAAAGCATCTATTAAAGATACTCTTTGGAGTGTGCCAAACGATTCAAAGGTCATTATTGATGCTTCAAATACCGATTTTATAGATCATGATATTATTGAAGATCTGGAGGAATTCAAAAATATCATATCGAAAGAGAAAAAAATCAAGCTCAATATTATCGGCTTAAAAGATCAATATCAATTAAAAGATCATATTCAATTTGTGAATATATTAGATAAAGAAGCGCAGCAAAAATTGACTCCTGATGAGGTATTAGACACCCTTAAAAAAGGAAATGCAAGGTTCTTATCTGGTGATTTGACAGAAAAATATCTAAAACATCAAGTCAATGCTACCTCATTTGGCCAAAATCCATTTGCCATTATTTTAAGTTGTATTGATAGCCGAACCACTACAGAACATATTTTCGATTTAGGCTTAGGCGATATCTTTAGCGTGCGTATTGCAGGAAATATTCTTAACGGGGATATTTTAGGCAGTATGGAATTTGGCGTTCATAAAATCGGTGTAAAATTGGTCGTTGTGCTTGGTCATACTAAATGTGGAGCTATAGCCGGAGCTTGTAGTAATGTTAAGTTGGGTAATCTTACTGGTTTACTTGAAAAAATTAATCCAGCTATAGAAAGTGAAACAACCATTGTTACAGATCGAGATGGCGCAAATCCGGTTTTTGTTGATAAAGTAGCAGAGCAAAATGTCTTTAAAACCATAGAAAGGATTAGAGAAGAGAGTACCTTAATTGCTGAGTACGAGAAAGAAGGGAAAATCAAAATTGTGGGAGGAATGTACGCCGTTGAAACAGGTGTAGTTAGTTTTTTCGCATAATAAATAATTAGTTAGAGGCTGTCTTTAATGGCAGCCTCTTTTTTAGTCGTTTGTTTTTTCCTGAAGGTAAATCCAATTCCTTTTTTATTTTAAAAATATCTGAATGACAAAGTTTAGTATTTTTTTTCGATACCAAAATGGGTGTCGAATAGCTAATAAGTAATCTTTTTAAGTGCTTTTTATATATCAATAAAATAATACAGTTTCGGAGGAAATTAAGCGATTTTTTTTGATTGGACATTTCAAAAATCCAATTTGATTTTCTGCCTTTTTAAAAAATTTAATTATAATTTCCTTCTTACCTAGGAGAAATATTCCCAAGAAAATATCAAATTCGACAAAATATTGACATTAGTGCATTTCTTTTCAAGATGTTTTTAAACGATTTTATTAAAATATTTTAATCTTTTAAATATTCACCTTCTTCAAAGTTATCTACAGGGCTGTTTAAATTTCTAACAACACCATTGATAAATACGCCCAGACTTTCCTGGCAAAGGACAGCCTGGGCGTATAATTTTTTAAGGAATTCTTAATTAAATATGCTGAAAATCTATTTATTTCAATTTAACTCGCATAATATAGTCATCGCAAGTTAAAAATAAGACGGAATAATCATTGTTAAAGGCACAATTTGAAGTTGCCTCACCCGTTTTTATCCTACCTAAAACTTTTGCCTCAGGGCTAAAAATCCATAATCCACCTGGCCCGGTTGCCCAAACATTACCTTGGGGATCAACTTTCAATCCATCAGGAGCACCTTTCCCTTCGTTTTCACCGGGAACGTAAAAAACCTTTTCAGATAATATATTTCCATCCTCGTCTAATTCAAAAGAATGCCAGCTTGCTGGAAATTCAGAATTTGAAACATACAATATTTTTTCATCTGGTGAAAAGGCAATGCCATTTGGTCTGGCAAGTTTGTCTGTAATTAATTTAATTTCACCATTTGGCTTAACCTTGAATACGCCTTGAAAAGGTAATTCCTTTGAAGGGTCTTCTGAATTTTTTACTAATCCATAAGGTGGATCTGTAAAATATAAATTCCCCTTTGAATCAAAAATGGCATCATTGGGGCTATTAAACTTTTTACCTTTATAATGTCCCGCTATCGATTCAAATGTGGCAGCAGGTCTATCTAATGGAGCTAACATTCTGGCCATTCTACGATCACCATGTTGACAAAGTACTAATCTTTTCTGATGATCTAAAATTAAGGCATTTGAACCAGGTTCTCCTCCCCTTGGTACGGTACCTGTATAGCCTGAAGGAGTTAAATAAAGTTGTACACCCTCTTTTTCGTCCCACTTAAAAATACTATTCTGTGGTATATCTGAAAAAAGCCAATAATTTCCATCTGCAATATAGACAGGTCCTTCTGTCCAGATAAAACCATTTGATAGTACTTCAATTGTAGCATTTTGGGAAATAAGCTGATTTATTTGAGGATCAGTTCTTTCAATTGATCCTACTGTTGGATAAATACCTTGAGCCATTAATTTAAAACTTGATATTAAAATGAATAATGGTAAAAAACGCATTATTTGAATACTTTTCTTGTTTGTAAATCAAACTTTTGCCCCATTGACAGCATAATAAAAGGCTTACTTATTTTTCCAAATTTTTCCATTTGAATTTGCCAGTC
>Ga0114973_10001827_pt1 | contig 15583 bp, 21 predicted proteins | sample M_140807_MF_Meta_FD_87025 | JGI IMG/M metagenome (GOLD analysis project Ga0114973, IMG submission 87025) | Freshwater microbial communities from Lake Montjoie, Canada to study carbon cycling - M_140807_MF_MetaG | ecosystem: Environmental > Aquatic > Freshwater > Lake | place: Lake Montjoie... | reverse complement strand
TCTCCATAATAACACAAAAGCCCTTGACCATCTCACAAGCAATTTTCTGCTGGTCAAGTGCTCTCTTGAGAATTGCAACGTGGTGCACGACGGTCCCACCAATGTTGTGGACCTTCAGACGGAGAGCCAGGCGCTTCGTAAACTCCATCTTATGAGTCTAAAACCTTTTATTTCCTTATACTAGGATGGGCTGGTTCACTGGCTTACTGGTCGGAATGATCATCACCTTTGTTATCATTATTGTTCTGGCGAATGTCTACCCGCCACCACCCCTAGCGTGTACGATGCCGTCAGGTCCTGTTATGGGGTCGAGTCCGAGTCCGGCGCTGAGCCCAGGGCCGAGCCCCAGTCCGGCGCCCTATAGAACTCTCGTTCCCTCACCCATGGGACCTGTTAGTTCAGCCGTAGTTTAAGAACAAAAGTGTGTTATTATAAATGGACCCTCTTCTCCTCCCGAGCACAGCCCGTTTCACAACCTTCCCTATACGGTACCCGGATCTGTGGGCACTCTATAAGAAAGCGATCGGGTCATTTTGGACCGTCGAAGAGATCGATCTGGCCAACGATCTCAAGGACTGGGACAGGCTCAACAGCGACGAGCGGCACTTCATCAAGATGGTCCTGGCCTTCTTTGCCGCCTCGGACGGAATTGTCATGGAAAATATCAACCTGAACTTTGGGTCCGAGGTCCAGATTGCGGAGGCTCGGTCCTTCTACGCGTACCAGTCGTTCAACGAGTCCATCCACTCCGAGACCTACAGCTTGATGATTGACAAGCTCGTCAAGGACCCCGAAGAAAAACAGAGCCTCCTCGAGGCGATAGATACTGTCCCGGCGGTCAAAGCGAAGGCTGAGTGGGCTCTCAAGTGGATGGGGGCCGATGCCCCGTTCGCTCAGCGACTGGTAGCATTTGCGTGTGTCGAGGGCATCTTCTTCAGCGGCTCGTTCTGTGCGATCTTCTGGCTCAAGAAGCGCGGGCTTATGCCGGGCCTTTCGTTTAGTAACGAACTGATAAGCCGCGACGAGGGCCTTCATCAGGAGTTTGCGGTGACACTTTACTCTCATCTGAGGGAAAAGTGCAACTCCCAAGATATTCGAGCCATCGTTCAGCATGCGTGCGAGGTCGAGAGCCAGTTTATCACGGAGGCGATCCCTTGCCAGCTCATCGGCATGAACGCCCAAGAAATGACGCAGTATATTCAGTTTGTGGCGGACCGCCTGATGACGCAGTTTGGAGAGAAACCGATCTACGGCGTCCGGAACCCTTTCGACTGGATGGAGAACATCTCGTTGGAAGGGAAGACCAATTTCTTTGAGAAAAGGGTCGGTGATTATTCAAAGTTTATGCCGGGCGATGAGGCTTTTGGGGTCGATGAGGACTTTTGAGTCCTACATCTCAGAGTTCATCCGACCCATCATGTGGCCATACTTAGACATACGCGGCATCACCTTGCCGACAAGGTAAAGAATGAGCAGGAAGAACAGGGTGTGCAGGAAGAGGCCCGCTGGGGTCGCGACGCCCTCGAAGTTGGAGACCCAGGGACCGGCCACCTTGCGGGTCAGCTTGTAGGTGGCTGGGCTGGAGGCGATGGCAAAGGCAAGACCGGGAACGAGCAGGTGAGACATTTATATTACAAAATATTTTAGTCTCCAAGTTCTGGGTTCTCAGATCGGCACCACATCCCATCGGGGGCCTGGGCGCACACCGAGTTGATAGGCTTTCCCAGCATACAGTCTGATTGCTGGACGAAGCAGTCAAACTTGGACATCCGCGGCATGAACCGGCCGACCAGGTACAGAATGAGCAGGAAGAAGAGGGTATGCAGGAAGAGGCCCGCTGGGGTCGCGACGCCCTCGAAGCTGGAGACCCAGGGACCGGCCACCTTACGGGTCAGCTTGAAGGTTGCTGGACTGGACGCAATAGCAAAGGCGATGCCCGGAACGAGCAGGTGAGACATTTGATATTGGCAACGATAAAAAGCTAGATCTTCTTACCAAAGAGAAATCTATTTTCCTGATAATTCTTGGTACTCTGATCATCGGCCGCATTCCGGGAACCATAGGTAGACACGACGCGGGCCAAAAGCCATGAAAGAAACAGAAAAACGAGAGCGTGAATGCACAAACCGGCAAATGACGGAACTCCCTCGGGATTGGCAATCCAGGGACCGATGACACTACTGGTCGCCTTGAAGGCCTGTGGGCTTGCGAGCGCAACAAAGGTAAGGAAAGGAACAACGACAGGCATTTATTAATATATGCTGATATTAATAAATGGTTGATGAGGCGGCCGTGTTTTTTATGATTTCGCTTGTGGTCTTTTTAGGGACCATTTTCTATATATTTTCTCAGACCCCGAGTGGACCACCAGAGCCTTCTTTGCCGGATCCGCCCATGTCGAGTCTCATCGGAAAGGAGTGCCCTGTGGGATGCACGTGCTTTCCCAAACAGGACCGGAGCGGGAAGCAGATGTGTTCGTACCTGGATAACGACGTGATGTTTGGATGTCCACCAGCGTGCTGTACGCCATCGTGTTGAGGTCCCTAGTTACAGCGACCCCCATAGCATGTGTGGTAGCACTCATCACCTCCGTCACAGTACTCACCGGCCTTCTTCGGACCATAGAATGTCGAAGTGTGCTTAATCAAAAGACGCATAAAGAATCCGACGAACAAAATAAAGACGAGAGCGTGCAGAAGAAGACCGGCAGTCGTCGGCAGTCCTTCGGCACTCGCAACCCATGATCCTAGGATCCCGCGGACTGCCTTGTATGCCTCCGGGCTTGAGATGATCACATAGGATCCAAAAGGAATCAGGTAGTTGAGAGACATTTATAATTTACAAACAAAATTAACCTAGCAACTCATTGTGTCCATTGGATCCATTGATCCCTGGATAGCCCGGGCACCCGGGCGCGGGGCGAGGGGGCTCGCATCATCGCCCATCTGGGACGACAGCCTGTACGACGACCGCTTGGGGGCCTTCATCAGCTTCCACAGAAAGTGAGCCACGAGCACAAACACGAGCGCGTGCAGAAGAAGACCGGCCGTCGTCGGGAGACCATCGGCCGCAGCGATCCAGTTGCCCAGGATCTTGCGAGTCAGCTGGAAGGTACACGGGTTGGCCACTACGAAGAACGTAATGAAGGGAATCGCCTTCTTCCCCAGATTCATTGTACTACTGACCAACATTATTTGTTAACATCTTCAGAATCTCCTTCTGCTTGTTCGTAAGACCTGTCTGGTCGATCTTGGACCATTTGTATTTCGGAAACTGCGACTTGATTGAGTTGACCGCGTTTCTCATGTTATCGTTCCCTTGAATCATGTCATTCGTAAATTGCTTGATGATGCGTTTTTTGTTCTGTGCATAGAGTGCACGTATAGCGCTCTTCACGTTTTCTCTGTTCTCTACGCCCTGTTCCTTTGCGAGACGGAAGATAGTAGAGGAAACCACTCCAGTTTGATATACATTCTTAAGACTATTGAGATAATTCGGCGACTTGACTTTTGCTAATAAATTGTTAAGATTTTCAGTCCTTTTCTTGGAAGGGACGAAACTTCTTGTTCTGGCTACGCCCACCGCTGGTTGACTTGTGGAGGCGGGCGGAGTTAGTTTTTTGAACTCAGCATATTCAGAATCTCTTGCTGCTTATTCGTTAGTCCATTCCGGTTGACCTTCGACCAATTAAAGTTAGGAACAGTTTTCCTGATTGAATTGGCGGCCCTTCCCGTGGCACCATTCATCGTCAACATATCATTCGTAAATTTCTGCAGGAGTCTTTTTTTAGAAGCAAGACTGTTAGCAGACGGGGCCTCCCTGTTCGGCTTTGGAGTCTGGGTGGTGTTGTTCGGCTTTGGGACGCGGTTAAGGACACTCTTCGCCTTGGCCTTGAGGTTAGAGTTGTTCGGGGCGTTGTTATAAATCTTCTGGACCTTTGCAATATTCGCATTATTGAGGGTATTTCCGAGAGCAGTTAGATAGGCTAAATTTCCGGCACTGTTAGCAACTGTGGGTGGAAGGTTTGCAGCCTTCGCCTCATTCTCGGCGACAACTTGCGCCTGCTCAGGAGTACTAGTACTACTGACGGCCGAGTTTACAACCGCATTCACTGCCTGTTTCTTTGGGACGCGGTTAAGGACACTCTTCGCCTTGGCCTTGAGGTTAGAGTTGTTCGGGGCATTATTGTAAATCTTCTGGACCTTTGCAATATTCGCATTATTGAGGGTATTTCCGAGAGCATTCAGATAGGCTAAATTTCCGGCACTGTTAGCAACTGCGGGTGGAAGGTTTGCAGCCTTCGCCGCATTCTCAGCAACAATTTCCGCCTGCTCAGGAGTACTAGTACTACTGACGGCCGAGTTTACAACCGCATTCACTGCCTCAGTTTTTACCTCGTTGGGCGACTTATTCTGCTGTTTGGCAGTCGCAGCCGCCGCCGCCGCCGCCGCCGCCGCGGCCGCAGTAGCATTTGCATTCGCCTTCAGAGCCGCTTGTGACGCAGCATTTCCATTCGCGGCAGGCGAGGCACCAGCGGGAATCTGTTCGATTGTCTCCGCAATGGCTGCCTGGGCGGAAGGTGTGGCTCCGGCATTCGCCGCGGCCGCCGCAGCGGGCGCACTGACCAAGTGGCGCTTGATCTTTACATACGATTCGACGCTGTTGGCGAATTTCTTTTTAATGGAATTCACCTTGGACGTATTCACGTTGTTGCGGTTCCTGAGGTAACTATTCACAAAGTTCTTGACATTCGTCTCGAGTTTTACGTTATTCTGATTGTTGATCTTCGGCGCCTGGTTGTTGGTCGTTGGCGCCTGGTTGTTGGGCCCGGGCGGGGTCGCGAGAGACTTTAAAAATCCTTGAACGTTTGGCATCTCTTGTGATAGGGTTCGAAAAAAAGTGGGACCCTCCGACCCCACTTAAAGGCCTAGGGCTTGTATAGTGTATCAAAGCGACAATGGCCCTCTCGATGTTCTCCACCTTCAACGCGACCGATGTGAAGTTTTCCGATATCCGCAAGAATGCCAAGGGTGGCAAGGCGGTCTACCTCAACAGCAACGCTGGACAGAAGCTGATCTTCCAGCTTCCGGCACTTCGGGCTCCGTTTGGCCTGAGTGATTACAAGGATGAGCAGGGCAAGGTTCAGTCCTATTCTCTGCCGCTGAGCCTCGACAAGCCCGAGGTCGTGACGGCTCTCCAGGCGTTGGATGAGCGCGCCCTGGACTTCATCGCCGAGAACTCCGCAGAGCTTCTGGGCAAGAAGATGTCCCGCGAGGTCATCAAGGAGGGCATCTACAAGCCCCTGGTCCGCGTCTCTTCCAAGGAGGGCTACGCGCCGACCCTGAACCTCAAGGTCCTGATGAAGGATGGCGCCATTGCGACCGAGGCTTACAGCTCCGCGCGCCAGCCCGTCCCTCTGACTGACCTGGAGAAGGGCCAGGCGGTCAGCGCCATCATCGACATCAACCAGATCTGGCGCACGCCCGCCGGTGTCGGAGTGACGGTCCGCGTCCACCAGGTGATGTTCGCACCGACCAACAAGCTCAAGCCGTGTGCTTTCCTGGCCGCGGCCGACGAGCCGGTCGAGACTGCGCCTTCCGAGGGATCGGTCGAGTACGAGACTGACCCTGAGGAGAACTAGCCAAGTCGCGCAGCGACTTGTGGACACTACGCTTCCCTCAATAAAATCTAACTATTTACTATAATGAGCAACTGGGTCTCGACCCGAAAATTTAGGCTTGTCAAAGAGCCCACAAGACACTATGTACTTCAGCACAACAATGCTGGCAATACAGAGATTAACGTTCCCAAAAATATCGCAAACAAGCTACAGGCACAGCGATGGCTTCGGGCCCACCCGAGCGCCGTGAAGAACCCCACGCGCTACAGGGCCAAAGGGAGAAAGGCTTCCCCGATGACCACGTGGATGCTCCCGAATGAGCTCCGCCGGCGGCACCAGTTTCCCGGAAACGGCTTGCGCATCTACAAGTATGCCAAGGGTGTCGTCTTTCCGGGCAAGATGTCCCCGAAGTTTTCTCCGACCGGAAATATCGCGGAGAATATGCGCCGGGCCGGGAAGATCGAGTCCTACTCGCCGAGCCAGAACAACTGGAACCTTCCGGCGAATGCAAAGTTCGCAAACGCGTTCAAGCGCAAGCTCCTGGCCGGCAAGGGTCGCCAGGGGATCGTCTTTGTCGTGTCACCCTTCAAGGGTGGCCAGAAGCCATTCGCGCTCAAGATTATGCCGCGTGATCTCGCGGCCGCATCGCGCCGTGAGCCCCAGCCGATCGATGTCGAATTCAATATTCAGAAAAAGGCACAGGCTTGCTCGCCCCAGGTCGTCCGCGTATACAAGTCGTATCGGCGCGAGGGCTTCCTTCCGGTCGACAAGATCAATATGCCCAACGTTCAGAACTCGAGCAAGTATGACAAGACCAAGCAAGGTATCCTTATGATGGAGTACTGCCCGGGCGGAAATTGCCTCGAGTGGCTCAAGTGGTCCAAGCAGACGGACGATGCGACCCTCCGGCGCATGATCAAGGATGTCCTCGGGGCCCTCTTTAAGATCCAGGGAAAGTACCCGTATTTCCGCCACAACGATCTGCACCTCCAGAACGTATTTGTCGGGGACAGAGGTTTCATGATTGGAGACTTTGGCTGGTCCCGCCTCGAGAAGAGCGGCACGAACCCCGCGGTCAACACCGCGAACGGCACCCAGACCGCATCGCACTGGGGTGTCGGGCCGAACACGAACGCTCGGTACGATCATCACATGTTTCTGAACGAGTTGCTGGCCTGGGCCGAGACCCACGACAAGGCGAAGCACCCCAAGACGATCGCATTCCTCAAGGAGGTTATTCCGTCCGGATATCGTGGCAAGGATTCTGTCCACACGGAGGAGTGGCGCCTGAAGTACAACGACCCGTGCCCTGGTCTGCCGACTCTCGCTCAGGTTCTCAAGAACCCCTTCCTCAAGTCTGTGAGCTCCCCAGAGCTCCGTGCGGTCAAGGCCAAGCTCAAGAAGACTGGTCGCAAGTTGACGCCGGCCCGTGCGAAGAGCGCGACGCCGCCCCGCCCCAAGCCCAAGAGCCTAAGCCCGGTCCCAGTGCCAAGCTCGAGCCCTCGTATTCGGTCCGCGAACTTGAGGGCGGCCAAGGCCCGGCTCAGGAAGGTTAAGAAGTCGGTCGGCAAGAAGAAAAACACGACTGCTCGCACGGCTACACGAGCGAACATCGGGGTGGTCGCGCGCAAGAGGGTCCCTATTCCCCGGGCTGTGCTCAAGTCTAACAAATTCAATCGTCTCGTGGAGGAGATTCGAACGTCCCAGAGCCCGAAGAGGGTCCTCACGTCCCAGGGCACGTATGTGAACGAGACCTATAACAATGCCCGGAACCGAGCGCGAACCAAGGCCATGAATCGTATCGAGAACCGCATCAGCCGTGGGATGGATCCGTTTTCCCAGAGCCCACTCAGGCCCAGGCCCAAGTCAGCGAGCCCGCCCAAGGCTAAGAATCTCGCCCCTCTGGTGAAGAAGGCGGTGGCTCTTCTGGTGAAGACCAAGCCTGTGTCTCCTAAGAAGGTGAAGATTGTCGTGACGAACAAGGTGAATCCGGTCCTCCACCAGTACAGCCCGACGAGCGGCCGCATCAAGGTCCGTGGACCCACAGGACGTCTGGCCTATGTCAACGGTTCGACCATCACCATGAATTTCATTAAGAAATTGGCGGCCGAGCGTGGAGTGAACGTCAAGGGACTCAGGTCAAAGGTCGATATCGCCAAGCGAATTTTCTCACGTAATAACAAATGAAGACGAAGACGCTCGTCCTCATCGCTCTGGCCGCGCTTGTGGTCCTACTTTTTGCAACAAAAATGGTGTCCTTCGGGGACATGCTGACGCCCCCTGACAAGGGGAACATCATCGTGTACGGCTCCAAGACGTGCCCGTGGTGTGTGAAGCAGGAGAAGTACCTGATCGATAATGGTCTGCCATATACCTTTGTGGACTGCAAGCAGGATGGGGGATGTCCAGACTTTGTCTCTGGGTTCCCGACCCTCCTGGTTGACAATGTGGTCAAGGTGGGATACAACGAGATCTAAGCAATTTTGAAACAAAATTAACCATCATGGTTTTCCATGAAGGTTAATGGTGTATTTTGGGAGTCACTTGGACTCCCTGGAGGTTTTAGAGGACAAGTTTAGCACTTGAACATGGCGATCGCGATGGCCAGCAGCAGGGTCTGGGGCAGCGTGTCGACCGACTTGAGCACGCTGATGTGCTTCACCAGGGACTTGTTCCACAGGAAGCGCAGGACGAGGGTCAGGATCAGAATGTAAATAGCAAAGACGATCAGGTTATAGATAAGCTCCTTCTGGGAACGGGACTGGAGAATGTTCAGCATTTTACTTTAGACTGAGAAAAAACTTGGACTAAGGTAAGATGGTCGCGGTCCCTAAGCGTCGGCCTGTGGTGCGGAAACCCAAGTCAAAGACTCGGAATGTGGTGCGACGGACGCGTGCTCTCCCCCTGTCTGGGGCTGAGCGAACATTTTCATGGGATCCCTGGGGAACCAAGGGAGTTACGCACGATAACTGCTATGACTACGCCTTTGGGTCTTTCTCGAACAACAGGATTGCCAAGAGTGTGCCTGGGGACCGCAGCGGGATGAAGGCCAATGGTCTGACTTTCACGACCTGTACGGGAATCGTCCAGCGCGTCCTGAGCGATAACCCCGGGTCGGTCTACCGCATGAGCCCGAGCGCTCGCCCGAAGCCCGGGTTCTACAAGGTGATGTGCTTCGTGGCTCCTTCGAATGACTTTGGGAATTCCACGGGAGATTTCCACTGGTACGTCCAGAACAATGCGGTCCGCTATAGGATTCGTTCTGGGGATACAGTCCCGGCTCTTGCAAAGTTTTTTAGGGTTCGCCCCTCTGTGATTATCTCGGCTCTCCCAAAAGCTTCTCGGCCCGTGAGTCCATCTGACGGGAAAATTTCGACCAACAATTCTAATTTTAAATTGCCCATGGTCCGAAGCAATGTGAGGTATCCCCGGCTGCCGACAGGGAAAGTGATCACTTTCCCTGTGAACCTCTGGTCCCATAAGCAGGGCCATGCCTCCGGTCCCCTGATGATCGATGCGTCCGGCAAGACGATCGTGGATCCCAGGAAGTCTGACCGCAAGTGGCACCCTGGGTTCCACTATACTCGCTTCTGCTCAGCCTACGGTGTTCGACGTGGGTTCGCGAAGACTGGGAATAACGGGAACCGGTAAGCCGAGTTGTCTGAAGACCTCACCGATATCTTCATCGTCTTCGATGTCGAAGTGAAGATCCGTGATGAATCTTCCGGGCCCCGGAGGGATGAGCTGTCTCATATCGAGACCGAAACCCTCAATAATTGAGTGAATATTTGATGAGTCAAAAGGTAACATAGACCTTTGACCATCATGGACCCTCTCGATGATGAGCCGACACCTGTACGTCGGGACATCAAAGGGAACGCGGCACATGGGACAGGTAGGGTCTGGGCCTGTGCAACTCGACTTCCAGCGGTTGAGGCAATTGACATGAAACTCGTGGCCACACCCAATCTTTCGAGTCTCGCGCTGGCCTCCCATTGAGGTCAAGCAGACGGCACACTGGGGACCCCTGTGTTGCCAGCACCTTTCTTGACCGTCTGGCAAAATTTGTTTACAATTTGCACCAGTCAAGGTTTGGGCCCCGCACCGACGGCTCATACCTCATACCAAGGGAACTTTTGCTTACCGGCGGCGCGCTACCGGCGTCGCGCCCGAGCCAACTCGACCTCGAGGGACCGGATGGCGTCTCGGTACTTTTCCCTCATATTCTCTTCGATGTGCTTTCGGAAGACCACGAGAGGGTCGTCATCCTGCTCCATGCGACACGTCGGACACTCGATAGAGGTCTCGAACCATGTCGTGATGCACCTGTTGTGAAAGACGTGCTTGCACTTGAGCTTTTTATCGGTCCGCTTCGTCGCCTCGAGACAGACAGCACACGTGTTCGCGACGTGCGCGCGGCACTTGCCATCCTCGACTGCCTTTTGTTTGCACTTCGTTCCATTAAGCGTCACGGACGAGCAGTTCATAATCTACTAGGTGCTTATAAATTTCGTCATGGATTTTCTGCGCAGACTGCTCCGCGTCAATTATCAAAATCCTACAGGGCAATGTCGAGAGCATTTTTCGGTATTCAACGTTTAGTTTCTGGAGGTAATCGAGCGTTATGGCCCCCTGGTCTCCGGGCTGATATCGCCCCTGAATGTGCTCCAGGCACCTCTCGGGACTCTTGTCCAGATAGATGAAGAGGTCTGGGTGCCATGCGTGTTTCTCGTAAAGCTTCGAATAGATATCATCCTCCTTGGATGTCACGTGGCCCTGTGCCTTGAGGACCTCCCAAAAGACCCAACGAGAGCTTACCAGGGACCGCTCAAAAAGTGTAAGAGGCGGGTCCTCCTCCCCTGGCTGATTGGTCAAAAGGATACCGGTGTGGAGCAGAAAGGCCCACCGGGCCGGATCTGCGTAAAATTCCTCGAGAGGCCATTCATGTATGGCTTCTCGGCGAACTGTGCACCCGGTTTTCTCAAGAAAACCGAGCTGGGTCGTCTTTCCGGCACCGATGTTGCCATCGATGACGACCCGCATTAGGGTTTATAAGGGCCGTCTCTTTAGGTAGTTAATTTTTTAGGTATGTCCGTCTGGCAGGTCTGCCCGGTATCAGATTTGCAGCATCGGTCGCATTCTTGAGAAAGCAGTTGTTACCACTGTAAGTACTCCCATCCGTTGTGATTACAAATGCCGCGCAACTTGGCTCTCCCGTGCAATATGTCGCACATGTATCGGCATTCGCGTAATAAGCAGCGATAGTATCCCCGGCAATATTATTATTATCTCTCATAGTATAGTTACCAAGCGGGTCACCGGATGTGATAGGGCTCCCGCCTGTGATAGGGCTCCCGCCCATCGGAGGGCTCCCTCCTGTCATAGGGCTACCGCCCATCATAGGGCTGGGAGTCTTAGGGGGTCTGGGTGTCGGCGAAGAGGACGCGGGTGCTTCGCTAACTGTGGTCACTGGTGAGCTACTCTGCTTCATAAAAAAGTAGATTGCGATGGCAACTACGACTAGGAAAACTAAACCACCCACGACCATCATAGATGGTCCTTTTTTCACGGTGGCTTGAGGACCCATTTACTATTTATAAATAGTTTTATTCATTCTCGACCAGAACAACCACCTTCCCCGTCTGGCAAGCACCGTTCTTCACGGGCAGAGACAGACCCTCAGGTCCCTCGGCCTGGAGGGTCGCGCGGTACTTGTAGTTGTCCTGGAAGGCAATCTTCTTCTCGGCCATAATCTGATCGTTTAGGATGCGGCTGGAAGAAAACTCTGTGAGACAGCGGCCATCGGCCATTCCATATCGCTGAGACATTTGAAATTACACTAGATTTTATTTTATCGTGAAAAAGTGATTGCAGTGTTTGTAGCTGGTAGCGTATCGGCTGGTGTAAAAGATACTATCCACGGGTCTAGTGTTCCGTTCCGGGGAGCTGTCCATGAACTTATAGTATACACCTTCGTTGGCGATGGAATTGCCGATGGAACCGCATTCAAGATACTAATTATTTTAAATTGAGTATTTGCTGGGAATATTGCCGACATTTCAGAAGCCCAGTTCTGATTATTAATAGTTATCGTTCCAGGACCGGTCAGAGTCACCTGTAGTAGAGTATAAACTGTCAGGGGACTACTAGGTGCCGGTGCTCGCGTAGGCGCCTGGACGTATCTCACATAGTTTACAACTGAATTATCAGGCAATGCAATCTGTGGTTTATATGTAAGGGCATAGTATGTTCCCCCGGAAAAATAAATTGACTCTGTCACAGTAAATACCGTATCATAATTAAACCCAGTTGTCGGGGGAGGATTTATACTAGATATAGTAAAAGTAGAATTGCCCGGAAGATTTGGATTCAAAAAATCGCGTTCACTGTCATTTATCACCTTACTGACACCAGGAGCAACATAGTGAACGGTGAAGGCACCGTATAGGTCGGTGGATAGCGTACCCGGTCTAGGTACATATGGACCTATAACGTAATATAGACTCTTTGAAGATGGTAATTTAGAAGCTGAATCATTCGGCAAATAGTTCATTATCTTCCAACCGTTGGACAAAAGACCTGGATCGTCAGGGTTGGTATACGACTGCACAGTGTATGTAATTCTAGGATTAAAAGTTCCATAGGGTGCTAAACCAGCGATATAAAATTGCGTTCCAGCTGGTAACATTGAACTCACACCGGCAAATCCGCTCGGGCTCAAAAACGAAATACCTCCCGAAGTATACTGCGTCTGTAGCACACCGGCAATTAGAGGTGCAGTGTATGAGCTAGGGCTCGAAAATGGGGCAAGGGCTGGCGAGATAGCAGGGCTCGAAAATGGGGCGAGGGCTGGCAAGATAGCAGGGCTCGAAACTGGGGCACGGGCTGGCGAGATAGCAGGGCTCGAAACTGGGGCAAGGGCTGGCGAGATAGCAGGGCTCGAAAAAGGAGCAGACGAGATTGAGCTACTGGGTGTCCCACTAATCGGCACGGGCGCTGGCACGGGTGCTGGCACGGGCGCTGGCACGGGCGCTGGCGCTGGCACGGGCACGGGCGCTGGCGCTGGCGCTGGCGCTGGCACTGGGGTGGATCTGCGGAAAAAATAGAAAGCCACCGCACTTATGATAATTAGAAGAACTATAAATATAATAGGTTTCGAAAAAGACGAAGAAGGTTCGTCGGGTTTCACATCAATTGGTGGCGCGTAGACCGTCATCTATGTATTACAGAGAATTTTGTTTGCTAGCACTCGGTCCCAATCCCCGAACGTCGCCCCCATGATGTTGTCGAACAACTCCGGCTGCGCTGATGGCTTGATGAGGATGGCCGGGTCTCTCAAATTCTGATTCAAAATTGAGTAAGCCTCGGCGATCTCATCGAGCGTCTGGGCCCCGGTCACGATGATCTTCCCTGTGCTAAAGATGCTGGCCGTCACCTGCTTCTGCCCTGGTCTCGGCACGAACTTGACCTTGACTGCGCTGTACCTGTCGGGATCGAACGTCACTTTGAAGGGCGAAGGCGCGCCGTTCGCCCCCGGCTTCGAAAGTTTTGCGATAATCTTGAGAAGATTCACGGACGAGTTCAACGAAAAGTTGGTATTGATCATCTTGACCGCTACCTCATCCACCGGAACCTTCACCTCTTTGCCAAGGACGACCATCAAAATAAAGGACAATTGCTTGAGGATCCGCCGGCAGTCAAAGAGGTCCGCGCAGCCAGCCACCTGGATCGAGCCATTCGGAAAGAGCTTGATGCTCTTGCGAGACGAGTGGTCCTCGTAGCCGATCGTCACCTGATTGTAAAAGGCCGTCTCCTTCATCTTCCATGCAAACCCTCGAGCCCGGGACCCCTTGGGTCGAACGTAAACCGTCTCAAGTTTCTTGAAATTCTCACGAAACTTGGGAAGATCGATATCTTCCAAAAACTTGGAACACATGGTGATCGTCGTGATGCGAACCCACGACGGAGCGGGGGACTGATCAACGATCAGTCCGGCCCGGATGCTGTTCAGCTTCTGAATGTAGGGGAACGAGTCCATTTCTTTACACCTTAGAGGGTCTTCAAGCCCTGGCATGGGGGCGACACGAATTTTTTATGGACCTAGAGAGTGAAAAGACCCAATGTGTATCCGGTCGGCGCACCTCCTCCAGTGGTTACAGTTTTTAAACAATGCCAGCAGCCGTTCGACTGCTGACCTATCGTATCGCATCCGGGCTTTGTTCTACACGTCGTACGTACAGCGGCCTGATCGTTGGTACATCCTCCCTCTCCCACAAAATCATATTTCAAGGATGTCAGAGGAACTGGGGCTGGGCCAGGAGCTGGGGCTGGCGAACTGGGTCCTGGGGCGGAAGCTGGTGTGTCGGCACTGGGGGCTGGAGAGTCCCCTCCCTTGGTGTAAAAGTAGATTCCGACCCCTACGCAGATGAAAAACACGAAAGCCACCGCTGCAATTATCACAGCGCTCGGCATTTATATAAGTCAACTATTTTAGTAATCCGCGGCATCCTTGGAGTCATCAAAAGGCTCGGGCATGTAGTAGGACGTCGTTGCGACTCCTGGGGTCGGCGAGGTCGGGATCTTGAGCTGGGCAATCTGGGCATCCGTCAGAGCCGAATTCCACCAATAAACATTGGCGACGGTAATGGATCCCAGTTTGCCTGTTGCCCCAGTGGGGTTCATCCATGTCCACGGTTGGTCGGGTGAAGGCCAAGTGAAAGCACCCGAAATAGTTCCAGACGTATCAAGAACGCCATTAATATAAGCCTTGAGAACGCCACCACTGACAACCCAAGTGAGGTTGAAATAAGTCCCAGGGGTCGCAGCAAATGTAGTGACAATATTGGTGTTATCATTGGTTCCTGTTTGATGAATGATATGCATACGGTTCGGGGGATTTCCCTGTCCTGGACCCCCCGTCACCCAGAGACTCGGTTTTCGGGCATTCGCAACAATTCCATCATTGGTCGCGGGCGAATGGGAGAAAATATTGCGCCAACCTGGTGCGGTCTGTGCGATATTGATGTCGAGAGACATCGAATATGTCGGAGTTCCCGAATATCCAGTCGGAGGAGTCGCAAATGGAGCTGTTGTCTGCGTATCAAGTGGTGCCGACTGGATGGACTGTCCAGAGGCCCAGACGCTCGCACGGGGGTCGGTCGCGGCTGGTGCGGGAGCTGGGGAGTCAGGGGCTGGAGCAGGGGAAGAGCTCTGGGACGCCAAGTAGAGTCCGACCCCTACGCAGATGCAAAACACAAGGGCCGCCATGCCAATGATAATCATCGTCGAGGAGCCCATTTATATAAGCCTTCTTTTTTTTTATGAAGTCCTGGACATCGATACATTATCAATAAAGACTGTGTGGTCTCCGCCCATAGGATTTGTCGAATAAAACTTGAGAATAGCCGTTGTGATACCAGCGGGCGCTGTCCAAGGTGTAGAGGTCTTTGCGACCCATGCTCCCGTGTCGGTTATATTCGTCTCGTTGTAGACAGATGTTCCATTAATTGAAACATTCAGATCATTTTTCGCTCCTTCGGGCCATCCGACACGACCACGCTCCTTCCAGCTTACCGTGTAGACTCCTCCAGGAACGACCGTCACACTCTGTTGAACAGATGCTACACTCTGAAGAACGGCATACACACCTCCATCCGACGCTGGAGAACCGCCCCATGGAAGATTGCCGGACTTTCCAAACTGTGAGGAAGTCCCGGGGGCAGACGTCCATGGCAGACCAGACGGGATATTAGTCATTCCGACGAAATTTTGGCCACCATATCCAGTGTTTCCCTGAATTGCTGGAGAATATCCCTCAAAGCTAGGGTCGGTCAATTGGACGATCTGTGGAAAAGATGGAGCAGAGGCTGGAGTTGAGTCTGGGCTCGGGGCTGGAGAGTCCCCTCCCTTGGTCGCGAAATAGACTCCGACCCCTACGCAGATGCAAAATACAAGGGCCGCCAT